>JACKZZ010007269.1_pt1 | contig 46229 bp, 24 predicted proteins | sample 8027871 | NCBI WGS metagenome assembly JACKZZ01 (sample SAMN15724774, study PRJNA655200) | protist metagenome | isolation source: fluorescence activated cell sorting (FACS) single amplified genomes of... | place: USA: West Boothbay Harbor, Gulf of Maine | collected 2000-07-19
GAGGCATGTGCGCATACGAAAAGGCTTGAAGCTTGAAGTTGTAGCCATATCTATGTAGGATGTAGGTACCGTGTACACCGTAACCCGTAACCCTTATTGAAAGGTTTTTAAAGAATCGAGATCGAAAACAGGCCCTTCTTTTTTCGCCCCTCTCTCGTCGCGCGCCAAACTAGCAGAAAAGATACGACGTGCGCAGAGCACTTTACAGCTTCGGCGACATGGCTTCGTACATCATCAGGAGAACGGCCGACGCCGTCAACGACGCCATCCGCGACGGCAAAATCGACCCACCATCCTTGGCACGATCCAAGGTGTATGACCGCGGCGTGTCACGTGCGTTCTTGCGTGATCTGCTCGCCGATCTGACCGCCCAGAGAACCAACGACACCAACCTCCTCCACCAAAGTCTAACGCCCGGTCAGCTCGTGTGGGGCAATACAACGATAGGACCACGCAACTATATGCAGTTCGACCCACTCTCTGACCCACTCTCTCTCGCAGCTATCACCAAACCAACCAGCCTCAGTTTCGTGGAGACGGCAATGCTTGTTCAACAAACTGTGTCAGACCTGGACGAACGACCCTATTTCGGATCGAGCACTGTGTTCGTCAGCTACGGGTGGCATGGCGCGATTGTGGCCGAACAGGTCGAGTCATTGCTCGATCAGACTGATCCAGAGGACGACGACTACTTTTGGATCGATATCTTTGCCGTCGCACAGAATCAGTCAACAGAGCTTGAGAAGAAAAACAACAAAAACGATGTTTACTCCTTTGAATCGGTCGTCAAACACACCAAAGTTACTCTGCTGTACTGGGCACCGTACAACACACCAAACCCCATCGGGCGCGTCTGGTGCTTGTACGAAATATTACTGACCTGCCGTTGCAAGGGCAAGACATTGGGTGTTTTTTTCCGTCTCGACGACGTGAAGGGTATTCTGCAAAATTTGACACCACATGAACTGGCACGCAAAAACAGAATCGCTTTGGATAACATTCGATCGATTGACGCTGCTGCAACGTTTCAAAACGATTGGACCAGAATTCATGTGCAGATCGAAGCCACACTTTCGCCGGACTCAAGCTACGTGTTCGAAAAGGATGAAACGGACAACGACAAGAATTTAATTGCTAACATTCGCAACGAAGATTTTGTAGACGGGTTGATGGACGAAGATGATTTCATGTTTGAGCGCTGGAACTTGTGGTTCATGTTTGGACATTGGTCGTCGATAACTGGGAGGGGCGGCTGGGCTGGCAGTGCTCTGGGACATCGTGCACTGGACGACATGGCAAAACGTGCAGTCGAACAGGCGTTGGCGATGAAGGACATGCCAGTTGCAAAAGGTGCGACGCTGCTGCACGAGCTGGTGGATCCAGTTGCAAATGAGCCGAGGGGCGAGGATGGAATATGTACTAGTGGCCGCTTTCTTGCAGCGCGCTGGCCCACCGAGGAGTCAATGCAGAAATTTCACGAATTACAAAAAGAACAGGACCAGAATGAAGAGGAGGATCGTGGCAACGAAGCAGAAGAAGAAGAGGAAGAAGGGTTAGGGTTAACGTACCAAACCAACATTTACGATTTGCTCAATGGTCAACTGGTGCACGCTGTCAACTACTCGGTGAGTGTTTTTGCGGATTTGGGATATGACGAGATGGCGGCAACATACCCATGCGATTCAGATGATTCTGAACCAGAGATTCTTGTTTGGAATTTGAAAACTGGGGTTTTGCATGGGAGATTGAATTTGAGGGACTTAATTCTTAGCAATAATAAGAAAAGAGCCAAAGCCAAGAGAAAAAAGTCTGTAACGAGCATACGAATGTTCATCGCAAAAGAGCATGTTATTGCGGTGCACCACGCCGACAACAGTGTGTCTTTTTGGGACGTGGAATCCATGGTGTTGCTGTGCTCTACTGAAGCAAATTACATTTTTGCACCTATTGTCTGTTTGTCTTCGATGAACATTCTGTTGTGCGGCGAGCACGACAGTGACGACGACGAAACACGCTCTCAAAATTATGTTGCCGCGCATGCATGGAATTTTCTCTCCAAGTCACTGGATCGGAGTGGAACTTTCACTTTTGAGGAGGGTGCGACTGGACTCTGTGATGCCGGCAAGGGAGAACTCTGCATGTACAAGGAGCATCCAAACGGCGATCAGAAAGAGGGCTTTGTCGACGTGTTCGTCTCCTCGTTCGCATCAGGAAAGGAAACGATGAACAGACAACGAAGAACAGACATTGATGTATATTATATCGTGGCAAGTCCAGTATCCCGCATTCTGGCAGTCAGCGATTTTTATGGGACGACCATATGGTGCACGGAGTCAATGGACACTCTCTTCTCTGTTGCAAAGGGCGACACGACGTTTGACATGAAAATTATCCCATTATTTTTGACCGATGATGCGAAAACAAGGAAGCAGGAGATTTGCATGCTGGTTTGCAGTGACCAACGAGGCACCATAAGCTGGTGGGAATTTGAACTGCCTGCAAACAGACAAAAGAAAGTCTGTGGAGATATGGGCGGCACAGGTGGCACGGGGAAAGAACAAACGGGTGAACACGGTGACGAGAAGAAAAAGAAGAAAAAGAGGAAAAAGAAGAAAAAGAAAAAGGTGGACGAGGAGGGGGGAACGAATTCTATTTTACATCTAACTTAACTAACACACGTGAATAACAGCCAATATACTACTAAGTAAGTTATTAAAAACAAAATATGTAGTATGCTTTAAGACTCTCATTTTAAATCAAATACAATTTCAGTTCCAACCCTTAATCTAAATTGGTTTTTTAATTGGTAATATATGTTTTCTTTCTTGTGAAAGGCGATCTGTCCTCAACAAACCGATTCAAATCCCAGTCAAAGTCTAGGTTATTTATAATGTGTACATGTCAAACGTTAGCACAACTATTGCGATTCAGACGTATCCCCCTCGGCTGGGACCAATGCATACGTCATCACAGGCAGCATTTCCGGGGGAAAATTAGTTTGCGGGACACAATAAATGACGTTCAAACCGGCGCGCGCGAAGATGTTGCGCAACAGAGCATCGGAACGTGTTAGACTACTGTCGGCTTTATCGACGATGAAGGTTAATTTCGAGCTAAAGTTTAAAATATTTTCTTTGATAACAATGACCCCTCCCTGTTTTAAGCCACGCTTGCATCGCTCCAAAAATCGCACGAAATCGTTGTCTGTCAGGTAGATGATGACCCATTGGACCCAGATGCATTCGTAATGATTTTGTGTCGGGACAATATCTTGTAACGTCACGCAAAATCTTTCCCCCATGACAGTAGGCAGCGCAACGAATTCCACTGATTTGTCCAAAAGCCGTTGATTGCTCTCGACGAGATCACAAGTTTTAAAGAATTTCGACAGCAAATGTTTTGTAACTCGCCCAATGCCGGCCCCACAATCTAAACACCTCCCTGTTTTCTTTCCCAGCGATACATTATCGTTCCGCGACAACTCAATCAAAAAGGTGCATGATTGGGCCACGTCCAGCTGATCTAAACTCCCGAAGCCTCCCAACACACCGTCCACAGTAGAGGGGCAGTTGTCCTCGTACCACTCGTGGGCTTTCTTGTACCACAAACCGTCTCGCAGTTCTTCTTTCCACATGTCATCGATGGACGCGTACGCACGACCTTCGCTATCTTCCCCAGGCGTTTCCATGGACCCATGAAGTTTCGACCCCTCCCCCGCCGCTGTATCGGTAACCACAGATGCCATCCCAAACCACTAGGTCCAAGCAAATGAATCTGTTGCGTTTCTCAACCGTCAAAACGGAACGCGCTAAGTTTGACACGCGCGACGATAGACGGTGCGCCCACCCCACCGTCTGCAAGTCCGTCGACACCCTTATTTCCTCTTCCGAGTCGTCGCGTAGTTTCATCCGAACACAAAATGCAAACTTGGCATCTCCAAAGAAACAAAAGTCCCAAGTCAAAAAGTATTAAATTAGGTACTGTAGGTAACAAAACATGTATTGTACCTATTGTATTGCTAGGAGAAAGAGACAAAGAAATCCAAGGTCCTTCCTTGCATGCATGTTGGTTTGCATGTTTGCATGAAGGGATGTTATGAAGGAGGATGGAGTGTGACCGACCGACCACTACGTACACATGTACACATGTTTATCGATTATCCGTTGATTTGTATGGATGGATGTGCATGTGTTGTTGTTTTCGTCCCGTGCATGCACGATGCGCATGACGATGGTCTGGGTACCGAGTGCACTCATCCCTTGCGGAGCCACGAGGACGTCGCATCCAGAATTCTCTGAGGCCACGTGCACGAAATGGCCCTTGACTTGGCACGCTCTTCTCCACGACTAGCAAAATCTTTGGTCGATCGGCAGCAAGAATATGCGCGGCCCGCTACGAGCACTCTAGGGGCGGTGGCCGGTAGTGGGTGGAGCAGTTTGTCTGTGGACAAAGAACGAGGATCCTTCATTACTGCAGCAATCAAGCGGGGCATGGAGAAACCGACGACGTTGTTGAACCCAAGCCACATAGATCCAAATCCAAAAGCACTTCGCTTCGATGATGTTAAAAGGTACGAAACGTCAGAGATTGGAATGGGGCAAAAACGATCGTCTGAGATAAAATTTCACTGTCGTCCTAGAATTGAATTAGGAACGAAAGACAGCCAGAAGACACGATTTATTACCGACGATAGAAAAAGTTATTTTCAAAAGGCTTTTGAAAATGGAATGCAGGTACCCGCCAGCAATCAATACGACAATTTTTGGAGAAGATTGGTGTCCATGCATGCGGACAACAATTTTCAGGCATTTACAGACCTTCAAGTTCCAGGGTTTATTGACAAGGTCCTTCAAAGAGCAAAAGATATTCCTGGCCCAGGTACCTACAACTTAAAAGATCCAAATCAGCGTGCTGGCCTTTTTAACAAATCGAAAAAACCAATGACAGATATCGATTGGGCTGTGTTTCACAGCAAACAAATACCCAGTGCACAAGATTACGTTCTCCCATCAATGCCACTACCCGGAGGGGGAAAGATTTCAAATACAAAAAGAAGTACGTACTTGACAGAAGCCGTGCGAAAAGGAGAAAAGGAACCAGGTCCCGCAGATGAAAACGCTCTGTTTGAGAATGATCCCCGTTTAGCGCTTCCAAAAGGGGGGGTTATCTCGAGCTCCAATTTAAACACTTGGTTAGATCAAAGACTTCTTGATGGGAGGCGTTTGCCAGGCAGCGCGGACTACGACAACGCGAAATCAACATTGTTGAAAACTGGCGCTGTAGCCTGGAATTCAGCAGACACGACACGAAAGAGCCACTGCCGAGACTTGTCCGAGCTTAACCAATACATCAAGGTGAAAGATAAGATCCCAGGTCCGGCAGATTACATTTTTGAACCCGTTTCATTTCCGCGCAAGAATGCTAGGAAGCAAGCGATCATTGGCACGGGCAAAAGGGTCTTGATGCACGACGTCGACAATTCCAAGTTCTCCCGAAGCATCGATCGGTACGCTGAGGACCCCTCGTTCCGTCCCCATCCAGCCGCGCTTATTGCATATCAACGCTCATCAACGGCGGCATTAGAACGGCGGCGGCATGTTCCTGAAAAAAATCAGCCTCACCCTCTGCGGCAAATTCCGACCGCGCGTACCACAAACTCTCACCGCCAACCATTGTACATGGACACCATTGATCCCAGCTCCCCATCTGTGTTTAGTTACAAAAATGTAGACGCTCTGTACCAAAGCAAGTCTTCGCCGTTCTTAGGCAAGGCTCTCTCATGCTTTGATGAAATCGCTAAACAGAAGGAGGGCCAACCTGGACCAGGATCGTACGATTTGTCGAAATCAGGACTGGTCCATGATATAGAACGCAGATTGGGTGGTGGTTTTAGTAAGAGTTTCAAAAATCTGGATGACATGCGCGCGGAGAAGGAAAAAATGGCGCTGCAAGAGGTCGAAGAAATGAAAAAACAAGAACAAGCCAAGAAAAAAGGCGCGCAGAAAAAGCCAAAGAAGAAGGCTTCGTTAGGAATCAAAATATTGAAAAATACTGTGACCACACCAACTTTTTCTGTGACGATCAAATCAGACTGTTGTCCTCCATTTTGCATTTGCATGTCAAAAGACAAACGGTTGCTTACGCTCGAATCAAAAGTGCGCAAGAAAATGGCCCCATTGCACAAGATGCTGGGTCTTGATCAGGAAGAGTATTGCTTGGTCACAACTTCGAACATTCCTCTGATTCATCTCCAGAATAGAATGGCTGTGAAGTACCGTGTTCCCATGGAGAAATTGAATGTCGAGAAAGACCTCTGTATTACGAAAGATCAAGTATTGCGTTGGGTCCCAACATCTCAAGCTCTGCTTGGAGATCGCCATAAGGCTGAGAGGCGAAAGCGTTTGATGACGAAGAAAATACCGCCGTCTGGATCATTGCGTCTGCGTGAGACATTTTCGGTGAATGTCGTAGGAAGTTTGATGGAAAAGCCGGGGTGATGTTGTAGGCGATACACAACTATTCTACAACACAGACAGCATCACAGCATCACATTTCTATACATTACACATTACATATCACGTTAGTATAGTAACACAGGCTTTTCGGTCGGCGGACTGTCTCGGTTTCACTTTTTGGTTCACATATGGTTCATGCAGGTTTCGTTGTAACGCCCACGCACCGATGCGAAAGATGACGCAAGAGCGAGGAAGAATTGATCGAATTTATCCACGTCAACAGGAACAAAGTGACCAAAATGTCAGCACCACGACCGATTGAGGCGCCACCAGTCAACTTTGTGGTCTTGAGGTTCCGTGCTGCCAACTTTATGAGTTGGTATGTCAGCGCCCTTTTTGTCTTCAGTTTGATTTATTGGGTGTGGGCAATACGCAATATCATCTATGCCGTGTATCGAGGCAAAACTTTGTCCCAAGATTTTGATTATGGTGCAGTGTCTTTTTTAGGAGTCATTTTGTCCTGCTCTTTTTTTCGTCTGTTTACGATCCCTAAATTGAAGGGCCTTGACGAAGACTCAGAAATACCTGTGTCTACAAAGTACTGGTTTTCCGGTTCCCAAGTGGCTGTTTCGTTGACATATTTCGCCTGTGTCTTGAAGCACGGTAACTATCGTTATTGCTTTACGTTTTTCCTGGGCTGGCTCATATTGTCCATTATATCATTTCGCGAAGTGAACAAATGTATTGCCATCAGTAAATTCGCAGCAGAAACATCAGCTTCCCATGATATGTATGATGCGTTGGAGGAAGAAGGTGTCGACAATATTATATTGCCATGGGAAAGCAGCAAAATTGTAGGGTAATAGCAGATAAAACATCGGGCGTCAGTTTAATACACGCGTTTGTCATTACTTTCTTTTTTACATCTTGGAGAATGTTTTGATCATCGTCAATTCAGCGTTTCTGTGGAACTTTCGAGTGTGAGTCTCTCAAGAAGATAAAATTTCTTCACGATTTTCAACTTTTGCATTTTTACGATCAGGACAGAAATAGTGTTGTACTACTAACTCAAATGTATACATTTTTTATAGAGAGAGAAAATAAAGTAATGGCTGTTATTTACGTAACGTAAACATGTTCCTGAAACTTATTGATGATTCTCTGATGTTCTGCAAAATGTGCATTCACCTTCATCACCATTTTATATTATGGAATACGGAAAACGCACAGAGACTCGTAGTAAACGTTACTATTGAAATTTAAACGATATTCAACCTACGATTGTATGCGCGAATGTCATGATTGCATAAACCAGATAAAACCATGTCGCTAGTGTCCCTTTAAGAGCGTCGTTTCACAAAGTGGCCTTTCTCGCCACCCCCTTGACCACCACTTCCGGCAATCGTTTTCCTCTTCCCAACGCCACCGGGCTCAGGGCCCGGCTGGCGCACATCCCATGCACAAATCTTAGCATCCTCCCCATACGTCAGAAAACGATCCGTGTTGCCTTCTTCTGGATAAACAGCACCTCTAACGAGCGCGTAATGTCCATCGCTCAATTCGCAATCAAAGCGAACCAGGGTTCCTAAATCTAAAATGGCCCCGCTAGGATCCACCTCGAAAGAGGCTCCTAAGGTTAGACGAAACAAGGCATGGTTGCCGAATTTCCCCGCCACAATAACGAACACGTCGTGCCTTTCATCATAGATAACATGAACCACGTAGTCTAGCGTTACCGGCAAAGACAAACTCTGAATTTGAAATGCACCCACACAATTTCCCTCGTCAACGCTCCAGAGGCTGACACGATGCGTGCTACTGATCAGGCCGATCATTTCCACATTTCGAACCCGATCGACGTAAAAAAATGATTGAACCATATCGCAAGCAGGATGCCATGTCATTAACAACGCTTCCTCCTCGTTTTTGGCCGATATCTCATACAAGTTAGCAGTTCCATCGGCAGATGCAGAAATTAATTTTGTAGGATCACGGGGATGAAACTGCATGGTTAAAACAGAATCTACGTGACTCTCGCGAAAAACACCTAAAGGGTTGCTACTACGAGCATCCCAAAACCGAATTACCCCGTCTTCAAATCCGCCACAGAGCAAAGTCCCACCACAGCCGAACGCCACACAATGAGCATCATCTCGACAAAGTATGGTGCCATTAAAATCCATCTTAGAGTAATCAACAGGTACGCGAGTGTCAATCAAACTGATCCCGCCTTGGCCTGCCACGCCTAAAATGTGGTCGTCAACGGGAGAAAACTGAACGTGCCGAGTTAACTTGGGGCCACGGCTTATGCTCACCGGCCCATTATCCACGGCCGTCATTACATCATAGGTCAAAATCAAATTGCTAGGGTTAATGGCAACTGCGAGTCGACGTTTATCGTTAGCTACGGACATGGCGACCGCATAGTGACTCGGACGCCCTCTATTCGATTGGCTCGGTGCTTTTGCAGACGTCAGTATAGAAGAAACTGGGCGCAGGGTAGGAGTGGCGCCTGTCGAGGCTATCGCCGCCATGTTTTGAAGCAAGTCTGGCCGTTTGCACTGTACAGAAGATAGACAGCACGATGCTAGAAATCCTAACCTCGATTTTGAACGGTTTCAGTAGAGAATTTCGACTCGCACTTTCCCATCTCCATTCGTCCATGATGTCGGACGCAGTTGCAGATACAAAACGGGGGGGCATTTCTCCTGGCGATGTTCGCGCATCAATCAGACAATCACACTTTCGCGCGAGCTAATCGATACAATTCTGGTTACGTTTGTATCCATTGCCCGGACTGAAGCTGTGGCGGTGTTATAATATTATTTATATCTCCTACCTCCTACCGCGTGTGTGTATCCAGACATCCAGACATCCATCCAGACACGCCTACCACTGTGGTACTCTTGTGTGCTTCCGATGGCGGCATACGGTAGTACAGTACTGTACTGTGCTATATAAGTACTGTATGTGAAGACAGAACGAATGATACACGACCACTTTGTTGTACTGTACTTCAGAAAAGATGATGTTCGTCGCTGGAAAGACGGAACGATCTGATTACTCTCGTGTTTCCACTTCTTCGCATTCCTGAACGGCGCCGGGCGTATTTTCGGGAGAGGGTGTCTGAGATTCCTCGACCATTTTTTCTTCTTCTACAAATGGCTTTGCTTCGCGTTGGCGCAAAAAAAAGGGCATACTTTTCCCCAAGAGATACTCTTTTCCATCCGTGTTCCGAATACACCAAAGCTGAAAAATTGATTCGTGAACCAATCGTTCCTGCAGTCGCTTCTGCTCGTCCAAACCGAGTGTTTCGGCCAAACGGTCTGCTGCGGCTGCGCCGTTGTTAGCACCTTTCGTCAATTGGTCTTGGAGATTGTTTACTGTGTTCTTCACCGTCTCTTTTCCGGCATCAACAACGCCGTCTTTTATTTTCGTCATTGTGTCTCTTGTGTCAGGCTTTTTCCCAATCACTGTATCAACCACATCATATCCTTTGTCAACTATAGTTCCCATAGTTTCACCGCCAATACCTTCGGCCACCTTCTTTTGGACATAACGATTACCGCTTACTTGCTTCGCTGTTGCTTTTCCAGTATTCCACAATAACGTAGGTACGAAACCCGTGACCGCCATGGTAGTTTCAAACGCTACCCCGATCGCTTGACCAGCTGCCGTAAGTGCGTCTGATGCAGCATAATTCTTCTTGTCGTTTTCATATTTCGTTATAAACCATTCCCGCAGTATTTCTCTTTCGCTTTCTCGTAGATTTGAGTATGAGTCTATTCGAGATAGATCTTCGCGAATGTGAGAGAACAACTCAAAATCTGGTTCTCCCTCGTTTCGATATAGGAGATCTGCGCTCGGTACAATAATTTTGGCATTAATCTCGAGCGCGCCTCGGGAGTCTATATCCCGCGTGGCTGGAAATTCTCCGTTGCCATCATGCAGCGTGTACGAGGAATCCAATCCAGCTTCCATAGGAGTGCCTACTTTGACCACTCGGACGAAGCCTGCATCAAGATCGCCATCCAAAGGTCGCACAGAGAAATCAATTCTGTCTCCGACGTGGAAAATTTCGTTTTGTTCATTTTCAATGGTGATGTAAGCGGTCGGTGCATACGGTTCGTTGGGCTCTGGAATTCTCGCCCCGAAGGCTTTGCTGCAATTGGGTACTTCATCCGGCTTTCCTACGAAAAAGTGCAAGACGGCTTTGTCCCCTTCCCTCGAAGATCCAAGAAAAACGTGACCTCCGCGGAGAGAAAGGGTATATTTGCCAGCTTTGTATGTCGCCGGAATGGTAAAAACTGTGTTGGCGTACGTTGTGCGGGTTATTTTCTCATTTGAACAGTAGTCGTCGTCAGATGACGACTCCGCATCTGCATTGATTCCTCTCTTCCAAATCTTCAATGGTGCCGAGGTATTATACACCCCGAAGTATGCCTCGGTGTATTCAAACGATTTTTCCCCGACGATAGCTTTGAACCGTATTGGAGCGCCCACATCAAAATATATTGGACACGTTTCTCCGACATTGCGAAATGTCCCATCAACAAAGTTCGCTACGGGGGGCTCGGTGCTCATTGCGAAAGGAGAAGAGGAGGAGAACAACAACAAGATGACGGTCAAGATCATTGTCTGTTTTAACCATACCACAATATATTGATTGCACGTGCGGTTCATGGAGCTGTAGTTTGTAGACCCGGAAGATCATCTCCATCCTTCCACTATCAAGTTCGGGGTGTGAGTGAACTGGAACTGGTGGCAGCTAATTCCGTGTATACACGTACGTACGAGTACTGTACGGTTAGGGTTAGGGTTAGGGATAGGGTGACTGTACACGAGTGGTACCTTCGTGTACAGTACTGTGTACTACGAGGAAGTACTGGACTGGACAATACTGCACTGCACCGATCGACCGTGTCTGCTAGTCTATAGACTGTAGACTACCACATGTACTTACTTAGATTGAAACCAGTTTGAATCCGAGGCACGTACGTTCCTATCTACCTAATTACTCGATTCCATATTAAGAGAGAGACGCGGACATGACACATTTAAAGGATCACGGTTGATCATTCATCATAGTCATTGACTTTTCCGCGACGTGTGTTCAACCGTCTATGGATCAGCTCACGCTCTCAATGCGGCTGAATTGTGAACACGCTAGTCTCGCTTGAGGAGTGAATTCAACACGCGAACCACCATGGTGAAAGCCAAAAGCCCCGGCCGCCGTGTTGCAGACAAAAAAAACCTCTTCGGGCATATCATACCGTCGAAAAATGGAAAAAAATTTAGCGCCCGGTTCATGATCGCCAAAAAAAATTATGTGTCGACACACGCAAGCTTGGAGGCAGCGGAGCAGTGGGTTGCCACTGAGCGTCAACAGGCTTTAGAAGAGGAGACCAAAAAAAGGAAAAATGGACGGAGATTTCTTGGGAGTGTCAGCGAAAAGAAAAATGGAAAGTACATGGCCCGAGTCCGGGTAAACGGCAAAAGGCACAGGAAGACGCACGAAACAAAGGAAGCAGCGGAAGAGTGGATCAATACGACGATCGCAGAGGGCCGAAAAGAGGGAGGAAAGCCCCCTCGAAGATTACATGGTACGTTACGAGAATCGAAAACTGGTAAATTTTATGCCACTATCAGCGTCAATCGCAAAACATATTGCAGAACTTTTGTCACGAGGGCGGAAGCAGAAGAGTGGATTGAGAACCAGCGTATTAAGCCCGTTGAAGAGCCCAGGGAAACACGCATCAAGCGAAGAAAGCGGCTGGGCGGTACTGTGTATCAAAAGGAAAACAAAAAATGGTACTCTAAAGTTATGGTGTTCTCTAAAGCTTGCGTGAAAACACATGAGACGAGGGAAGAAGCGGAAGCATGGATCGCCGCCACTGTCAAGGAAGCGGAACAGAAGAAACAAAGCGAAAGTGGACGAAGGTTACACGGTACTCTTCGGCAAAAGGAAAACGGAAAGTGGTTTGGTTCCGTCATGATACGTCGCCAAAGGTTTCAAAAAACTCACGATACGAAGAAGGCTGCAGAAGATTGGATTGCTTCCACACGGGATCATTATGAAAAATTAGCAGACGAAAAAGATTTAAAAAAAAAATTGAATGCTCAGAAGAGGCTGGAAAGAGAGAGGCAACGAGGTCGCAAAAGAACAGAACAAAAGAAGGAGGCATCAAGGACTCTGAAGGCCAAACTGGAAGCCAATAAGGCCTCGCACAGCTTATGAAAACAATGAAAAGAAGACGACATTTTCTAAAGCATTTGAAGAAACTCAACGTGTCCAAAACTTGGAAATATCGAAGTCACGAGATGAACACACTGTTTTATATTAAATTAAAAAACAAAATAAATTAAATATGATACAGCCATCATTATATCATTGTGTTCCATTTGAATCGAGTTCAACACTTATGTATTCTAACATTCTAACACAGACATGGTGACTATCAATCAAATCGCCCTCTCTTCATGTCTGGGGAGCATCAGACGAAATTATCACCTCTCGACGGTCCAAGTCCTTGGCAGCGGACTACTTTGGTTTAGGCGCGGATAATTCAAGCGCCGTATTTCTAGAGCACACAGGAGGGCATTTAGTACCGAGTGACAAACACATTCGCGATGGCTTTCAGGACTTCTTGCATTCTCGAAGGGGCAGTATTTTGGCGGTGGAATGATGATATCAAAGTCGTTGTTGTGTGGAATTTACTCTCTTAAAAGGTGAATCGTCCATACATGAGGTTTGCATTTTCTTTTCTGATTTTCTTCCTTCGTTTTCATATTTTACTTTTAATCGTAAGCCAATTCAGTCTAAAATCTATCAAGGAGATAACTTTTCTATATCATAGCTACTTATGTTCGTAACAATTCTTACTACTACAATGCATGGACATCCTGAAAGGAAAACAAGTAGCGTTGCATTTATTAGATGAAAGCTTCTCAAATTTTATCATTGTTTGTTGTATTCCATCACATTATTCGGCAAGAGGCTTGCAGTCGCGCGAGGAAACTCTAGACTATTTGCGTACTTCTTGCCAAGAAAAATAGCAGCGAGCATGAGCGACAAAGCGTAGAAAATCCCACCAAACAATAAAAGTAAACTGGACCCGTTACAAATTTTGAAGGTTTCTTGGACGCACCCAACCGCGAATGCACTATTTATACTGCAAATGCTCATAAAGGAATTTATGGAGAGGACGGAGAAAACAGAATTACCAGAAACGACACTAAAGGCACCGTTAAAAACTGCAACGCACATCAAGGCATTTACACTAAAAACACCGAGGAGTGAATTCCTCGCATAATGGGAGAAGTAAGTACAGCCTCTACGGCGCGCCATTTTAATTGCTTCTGCCACAGAACTTGGACAGGGACGCGTTTATGGTACCGGACCCACGGCAGGGTGGGCGACTCGTCCCCTCGGCTTTCGTAGTGAATCAAATGGAAAACAAGCTAGTCGAGTTTGTGAAACAGCAGAGACGCCCATTGCAGATGATGTTATATAAGCCCTAAGAATAAATGCCTAAAATGCACTGATGGTGTCAAGAACTGTACCCACCATAATAGACTGTGAACCAAATTTGTTCATGTGCTTGTGAACTGGTATTTCGGCAGTGCCTATCTATCTACACGACTGCTGCTATATCATCGTATGTATGTACCTGTACGTATCTATCGTATCGCGTACTCATAATATTTTGATACTCACTGCGCTCCGCCAACCCAAGACTAGCGCGAGCGGACAGCGGGAGCTGTAAAAAAATGTTGAAGTTTGTGAACGTCGACCGTGTGTACCTGTTGTTTGCACTGCAGGTGGAGCAGATGTTTAAGTGTCTGGTGGTTTAGACACCTCGTGGAAGACGCATGCACCCAACACAGGCCTTTCTTCAGATCAGAATCTAGAACAAACTGCCATAAACAGCAATCATACAATATATTTTTACTGAACGATGCGTCACTCTTTTGCACGTGCAGCACTAGTGCTACTCTGTTTCGCAGGGCACTGCACTGCTACACCGTCCGCCCGGAAGTTAATATCGGGTGAAGCCAGCAAAGTCGAACCAGGTGAGTACCCAAATGTTGTGAAGATCATCTTGAACTTTGGCGAACAAAACGGGGGGCGCGTACAACGAAATTTCTGTACGGGAACTTTGATATCACCTGGGGCGATCCTCACCGCCGCACACTGTATGGAGCAACCAGGCGGTGTACTGCTGTACAAAGACATTTTAGGCGAGAACGAACAACACCTAGCTAGTTACGTTGTCTTCCCAGGGAAAACGGAAAAAATATATATTCAAAATTGGTGGCTTCACCCTTGGTACACTTCAGGCATGTTAGACATTTCATTTCATGACGACATAGCTGTAGTGGGGCTCTACAAGTGTATCAAGGACACGGTTCCAGTGACGCTGTCACAAAGCGATAACTTGGCGTGTAAGGCAGGCGAAACTGTGGGGTACGGCGCTACAAATGGCGCCGGAGAATTCTACGATCCCACGCATAAGCAGACTGGGATCTTGGAGACAAAGATTGCGCGAAAAACGACGCTTCGAATCCACAGCGCGAAAACGTGTGATCAAATTCACAACCACTTCTTTCAACAAGCGTTCAAGTCAAACAATCAAGACTTAATAAATGAGGTGATGAAAATGCATGGCCCTGAACTTTACAGACATTACAGAGATTTTTACGGAGATGACATGTCAGGTTTAGAAAGGGGGAGAATGAACTCTGCGATGCTGAGACGAATTGATCAACAGATCAATTACCTGAGTAGCGACTTTTGCGTTACTCCTACTACAGACAGCTTTCAACAAAATAGAAATGGAGACAGTGGGGCGCCAATATTTGTGGACGGGAAACAGGTAGGGGTTTTTAGTAGCTACCTGTACATCTCCCGAGGTATTTTGGCCAAGTATGGTATGGTATCTTCACACCTTGGGTGGATCAAAGGTGTTGTTCAGAAACTCAATGACTGCGGGGTACCGAAAACCCTATCGGTATTAAAGAGAAGGTTGTCTTTCCCAATGATGATGCCTAGAAGAAAATTGGTAACCACTAAACAGTACCATAAAGATTTGCTACAGCTGACGAAAGCAAAGGCTTGGTCCATCATCGATTTGATGTACGAGAAAGACCAATGCCCTCTACGTGAAGCAGCTCAAGCGGGGAAGTAACCATATCATATCTAAAGTATCTTTTTTCATTCATCATCATTACACATATATCACCGTATGTATGTATTATGCGAGTTCCAACCCGATGCCTGTAACCTGTGGCGCCGCACCACGATCGTATTTTGTCTATCGCCTTCTACCACCAGAGCCAACGGAAAGAACATGCCACTGGCTGTGCAAACTCAGGGCGAAGAAAGTTTTTGACGATTGTTATGAGCCGGCCGAACGATTCGCTCGATGCAGTGGGCGAGGCGGCTTCAGACCCCAAAGGGCTCGATGGCTCAGCTTGTCCATGTCTTGGCGGGGGCTCTCACTTTGACAGCTTTCAGTTTGCAGACCGAGTTTGGGAGAGTAAATTCTCAGAGCTGTATAAAACCAACCCGTCTGAAATACAAATAGAATTAACGGCATCACCTCCACAAATATCGTTTCTTGGAAAATTTTTCATTGGTACTTTGAAAAAGGCAGAGGACGTCAACTCAGTCGGGAGCAACCTTCTGTACGAGCGCGATGCCGAGACCAAAGAATATACACACTCAAAAAAATAGAAGACAGGGTGATTGAATTTGAAGAATTTCCCCCGAGTATTTGGACTGCGGATGGGACGAGAAATTTGATTACATAAACTACCTGGCATCACAATTAATAATAACTTACAACAACAACAACCATTATTAGTGGTTACGTATTAAAATTATAACCATCCTCCTCATAGTACATATTGTCGTATTGGCTCTTATTTACGTCATTTAAACATGTTCCAGAAACGTATCAATCATTCTTTGATTTTCTGCAATGTTTGCATTTCCCTTCATCACCGTTTTGAAGCTAAGTATTGGCTGTTGTCAACGTAATTTGCACATGCTCCTGAAACTTAACAAACATTTCTGTCGTTCTGCAAAGTATTCCAAAATACTCATACATTTTCATTCCAAAAGAAAATAAATTATGTTTTCTGTGTCAACAATAGCTTGCGTGCTTGCGCATATCTGTGGTATGGACGGTGTTTATACAATCCTATTTACAGCAACTGCTATCACTTTTGCTTTTCGGACAGGGGAACGCGAGTTCCTCCACCGCACAAAACAGCAAGGAAGATGGATACGTCGACGACTAGGATTGAAACACAGGTGAAGACGAGTTTTGGGGCAAAAATAGCCCATACCATCAAATGACGACGAGCAAATGCAACAAAGCCCAACATTACCAGCAGAATAAAAAAAGAAAGTATTCCAAAGACAAACACAATGTGCACCCGTTGATTCGCTGTCACCTCCGCAGTTTCGAGTCCAGAAAAAGTGAGTGCAGGCACTGCTATCGTAGCAAAATGTGAGTTCAAAAAGAGAGCAAGTCCAGAGTAAAAGAAATGAAATCCCTCCAAGCCAATGTACGCCGAAGAAACATGAAGGCCGTTAAAGTTGCTATCGTGGCCAGTGTAAAAAAACGCAGCCTCCGTCAACATCCAGATCAAAACTGTCCACGACGTTGTAACGTGCCAGGTATTACTCCCGCCATTTACGCTTTTCAGCATCAAAAGAGCGCAGTAAACCTGTGTATACAAAGACACGATCGACATGGGGGATCGTGGGCCCAGCAAAAGCATCCCAACAGGAACGAGCGGGTAAGACCAAAGCCATTTGCTCTCACAAGAAGTAGTATCCGGATGATGCCAGCACGACACAGCCGCCGACAACAATGCCCCCGTCAACATGACCGTCCGTGGAAGCGTGATTCGCGCCAAAAACAAGCGCTCAACGACGCCACGAGACACGAGAGCCCAGTATATAATGATAAGACATGAATTGCATGCGGTCACCGCAGTCACGGCCAACTCCCAGAACTTAAAGGTGCTGCTCTTGTAGATCAATTTATAATACAGACATCCGAGGAATAGAACGATTGGTGCAATCGTATTGGTCATGTTCATTTGAAGGTTTGAGCTACCCCCGTCTTCCGTCCGCAAAGGATAGGACGATAATACTCGAACAGCACCGATCATTAAGGCAGGTTCCCACACAGATTTTGCAGAATTTTTCGACTGCATGCAGAGGATCCCGAAGGCCGTTACGTTCGTCGCAACGAAAAAAGGTAATATCGTGCTGTGGGCTTCCATAAAGCTGTTGGATGTAAACGTCCACCCATAAGCAAAGACCGTGAAATAGATGCACCCAAGAGGAAAGTTGCCAACGAATCTTTCGTTTTTTGTGCCCACCTCGGCGGGCTTTGGTGCCTTCTCGTCAGGAAGATGCCTCCACCATGTCACCCATCGCCATAGATACATAAGGAAGCTTATCATGAATGCAAGGAACAACCCATTGTTCACGCCAACAAACGCGATGCTGGCACAACAAGAGACCAAAACTATCGCGAGGCTCCTCCGTGTAGTCGGCAGAAGTGAATCTTCGTTCAAATGACCGTAAAAATGTTTGGCGGTGTACAGCGCACTGCACACGAGGCCGAAAAATGCTGTCGCGATACCAAGCCCCATTGCTACTAGATCAAATTGGGTCCACATGACACGAAAAGTACGGGCATTTTCTTCGAGATAAATCGTGTATAACTTAATCGTATCTATAATGAAGTCCAGAGAAATTGACTCCGTTGGCTCGTTGCCGTCCTTGCAAGCTTTCCACAATGTTTCGAAATGCCCAGCAGCATAATGGTCTTCGCTGGCTTGAAACAAACTGTTTAACTCGTTCATGACTGACACGGCAATGCCACCACTCAACGAACCGTACGAAGTGATGTACTTGTGTGTTTGATGGGCGTTGAGCCGAGTTGCAGTGATGGCTGGCTCCAATGCAACCAATGACTCGCAGAACGAATAGTCGTGCCTAAAATTGAGCAAATCTCCCTTTCCACCCTTTGGCGGTAATAGAAACAATTCTGGAATTACACGGCCAAGGTTTCCATGTGGAATGGGCAGGCCAAGCAATAACGACAACGTAGGCACCAGGTCAATTTGAGAAACACGATCTGAAGAAAACTTAATGTCAGTCTTATCAGACAGCTTTCCCAGTGAACTACCGGTCCATAATGGTCCCCCACCACTGTACAGGAACAGTGCAGAGGCGACCTCTAGCTTCGTTGCCCCGCCGTGGTCACCGTGAGGAGTCATTCCGTGGTCACCAAAAACAGCAACCAGGGTATCTTCGTCTGCAGCATTCAGCACATTTTCGATTAACTTGTTCATTTCTTCTAGCTTTGAGCTCATCTCTGGATGACTGGGACCATACGTATGACCGCAATGGTCCACGCCTAAAAAATGGGCAATGATGACATCCCAACTGTTCCCGTCTGATGATTTCATCTCCGGAATAAGATTCTTTATAATACCATCGTCTACAGTGTGCAAGTCGTTCACTTCGAACGACGGGTATGGGTAGCTTCTGGCAAAATATTCCGTCGAGTTGAAGAGCGTGGTCCAAGTATCATCGCCCATGAAGACGACTTTTTTTTTTGCTTGTTTCATTTGGTAGAGCATATTGTCTTCTTCAATTGCCGCTGAAGTTCCAAAGTTGTCTTTGAAGTCCACGAACGTCGGAAGCCCCCCTGTCAACAGACCTTTTAACCGCTGCATAGTTACCGTCGGTGGGTCCGCATCAAATCTATAGAGCCGAGACTGCGACCGCTGTGTAGATAGTTTCTTTCGAAAGATAGGCATGTGATTCAAATAGAAACGTTGACCGGATTGGCTACGCGGCTCAGCGCCCGCGCCGGCCGTCACGCTCGCCGCAAAGGCTTCGTCATATTTCGCAAAATCCAAACGTAGCGCATCAATTAGAATGATTACCGCTTTCTTATACCGGGGCGTAGTCCAGCATCCATCGCTCACGTTCTTTAAGATTTCACTGGGGTACGTTGGTGCCCCTTCGCAACGACTGACATCGGGCATTTCATAGCGACTTAGGAAAAAACCCGCTGCGAACAAGTATATGGAAATCAGGTGCGTGGAAATTTGCCACAAAATGTGGTAGAAAGAGGCGCCCCCCATCACAAACGCAAGAGAGCAGAGGACAAGAGTACAGGGCAAGCAAAACACGAAATATAGAGAGGGAGAGAGTGGAGGTAAGCGAGGGCCCAAAGCGCTCCACGCCCGCAAGCAAACTGCTCTGCCAGAGTTGACATCAGAGAGTTCCGTGCATGAGGTAGATCCGTAGATCCGTAGATCCCACGGGAGTGACATAGAGGAATGAATTGTACTTGTAGACTTAAAGGACTTGTATATATTGGACAATCCATCCCCTACCCTACCTAGCTGGTACGGTCGCAAAAAGGCTAGGTATACCTCTAGCTCGTCGGACTTGTGACTTGTGACTTGTGACCGATGCGTGTGTGTGCGTATGCGTGCGTGCATGGCAGGTTCAATGTTATGGTCGCGCCTAACATTGGCTGCTCCTATCCTCGTAAAGTTCGGCTGTGCGTATTAGGTACGTGACAGAAGGAAGTGCGCGCCACATTGCAGTCAAAGTGAAAGGGACCATTGAGTGCTTGACCAGTGCCCTCGCCAGTCTGAGATTTTGAGTGTACAGACGATGTCTATCTTGGCAACCATGGCGTCTGCTTGGGTGATCCCCCAAGAAACACTGCTGAGTGCCACACCGTCATATTTCAACCCTTTAATGTCCATGGTTCATAGCATTACCGTTACTTACATGCCAATGTTCTTCCGTATATTTGTTCAAAGAGGGGCAACGTCGAAGGGTTATGATAATGTCAATCCACGTGTGCAAATTGCTCGACTACTTGATGCAGCTCCCAATTCTGCGTTTTCCCGCCTGCACGGTGCGCACGTAAACGGCTTAGAAATTACTCCTGTGTTCTTCGCGGCTATGCTTTCTGGCATGTACGCTGACATAGACAAAGTAAGGTTGTCCAAATACGGAACCCTTTTTATCGCATTGCGGTCTCTGTATGCGGTGATTTACTTTTATCAGGGCCGGGCTTTGTCTGCAGTAAGATCGGTTGTCTTCCTCTGGAGCCTGTCTTTGTGTGCGAACTTGCTGAAAGAGAGCTCGGGTAAAATATACGACGGAAAGGGTAGTGGTGACGACAATTAATTGGTCTAGGAAATACAAACGGGCCGGAGTGTCATCGCTTACGTTAGTTTTTTAACTTCATTGTCATTTTATATCGCACACGTTATCATAAGTTACAACTTTTCCCGAAACAGAAAGCTGAAAAGGGAAGTTCTCTGTCGTCTTTTAGTCAGATTTGAACCCCCATAAGGTCTACGCATGAAAGGAGGCCGGGCCGAGAGTGAGGATATGATGATATGACATAAAGTGCTAGATACTTTCTTATTTCGATTGTTATATCGTCTCCTCTCCAGGCTCGTACCACTTTACATTCTTCACAACTTTCTTGTCCAATGTAAATGTTTTAAACCCTGCAGCACTCCGAGCATCTCCACCAAACAGCTCGGTAACCTCTGCTTTGAACTGCTTCCTCTTTGACCATCGCTTCACTCCCGAGTGGGAGATCATCGACTTTTTCTGAATGACTTCTTTGAACCGTTCTCGTTCGATCTCCTCGGCACTCTTTACTTCAATTTGCTCTTCATCCTGCATTCCCTCCTCTGCATTCAAGACATCCTTATGATCTTCCGCTCGGGAGCCTTCCCCTGTGTCCGAGGTATTCTCTACTTGCTGTCCATTTTCGTCGACCATTGCGCCTTCTCCAGGCAGCTCTTCAACGCCACTTTCCAGCTCCTCGTATTGCTTAGGGTTCGTCGCTGGACTGATGGGTCTAGTCAACAGGTTGCCGAACTGTTTCGCAACTTTCGCAATATCTTGGTCTTTCAAAGTGAACGAGCGGAATGCGGTGGTTCCAGTAAACTCTTTGGTTTCTCTAGTTTCCACTACTTCCGGAACGTACTCGATTTCTTCTTGCGCAGTTGAAGGCCGCGATTTGACGCTTTCATTTTTCTTTTTACCTTTTTTCCCACCCTTCTTCCCTTTATCACCACTTTTTTTCTTTTTCCCCATAATGAGCGGGATGGACACCGTCCTCCGAGCTGCTCGTGCTGTTGGTATTAGAAGGCAGGAATCAACTCTGTTTCAATACTGTCAGTGAACGCGGGGTTTTGACACATGTCCAGTAACAGAGGGTTCAGTAGGCTCTCGTTGCAACTTGCGGGCCCTGCTGCGACGAAGAAAAGAAAACCATCCACTAAAACGTTCGTACGAAGACGACTCTTTGTTAGTAACTGACGACAGCGTGACAAAACGGCTCTGCGGAACTCTGTTGCAGTCTAACTCCAAAAATCAATCGTCTTTTATTTACTTGTATACATAAATCGTAGTCTAGCTGTGTTGTGAGTATCTATTCCTTTCGCTTCTCATTTCTTTGAGGCAGTTCTACGTAAAAGTCAGTGAGCAGTCGTAATTGAAGAGTGCACCAACCAGTAGAATGACCAGAGTCACAATATTTAAAAAATAAAAAGACGGTGATTCATCGATATTTTTAACTCTCTAGTAAGTTGTGTACTTGGCTCTAAACGCCGTTGCCATCCAGTCGGGTCTGCTACCAGGAGACGTTGCATAATCTAAATAGATTTCTTCTCCGGCGTTAATTATTCGACTTGCAACAAAGCATACCGTCGACGGGGAAGCAATTGAAATTTTCTGTCCTGTTTTGTCCACCGAATCTAGCCTGACTGCATTGCAGGTAGGCAAATATGGGAGCAGATGTGGGCTCTTTGTTTTCATCAAATCTAAGTCGAAGTCAACTGGTACTGCGATGACATTGGCAGGTTGGCCGGATGGAGGGTGGTTCGCTTTATGGGCTAATGCAAACGGATTTTTGTTAAGGTGGCCTATGTTGAATTTAACTGGATTACCACTTGTTAACTCCTCTATCCTCTCCAACATACTTTGGTGGACAGTGCTTTCCACATCCCCGCCGTCACTGGTCATCATTGCACCGGCAAAAGATTGCGAAAAGTCGAGGGATTTATATTGTCCGTCCAAAAGAATTCCATCACCACGAAGAATGAAATGTTCGCGCTCTTTCACGTTTGGGAATATTGCCTCTGTGCCACCGAAAAAATCCACATCTTCCGCATAAAAAACTGACCCGGGGTATATCGCAACCAGGTCGCCCGGTTTTGCTGTTCCCCTCACCATGAACAGACCATCGCCTGCATCACCGCCCACATTTGATGGTTGGACAGACAAGCTGAATCCGGCATCTACTGCAGTATTGCAGTCACCGACAGCTGCGACGCGCTCAAACATGTCCTCTGCAAAAGTCCGCACGCATTCAGATACAGAATGCAATATATCATCAATTGCAACATTGCTCCTTCTATTAGTATGGTGACCCATGCCGAGGCAAGCGTGCAGCCAAAGCAAATCCTCGTGTCTGTTCTGAGATATTGCCCGCAGGGAGGCGCGAGTGACCGTCCCAGACGACGAAAGTCCAAGCACTCGTCCCAAGAAGTTCCGCATTGGACAACGCAAGGCTCATACGATAGAGCAACACATTCCACTGCGCGCTCCACCTGTTCAGTTTGTGCGCAAGGATGTCTCTGTGAAACAAGGCTACTATTTGTATCCTCGTTGATACATGTGTGCGCCTCCCAACTCCCCGACAACCAACCTACCTACAACCCACAACCGACGACACAACAACAACTCTGATAAAAACCAACAAACAAACAAACAACAGAGCGACAATAACAATAACAATAAGCACAGAATCAAGAATCGAAAAATCATGAATCATGACATGATGACATCATCAAAAACTCAATGCGCGGGATCATGATAAATCGTCTGTACAGTCAAAATCATCCCTATGTACAATGAGTATTGTATCACCCATCAACAGTACGCATGAATTTGGACCTGGTTCGTATTCTAAAAGGACAGTTAACTAACTAATCTTCCCAGATAACGTGACGTACGTCTCTATGAGGTACACAGACAGCATCACAGTATCACAGCACACACGACTATGATCGTATGTATCATTCACCATTCACAGTTCAAACACACAACAACACATCGATGTCCATCCGATCAACAGATCAACATAGTCATACCAAAGTGTTGTCGAAACATTTTAACTGCCACAGATACACAGATCTGGATATATCGTCAGTGCAGGGCAGGGCCAGGCAGGGCAGGGCCAGGCAGGGCAGGGCCAGGCAGGGCAGGAGGGTGGCTGCCAGGGTAGAACCTAGTGCTCGTCGTGTTGTTTTGTTGCGTGCGTGTGTCGTTGAGAAAGGCTTTTGTGTTTCTCTTGTGAGCACACGGTTCCTCTGTGAAACCCTCTCAAGGCGAACTGACGCAAGGAGTGTGCCGCAATGTCAACGGTCACCGTTTTTCCCAAGGAGCTGCAGTTCGGCCTTGCTTTGGGTGTGTCGGAGAGCAAAGTGGTGACGCTCGTGAATAATTCAGAAAATTCCGCTGCCGCGTTCAAACTACAGAGCAATGCCCCCGACAGGTATGGGGTGCGTCCGGCAAACGGCGTGATTGCCCCAATGTCCAGAGTGGAAGTAGTTGTCCGGTTGAAAGCACTCGAGAGCAAAAACGTGGGGGGGAACGATAAGTTTTTGGTCCGGTCCACGGCCATTCATAGCGATGCACTATCGTTCCCTTCGGAGAAATGGTCCAAAGTTAACAAGGACAGCGTGACCAAACATATGCTCAAGGTGAAGTTCGTGGAACCGGGAGACGTGGACGAGAACATACCGATTGATCCACCGCGGGTGGAGCAACGAAGGCGGGCTGGCTCTGCCACCCCGGCAACACAGAATGGTCGCTTTACGACACCGCGGGCAGCACCGCCGTCGGCGAAGGCAGCGAATGAAGCGGGGCAAAATTTGCAAAAATTATGGAATCAACGTGCGTCCGCGAAACGGTCGGAAGCACATGGGGCTATAGACAGCCCAAACGCCGCGAGCCGCTACGACAACGCGGCTGCCACTGTGGGACAAGCTGCGCTCTTGGCAAACCAAGACCCGCGAATTGGACTTGACTCGGACAAAGAACGAGCCTTACAGCTACTTATAAAAGATGGAAGCCGGCGACCGGAGGATAAACTGACGAAAGAAGAGTTGCATGAACTCATCGAATTCAGGGGGGGGGTGCCCGACAACTTGTGGGACGAATGGGTAGCGACAGCGCATGCTATGCGGGTCCAATCGGGTATGACACCGGCGCCGAAATCAGGCCCCAAGCCGACTTGGAGCGGGGACACTCTTTTTGTAGACCACCACAGTGCTCGGCAATCCCAGGCAAAGTCGCACGCTTTGAAAGGTGCGGTCGGCATGGAAAGTTCTGGAAAGAAGAAGTCTACTCCGACTGTCATTAAACGTCAAGAAATTGGTATCTCCAAAAATTCGCCATACTTAGAAAATAGAGAGAAAAACTTTTTCGCTGCCTCTCGAAGAAATACCGTGATTGGTCGTTACGCTGGCGTGCAAAATCAAAAGTTCCCCAGCACGAAAAAGGCTGGGTGGGACAGTGTGGGGTCGACCCCAAAGTACAACCAATCAGGCATGCGGCCGCCGTGGGAAGAATCGAGCGAATTTCACGTAGGGGCCACAAATTCGAGCGTCCTTCGACAAGTCTTGTCGCACAACAAGAAGACTGGAGCTCGGGCATCGACGCCGGTGGAATCACGCTCAGACGTTGGCCGAAAAAGGCAAGTTGTGCAAGATTTTATTGGAAAACAAGAAATGCAAGGCGGTGGACACCGACATAGTCTGTATAATGTTGATAAGAAAGTGAACTATGGGTTTGGGGTGGTACCACACAAGGCAAGCTCGGCTGTCAAGCCAATGCCTCGGCAAGCGCAGAAGAATGCAGCAACCCAAAAAGCATCCACGACTCAATCGTTTCTTCCGAAGGACTTCTCCTTGTCAGAAACGGAGAAAGTGCTGATGGAAAAAGTGGTGGCCTTTGAGGCAAAATTGGCAGCCGCGGAAACTGAAAAAAGGCAGCTCCAACTCCAATTGAAAGAAGCTGTGGAAGGGAAGGATGCTGCGGTGGACGATTTGAGTTTGGCAGATTTGATTGAGGTTAACCCCCACGACCTGGCAGCAGGTTCCAAGCGCGAACTGGAGGTCCACTTTGACGGCCCATTAGGCATTGTCATTGGTTCGAACTGCACGATCAAGAGCGTGTCAGCGAACGGGGCGGCTGCCGCGAAGGGGCTGCAGGCTGGTGATGTCATTTACAAACTTGCGGGGGATGTCTTGCCACCCAATCTGCCTCCCCAAGAATTGAGCGATGCGATTCTCCAGGCGCGACAGGAGTCTGGGTGGGCAGAGATTGTTGTGATCAGAGAATCACCACCGTTGCTGGCCACCAAGACGGCCAAGGCTAGCGATGAAAATGCATCGAATAATGAGCTAAAAAGCGCCCTTGACGAGGCGCGACGAAGAGCAGTTTGGCTCGAAGCTGAGCTGATAAAATGCAAGGATGGAATGAAGGCATGGGATCAAAATGCTACCCTCAAGAATCGGTTGGCGGACGCGACAAAAGAAATTGCCCGTCTAAAAGGTGACCGAGACTCGGCGATACAAGAGGTGAATGTTCTTGTAGCGTCTGTTCGAGGAAGAAACGGAGAGAGCAGCGTAATACCATCGCACATACGAGAAGGGTTTCGGGGCGTTCGCAGTAGTCTGAAGGGGGTTGCGGACGTGGTCGAAACAGCATTTGCCGAGGCAGGAAGAGAACTAGAAGCGTTTTCGCATCGCATCTTGTCGTCCGCCCAAGTAAAGCGAATGCAGGAAGACGGTAAACTTCGGTCTTTGAACGTCATCGAGGGCGCGTCCAAATCCAGGTTTTTGTCCAGTCAACTCGCACCAACAAACGCACAGGCATCGATAAAAGTGGTCGAGGTGATCTGTCGGCCAGCGTCGAGCCCTGGAGCCAGTACCTCTGGGACGGTGATCAAAATGATAGACGAACAGTCCCTCCGACTGTTTATTGGGGCGACACCAAGGGACCATACCTTCGACCGTATCTTTCCAACGGATACCGGGGGAGATAAAATAGGGCGAGAGGTTATCGCGTCCAAACTGTCTCAGGTTATAGGTGGCGAATCCGTGTGTGTCGTTGTGCATGGCGAAGACATTCAACTTGGGATTTGCCCCATACTATATGGCAAAGACGACGGAGAAGATAAAGGATTAATGAACGTTGCGGTAGACGCGCTATTCGATCGGCTGGGAGCAAATGGACTCGCAAAATCTTTCGCCGTCAGTGTTACCGCGGTGGAGTGCATTAACGGCATGTTTCGTGATCTTTTGCAACCAGTTGGCGGAGGAGACGCATCTCCCAGCCACGAACTTCAGCGAGACAGCGAAGGTAACGTTTGGGTATCTAACGTAGTGGGGGTGGAAGTTCAGAGTGGGGATGATTTTTCGAGAGTGATGGAGATTGCTCAAGCGCGTCAAACTCTAATATCGCCGTCTGGACAAGATGTCGCTCCAACTCAGCCGCTGCATGTATACATGGCACGGGGGTATCACCTAAACCCACGTGCAAATGTGGTGTTTACAGTACAACTGGAATTAATGGAAGAACACCATGAAGCGAAATCTGGAAGCAACATATGTTTTAGTCGGATGACGTTTGTTCATTTAGGAAGTGGCAAGGGGGCGCAAGAGACGCTCACCGGCATGAATGATGTTCTCGTGAACATCGCCGCAGAAAATGATTATGTCCCATTTCGGCACTCAAAATTGACGCGAATGTTGGAGCCCGCATTTCCTCACAAAAAGTCATCCGCAATCGTCATTCTGTCTGTGAGCACGGCAGAGGACGATGTGGTCGATACCAATCGATCGTTGCTCTTCGGTCAACGATTGGTTAATATGGTGTCCGGGCGAAGTCAATACGGACACAAGCTCACTCGTTCCTCGTCAGATCTCCATCAAACTGGACCGTGGAAATGACGAGTTGGCATACATACTTTGTGAAAAAAATTGTCAAGAACTAGATACGTGTTCTGTGTTATTTTCTGAGATCCATATATGTGTGTGTGTTGCTGATTAAAAAGAAAACAACAATGTGTGGAGGACTCAGGCAATTTGTAAGTTTCAAAAAAATAACTAATAATGGCTGCATTTAAATTATATTAATTAAAATTAAAAAATAAATATAAAAAATAAATATAAAAAATATTGGCTGTTATTTTTACGTAGATTCTAGTCTACATTAAAAACATGAATATGAATGAGAATAGTGATAGAAATCACTAAAATTTGATATTTGAAACAGGAAGTGTTTAATTAAATACAGCCTTACTATTTATTTACATAAAATCATTCCTGCAACATCCCCAATTTCCCTTAATGATACACAAGTTGTAATCGTTTCCTTAGCTGTGTGCCTTTTGCTCAGAAGTTCTCTATGAATCAGGACATGAAGACGGACGCTCGTAAGATGAAGATCAGAATTGTATCGAAATACAGTTGATTCTTATTCGTCTTCTTGTCTTGTTATCCTGTACGAGTACTCGTACGAGGTAGAACAGTGCGATGGATGGAGAGATAAGATAAGGATGGTGTTGGCGGTTTGACGGAAGACAGTACGAGTATGTTCGAGTAGAACGTGTGGAGTGTAGTAACATGCATTACGTACAGTATCACGAACGATGAACTTCGTTTGCCATTCTTTCATAGTTCTTCTTTCCGGGAATTTTTGGCCATTGCATCTTCAATAATGGTTACAATTTCTCTCCGAGTGTTACGCTTGGCAATATCTAGAGGAGTGTGGCCGTTTGAGTCTTTCAAACCTAATTCGGCACCCGCCTCAACCAAATCTCGTGCAATTTCGGTGTACCCGTTCAACGCAGCAAGAAAGAGCGCAGAATGCGACATTTTGTATGATAGCTTGTTCGGGTTTGCACCACGTTTCAATAACGCTTTCACGCAATCTTCATGCCCGTTCATGGCAGACAGTGCCAATGCCGTATAACCATTTGAATCCTGTACATCCAACTCTGCTCCCGCATCGATTAATTGGTGCATCAAATAATCGTGATCTTTCAGTTCCACATGCACAGCGACCCACAATAAAGCCGGTTTATCGTTCGGTCCCGCGTGGTTTACATCCACACCTTTTTCAATCAGCAATTCGGCAATATCGATTTCTTTTCTCCACAGCGCCCAATGGAGTGAGGTATGCCCCTTCGTGTCTGTTGCATTTATGTCAATGCCTTCATCAATCAATAACCGCGCTGCGTCGGGCTGAAACCTTTCCAATGCCGAAATTAAGGCATTTCTGCCGTTCTTGTCGACTATGTTGAGCATTTCTTGCTTCTCTTCTGGTGTCTTTGCTTTCGCTAAGTGTTTCTTCATAGATTCTACGCTGCCATGTTTCGCCAACGCAATCAAACGAGGGCCGGCATGCTCGTGCGGCACGGGCCTGTGCTTTGGTGGCACGGGGCGAACGTCCGGATAGTGTTCATCGTTCAGTTCTTTCTGAGTACGCGCGGACCCATATTGACAGATGAGAGCAAGTGAAAGGACGACACAAAAGACTTGTCGCAGTGTCATTGTCGTAAGCAACGAAACGTAAAGAGAGGGTGCACTGTTTTCGTGTAGAATTGGTCCACGCAACATTCACGCAGCGCCCCCAGCGACACCTCACGCATACACCCTCCTCTCTCTCTCTCTCTCTCTCTCTCGACATGCTCATCTATGTATGCAAGAAGCCACATGATCACATATGATCACATATCTATCTATACAAACTCTCTGGTCTCTGGACGGACAGGAGAGGGACACTCCCTCCTCTGTCCTCTACGCCTCTACGTGAGGGATTTCATACCAAGTCAGAACAAGCATGTCATGTCCTATCAACGTGTACCTAGAATGCTTACTACAATACAGTACAGTAGTCAACTACTCTTGTTCGGCGATATTTGTTAATACAGTACGTGATGAGTACGATCCATATACGATCCCGTCGAAGTCTTGAGATGCGTCGTTGAACGAAACCCGATCGATACCCAATGTTCTCTTGACAACTGACTCAGGTGATCATTTTCATCCATCCCGCGCCTGCCTTGTTTGACCAAATCTTTCAAGTCACATTTCATTCACAGAAACGCCCGTGGCATGTTTTGACACGTCTCGAGGGCTCGCATTGTTTGATCGTTTCCTCGTGCTCCGAACGCGTTGCCTTGAGCTCTCCGAGGAGTCGTCGCGCACACAACTCACAACTCGGTCTGGTCAAATGATCTGTGATTGTTCTGTCAAGACGTCAAGACTACCACAAAAGACTATGATATGTTGTACATACACACATCATCGCATAGGAAGAAGTACACCGTGAATGAATGATGGAGTCCAACAACAGACACGTCCTCGTATACGTGGTGGGGATGCACCTGGGCGGTCCATGTATCTATCCATGCGTCGTCACTCTCCTCCCATCAACGATGGGCGACAATCGTGCAGACCCAATGCATTGTTTCGAAATAAAACAGTTATCACCGTAGCAATATGCCGAACGGGATGTCGACGGGGTACACACGCCTCGATGAAGTAGTGGGCGAAGGCGACTCCGGGACCGTCATCACGCCAGCCCTCAGACGTGCTCGTTTGGAACAATTGGACCGTCCAGGGGTGCACGGGGAGGGCGTGCCGCTAGGCAAAGGTAAGACGGGGGGGGGCTTTTTTACCCCGTTTGCATACACCGTGAACTACGTGTTTGGAGCCGGTGTGCTGAGCATTCCTTACAGTGTCGCACACGCAGGGATCATCGGTAGCTGCTTGTGCATGATGGTGTCCGCGACGATATCTGCCATTGGCATGATCTGGTCCGCCGAAGCGTTGGGACGTGCCGAGGGCATTCTCCGGAGCCAAGAGGAGGACGAACTTCAGTCTCCGACGCTTCAATCCTTCGGTTCACGCCCGGAGAACAGAGGAGATGCAGCCTTCCGGCTTTCTGGTCGGCGGATAGAAATCAGCGAGTTATGCACGATATTCTTGGGAAAATTTTGGGGAGCTTTCTACACAGTTTTGGCCGCTCTCTACTGCATAATTTCAATGTGGTTCTACGGGGTCATTTTCAGCCTCTCAATGACGCAGACATTTCCCTTGCCACTTTTTCCCTCCACCTACGTCGAAGGAAAATGGTACGAGGGTACGCTATGTGATTTAACTCAGGACGTCTCCTTGGTGGGCCCAGAATGCCGAGAAACGTACACCCTATATTGCGCCTTGTTCCTGCTGATAACGATGGTAGTCTCCTGTGCAGACCTCGCAGGACAAAAAATGCTCCAAGTAGGATTTACGATTTTTGGTTTGGGATCAATCCTATGCATGGTGGTCACAATCTTAGTGTCCTGGGCCCTGCACCCCTACGAAGGGCATGTGTCGAACGTGACCGTGCCAGGCGACCTCCCAGGCTATCAAACAGTCGACTTGTGGTTGGACCCGAGTGGGTTTAGCACCGCCGTCATGAATTTCGTCTTTGCCTTCCTTTGCCACCAAGGCGTTCCAGGGATCTTGCAAATGGTTCAAGACAAGAGCAAAGTGCCCCAAATATTTTCTGCGGCTATGTTTGCAGCTTGTATCTGTTACATGACCTTGGGTGCGGTGGCCGCGAGTTACTTTGGGCAAGACCCACACTACGGTATCCAAAAGCTGGTGACTTTGAACTGGCGCAACTACAACGGCGACGAAGACCCGCTCGATCGCGGGAACGCCTTAACTATTTTCATATCCTACATGATCCGATTGTACCCAGTCATGTCCGTGACTGCCGCATTCGCATTGTACGCGGATACTGCGGGGAGTGTTATTCGCGCCGCCTTGTGCCCTAATCTCAAGTCCAAATGGGCGAAGATTTTCCTTCGCTGGGTGGTCATTTGGCTCAGTCTACTCGGCACCGCGATGAAATCGGACATCACGATTATTGTGAACATTGGCGGTCTCATGGGCATCATCATTGTTATGTTCATTCCTGGCGCGCTCCAGCTGGCATCGAAGAAGAAGTGCCAGGAAGAATTTGGACGGTCCCGTACCCCATTTGAAATTGTATTTAGTCCTAATATTTTCCAGTACGCTATCATCGGCGTTGGCATGTCCGCAGGGTCGTACGCAATTTACCATTTGGTCGCCGCGGGTAGTTGATGGCGGTGCTTCGAAATATTTCACGGGCAATCATGGCCTGGGATGCATTAGAGTAGATTCTGCGAGTGCAGTCACTTCTTCTGTAAGTTTTGACAATGGCGTTCTCGTTTCTTCGGAACTGTGCAGTTCTGAAAATTACCATTTTGTGAAAACAAAATATACAGTATGCTTTAAGACTCTCATTTTAAATCAAATACAATTTCAGTTCCAACCCTAAAATCTACTAAATTGTTGGGTTTTTTTAATTGGTAATGTTTCCATTTTGTGATATCTTAAGTTATAGCAGAATTAAAGAATAATAAACTAAATTAAAGAATATATAAAAATAGTACTTTGACTACTGGGAGTTGGATCGATTTGTTGAGTACAGATTACCAATTAAAAAACCACTTTAGTTTTTAGGATTGGAACTGAAATTGTAAGTTATTTGATTTAAAATGAGAGTCTTAAAGCATACTATATATTTTGTTTTTTTTAAATAGTACTTAGTATATATATTGGCTGTTATTTACGTAAATAGACAAGTTTCAGAAACTGATTAATGTCCTGAGATGAGTTGCAGCATGAGCATTTCCTCGTATTTCTATTTCTCAAATAATATCCTTTTTGATTTTCCAAGCAGTGGCTAAAGAATATATCATACTAACTTAAGATTTATCATTTATCATATAAGTTATCATCTTTACGTAAATAACAGCCAATTTACTTACATATATCATCATCAGGTTTTTAAAGTATGGCATATAAATATCATAGTATATTGGCTGTTATTTACGTCGTAAGAAAATAAACAAGTTAAATAAATAAACAATTTTTCAGAAACTGATTAATCGTCCTGAGATGAATTGCATAAATATCATAGTATATTGGCTGTTATTTACGTAAATAAACAATATCATATTATAAAATGAACCAGGCCACATTTGTCAAATTTAAGTCAGCCGCTGCTTTGGAAAATTATACAGAGGATTTCAGTCAAATAAATGTGAGGTATAATTGGATGGACACACGTGGGAGCTCAAATGTGATGAACGATGAACTTTTCTCTTTAAGTTATTTAATACAGGCCATTATATTAGTTTTGCATGTGTGTACATCTGATAATCTATCTAAAGAAATAGTAGAGGTACCATAATAGTTACGAAGGATACATTCCTTAAGGGATCCTAACCGCGCTCTCTTTTACAAAGTTTTTGCCGAACTAATGTCTAAATGATGCAAACGTGCGCTCGCCAGCACCTGCTCCGGCAAGTGTGCACCTTCCCGCCCTTCAATGACATACGCCAAATCGATGACTGCGTCTTTGACAACGGTTTGCTGATTATTGTAATAATAGCTCTTGAGCATGTAGCCAAAAGTGTGCACATCAGATACGACGGTTAGTGTTTCGCCGTCGTTGATGACGTGGTGAGAGTTGTTAGACAAAAATGGCTTGCCGTTGTACTGCCGCAGTAATTTGTTAGCAGCAAAGCCGGCGTCAACGTCTTCGAGGTTAGCGACTTGCGCAATGCTCTTCCATTGCGCATGCAAGGGGTCGCCTCGCGCGGACCACTCTTTCAACAGCTGGATGGCATTCGTGGGCACCAGTTCTCCCATCAGCATTTGCTTGGTTTCTTCCGCCAGTGTAAACCACATGACGAGATTATGACTTGGCCCGTCGTCCACGGTGCCGAACATTGAGGGCTGGTAGTTTGGGAAGATCTGCACGACGCACAAGGTGTTGGGCACGCCCACCGTGCTGCCCTCCACCAGATCCGTGGGGCGCTTGAAGCGCCGCCACACATCGAGGTCTTTCGCATCGGATTTGAACATATCGACGGCCACCGTCTTGTACAAGCTGGACCGAGAGGGAACTTTCACACCATACCGTTCGTGCGATTTGTCTACGTAGTGAGGGCCGCGGACATTGAAAATGCTGACGTCAGGGCACTGCGCCCAAGTCATCGCTGGTGCACTGGCCATATCTCCCACATGCTCAGGGATTTGGCCCACGTCCAACAGCTTCATGTCGTCACCTGCCGGTTCCTCCTCCGTCTGCCGCTCTGCATCGTCGTCCTCGTACAGCTCCTTCAACCTCGTCTCCAGCAAATTTATGGCAATCTCAAATTTTTCCTCAAAGCCAATAACAACCTGCTGCTCTCCCATGCTCCGCACCCCACCAAAAGATGGAATCCCAAAGAAAGACACTTCCCCTGTTTCTGTGTATATTGTCTGATCTGGATTCGAAGGATCGCCCTTGTAAACTTGTACATCCAAAATTTGACCGTAGCTTGCGAATGATTGATTTCTCGTCACAAAAGACAGGGTCTTCTTACGTTTGTCTAGTATCGATTCCTCTTCAAAAGTAACCGTCTCTGTCGCCAAGAATTTCAACGCGTAGGGTATCTCTTCTTCGTTTTTGATAAGGAAAATGCGCTTCTTCACTTCAAAGTCGGCGTCCGACCGAATGATTGTGGTATCTATTTGGATCACCTCGGGAGCACGTGGATCTGGCAGTGGCTGTCGCAGTTTGTTCCATACTGCGTGGCACACTTTTTCGAAACTGTAAGGAAATATGACCTTCTTCTCTGGATATGGCGTTGCGCCATCCAGTTTATTAACGTTTAGTGTGGGGACAGTGTCGGTCTTGACACGTGCTTCCACACCCCGCAGTTTCCGCTTCATCTGCCGCGGCTTCGCGCGTAGCTTCTTGCACTCAAACTCAAACGTAGCAAACGACCAAACAAGCGCATACCCATAAAAGGCATACGCCATTTGACCAAAAATATGTGAGCGCGAAGCAAGCGCCGCGAGAAAACAACCCAAGCTACAGTACAAGAAACGGTGGGGCAACGACGTCTCCCTACCCGGCGGCGACGGAGGCTGCAACGGAAACCCCATTGCACTGTTCTACAAATGGTCAGTATTTTTCTGACGTACTCAGATTCCTTGGTCGATATCTTCTCCAAACATGCATCATTCAATCATGTCCGCCGCCTCGTGTCACACAATCCTCTTCTCCCACCTTCCCAGTCGTCATGCAATCGAGAGATTCCGGAATGAACGCGAAAAGCTTCCAAGATTCAATATAGAAAGACCATTATGTGCTACTACATTTGTAGACTAATGGGTCTGCGATGTCCTATTCAACCTCCCTGAAAAAGTCATTCTTTGATACCCTAACTCTAACGCCCGTCGCCGGAGTGCCACCATCCATCTATTTCTTGCTCCATTCCGACCCCTCCTTTCTTGTCCATCGTCACTTCGTAAACGTGTATGGAAGGTATCAAATCGTTCACGGAAGTCTTTTGATGATGTGAAAAGGCCACAGCCGAAGCAGTCACACTTGGAAATTGATCCGTTTAGAGAATTAGGGTTCTGTCGTCGCCGTAAAATACGTCTAAAACATGTGCGGCGGGCATGCTATTCAAATTTCTATCCTATTAGTAGTATACTTAAGACCAAAATTGATACTGTACATTTTTTTAACTAATTAGACAACTTTATTGCGACGTGTGGCTGATGTGACTGATGCAACGTTACGCGTACTCAGAACCGCCATAATCATTCCCAGAATCGACAACAGTGACGTCTGGAGCTTGAGGGATTTCTGGGGGGGTTGATAGATTAGTAGAGGGCGGAGTCGGTGGTGTGGGATTTTCTTTTTCGCTCAATTCGCACTGTAAACCTAGTTTTTTTGTGAGAAAGCTCAACCACGTCGAAAATTCTTCTGGGTTGGGAACGATATCGTAAACAGATGCTCCGGTATTTATGGAAAACCCCTTTCCTCGGGTCTCCTGGAACGAAGTCGACATAGAAAAAACCTTGCACGTAACGACAAAATCTCTCGACAAGGAAGTTTTGAACTCTGGGACGGCCGATCGAGAAAGTTTGCCTTTGCTCGACCCCATGAGAACTAGTTCTTGCGTATCTTGAGAAATGTAAGCGTGATGAACATGCCACTTTTCTATCCTCTTTTGCCACTTTCCATGTGATATTTTGGCCTTAATGTATGAAAGCCTCGATTTAGAGTGAGCTCTGAAAGAAACTTTGCCTTGCAATAATTTTTTTTCACCAACAATTGTTGCTTTGTACTCAAGACCATGAGAGTCTGTAAATGCACATTTCACTTGTTCCATTGGTCCTAATGAAATTGCTGGTAAAAATGTCACACCACTCGGTGGATTTGGAGGTGAATGGGACGCTAAAAGCTCTCCATTCCGATAGAATTTGAACGTTGAGACGACTCGAAGGCAACTAATAATATCGTTGCGATAGAATCGATCGATTTTTGCTGGTTTTCCTAACTTACATCCATTCAGCACGGGTGCATTACATCCCACGGCCATCTCTTCGTATTCTGCTTTGTCAGCAGAGTGTTTGAGATGTAAAATTTCATCTGCAACAACATGAAAACCGACCACTCCAAAAGATTTTGGAAATTCTCCAACCCCAACATTCTGAACCAGAGGGTAGTCAGAATCTGATAAAATCCACCCAATGTGTACACGGTTAGTTGTTTGCATTTGTACCTCGAAATAGTCAATGTCACTCTCAGATTCAAAAATTGCAGTTTGAATGGACGGCGAATAATTGGCGACTGAGTAATTTGATTTTTGGAACACCATACCTCGCATTTTTACTGTAAACTTGCCTTCTAATGCTTCGGTAGCAAATTCCTTCTTTGCCTGTATGATTTTCTTTGCTGCTGCTTTCAGTAGAGACACGTCCTGTTGTGGAGAAGCTGTGGAAGAACGCTTATGCACAAATATGTTTGGAGACAAAGATTTGTCTATCGTATAAAGCGCATATTGTGCAGCTAAATCACGGGTCGAATCTATGGTTCCAGTCCGACGACTCGCTAACATTCTTTCAAAATGTGTTGCAAAACATCGCAATTCTTCTTTTTTTTCCATCGCCGCAAACGTGTTGCCAAAAGCAATTGTTGCAAACTTTTGGACAGTCGAATGCTTTTGCTGGATGTACTGCAATAATATCTGGAAAATGCGATTATAGCCCTCCGTCGTTTGCCTAATCCACTCAGGATCCCAACACATCAATGCAAACAGTTTGCAAAGAGAGCTTTTCTCCGCATCATCTGGATTCACCCAACATGCTTCTTTTATAATATGAAGCTGGGTTCGATTATAACCAAGTTGCAAAAAATTAAGAATTGCATCCTCTAGAGACAATAAAGGAATGTGATCACGTTCCACGCAAAAACGGGTCGCCAGCTCAAACGCATCTTCTTGGGTCATAGACTGTTCGAGGACTTTAGAAATGTGCGCCGGACCTGCTGAGCTGAGGTCGACTTCTTGCTTGCGTCTTTCTTCTTCTTGATAAAGTACTCTTCCTGGTATATATTCTGATGCATTTTTGGCGACGTATCTTTCGAGGGTCTCAAGAATGACATTAGTGGCGCTATCCAACATTTGTACTGTGCGATCTTTTTCAGACACATTCGTCTGGAATAGAAACTGAACTCTCCGCTTTCGAGGGCGGATGTTTTCCCAAAACGATTTCCACAAAGTCTTCTTCTTGAATTGTTTTGACATTTCTTTGCTCGCAAGTTCCTGTTCATCAATTGAAATTCCCATTCCGTTCATCAAGAAACTTCTAGTATCATTACGAACAGAGTTGGCGCGCACAACTTTCCCCCCGAGCCAACTATTTCTTCTTCTCTCTGTTGACGAGCTCCTCTGGTGTGCAGCAAGCTTATCAACAACATCGGTCATATTCGACGAGAACCAATGGCCTTTGTAGCATGCTTGGAATATAGACACTAAGGTCGAGGCACCTAAAATGGGAGATTCGCTGTTGACCATCCACATACGCTGTGTGCCAAGGAGACAGGTGCTCTGGAGTTGGAGCTCTTCCAAATCAGAAAATGCATAATTCAATGCAAATACGGGTACTCGTGCGAGAGTATTAAACATTTGGAATATGATGTTGCAGTACGTCTTTTGGACATTGAATTCCACGTCCACCTTCCCTGCATTCGTGCAGGACTTGTACGCTGATAAATATTTCTCATTGCAGCGCACATAGACTGGAGCTAGTAGTAAAAACAATTTCCTACTTTTGGTAGAACTGGACAAATACTCCCATGGGGTATCCCTCATTAAGATCTCGACGACGCGAAGGCAACAGAAAAAAGGGAAGCCCTCTGGGAAAACCTTGAGGTACGGCAAGAGAAGGTCAAGCATGATACATGCTTGCTCTTTAGTGTAAAGAGTGCTCGATGATCGAAGGGCATAGTAGATCAAATTTAAACATTGCGACAAAATGCCATATTCTTGCTTTGCACTAAACAACTCGAACAGCTCGTCGATATTGTATGTTAAGAATTGAAATGTGTTCAGTAGAGTCTCAAAAATTTCTTTCGTGCATGCTGAAGCAAAGGCGTGATTATTCTCTATATTTTCTTCCGTTATTAAGCAAAGCATTCGTATCATTCGCAGTCTACTTGGGACCCTTTCCCCTTTTAAGATAGAGCTCACCTGTTCGGGACCTTTTAATTTTGGAAGCATATTCGCAAGCACTGAAACCATTTTTGGGTTGAAATACTTGCTTTTGAATTGTTCAACTATATGATCTAATTGCTCGACAAGGAGTTGCCATTGATCTTCTTTTAATTTTGGCTTCTCAACGAAGCACTGGACTAGTCGCTCGACACTTTTTTTAACGTTTATATGACCCATGATGGCTCGTCTCCAGCTTTCGCAGATGTCCTTACCATCAGCACAAATAGTAAATGGTGTTCCATCGCAAAAATATATCTTAAATCCATGTCTCTCTGGAATTGAATGGACAAAACCTGATCGTGTGGCGCTCAGGGCAAATTTTTCACCATGGACATACGTACAATTTTCTAGCGACAATTTATTTCGATATTTCAAGTCCGCCTTGATCTGCGCAATTTCGGAGGGAAACATTGGTTCTGGGCCAGCCCCCGAACTGAAAAACTTTTCTTTTGCCTTCTTCATCGATTCCTTTGTGGAAGTCAGCGCGTACCAGTATATAGTTGGCGTGGACTGATTGTAAATGTACAACCTCTCGTCAATATGGTCTAAACCAGGCGTGTGTTTAAACATCCAAGCATACATGAGTTTGTTTGAGTTACATGCCAGAATGCTTTTTGTGGGAGATGTCACTATCCCAGTCACTTTTAAATTTGCAACACAATGGCACTGCGTGGGTCTAAATATTGCGTTGAGGCTTTCATCGAAAACATCTTCTTGTTCTACGCCTTTTAACGGCAAGGGTTCTGTGATTCCCCATTTGTATAAATAGGAGGAAGTTTCGTCTTTAGTTGACAAATGAAAAATACTTTGGACTCCAGCGCCCCACGTAAATAAATTGCCAAGGTAGTCGATGGCTGCGGACTGATTGCCGTTGGCATATATGTCTGTAATTCCAAGTATATGTTTTGGCACACCTGACTTTTCTAGAGAAATTTTCGGGAAGAAGGAGACCCCAGTAAGTTTCTTCAAATACCAAATCTTCATTTGCTCGCCATTGTGGGAATAATTCTTTTCGTCGTACATTCTTTTCCAACCTATGCCAAGTTGGCCTTTTCCACCACAACCATACACCCACACTGTCCCAACTCTATTTAAATCTTTCGATAAGCACAACAGATGCTTTGAACCCGCAACCATCTTCTCTATTGCATTCTGAGACGGATTGGTATCAGCAGCTAATTCAGTTTTTAATAATGTTGGTGAAATACGGATTCTTGAACCATAAACGTTCTTTTCCACGTGATGAATCAGATCTTGTACTTCCTTGTCAGCGTACGCTTCATGTTCCTTACAGTTATCTTCGTAACGAATCATCCCTATCTGTCCATTTCGACTGGCAAATGGACGACCAAATGGGCCCAGTGGCACTTTCCCGGTAGATTTGCCAAGGAACGCAGTATCATCTACAAAGGCAGGTTGCTCTTCACGATTGGCTGTGAAACCATGAAGAACACCCCAAGCCCAGACTGATCGACGTGTGCTATCCAAGGCAAAGTACGAGTCGTCGCCAAGTGCTATATCAACAACGAAAGTTCCAGGTGGAAAGGAGATTTGATATGGTTGATTTATGAAATCTGTTCGCGCATTCAACTGCACGTCGAAATGTGTAAATGCTGCTGTTTTGTCATGTTTAGCCTGAAGCTGTATGGTGTTTTCCCTTTTCGCGAGTATCATGTCTGTAAAATCCATTTGACCAAATTTCCACACACGCCCCTCACCACAAATCATTGATCGATTCATCGAGCACGCCACTTTGTCAATGTTATATCTCATCAGCGATTTAATCATTCTCGGTGTAGAGCTTTTGTTTGCACCATACAAGCCCAATCGGCCACATTTAGAACCTTTGCCAACAGCGAAAACTTCATGTTTGCTTGTTTCAGAGTTTTGTGTTAAAAATAACGTATGCTCAGGACTAGCACATATATTCAACACTTTCCGACCAGTGAGAGATGTAATTTGTGTCATATCTGTGAAGTGATCTTGGTCACTCCCTAACCCTAAGTTCCCGTAAAGATTGCTTCCTTGTGCGTATGCTTTTCCATTTTCCGTGATCGTAAAAATACTTGTGCCCGATTGTAATTGGATATATCTGTGTGCAGCTTTTCGCTCGTTTTGCCTACTTCCTCGTTGGCCAAGGCTTCTCACCAGCTCAACAAGCGATATTTGATGGTCTAACTCATTCATTTTTTCTTGATATGGATGGGCACAGCATGATATTATTTCTTTCGTGTCGACATTTGGCTCAAAAGTCAAAGATGCATTTATTAAAATATTTTCGGGGATATCACAGTGAACAATGTAATCCTGGTTGTCACTTTTGTACGCAATGACTGAGCTCTTTCGTCGCCTAGAAGATGACTGAGTATTTCGTCCATTTCCCAAGATAAACAAATCAGCATCGTCATTCTCATTCTCGTGTTCCGATGTGTCAGCTTTCTTGCTTCGCTTCTTCAGGGCATTTGAAAATGTTTTCTTGTCAATTACAAGGTAATGAGAAAACCATTTTTTTGAACTATTCTGCTGGTTTTCCTCCTCACTGGAATCGCATTTAAACGTTTGACAAGCAACGTCCACGATAGTTTCGGTAAACCAGTCCATGCTATGCGGCTCAATGTCTTCACGGTTGAAATTCGTCAATTTATCGCTTCCTCTTTCGATTGAGAATAGGTGTTTTCCATAAACAAGTATTAGGGATGAATCTCTCTTAGAAATCATTTTTGTAATGCCACTTTCATAAATTTGCTTCATGTAACTGTCATCTGTCACCTCCCATGACGCTCGTGTCCATTGCACATGTTTTTCGGGGTTTCGATGAGCCCCCCTCTTCATGGAAAACGTAAGAAGTTCTTTCTCCCTTGTTACCACCCAATAATTTGAGCCGGGCTCTACTTTTTTTTCAACCGTCGTTTGATCTTTACCTGACTTGGTTGTGATTTTTTTGGTTTCATAGGAGACAATATCTCTATTGACGACAAAGCATTTAATGCAGTGTGTCTCTCTGCCCTTATCGTTACCCTCCTTTATGTGAATTGGATTATTAAGACACGCGAGATAAGTTTGCTCTCCGCGCAGATACTTGAATAGATCAGGGCATTTTTGAAATTGAGCATCATCCAGCTGATATGCAGGAACTAAAACTTCTGAGTTTCGGGATATGCAAATGCAACGATTTGTAAATGGACAAATATCTATCGAATCAAAACTTTTTAGCATCATATCTTTGAACAATTTTGGTGTTGTCCATGGCGTTGCATCCTGTTGTCCATCAGGAGATCCTTCGAAGACCCAAATCTTTTTATTTTCGTTGAGTACTAACATTGCATTCACACCAGACTCGAGGGTGGATATCATAAACAATCTGTATACCTTCCCAATATGGCTTTGTTTCGAAAAGTACAAATCATCTTTTTCAGGCAAAATCGTCTGCTTATTTCCATTTGCTCCTAAATACACAACCTTTCGTTCGTTTTTTGTTATTGCATAGACTGTATCTGCTTCCCTCGTTTCACGTTCTTCCTTCACATGTTCAACAAAAAGGTCAACCAAATCTTTGTCACGCTCTTTGCATACAACATGGCGACGGTAGCAATAAATTTGTTCGAATCTGCTGTCACCAGGCACTACCTCGGGAGTCAAAATGTCTCTGGTGCCATCTTTATCATTTTGTCTAGCAATTTTCCCCCACCTGAAAAGTACACCTTCTCGGGACACGGCAAAAGACGATCCTTTCCCTGTCGCAATAGATACGATTTCAAAGCCACAGAGAGCCTTTATTTCACGAGGCATTTTCAAGTCAAAATATGTACCGTGTCCTAATACTCCACGTTTTAAACGGTCCTCACCGAAGCTCCAGAGTCTTGAGCGCAACTCAGGCATGGCATCTTCTTTATTCATAGAGGCTGTGTTGACCGTAGTTAAGCCGTCAAACAAGAATAAGTCATCAGAGGTAGTTACATGTACTCCATCGACGAGAGAGTAGTCAAAATATATCGACGACGGAGACTTTCTGGCCCAGTTCTGGTATTTCTTCAGCTCCGCTTCGTCGATATTAATATCTCCATCATCAGCGCTGTGCATTGGAATCCCAAAACGAGCAGCTGCTTGATGCAATTTTTTTCCAATGTTTGAAAATCCCATAGTCTCTCCGTGCCCAAGGAAGGCAACATGTCCATCAAACATAGACTCATGCCACACCCCCATCGATCCCCATTCCTTCTGCCCGTGAGAACTTACATAAAGACCAAAATATTCGCCTTTGAGTTCAACTATGTACTTTGTCCGTCGCAATAACGATTCGTCTACCGTAATGGTTTTATCTCGGTCCAGGTCCGCATAACTTGGTCCATCCTCCTCTTCTTCAGACTTCATTTCTTTATCAATATGTCGAGTCTTTGATTTCTTACGACCAATCTTTTTCTCTTTCTCTTTCTCTTTCTGTCTCTTCTCTTCTTTTTCTTGCTGCACAGACTCGTGCCATGTTTTACAAACATTAGCGATGATGGACAGTAGGGCAGAATCTATGTGGCTGATAGAGAATTCTTGGCCTTGGTCTGTATAGTTTGTGTTGGCTCCATGTAGTGTCTCCATATCCGTCTTTCCCAACCCTTTTTTTGCTGACTGAGGATGCAGGTAGAAAGAATTCTCAATTTGTTCATGGGCAACAATTGCTAGACGCAGCAATGCGTCGTTGTCGACATCATCAGAACTAGAGAGTTTCCCTTCGTTTCTTCTCCTCTTCTGGTATTCATACTGAGCAGCTGCGGCACAAAAAAGTGCTACAACTGCGTATTCAACGGGAAATTTTTGATCAGATTTGTTCATGTCCCGCGCGGCCTGCCCTATGGAAGTCCAAAACCTACTACCTAGCACTTTTTTCGGATCCTTATCCTCGTAATTGACTGCATTTAATGCGTAAATTTGCAGCGAAAGCAAGTGTTCCGGCGAGTTCTCACCAAACGCTAGGCATATCATTTGACAATTGTACTCTTCCAGGTTTTTTTCCCCGTCTGTCGCTTCATCATAGTCTACTTCACCCAAACATTTCGAGCCTACGAAGTGGAGAATATCTGCGTAAGTACGTGATAAGCCACTTATCATATTTGTAGATGTCAGGCTAAAATCATCGGGAGAGAATGGGGTGTCCCCTAAATCAGTCGGGTTGACTTGGTATGTTTTCAATTTTTCCTTGTTGCAAATACTGACACCTGTAAATTGTGGCAGTTCCAAAAGAAGACTAAATTTACCATCAGAACCATCTTTTGAAAGGAGAATCGTGCGCAAATCCATGGACGGCCGATTTTCATAATCCGAGAGTGGGGCCGATTGCTCGCCATATTTTAAAAATAGTAGACACCTCACTTTTTGCTTCCAAAATAAATTCGCTTCGTAGGAAGTTTCAGAAAATATTTCATTGTACACACTCGCAATGGTTTGTTTGAACAGTACGGTGATGTCTGTGGTCGAGTTTCGAGTTGTGCTGGAGCATTTGAACTCTCGTATTGAATTGCGAATATAATTCTTGATCACCCGAAGCGTCATTTCTTTTAACAAAAATTGACGAATGGCGGATTGTCTCATGGCAAGATGTCCTCTTCTGGGAACATGGACCGAAGCAATCCTAAATGGCGCATGTTAACGCCATTGTTGTGCATCAAATTCGAAATCTCGAACGAATTATATGTCATTTCAGAGTGTTGTTCCATTTTGTACTTGACTGTTTCCAAGCACACTGTCACCATATGTCTCGTGGCATCTGACACTTCGTTTTCGTCTTTCTCAATTGCAAATTTGAGAAGAGAGCTCCCAGACCCTGCGGCCTTCGCAAACGGAGAGAATGCATCCGAGCTGAGAGGGAAGGCATATTTTTCACAAAATTCAGGCCGTAACAACTTGTACAAATATTGTTTCTGGCGCCCACGGAGAACCAAGGCAGGTCCGAAGAAAACATCTGTTTTAGTGGACGCAGTATCACCCAAAATTTTATTCAGTAGAGTATTTGGAGACTGATCGACGGTCTCTAGACAATACACGGTTCCTAGCCAATCAATGTATTTGGATACCTGCTTCAATCGGTGGGGGGATGTATCATACGTGATTACTCCCGGCTCCACGCACAGTGGTGCGAACTTATACCCGATCTTTGTGTTCAGATTAAATATGGTGCAGATATCCCTCAACTGGGCCTCTCTTTGCACATCGTTGTCTGCCCCAGAACGAATTTCAAGAGGTACAAAATTTGCATCGCTATCTTTTCGGACTGGAAAAAATAATGCCAGCAGTGTCGTCGAAGGTTCTTCGCAAGGGTACCACCGATGCAAATCAATCAAATAGTTCCTGGTCGCCATTTTTGTAGAAACGACATGCCCCTCGATGTCAATCGCTCCGTAAAGAAATTGTCGTCCATTTGTTCCCCCAACAACGTGTTTTTTGATTCCACAATTCCGCGCAACACCTTCAACCAAACTGCTGAATTGTGTATCAAGATCCCTGACTTCTTGGTTTGTACGGTCTCCAGCATTATCTGAGCCATAAACAAGAGTTTTGCTTTTCGTTCCTTTTCCAGTTTTGAGGATGGGCAGAGTACTAAGACACTGAATACGGTGGCCGAGGTAGTCAATGTTGCACATTAAAGGTGTGCGAAGATCAGAATATTCCCCACCTATTTGACAGATGGATAAAATATTTTGCAGTGAACGCAGGGCATGGCTAGGCTCTTTCATGCCAAACTCCGAGCCATCGTACAACGTTCTTTCTGACTCTTTTGACTGAAGCTTGAAGAAAATTCCATTCTTGCACACTTTGTCGCCTCCGGCAACACCACCAAAAGAACTATCTGCACTAATATTACCATGCACCAGCTCTTTTGCAATGGACAGTGCAGTATCTTCGAAGTCACGAACAATTTGGTACACTTTGCTGCATGCTACCAACGCATTTTTCCACGAAATCGGATGAGTACGAGCCATATTAAACTTATCCAGGGCATCTTGATATATTTCGTCCCATTCAACGGGAGAGGATTCTGCTGTAGCCAGTTGTTCGCCATCTGAGTGTGTTACCTTTTCCCCCGCTTCTTCTTCTGGCCCCGAAACTTCAACAGGCGCATTATTTTTCTTTCTGCGAAACATGGAGGATCAACAGATAAATCAGTTTTGGAGAATGCAGGTTAAGTACAGATTCTTGGATGGAGTCTTGATCAGTGTGTTCATATGTGCTCAGTTTTGTCAGGCGGAGGGGACGGCCTAACTCGACTTGCTTGCGTGTCGAAAGACGTCATCATTGGGTGCATATTGCCTTGAACAACACGAACACACTCACAAATCTCACCCGGTCCGAGGTATCGAGGGTATCCATCCATCCGCACACCATCACCTACCTACCTCTACACTTGCATGATTGACTGACTGAACGAGTACCGTACGAGGACAAAAGCACGACAGCATGACCAACCATCCATCCATCTATCCATCCATCCACCACTTTGTCCCCATGTGATGATTTAAGCCCTCACGCCATCCTTCCTCAACTAGATGACTTACCACTAACCACCTCCTTCCTCCTCGTAGTCCTCGTACCCTTCGGCCTATGACTACAGTACCAACTCTCAACTCGTGGATGGAAGGATGGTGTCCTGTGTCCTGTGTCATATGCCCACATGTCCTGCGTGATCTGAACACCACTGGTACAGTAGTCGACTTTGTCCATTTAGGTGACGCAAATTTGACGAGGTTCAACGACGATTGAAGCGGATGGCGTTCTTTGCAGTCGAAGCAATATCTTTGAAATTGAACAAGAAACTAGAAATCATCCACATTTTCCCGACTGTAATTGCGCACCTCGATGGCATCGTTGACGACGGCTGCAGTAGCCAGTGGGTTAAAAGCTGTAGCAGAGCGAGTTTTACAAATGATTGACGAGTACAAAGCACTACTGGTTGATGTAGACAACATGCGAATCACGGTTATATCGGCTCGTG
>JACKZZ010017047.1_pt1 | contig 46200 bp, 33 predicted proteins | sample 8027871 | NCBI WGS metagenome assembly JACKZZ01 (sample SAMN15724774, study PRJNA655200) | protist metagenome | isolation source: fluorescence activated cell sorting (FACS) single amplified genomes of... | place: USA: West Boothbay Harbor, Gulf of Maine | collected 2000-07-19
TTAAAAGCGAAAAGCGACATAAATAAAACCAATACAATCCATTTGATAGGTGCTAGTTATAATTATATATCCCTTCGTCACGTGCATTAATGGCCATAATAATAATATTATGGTCATTATATATCATAAGGACGTGCATCTTCATTCATTATAAATTATATGAAGGAAGAATTGATGATTGTATTACAATCATCAATGAGACCTATCTGAGATGCAGAGAGCACTGCAGACTCTGTGGAGTCCAGAGAATACTGTACAGATCCGTCTAGAGTCTGTAGAGTCCTGGACGGATCTGTATTGCTTTTATGTTATATAATGGGTGGGTAGCACTTGCCAATGGCAAGTGCGGCAAGTTGCCATTGCTCTACCTGTACGGTAAGCACTGCAGTGCAGTGCAGAGATCCACTGTGCAAGAGTGTGCGCTGTGTGGCTCAAATGCACCAAGCTTTTGACACTTGTTTACCGTAAAACCACATGAGCTATTGGGTGTATTGTACTTACTACACATACTGTAGCAGAAAAACCATTATATTATTATAAAGAATAATGTATCATCATCTATACTATCTACCAATGCTTCTGCTTCTTCTACTACATCCTATTCGATCTACCAAGACTCCTCTTCCGTCTGCTACTGCTACACGTCCTTCCTCTTTTCTTAGTCTTCTCTCTCCACATCTTCCAGTCCCTGATTTAGCAAGTATAGTTACTCAATACGAAGGTGGCTATGAAGAAAGAACAGCTAGAAGTGTATTTACTGAACCCATGCTTCTATCAACCTCTTATTCTAATTTTGAATACATGAGTGAAAACTTGGTATCTATCCCTTCTCAAACAAGAATTACTTTAGGAAGTTTCTCTTCCATGTTGGATATTACCCATACAAGTACCAAAAACTATGATCCTTTATCTATCTCTTTTGTCATCAAAGTTCCTCGTCCTTTCTTAACAAAAGAAGAAGAAGAGACACTGGGCATTGAAATAGAAGAAGATCAAGATCGGTGCTTAAATCGAATAGTACAATTGGATAAGCAGAGTGGGTTGTATCGTATTTACATTGCCATGTTTCCTCTTTTGTCATTGCAGGACAAGACTCTCTCTCTTGTACTTCCGTCCATGTCACTTGTAGGTGAAGAACAGACGTATAAAGTAGCTGTTTCATATGGTTATCGAAGGACGAGAAGTAGGAGGAACCCCGAGACGTTTTCTTCTACACCTACCAGTCTCCCTACGAGTCTTTCCTTTAGCGGACAACATCCATTTCTTGGACTATTAAAGCAAGGAAAGAATTTTGAAAGACTTCAAGTTGAGCCATTGAAGAGAGGAGATAAAGATGTGACGAAGGACATCGAAGGTCTTCCTGTTACATCCATTGCTCCCTTCCAAGTCATTTCATGGACAACTGCCTTGCATACGACTACAATACGTTCCAATGTACGTATTGTAGATGGTACAAGCGCCTCAAGAGTGTTACTACCAGATGGAATAGGACTGATGAAGGATATGGATACGAGTAAACATATGGTTTTAGATATGTATGTTACGATTAGCGTAGATTCTATAAATCTTCGAATGGCTGCTTTGCAAGAGGTAAGAATGCAAGCATATGAATCTGGAACTTTCTGTAAGAAGCGAATGAAAAGTAAAGATGGTATTGTGTTTTTACTTACTGAAAGAACACAATCGCTGAGGAAGAGAAAGGAGCAAATTGCGTTTGTTTACACAAGGGCATTTCCTGATCAGGATGAAAGGGCCGCAGAACATTGGCTGGTCTTGCCATCTTTATGGATAGAAAGAGTAGAAGAAGAACGGTTTTTAACATATGAAATTGAGCTGATGTTAGTCGTGGAAGAACTACCGGTAGAAGAGGAGTAGGAGGAAGATGAAGAGATTTTTCTCTTGGAGAGACAAGAAGATCATCAAGATTTTTGATAACATAACGCCTTTTTGTATCAAATCAGATTATCTATATAAGAGAATCAAAAAAACATGGCTAAGAACCAACTATCTAAATACTTGCATTATATTGATAAAGCATCTCCTGAATGGTCACGTTCTTGTCTATATACTCTTTTGTTTAATTCACAGGTACGTTATGCTGGTTTATCTGGTATTCGTATAGAAGAATGGAACTCGAGCAATGCAAAAGTAAGCATAAAGAATAGATGGAGAGTACAGAATCATATTGGAGGAGTACATGCATGCGCAATGTCTCTGCTAGCTGAAACAGCTACAGGCATTGTTTTTGGAAGAAACGTTCCTGATTCACATATCCCACTGATTCAATCCATGAAAGTATCGTATTTAAAGCGATCTACTGGTGATTTAACTGCTGTTGCTTTTTTATCTGATGAAGAGGTGGGCAGCAGTATGAATAGCTGTGTACAGTTAGTATATATTTATTAGCTAATAAGTTACAAATAGATTCATGCGATTCAAAATACAGAGAAAGGAAACGTTGTGGTACCTATAAAAGTCACAGATTCAACAGGGAATGAACCTATTCAATGTGAAATGGTGTGGGCTTGGGTACCTAAGAAGAAGAAGGAATAAGAAGATTTGCATGCTAGTAGTTTTTGTAACGGATACACCGGTTACAGTAGAATAGAAAGTACATTCCATATTATAAATATTGGATTAAATCTCATCTATAGTAAATATAAAAGACTACAATATAAACACACTACCAAATCTCTTATAATACCATGTACATCACTAGCAGTCATGATGCGGATGCAATGTATACATTTAATACGAGTAAGATGGGTGAAAGGATTGCTGGAAGGCCTTCTTTTGATCAAGATCTAGTTGTTCAGCAGAGAAAACATATTAATCCAATACGTATTCATATGGATGTATCTCCTGCTAAGAGACGAATGCAGAAAAAGATGGTCTTGACGCAACCTTGTAAGCAAGAGAAAGGGTCTTCTAACAACAACAAACATGTGATAATCCATAGAAAAGCTCCCAAAAAGTCATCTTCTCCGCCCTTCTTTGCTTGGGTGAGAGAAGCCGATACACAGGTGGTAGTACCTACGATGGAGATGGATTATGAAACAGAGAGTCGATTGATAGGTGTATTAGCAACCTATGAGGCTCCTTCTATGTTTGTGGTAGAACAAGAGGGAGAGGGAGATAGGGTTATAAGAAATGAATCGGTCGAGTGTAAGGACATAACGCAAGTTCCACTGATCCAACAAGAAAAGTGTACATGTATTGATGCAGGTACAAATACTATAAAAGAACAGATAAAGGAGAAGAAGGGGAGAATCCGTGATAGTACCTCTGTTGTAGTTCCTGAAACATTTGTATCTTGGCCACCAGATCATCGTGAAGATAGAGAAATGGCAATGCTTCCAATGTTACATATGCTAAACAGCTTTAATCATCAATCTACCAATACGCCAACAACAACAGAAGAACAATACAAGGCGTATTGGAAATGGCTTATTTGGTATGCAACATGGCAATCGTATTATGCAAATACTGATATTAATAAAACTTCAGGGAATGGTACGAATAGTTCTCATGTTGAGAAGAAGAAACAGAAGAAAAAAGGGAAGAAGAAGAAGAAGAAGAAGAAACACTCTGCTACTCCCTTGGCATCATCATCATCATCATCAACAACAACAACAGATGAATTGGAGAAGAAAGAACAAGTTGGAAAAGGAGAAAAATCAACAGAATATGTAAAGAATAAACTTGTATTATCCACTGAAAGGATACCTGCAAAGAGACATTCTATTAGTAAACCAGTCACTTGGTGGATTGATACTTGAAGGACAAGTCGTTTTGATAACGACATCCGTTATCTTTTTTTGTCGTTGTCTTGAAGTTGAAGTCAATAATTTCATAAATAAAGATCAGCTGTTTGATAAGCAATTAAAATAGGATAGATCTATTCATTATTCTTCATCATCTCCCAGCAATGAATTTACCACTCTATCCATTATTGTAAGAGATTCTTATGACACTCTTTTTCATACTAAATTTGGTAGATGCTCTTTCACTGTAAATTCAACTTGTCTGTGATATAAAATCAACAATTTGCATCTCTGTGCACCTTTTCTGTCTGAAGGGAATAAGGAGGACGTATCATATTAATATACATCTATTGAAACAAAGAATCCTCTCTCTCTCTCTTGTAATAATATAATAATGGCTTGTAATAAAGTATACGTTTCAACTGTAATGAAAAAGACAGGTATAAAACAGTCTTTTACAGTGGGTGAAACAGGAGCTAGAATCCATGGAAGTAATCCACAGCTAGCATTCTTAAAAGAGATGGAGAACAGTGAGAAACAGCGGCAGTGTATAATACAAGATCCAAAGGCCTCTTCTTATATTGATATCATACACTCCTCCACTCCTCCTGAACAAGGCATTAATAATACTAATTGTTTTCATTACAGTCCTCCTCCTTCTTCTTCTCAAGAGAACGTCCCAGGCATCTTTCAGCTATTGGGAAACAAGAGGCTTAAAACTACAGAACGTTCTTTAAAGGTATTCTATAACATACGATACTCTATATATCTATTCTAACATTGCCTTGACGAATATACTTATATTTTATGATTAAACCAGTTGGGGGATGTGATTCGTTTTGGGAATATTTGTGTAATGGTAAGTGAACTCAACAGTGGTAGTAAAGACGTGAACAGTTGTTTATCAGAAAACGAGATGCAGATGAGATTAAAGAAGTTTTGTGGGCTAGTGAGTAGTCACGACAAGAAGAAACAACATTTCGTGCGCAATGCTTGTCCTCCATCACCTGTTAGTACTCTGAAAGAAGTAAAAAAAGATAATGACGTTGGTCTTGGTATTTGTTATATCTGTTATGATGGAGAGATTGATGAAGAAAAGAATCCATTATTATGTCCATGTCAATGCAAAGGAGATACTAAATACGTCCATAAACTATGTCTGCTGTATTGGCAATCCATTGATTTGACTAGTAGTAAAAGTAGTAGAAGAAGAAAACAACACAACACATGTATAGTAACGAATGCAGAAGGAATTGAGAGTTGCTCTATTTGTAAAGCTCGCTGTCGTTCTGAATTCACATTAAAGAATGGAAAACACCTATCTCTCTTTCCCAAACGACTCGAGCCACCGTTTATTACGTTTACGATCATGAATCACAATTCGTATTTAAAGCCAAACAACAACAAATCAGCAGATTCTACTACTCAACAACAGCGTTTGTTTTATAATTCACACTTTCAAATTAGCTTTTCTACAACTCATTCATCTATGGCTCCATATCGAACCATTGGAAGATCCCATCGGAATGCAATGGTTTTGAACTATCCTACTGTATCTAATCTCCATGCTAAAGTCACTTTGAAAGAGGTATCCACTAGGTTCTGTTACATTATAATATTTTATATAACACTAACTATATATTCTATAGGGTGCTTTTATATTATCAGATGCGGATAGTACACATGGTACATTGTGTAGTGTCGATAATCAACAACCTCTAGAGTGGAAAAGGCCAGTGTATATAGAACTGGGAAATACCCTAGTATGCATGGTAGCTAAACAACCACATTGGTGGTGTAAGGTGTTCTCCAAGACTGCCAAATAGAATATATTAATATCAACTATCTCAACCATAGACCTGACAGTGCAGGATTGTCTCTCTGCATCAATTGTTTCCAACTCTTATGAGTTTGCATAATAATCTCAATAGCTTGTTTCTATACAGAAGAATAGATAGATAATTTGACAGATGCTCTATCTCTAATGGTGTTATACCTGTCCCATGGGGTTTCCACCAAAGGCAAATTCATTTGCAGGTTTTCCATCTGGAATCTTGTAATCTCTAAACCATGTATATAATCTTTTCACAAGACCTTTGGTCTGTTTAAAGGCTTCTAAATCCTCTACATCTATTGCATATCATAGAGATAGAATGACATCGTTTCGTATATGCAATATATTATATATATATACCATTCAACTGCTCCGCTAATGGATCATTAACATCGATTGCAATTACTTTCCAATCCGTCTCTCCATCATCTATCATTCCCAAAACACCCAACACTTTCACTGTCATAATCTCTCCAACACCTGCAGTTCTTTCCCCAATTTCTAGTACATCAATCGGATCATTATCACCTGTTGAAATAACATGAATATATATATATATATAGTACGTAGCAAACATAATTACCTCTGCATTCAGTCAGAGTATCTATATGCTCAGGATCTTCCCATGTTTGGGATAAACAGCCATAATTAACAAGTGAATCGTAGTGATAAAACCTGTATAATTAGTTTATTAATACAATATATATATTATATATTATATACATCCACATACCTCAATTCATTATTCTTTATATCTTGTTTAATAGGATTGTTTTCTTCTTCTGTACCAATTTCCATCTTGGCTCGATGACTATAAAGAGTTGAATCAATCTTGTATTCTATACACCAAAACTTCTTTAACTTACCCTTTGGGTATCTCATTGATAAAACTAAAGCATGCATTAGAAGAAGAAGAGGAAGAAGAAGAGGGTAATTGTAAGGGAATATCATGCCATGGTGATTGTAGTTGTTTTTTATTATTATAAAAAAAGAAACGAGTTTCTTTTGTATAAGTATCTTGTTGTTTAATATCTACTTTATCTGGTAACGATTGATTGCAATATACTTTCTATAACATAATCATTAATAAGATATAAGCATCGTAACATCTCAAGACAACCTACGTACTGGCAATAGATCAAAGTCTGAAAATAAAGAAGAGGAAGAAGAAGTAAATCTTCTAAAACATAAAGGCAACAGTCCTGTTGGCTGTGCTATAAGAATACTAGTATGTCTTAAGATAGTAGTAGAGGCTTTGCATAAGATTGGCATTTGATTTTCTTTTAACAAAACACCACAAACAAGTCTCGATACATTATTTTCTTTATTTTTCACTGCACTTGAAGTTGAAGTAACTTCAATTATTATTATGATGTAACCATAAATCAGATTCCATGATACAACAAGCGACGCGCGAGTTCTAGAAACGAGATGATTGAACACGATCGTCGATCCACGAAAATTGGTGTTAATATTATATTTAGCAAATGGTAAAGTTATATAGCTTTTTTGAATAACTTAATCATATTACCTGTAGGTGTATATACTTGTAATTGTATCTACCGGTAGTATATGTTGATATTTCTGAGTTACGATTGCTATCCTATGTTATTGTGCTTTATCGCGATGTTTATGCTGGAGCTGCTTATATCAAATCTTACGCGCTGTTTTTGTTTTAGCATGGTTGCAACCATCCATTGAAGATAGAATTGTAAAAAATCATTCATTTATATTTATGTATACACATGTAGTCTCTAGCCTACATGTTCATTCCGTAATTTGCTAAATATAGCAAAGATCTACTTTTTATCTATTCTAAAGATTCTGTCTCTTCCGGTAGGTTAGTGAACACTTGGGCTCTTTCAGGTGTTAGAAAAGTTGTGCGCATCCTCTCGCATTATGCATGTCACATGTCACATGTGTGTGTTACGCTTTTGGTTTTGAAAATTTTAGTTGGAATGGGCCTCTCACCACCAGTGGTTGTGGTTGTAATTTGTAAAAAAGTTGTTCCATTGAGAAAAGAAGAACGGATCAGTGTGATCATCACTGAACTCATTTTACAATTTCATTCATCAGTCGCGCTACGTATCAAATTTATTGCCATAAACAGCTATAAACACGCCATGGCTGGTTATCTATCATGGACGATATGCTCCATCCTCTATTGTACTATTTCAATTCATGCAAGTGTCCTTTCTACTCCAAAAACAGGAACAACTGATCTAAACATGCGCTATACAAAAACTCTTGCTATGATGAAACATATAAAGACCTTTGCTACAGGCTACCACGATACAACATTATTGGAGCGTACGAGTAAGGAAGAACAAGCTTACCTACTATCCTTTGCAACCGATCCAACATATGCGACATTGGCATATGCGACACTCTTGAAAAAGTATCAAGAAACGCCTGTTCATAACTATATGTCGTATACAGCCTACAGGGAGAAGATGCAAGAAGAAGAGGAACATACCAGTAAGGAAGAAACGGAAGAAAAGACGCAAGTCTTTCCTCGTGAACAGCTTCAGATTCGAAAAGATATTAAACGATTGAAGTTTCAATATTTCCCACCTTCTCTGGTCTATGATGCTGCTGTTCAATCAGATCCTAATGTACAAGATGCTTACAATCAAATTGACCATATCTTACAAGTTTATTACGCGTCCAAGGGCCTCGGTACAGAATATGGATTTACTCAAGGCTCCCATACCATAGCATCTGCAGTATATTCATGTTCGGGTGGAGATGAATCGAAAACATTTGGTATTTACGTTGGTTTGATGAAATTCTATGGGTTGGAGCAGGTATTGGCCATTGGACAATCAGATGCATTTGCTCTACGTAATTATCAATTGGATTGGCTGTTAAATCACCACTTTCCTATTATATTTTCTTCTATGCAGAAGGAAGGCATGCATAGTGGCATTTATGCTACAGGATGGTTCCTATCTCTCTTTACAGGGGAATATACAAGTCTGGGAAATCCACTAAGGACCTTAACTCCATTTTCCATCTGCCGCTTTCTAGATGGATTCATGCAAGAAGGATGGCTCTATTTCTTCCGTTTTGTACTGGCATGGTTTCATTCAATGGAAGCTTCATTTTCTTCTAAGGGGAAAGGTCTGAGCTCCTTGAATTTAGAACAGTTCATGCTTCTATTTAAGAATGAATGGATAGAGAAATTACCAGGAAGTTCACTGCAGCAAGATACTCTATTTGAAAGCATGGAATTGATGGAAGAGTATGTAGATCAAAATGTATTGGATACATTGGAGAAGCAAATGAAGGCTGGGGATACATCAATAGAGAAGCGAGGAGAATTGATTATAGACAATTGGGTCGTTGTATAGAACCGCTTGCTTGGTTGTAGTCTGTGGCCAACCCTGTAATTATTAGTTTGTAGTCTTGTAGTAATCGAGGCCAATTCTTATCCTTCACTTTTTAATCCTCAAAATCGTGTTTTGTAACGATCTTTTTTTGTTGTTTTTTGGTTAATAACGGCATTTCATAGAATATTAATAATACAACGGTTGTATTTTAAATAACAACAATGCATAGCAAACGACATACTACTACTGGCAATAGTGGCTCTTCTGCTAGAGATGATCTATTTACTCCGAAATCCGTTGGAGGAAACGACTCGAGTCGATCTTACGATCAAAACAGACAAGCATCGCCTGTCGTAGGAATGAATAGTGCATCCGCATATCAACAACAAGTAACTGGTAGAGATGATTCGCTTGAATTAGAACATGTCATTGGATACACTGGACGTGGATACAATACAGTGCAATTTCACCCTACGGATGAGAATATGCTGATTTCATGGTAAGCGTTGTTCTAAATATCAATCTCTCACACTCACTCTCCACTTTGTCTTTTTAGCATGGGATCTTCTGTTGTATTGGGTAAGGTAAACGAACCTCATTGCCAAGAGTTTCTACGTGGACATAATGAAGAGATCAATATCATGGCTGTATCTAAATCTGGAAAGTTCATTGCTTCAGGACAACAGAGTTCTACAAAACACTCTGATGGTATAGCTCCTATATTCGTATGGGAAGTAGACATGCGGAAGCATTTGTATACCCTCGAAGGATTCAATTGCCCTCTTACTAGACTTTCGTTTTCACCTGATGATCATTTCCTCATTGCAGCAGGATTAGACTCTAGAATGATATTATGGGATATGAGCGTACGTAGTTTGTCTATAATACCATCTTCTCTTTTTCACTCATTATCTATATAGACATCTGAAGTAGTCTTTGTCAAAAGCTTTCCACATCCTGTGAATCTCATTACTTGGGGATCAGTGAATGAATCTACACGTCGACCTACATATACGCTTTCATATGCAACCTCAAGTCAAGTAATCGTATGTGATTTGGCGTATGATATAGCAGCTATGATTTATAAACTAAACCCTTATCCATGTTCCATGCCATCAACCGGTCTTGTTCGTGAATACTTGTGCAGTACAATGTCTGAGGATGAAGAATATCTATTTGCAGGTACAACAACGGGTGAATTGGTAGTATTCAATGCAGATTCACATGTATTCAAGACAACTGTTCCAGTGTCAAGTAATGGGGTTCACTCTATTGTCACTTGTCAACGTACTGGACATATCTATGCAGGATCTGGAGATGGAACGATTAAAAAGTTTGTAGCAGAGCGTCTAGAATGGTCTTTAGTTGCTCATGTGCAAGTAACAGGCCGTGTTGTTTCTTTATCTATTTCTAATGACGGTACAGAGCTGTTAGTCGGTTCTTCAATGGGAAAATGTTATCGTATTCTAACCAATGACTTTTCAATGTTTGAAGTATGTACAAGTCATATTAAAGGCATCAATGCTTGTGGTTTTGGTAAACAAAAGAGTGATATATTTGCTACCATTGGAAATGATTGCACCTTACGTGTATGGGACTTATCTGACTATTCTGAAATATCCATTGTACATGAGTCCGTTCCTGGACATTGTCTAACATTTGATGAAGAATTGGAGACAGGTTTATTGATATCAGGATGGGAGAATGGTTATTTACGAGCTTATGAAATGCTTACAGGCGTACGTTGTAGAGTATTTTATAGAGCATAGCATAAGTGTAAGCGTACTGTTGCTTAGAAAAAGACATGGGAGATTGCAAATGCACATCGAGGTCAAGTATTATCCATTGCTTCAGGTCCTAAATACATTGTCAGTTCTTCTAGTGATGGTCGTGTAAACATTTGGTCGAAATCTTCTAGAGAATTGATACTAACATTTCATGAACACACACGAGCCGCTACTAAAGTAAGTACAGTACTGTCCTTTATTAGATATACACATAGTGAAAGAAACTCTTGGACTTTGTTAGGTTCTAGTAGATGTCGTACATCCCAACCTCGTTCATTCTTGTGGTTTAGATCGTGCTTTATTAACCTATGACATTCGTAAAGAACGTAGAATCATTTCCCATCAAGTCAATCATGGAGGATTTCACTCCATGTCGCAACGTTTAGATAGTGAAACGGAAGTAGTAACGTGTGGAAGTGATGGAAAGATCTTGTATTGGGACTGTGATGTTGCTGAACCTGTTCAAGAGATAACAGATCCTTATCATTGTAAAATCAATTCGATTATGGTATCTCCAAGTGGAAAGTATTTAGCTGTTGCTGGAGATGATTATCAAGTAAAACTGTACGATATTAAGACAAACGCCTTGCTATCCTGTGGGATTGTTCATTCTGATGTGATACAGTCTGTTACATGGAGTCCAGACGAACGACAGATTATTACAGTAGGAAATGATTGTTGTATTTGTATCTGGAATTTCTTTTATGAAGAAGAAGAAGGTTGAGAAGAAGGTGTTAATATATATATTAAGATTGAGTTGAATCAATACGTAATAATTATTATAAACTATCATCCATATCTGTATTCATATTCATATTCCCCACTGTCATATCCATGGCATTGCTATCTACCATTGGCATGTTACAACTCTCTCCTCCCATCAATGATGCATTCGCATTACTACTACTACTATTGCTACTACTGCTGCTACTATCACCCTGTACACCACCACCACCACCACTATTATTAATCTGAATCATTCCAAACGTACTTTCATCCATCGTAACTCGAACTTTAGGCTTTCTCTTGTACGTATATCCAATAAACTTGTTATGCTCTGCTGTTCTAGTAGCAGAATGCTCTGGTAGTAGAGTCACATTCATTCCATTCTGTTGTTGCATTACAAGACTTGTTCCATCTTCTTTCCTTGGAAATTCATCAAAATTGTTTGTTAATTCTCTTATCAAACTCTTTGCTTCATATCCTCCCCCAATAGAATGCATTGATGAAAGCTTGGAGATAATCTCAGTATAACGATGGCCTCCACCCTGTGGAATGAAAGGAGACTTTTGATGACGTAGTGAATCCCATTGAATCCCATGAAACCACGGATGAGCTTTAATATCTCTAGCAGACCTAAACCCTAATCTACTTTCTGCATTGCAAACTAATTTACGAATGAAATCTCTGCAATTTTCACTCAATTGTACAATATTACTTTTCGCTTCTTCTTCTTCTTGTGGAAAGGTTAAGGTATGTTTCCAATTGATAATCTTACGACATGTTTCAATAGCTTCATCAGAGTAAAAGGGAGGATAACCAACTAGACATTCGTATAATATTACACCTAAAGACCACCAATCACACTCTTGTCCGTATCCCTGTTGAGATAAGACTTCAGGTGCGATATAATCGGGAGTTCCTACTGTTGAATACGCTATTTGTCGACTTCTTTGATACGGTTTTCTACTCGTTTCAGAGGCAGAGGAAGAAGAGGAGGACATGAGTCCTGAATTCGCATGTTTAGTTAGTGGTAATCGATCCACTTGATCTACTTTCTTACATAAGCCAAGATCAGTGAGTTTTATATGACCATATGCATCCAATAAAACATTATCAGGTTTCATATCTCTATGAATATATCCCAAATCATGAACAGATTCAATTGCTAAAACCATTTCAGCTGCATAGAATCGAGTCGTTTCTTCACTCAACGTATCTTCCTTCATTAACAATCCCATCAAATCTCCACCTGGAAGAAATTCCATAATCATGTATAAATGGTTTTCATCCTATAATTATATAATAAAATAGCAACTTACAACAAATAAACGTGTGTCCATTATTAGCAATAACTTACCTGAAAAGAGTATTGCAGTGTAACCAGCCACTGATTATCATTATCAGCCAATGCCAATATATCTCTTTCAGCTCGTACATGTCCCACTTGGTTCTTCATAACCATTGCATCCTTTAACATACTCTTCAATGCAAAGATCTCCTTCGTATCCCTCTTCCTCACCAACTGAACTTCCCCAAAAGCTCCTCTTCCAATCACTGCAAGCGGCTGAAAATCCTGAATCGACAATCGTTTTCTCTGCTGCCTCATATTCTGCAACTCTTGGTTTCTCAAACGTGCTCGATATTCCTCTCGCATTGCTTCATTCAATTTTAATGTCTCCATATGATTTTCCAAGGTATTTCTGCGTTGTCTAGATTCTTCTCGTTCTAATTTTAATAAAGCATATTTCTGTTCTAAATAAGCTTTAGTCGCATCGGCCTTTTCACGTGTAGTGGTAGATATGTTGGAAGAAGACGGGGTTGCTGTTGCTGCTGCTGGAGGAGGAGGAGGCTGTGGGCTTGATTGAGTATTATTAATTATAGTATTAGTAGTAGGAATGTTCATACTCTACCAGTTAAATAATTATAGTCTTGTGTCTTGTGTCCACTCACTCATAAAGGTATAAATAAGTTTCTATCTATTCAATCTAATCTATATATTGTTTGATTGATTGATTGATTGATGAAGAGAAAAGATACAATCTAGGATAAATAGGTAAATTAGATGCAATACAAAACACTATCATCTACAGTATATGATTATATCAACAGAGTGGTGGTGGTGGTAATAAAACTAATAAAAAATAACTGTTTTTTTTTTTTTTGACAATTTAATCCAAATCAGATTTTCAGATTGAAAATGCCATTCCATCCCATAATAATACCTTGTACTGTACTTTATTCATCACCCTTATACTTTAATAAAAATACATTCTTTAAAAAGGGTTGTCGTTATTAATGAAAGTGGATAGAGCGACATATAAAATGTTAGCCTTCTATGAGGCAGTAGTACATAGATGGTACATATATGTAACTTATATATGTACCTTATATGGTGCATGTATGTATGATTGGCACATATGTATATGTTGCTGCATTAATAAAAATATGATGCATTAGCATGCATATGTGTCATTATGTTGCAATAATGTTCGTAGCCATTCATTTTATAATAAAAAAGAATGGACACGTTTTTTGAATCATTTCTTATTTTAATACCAGGTTGCAACAACAAGATGTCGTTGAATGAAGAATATGCCATTCCTTTTGTGGATGTTGCTCAAAATATGGAGAATGATATGAATATTCGGTTAATTGAATATGGAGAAAGAGAAGAGGGAAAAGTACTGGTTAATGAGGAGATGGAAGAGGCGTTAGAATTTGTTGAAGCCAAGTATGATTCATGGAGCGATTTTCATGAGGCGGTGAAGGTATTAGAGGATCGTTTCCATCATCCCTTTCGTAAGAGGAACACCAAGACATTGAAGTCTTACAATGATGTAAGAAGGGCAACACGTGACAAACGCAAATCGTCGCAGAGAACACCATTGATGCTTGCAGATGATTCTATTGGAAACTATAGTGAGTTATATCTTTGTACTCACGGTATACAACGTAGTAGTCGTGGTAAAGGGTTACGAAACACCCCATGCAGATTCTTAGAGTGCAAAGCAGAACTCTTTGCGAAAGTAATCCCTACTGAAGACCCTTTTGTTTATTCAATTCAGGTCGTACGATGCAACTTAGAACATAGTCATAACATTGGTCATCAGTGGATTAACAGTCTTCCTGAGAAAAGAGTACTTCAATTAAATAACATGGAATCGAAGGTGGCATTAAAAAATGGCTGTAATAACCGTAGGGTTAGAAACAACGCATGTGGACCTCAACGGTATTTAAGTATGCGTGACGTCCATAATTGGAAGCGTCGATGCATAGAAGAAACCCGACCTGATACATTCAAACAATACCTGGAATCTTTTTGTAAGAAAGAACGTGGTAATGCTGTTGATGTTGCAACTGATATAGATGAGGTAGTTCAAACACTGAGTTTACAAACAAAGATGATGACTAATTTCATGTATCAATACCCGGAAGTACTAATTATGGATGCAACATTTAACACCAATAGAAACAAGTATGCATTATACGGTTTTGTGGTAATGGATGCTTGGGGAAAAGGACAGGCGGTTCAATACTCATTTACAAATGGTCATTCATCCGCTAGAGTTCAAGAGTTTTGTAACTTCTTCAAGCAAAGAAATCCGTGTTGGAGTAGAACTCGTGTCGTCATAGTGGACAAAGATTTTGCTGAAATTAGTGTATTATCAACTGAATTCCCAAATGCAAAGGTGTTGTTATGTATCTTTCATGTTATTAAATGTTTCAACACTCAAATCAGTAATTCAACCAAATACAACATTCCTCATACTATTCGACCAATTTTAAAGGGCCTTCTTCATATGATCGTATATGCTAAGGATGGGAATGAATATGACCAGTTACGTAAACAAATCAAGGATAATTCATCAAGTGAATTTGATAACTACTTTACTAGTAATTGGGATAATTGTAAAGATATGTGGGTGAAGTATGAAAGGGATAAACATACTCACCTTGGGAATAATACTTCGAATCGAATAGAAAGTCACTGGAATCAGTTGAAGATTGATATTAATCCCAGTATGACTCTTCAAAGTACTACTGAGGAGCTTTTGCATTGTCGATTTATGTTTGAAAATGAATTTGCCTTACGGAGACTTCAAGCAGATACTTTGACACAACCTGTTGGTCGTTATCCTCCAGAATTGCGCCATATTACAAGTACGGTGTCCTTGTACGTATTACATCTATTGGATAGTGAAGTGCAATCAATGCATAAAAACAAAATGAACTACAGACTGGATGAATTCAGAGGAGTGATATCAAACTCGTTCAGCGGAACTTCTTATAACTTCATTTATCACGAGAACACTATTCAATGCACGTGTTCTTTTTCTTCTGTTTTCGTGCTACCTTGTAGACATGTGTTTTTTATTAAGGAAACAGTACAAGAGGAATGTATAACCCATATGGACATACCCGCACGTTGGTGCATAAAGAATTGGGTTTTACACAATAAAGTAGATTCAAACTCTCATCCAACTAGTCAATTAAAGTATCATAGCGAAAAGAAGGAAATGGAACATACTATGGCAATGTCAAGTAAGATGAAATACAATGCAATAATGAAGGTTGTTGAAGAATATGCTAGTAATTGTTCTACAGTTGGTCAGTGTGAGTTTGAAAGAAGAAAGAGAATACTACAAATATTTATTGGTGAACAACAGTCTGATAAAAAACGAAGAGCAAGTTCTGCGTCAATGAATGACGAATCATATGATGATATGATTCACTCTTACGAGGCCACTTTACAAGATAGTACAGCTATGGTGAATGATCTTTTGTCAAGCTCATATGATGATAACACAGAATTGGCGCACACCAATGAACAGGTTACTAATGAAGAGGGTACTACACACTTTAGTTATGAGAACACGCATAATAATACTGGGTTGAAGAAAGATTGTACGCATGATAATAGTATGTTGGATGGGTTAAAGAAAGTGAATACGCATGATAATACTGTGTTGGATACGCACAAGGAGAACAAGCCTGTACATGGTGACTATAATAAACTGATTAATACGGATGAAGAGGATACAATAGAAAACAAAACACCAACGCAGAGATGTAAAGAAGAAAAACAAGGGAAGAACAAGGAAAAGATGATTGCCATACATGGTGACTTGAAATTGATAAAGACATCATCAAATCCAGGGAGACCAGCCACTGATAAGATTACTTCATCTGCAAGTGAAAAGGCTATAAAGAAGTCCATTGACCCCAATAGCGTAACAATCATGAAACTCATTAATAAGTACGAAACAGTAATGCCTGGATCCAAATATGCCTGTCATGTGTTCCAGATTGACACATCAATCAACCTTAAGACAAAATTTTCATTCTTTCACATCGTCGGAAAGAAGACGCGTGTTCAAAAGGATGCAACAAAAGTATGGAGATGCGACGTCCTTCAGAAAATACTTGAAGCTAAGAAGCAGAAAGCAATTCAATGTCATGAAGACAAGAGTTTGAAGTTCGTGAAAATATCTAAAGTGGGTTGTTTCGACATAACTCTATTGGAAAACATGCTTCATTATTACAAGTGTAGTATGAAGGATAACGCTGAAAGAAATCAGCAGCTGATGATTTGGGTTAACAGTATGAGGTCGTATGAGTGTGCAATGCCTTTCAATACAACAATGGTTGAACTAGCAAAGGCTATTGAACATCATGCAAGCTCCATAGATTTGAAGAATCATTATTACAAGGATGGACTAGAACCACATAAATTCTGTCGCATGAAAGAAGATGAATGGATGGATTGTGAGATAATACGTTGGTTTCTCTACTTTAAATGGTCTTCGCTGAACAAAAAACTTAGAAAGGACGTAGCTATACTGCCAACAGTGAATCAAGTGGCATGGAGAAAGAAGAGGATTAAAGAATTTCAAAATTTTATCAAAGATAGATCTATTGTAATTATTCCATTATACAATGACAGTCATTTCACAGGTTCAGTCATATTAAGGAAAAAAGGCATCATAATCTTCTATGACTCACTGGGAAGGAAACTATGCAATGAGAGCAAGGCATACGTGGATTATGTAGTATCTCTTCTTCAACCCACTTGGAAGATAAAGAAATTCAACAGGATATTTGTCAATAGCCCGAGACAAAATGATGGAAGTTCATGTGCATTGTACACTGCATTTTATCTATCTCAAATGATGAAGAAAGACAACACACATGAATGGGGAAAGGCCCATCCTAATGGACTACGGATGTATGCAATTAAATTTCTAATGTGCAGTATGACAAAGCCACCGGTACATACTCACATGACTTACAATATACAAATATCCTCATAGCAACAGGAACTTCAGGGGGTAAATACCATGTAACACCACCGCAGTATAGTTGGGATTCAATTGGTATTGCTAGAGAGTTGTTCATGGATAAATGCTGAAGTGAAGAAGAGACGCACGTACCTGAACTCGCATGTATGTACATCTTATCCACTTGTTTTCATGAACTTGCAGACCATCATCGTTACCAATTGACGGATCTCTTTGAAGAATTGAAAGACTATCTCATCCATGCTCTAGAACACGATGCTATTACCACTACGACTGCTACTATTTTCCTTATCTGTTGATCTTTTACGTCTTGGGAATTTCTTATGTGGAGATGGCGTTGCTTTCGTAATGTTATCTGCTTTAAAACCATTCGTATCAATATTAAGAGTCGCATTCCCATCATGAACACGTTCAATGAGTTCCTTACATCTTGGTTCAGTATCTTCTTTTGGATTGAACTCTTTAATGAATTCTTTCGTAAATTGTTGAACATCATAACGTTGATCAAAACCGATGCATTCTAAATACTCCGTTTGACGCAATACTTCTTCAGGATCATCAGGATAGAGTTTACATAAAGCTGCCATTGTCTTATCATACCATTCCCAATCTCAACGTATTCTTCTTGTTCATCCGAGCTCTTATCTTTACATCTTTCGTCATAAGATCGCTTGGCTTAATTCTGTTCTTAACACAACTTATATCATCTACTACAAACACGTCTTAGTATTACATCAAACTAATGCACTCTCATCTTGATATAATATGTTATCAAATCTAGCTACAAGCTAGTTTGTACATGTATCTAGCTACAAGGATAGATGCTACAAGATAGCTTGTACATATGTACATGATACGATATGTGTATACGAGTGTTTGAGAAAAAAATCTGATTTAAAAGTTGCGAAATTCAAATAGATCAAAGTAGTATCAAAGTATAAAATCGATACTACTCGGATCTATCACTTTAGCGGAAAAATAAAATAAAATCTTGTTGATGTCTAAGAGCATGAAGAAAGAAAAAAAAATGCTAGAAAAAAAAAAATTTCAAAAATAAATAGAAAAATTAAAATCTTGTCAACAAAAATAGTGACTCGTGGGGAAGTCACCAGAGCCTCGGTCTTACTGCAATAAGGTCGTGGGTTCGATCCCCACACCAAGTTAAGAATTCGTTTCTTTTAAGAGCGAATTACTCAGGCTGCCAGGGTTGCCTGAGCCCCCGCTGTTGCAGCAGTGGTCGGTACGTCCCCTAAAGGTTCGATGATCTCATTCCTTCACAGAGTTCTTCTGTGAAGGAATGAGTAGAATCTTTTGCACTACAGGTGACATGTCTTTTCTTCTTTTAAGAAAAGACATCTCACCTGTAGCTAAATGTATAAAAGGGGTAATTTCATATTTTGTATTGGATATTGTCCCTTTAATTCCATTGAACTGCTATCAAAAATGATATATCAGTTTTGCTGATTCATTTCTGCTTTATTTTTCAAAGAATTTCATTTGTAAATGCTAATGCATCATATGCAATATTTGTATCGACATTAATATCCACCTTCTATTACATATGTAGCTGCACTGATGCAGCTACATATAAAAATGCTGATGGGGTACATATAATTGTATGTGCCCGTAATTGATTTTGTATGTAGCTTTAAGTACTTGCTGCATCATATAAAAATGCATGTATACATATATATATGTAGCTCTATCACGCTTCGTTATTAATACCCCATCTTTATATAAACGATCAAGATTAGATGGTAGATCATATGCTACAATACCAGTCCACTAGTTGCTTTGCGACTCTGTCCATTCTCATATTATGGGCGCGTAGCGCAGTGGTAGCGCGTCCGCTTTGCAAGCGGAAGGTCCCGGGATCAATCCCCGGCGTGTCCAAAATGTCAATCATTTTTCTTTATTGAATAAATAAATTTATCTATATTTTGTAGTTTTGTTTTATAACACAAAACTTCATGAAACCACATGCTTGCTAAAATATATTTATGCTTGTTTCGCTTCAATATAATATTCCTCTTGATTTTCAGCAGACGCTACATTACAGTCCATTTCACGGCAAATTTCACGAATGGGTTCACCATTTGCCTTTTTGCCACTACTGCTCTTGTTAGTTTTTGTCATGTCGGTTGAGCATTTGTTCTCTGACTGTTTTGATGATGAGCAAAAGTTAATGATCATTTTAGCAGGACTTATACCAGTATTATTATTTCTGTTATTTTTTACAGGTGATGCTTTTGATGGAGTAGTCATATTTTTGTCTACTAAATCATGTTCTAATATTTTGGGATACAAGATCTATAATTTCTCGACAGTGTCACAGAAAGGTACACCGTAATTGTTTAAAACTTACGCGGTTGGGTCGTAATTGATCTCTTTCTCTGTGTATACGAATGAACTCGTTCCTATAGTTGTCATTAAATGGTGTGTTTTACTGGACGCAGTATAATAATATTATACTGCGGATGGCTTACCATAAACGAAGATGTAGTTGTCATGCCGGACATACGACCAAGTAATTTTGAATTATTAAACTGTTCTGTTTCATTCATCTGATGACTAGAACTGCTATTGGTAGAACTTCTTTCTCGAGGCTCTTGATTTACATTATCTGTATTTATATTGGAATTGTGTTTTGCTTTGTTGGCGTCGTGCTGTTTACATCGATGGCGAATGGCTCGTACAACCCTTTTCTGTAAATAAAAATTCTGAGTAAGTTCATTCTCTGCTGATTGAATCGATCCATATATTAATCTTTCTATTTCTGCAGACAATCCTCGTTCTCTCGAAACGATAGCAAGTAATTCAGCACGAAGTAAACGTAGTCTCATTCTAGAAGCTGAGTGTAGGGCATCTAATTTTGATGATAATTCAACAGACACAATGGCTTCTTCTTCCTCATCGTTTTTCGAATTTAACTTGTCAACTGATGTTAGGGTTATCGTTCTACCCTCTCCACCCATAGTTCTTTTGCCTTCTGCACTATAGCTGGTAGAATGAGAACATGCAGTTGCGGTGAATTCTGAGCGGGTTGATGTTGTTGGAACTGTTTGCTTGATAGGATCATCTTGATTGTCCGTCGCTTGAACATACGGCATATTAAAGTTTGAATCCATAAACCACATTGGTAAATAGAACACTGTTGTTAATGATGATTCTTATTGCTACTTGTATATATATATATAGCAAATATTTATATCGGATAATGAGTAAACTCTCTCTCTTTCTATCTATCTATCTATCTATCTATCTCTACCGGTGGACAATTGAGTCTCTATCAAATCTTTTTTATTTTGTACAAGAAAAAAAAAAAAGTATCTTTTTTTTTCTAAATCAGATTCGACAAGTTGTGTCACTTGGGAAATTCAAACCGTTATTTTAATATTGAAAACAACACTCCGTTTTAGAAAGTTAACACCGTGCAACTTACACATAAATACTAATATACAATAAGATTAATCATTATCTATCCCAGCATGAACTTTAAAGATACAGCCGCTGATTTTCGAAGTGTATGGTCTCTTGATCGAGATGCATATTTTATGAAGACTGGTGTATTAGAAATGGGACTTGTAATACTTGCACTTGGAATTGGCCTAGGAATTTACGTAATCTTGTCTTTGATTGCGCCTTTTAATCCTAAAAACCCCAAAAGTGCAGAATCTGCAGCTTTTTATTTAAGTCGCTTACGTGAAAAACAGGCTCAAAGTGCATATGTAGAGGAGGAAGAGGTAGAGACGACTAAAGATAAGCCCAAAATGACCGATCTCAAGATTTCCAATGTCAAAGTGAGAATGCAAAAGATCATGAAATCTAATATTGAAAGAAAGAAAAGGGAATTAAGAGAGAAAAAAAATGAATATGACAAAATTGATGAAGCTATTGCACAGACTAGTGACTTGGACCATTTAACGCCTTTTCAAAAAACAGTTCCAGAATGCCAGGTCACTATGCTTCCACTACCGGTAGAAGACTTTAAAACCTACTGTGTAGATTGTAAAGAAGAAATTGACACCATATTGAGACATAAAAGTAAGAATTGATTCCATAATTTTCCAACCACTATTGTTGTTCTGTTAAAATAATATTATTATATACTAATAGGTGATCCAACAGCGGATGTGATCTCAGCTTTGCATCAGATAAATGAAACATTGAATTTGTGTGAAAATCGTCCCTATAGATCATTAAACAAGAGCGCAGAGCTGTGTAATTCTCTATTAGAAAACCAAATCCTTGAGGAATTACAGTTATTAGCAAACGGACAGGATAGCGAACTAAAAAGTGTATCAATTGAATTATTGGAGAAAATTGTTCCTATGATTTGGCACTAAGTGTAGAGAATCTCTTATAGGATAACCAATACAGTATACCATTATTATCAAATACATTATACTCTTATTTTCTCACAAGCAAACCTATACAAATCTAAACTGCTATTAATATATTAAACTTCATACTTGTTCGTCTTTGATGGGTAGCTTTGGCAAATCTTCGTTCTTAGTGCATTCGACCCCTTGTTTAAAATATGGATGTTCAAGAGCTTGTGTAGCTGTAATTCTTTTTAAAGGATCAAATGTAAATAGTTTAGATAATAAATCCAATGCATCATCATTACTTGCACTAAATAGCTTTGATAACGAAGTAGGGTCTTTGGGAGTGAATTCAATGTAGTTTGGTAAAGATGACACTCCTGGCCACTGCTCTTCCGTAGGCGTTCCTAGAATATGAAAGTATTTTCCCAATTGATCAATTTCACTCGTTCCTTTGAATAAAGGTGTTCTTAACATCAATTCCGCAAAAATACAACCAACACTCCACATATCTACAGCACTGCCATATTCTCTAGCTCCAAATAATAACTCGGGAGGTCGATACCATAAAGTACAGACGAGAGATGTCATATTTCTGTTTGGAGTTCCATAGATACGTGCAAGACCGAAATCTGCTATTTTAATTTCTCCATCTGGACCAATCAGTAGATTGTCTAAATATATAGGTAATAAAAATGATTGCATGAGTGTGTATCTATTTTATGCTTTTAATACCTGGTTTTAAATCTCTATGTAGAATGTAATATTTATGGCAATATTCTATACCTAATAAAAGCATTCTATCAGTAGATAGGAAAAAAAAGAGATGAGAACAAGTTAGATGCAGAATAGTAGAGAGTTATATATATAAAAACCTACTTCATATACGCTTTAATATCTGCTTCTTTAAATGCAACCTTTTTACACATGATTAAATCTTGTAAATTCGTTGGCAAAAACTCCAATACAAGATTCAATGCTTCTTGATGAATAAATACATCAATTAATTGGGTTATATTAGCATGATTCAGCAATTCTTGTTGCAGTTTAATTTCCCTTAATGCTGTGAAATTAACTCCATCTTTGAATTTACCACGTTTATATTGTTTAATAGCAACGATTGCATCTTGATTCTTTTTATCAAATGCCTTGTAGACTATACCAAATGTACCTTCACCTAGAACAGGGCCTATTTTATATCGATCCATAAGAAACAATCAATGGATATGAAAGAGTGAACCTTTCTTTTCTTTTGTGTAATAACTTCAAGTTGAAGTCATGGTAATCTGATTTAGTTTATCCCACATGGAAGAATCGAATTGAAAAGCCTTTATAAAGAAAGAGGGAGAAGGAAGGTAGTGGCCAATACGCCGTCCTTGGGCGAGGTGACAGTATGGCCGTCATTAATGAACGTTTCTTGTGAGATGAAGGTTGCTAACACACACCATAATGAATACACAATAAATTTATGAATCATCCCCTTAATTAAGGGAACTTATAGCGCACGTTGGTATATATATACAAATAGAAGACCTTTTTATTCATTTTTACGATGAGGGTTAGGTTTGTTTAAAGGCTCTTGTCGTATTCTACTACTCGATAGCATACTTGAAGCGATTAAATCTGCGCCTGTTCGCTGTCGGTTCTGTGTATATCTACCTACGCATGTAAAATTGAGTTCGAAACTCAGGCACATTTTACTGATCCATAATATTAAAACACTTACTTATAGGATCTATTCGAGACTGTGTAATACTGTCAGTATTGTTATCAGAAGAGGAAGAAGTTTTCATCATCGTACTGTTGCCTTTATTAATAGGTGTTTCTTCACTCGTAAGAGGACGTGTAAATTGTCCAGCAGAACTCAATTCGGAACGAATCTTGTGTAGTTCTTCAATACCATTTTGAAATTCTCTCTGCAGCTATTTTTTATATATAAATATTTCATAGTAGTACCCTCTCATTAATAATGCATTTTCCTATTACCTCTACTAAATCATTATCTTTTGTAGCATTAAAAAACTCTTTTTTGGATCGTAGAATAAATCCAACCGATCTTCCCATATAACCCCCCATTGTCTTTGCTACAATGGGCAATTCTTTCTTTCCAATGACATAGGAAGTTGCAGCAATACATATAAATACTTCACCCCAACTAACATTCCACCACATACCTCTATAAATATCTTTCTAATAAACAACACCAAGAATGAAAAGAAAAGAAGGAAGTAATGAATGGATCCGAAGGGAAGAGACTTCAACATATCAGATCTGATATAGAAATCTCTGGGAAATCTTCAAAAGAAAAATAAAATAATTTTTTTTTTTATTTTTTTTTTTTTCATTTTTCCTTTTTTTTTTAATCTCAAAACACTTGAAGGAAAAAGGTTTTATCTATCTATCTATCTATCTACACACACACACGTATAATATATAATCCATTGAGCAATTTGATATATAGATATAGATAGATAGATTAAAGATTAGAATATACGTTTATTTTTTTAAAAAAAAAGAAGATATCTACACACGACTGATTTGAAAGAGGAAAAAAAAGGCTTTCTATCTATCCGGTATATAGGTAAGTAAACAAGACATTGCAAAATGCATCTCTCCATATTTACACTCTAATTCTATCTATCTATCTCAAGTGTGTGATTTAGAGGTTTTCTATACTTGTCAATACAATGTTAATTAGACAACCTCTATTATCTTCGAAAAGTAAAAGAAGACCCGCAGCATCTTCTTCCATCTATTTTATTCCCATTTCTGAACAACAAAAGCAATTGATTTCAGTATTAACAACTTGTAATGTAAATGAATTTCCTGGATTAATATCGCAAATCAAGGGATGGCAATTTGAAGAACAGAATGGGTGTTTAGTACAATGGATTGATGTTTTGAATCGAGTGGATGCAATTCTAGAAAAGTGTCTGAGAGAATATCCAGCTATTGTACTTGTATGGCAGAGGAAACTGGATGAAAAGAAACAAACAGAAGACATGGTTAAAGGGTTTAAACCTTTATCATTAGAACATGCCACTCGAACGGTCCTTTCATGCTTACAATTTACATTGATGTTGTTGGAGAATACGGTAGAAAAGACTCTTTATGCGTCTACAGAGGTGAGTCTTGTGGGCTCTTTGTTTATATTTGTCTATTCTTGTAACAAAATCACTCTCTTGTGTAGCACATTGGCAACTTATTAGGAGCTAGAGAAGATGCAATCTTTTCGTGTTCTCTTCAAGTGTTGGATGAATTGTGTCGTCCACCTAGAGAACATCTGTTTCCAGTGGAAGTATCTAAAGATGCTTTCAAATTCAATAAACAATCATCTGCTAAAATATGTAAATGGCTGTTAGCAATCGCAAAGGCTTGTGATTGTAATAATGCTGATGAAGAAAGTCTGAAACTCATTGATATGATTTCAAATGAAGACGTTTGGTTTAAGCGAAAGAATGGACATTCAACGTATGAATGTTTTAGTACCAATACTAGTGCTGACCGTAAACGTATCAAAGTATTGATTCCTTATCAATTCAATCCTAGTAGTAGTAGTAGTAGTAGTCGTCTATCAACAAGTGATCTATTTGATAAGCTTGTGGAGGGACAATTACAAAATTTGTCGGCAGAACAACAATTTACAATATTAGCAAGGATTCGATACTGCCAATCACTTGATTCTACTAAATCTAGAACTTTGGCTGTGGAATATCGTTTGAGGGCCTTTGCTATATTGATGTATACATGCAATACTCATCCAAGTGTTTCAGAGTATATTCAACGCACAGGAGATGAATTTCGTGAAATCCTTGAATTGATTTTACCAAGAAACAGAAATATAGTTTGTATGAGTATACAACTACAGGCTTTGAATGTTTTCTTGGCGTTTATGATTGATCATTGTGAACCTTCATCTGGTAGAGGGGCGAGAAGAAGAAATACGAGTATAACCATTAGTCAGTATCTAGATCTTTCATCGGTACTAGGAATTGTAAGAGGTTGTTCACAAGGTGTCTTGCCATGTCTTCTTCGATGTGCGCATGCTGAATTATTCGATCTTTTGACTACATCAGATTCATCCTCCAACAGTCATAACCATTTACAAGTTACTAAACCATCTCTCAGTTCAAGTGATGAAAATGAATTGATGGAAATGACTTTAGGTGTAGCTTTTGTTGAAGCAACCAACACCTCTGCTGTTTCAGATACCAATATGTCTAATAATAATACTAATAGTGCACTGGAGATTGTTAAACGTCCACCATTGAGTAATAAGAATAATAAAGTGCTCTGGATTGAAGCTGTTTTCTTTCTTGGCTACTTGTCTGTTTCGGTAGCGCATGGTATATATATGCTAACTGATAGTGGTATTATTCCAGGTTTATTAGAATTAATTGCAGGTGATAATAAACGTCGATTTTCTTGTACACTTACCCAATGCATTGCCTTATTAGATTCTATTCTTGGTGGTGGCAAAGATGTGAATATCCGTAGAAATGTGGGTGCGGCAGCTCAAATTTTATTTCGTGATTTGAATGGTGTTGAGATTGTGATTTGTAGATTAAAAAAAGAAATTGATGAAGTTGTGGAGGCTATTCAAATGGAAACTGGAGAATCTATCAAGGTGGAGAAGCAGAAACACGATGAGGATGATGAAGAAGAGGAAAAGGCTAGTAGTAAAGAAGAAGATGGTGAACCGAAGGAAAGCGGTGATAAGAAAGACACAGATGCGTCAGTAGAGCTTATCGAACCTGAACGAGCCAATGTTCGAAAGTATCGTATTTCTCGTACACAACATATCTTGATTCTCTCATTGATCAATCTACTAGAGTCTTCATTGCACTCTCCAGCTATTTCACCTTCTGGTGGGGGAAAGGAACTGAAAGATGGGGTGCTGGATAAACTATTTCAGACCATTTACGATGAAGTGCATTGCTTTGGATCTGTGATTTTTAACCATATTAGTATTATTATTGGTAATATCATTAATGCCAACCCTACGAGTGTCAATTTTGTTCATTCTAGTGGCTTGGGAAATGCTTATTTGAGAACCATAACAGCCTCTATTGCTACTGCTTCTAGTCCTAATAATAATTATTTCAGTGCACCAACTATTGATGATAAGAGCAAGGCTATGGGGGTTAATAATAATCCAACACAACTACTTCTTGCATTACCCGGTACCCTCCTTGGTATTCCTTCTGTCCTTTCATCCCTCGGATTGAATGCTGCAGGTGCAAATGTACTCATAAAGCACAGAATTTTCGATTCTATATTAAAAGTATTTGTTTCAAGACAAGTTTATGATTCAATGCCCCATATATTTGATATTGGCATTGCTTCCACTATTGGGCCTGGGCTTGATGAGTTACTCCATCACGTTCCTCTATTACTACCACAAAGTGTAGATGCAATGATTGATGCTATTGATTCGATTCTCAAGTGGAGTCGTCAATCAGGTCTTGTTACAGAAAAAGATTACAAGGCCATGCTCAAATTTGTTTTTAACATTGGGGAAATATTAGTAGAACTCCTACAGAATTCTGACTATACAAGCTTGTTTTGCAAATCTGATGGAGCAAGCAAGCTATTGGCTCTATACTCTGTCATTATACCTTCTACCAGATCATTCATATGTCAGATGACAATCGATTCAAGTAAAAAGAACAATATTTTACGACGATCTCTTTCACATATTCCAGTAGCTACCGTTTTGACAGCAGTTTTTTCTGTATTAGCTGAGCAAACTGGGAGTAGTTTATTACCAGCAGTATTGACTCATTTAGAGACTGAAATGGGTATATTAGCTCAATTTCATTTAAGTCTATTACAATCATTATCATCAGAGAGGGACGGAGATGTAAAGATGGAAATGAATGAGCCTTTTTTGAGACCAATACAACTATTAGAGATTTCATCTAATAAGCCTCTTGTGCTTAATAATAGTAGTAATGCTGGTAATATGGATATACTGGATGAACAGAGTGTACAAATTGCAGACTATATGCGTCAATTAATAGTAATTGATTGGATGGTTAGTTTACTATGTACTATATGCCAAGGTACCTACCTCCCCCATCAAGGCTTCAAAGAAACGTTGCATATTCTAGCAAAGGAATCATCTCGTAAAATCATTTCAAAGTTGTTTACATTAATCCGTAGTGTGATATGGGAATTGTCCTTTGAAGTCTTGCTAGTATTGAATAGTGATAAGGAATCAGCAGAAACACCTAGTAAACCTACTAGTAAGACTCAATTGTCGTTAAGAGAAATTACAAATGCTCTATTACTTCAATTTTCAACCAATGGCCTACAATTGTTTACTGTATTTGGCTGTACCTTCTTCTCTGACCTTTCGACTGCAAATTTAAAAACGATTACTCTTACAAAAGACTCAGTAGTGGTTTTATCCGATTGGATGTGCGACGTATTGGAAGAATTTTTAACAGTTTGTGAAAATGATTTTACAGAGGTTAATGGCAACACATGTAGACATATCAATCGTTTTCTTCAATGTATTGTGAATAATGTCAATGTCTTGCTATGTAATGATGTTTCTAAGAGTATGAATTGTGTTTTAATTTCTAAATTGGTTGAAAAGAATAATGGAAGAGTCGTTGATATGTTGATGAAAGCTGTCGATTCATTGCTAAGAATTAAGTTTTATGAAACTAGAGCCCTATCCAAGACGGAGAAGAATCCTAATCTGAGTACACTCACTGCTACTATTACCTTACGCATTCTATCGTCCATTAAAGCTTTAAAGAGTGGTAATAGTAATAAAAAATTGAAAGCTATAGTATCTAATCCTGAGAAAATAGCTACAAAACTCCATCTTAGAGTATTACAATTGGTTTTATCTTTTTGGGATAATAAGAAGGAGAAGGAGGAGATTCGTCAATTGCCTATTCTTGCATTATGTCCATTTATTGCTGCAATAGTGGTATTGTTGGTCGAAAGAGTGGATTTTAAACAATCAAGTAGTAGTAGTATTTCTGCTGCTGCTAGTGCAACAACTTCTGTATCTGAGTTTGTAGTGGATCAGGAAATCGTAGAAAATCTAATTGCAATGGGTTTTACTAGACCTAGAATTGAACATGCTATGGGAATTGTTGCAGAGAATAGTGTCGAAATGGTCTTAGAGTATTTAGTGAATTCTGATGATGTAGCTGAGGAAAGTCAAGGCGAAGGTGTAGTTGTTGTAGATTTGGAAGAAGAATCAACTGCAGTCAGTGCACCTGTAGAAGAAGAAAATACGATAGAATCACCACCATCATCGTTTGGTGGTACTAGCGAGGACAGTAATGATAATAATGTAGTAGAGAACGAACAAGCAGAGGAAAGCAAGAGCAGTGATGTTATTATGAAGTCTCCAATAGTAGATTCAACAAGTGTGGAAGAGGTAGAAGAGGAAAACATGGGAGCTATTACTGAATTATACAACCATCTTCGTTGCAGTCTCATTACAAGTCTATTCAAGATTGTTGAGCACAAGAATATTCATATGATCGAAGACAAGACCAAAGATGGAGCTCTTGAATCTATTCGAGATGTCCGTTTACTAAATATCTTAGTAGCCCATATGTATATTAAAATGTCCAGGACTTCAAAGCAAGATTCAAAGTTGATAAAAGACTTGATTTGCGAAACAATCAGTACAATTCACAGCTCTTATTATGGCAAGAATGTTGTTAAAGTAATGGATGATACTAATAGCATTCATAAGGACAGAAAACTGGTTGGAGTATTGGAAGTATTTTCATTATTGGTTAAAATCAATTTAGAAATGAGAATTTCTGTCTTTCAGGAAAACCAAGAGGCGATTGAAGCACTAGTTGATATTGTTTCTAGAACAACTAGCGAATGGAACAGGACTGATCATAGTGGTAACAATACTATTTCTGGTAGTCTTGTTGACAGCCTCCCGTCCTTTGTGTCTAGTATTCTCCTCATATTGGATTCCTTTGCATTAGTAACTCCATCTCATAAAGATATAGGTGCAATGTTTACTCAAAATACCGATGCTCCAGTGATTTCATGTTTATTAACACAACGTCAAGTGCTTCTATTGGTACAAGCTTGTGTAGATGTGATAAGTGGATGTATTGGCCGATATAATACTTTAACAAACGATAATCGTTGTAGTGAATTGAATCAATATCCAAGTCGAACAGCTCTTCTCTTACAAGCAAACTTTCAACTCCTTGCCCGTTTAACAAGAGACCGGGAGGCTTGTCGTAGATTCATGTCTTTAGAGGGTTTAAAGAAGATTTGTTTGCTTTCCGATCGTTGTGAGTTTAAAGGCTTTACAGCTCTTTTAACCATTATTATCCGACATTTATACGAAGAAGACATTGATACTTTACAAATGAATATGGAAAGGGATTTATTAAAGACTGTAGTGGGGTTAGAACGGCGGTATGGAAATGTATTAGAGAGAAGAATTACTTGTAAGATGCTCTTTTCATCTGTAAGAGATATGTTTTTGAGAGATCCTGTTGTCTTTAGCAGGGTTGTTTCAAAGCTTATTATTGTGAAGAAGACTGCTGGAAGGGAGTATATCTTGTATAAAAAGAAGAAGAAGAAGAGTAGTAGTGGTGATGATGGTGGTGATGGTGGTGGTAGGGGTAGTATGGAAAATGAGAGTATGAGTAGTAGAGATACTACTAGTTGTAGTAATATCCAGATGCAAGTATTTGAACTGTTGAAAAATCGATTGGTAGAGTTGGAAAGAGGTAGTATTGAGGAACGTGCCAAGAAGAACATTTATGCTGTGGATTCAGAAGCGATACTGGGTATTATGAGTAGTTTAATGGATAAATTCCCTAGTTTTGCAGCCTTGTTTTATCATGCTAGTACAATTGTTGATACTGGTCTAGAAGAAGTAGATGAAGAAGAATCCAAGACTTGTTCCTCCTCTCTTGTTCACACTATCATTCACACTATCCTTCCATGTAAAGATGTAAAGGATAAGCTCTTGGGAACGTTATCAATCTCTTCTCCTAATCCTTTGGCTAGTTATCGTAAAAGAGTTGTTGTAGATTGTTTAAACCTCTTGTTTAAGTTTTGTCAATCCTCTACAACAACAGCCATTGAAGAGTATTGTGCTCTACATACTAGTATTTATACTAGTACTAAATCTATCAATAGTTGTAAGATTACACTAAAGATACTCTTGGGGTGCATCTCGGATGTATTGACTCATCAAAAGACGCCATTGTCTATTATTCAGTTGAATTCTTGGATGGATTTATTATACTATCTTGTTACCACTAGTAAAAGTGGCAAGAGGCATCGGAATTCATTCAATTGGAATGTTCTAAAAGCTCTGGTTGACCTTAGAGTCACTGATATGTTGGAACAAGTGTTGAGTAGTGAGGTGGTGAATGTAAAGAATCCAATGGTTGGGTTTTTATGTTTGATGACTGTAAAGAAATTAGAAGTGTTTACAAGAGGTAGTGTCATTACTAAGCTTTCTTTGATGTCTGCCATTAAAAATAAGACTTATAAAAGGGAAAGTAGTAATAGTAGCAACAACAAAAGGAGTGGATTAATGATTGAGGCTGCAGATAGTAGTGAAGCTGGTGGTGTGGAAGAAGAAGGAGAGGTTGTAGGAGATGCTTCTTCTAGTAATATACCCATTGCTCCAGTTGCAGTAGACGACGCAAATACTACTAGTAATACATCCACTACTAGTGTTGCACCATTTGAATCGAATACAAGTATGATTGTAGAACCTATAAATGGTAGTGAGAGTGAAGAGGATGATACTGAAGGAGGTGTTGTATTAATGAATGAAGTTTCTCTTGATGATGACGATGATGATGATGATGATGAAGATGATGATGGAGATGATGGAGATATACTCATGCATGAAGATGATGAAGATGATGAAGATCATGAAGAAGATGAAGAAAATGAAGAGGACAATGAAGAAGATGAAGATTCGTTTGAAATTGTGGATTCAAATGGCTGGGAGGGAATGGAAGAAGATGAGGATGAAGAGGATGATGAAGATGAAGAATTACAAGCCTTTGGAAATGTTAGAATTCAAATGAATCGACATTTTGATAACGAAGAAGAGGACGAAGAGGAGGATGCCGACGAAGAAGAACACATTTCCCATCAATTAGTATCAAGTGAACACTTGAATCCTTCGGCAGATGCTGCAGAAAACTTTTTTGGAGGTATAATGGAACATCGTAGTCGTAATAACAATCCCAACCACCCAAGTACAGGGTCTTCTATGACCATTCATGGTTTACACGGTTTCATGCGTCAACAAGAAGGGGATGATACTGGATTGGGTTCAGGTTCTCGAGTCAGTTTATTACGGTCACTTGAAGGACAGTTATCTGAACTCACTAGAGCTTATGAAAGTGCATTGGGAGGTCGTATTCAAATCGTATCTAGTGGAAATGGAAGGAATATGAGACGACATCATCATAGTAATTATCAAGATACACTTGAAAGAGGATCTCGAGGTAGATCTCGTAATATGATGAATATGTTATTAACAGAATCTAATCTTGGGAGTGGCAATGCTGGTGGTCATCATCGTTTAGCTAGTGCTAGTGGTGATCAACATACTATTATGGGTCCTTTCCGAATCAGTCCTACTAGTTGTGAAACTAGAAGGGCTCGTCGTACTGGAGACGGTCGTGGTCATAGTAATAATAACATAGTAAATCGACATGATCTCTTCCGTCTAGCAAGACCTGTTGAACATCCTCTATTATCCATGTCCATTGACTCGGCAAACATTTTCCACAATCGTAGTAATAGTAACAGTAGTAATGATTCACCCAATGATCCTCATTCCTCTGATGCTTTGTTGTTGAATAATAGCAGACCTTTGAATAGTATTGGAGTTGTGAATGTATTTTCAGATGCATATGCTACGAGTGGTAGAATTGGTGAAGATGCAGAGGTTTATTATTCCCATCAAGAAGAAGAAGGGCGAGAAGATAGTAGTAGAAGACAAGAGGGATCAGATCAAAGTCTTGGTCGATATTATGCTGCTAGTAGTGGTAGTCGTGGGGGTACTTCACGTACAAATCGTATGAATAATATTCAATCTACATTGAATCGTCTGGACAGTAATAGTTTATGGACTTATGACGGAAGAGTGAGTGAAGAAGGTGGGTTTATGGATGGATTTATTGAATGGGCAACAAGGCTGTGTAGAGAAGAGGAAGAGGAAGAGGAGGAAAAGACAGAAGAAGAGGCTCCTAGTGCTACTCCTCCTGCTGTTGTTATTGTAGAAGAAGAAGAAGAAGAAGAAACTGCTAATAGTACGGCTTCTCCATCTGCTGTTGATGCGACTGCTGCGGCGGTAATAGAAGAGGCAAATGTTACTGTACAAGAAGAAGAGGAACAATCCGTTTCTGTTATTAATACCAGTCCATCTACTACTAACACTACTGATATTGATAGTAATGGTATCGAAGTAGCTACACAAGATCATGTTACACAAGGGTCGTCTAGTGTCATCGAAGAAGTGGAAGAAGGACAGGGTGATATTAGTATTATACCTCCTCCAGCTCCCCTTACCACAGTATCAGCACCAACTGAAGCTCCAATCGTCGAGCCGTCTATTGTAGTAGAGACAAGAGACTTGATGGATTTTTCTTTAGATTTAGGATCAGGATCGACTCCAATGCCAGAGAATGAAGAGAATAATAGCAATAATACCAGAATAACTGTTGAATCGCTTACGAATGCAAGTCAAGACCAGGACGTGGCAACTGGTGCTGCTACTAGTGAAGAAGGAACGGGCATTCAATGTCCTGCAGGTATGGATCCCGAAGTCTTTGCAGCTCTACCTATTGAAATGCAACAGGAAGTAGTGGATTCGTTTAATGCTGAAGTTGCAAGTACAAGTGTTTCTACTAGTGCTGCTACTACTACACCTGTCACTGAACCAACTGCTACTACTATCGGTACTAATAGTAACGAAGAAGCAGAAGAACCTTCTGCTATTGACCCAGAAACATTAGCAGCATTACCACCAGATATTAGAGAGGAAGTCTTGGCCCAAGAACGTCGTGATCGTCAACGTTCAAGAGAAGCTGCAGCTGCAGCAGCTGCTGGAAATGATTCTGCATCAACAGCTCAAGCTCAAGAGATGGATAATGCTTCATTTCTAGCTTCATTGGCCCCTGATCTAAGAGACGAAGTGTTGATATCACAAGACGAGGCCTTTATTAATACTCTACCCATTGCACTACAACAGGAAGCACAAGTGTTGCGAAGTAGAGCCAACTATAGAAGTTTACGTCAAGATCTACATCGTCAAACAGCTTCTAGTAGTAGTAATCAAGGAGTTATGGAGTTCCTGGGAACTTCTTTGGGTCCATCTGTTGTGGGTATCAATAGGGATGGTGTTATTACCGGTAGAATGAGAACAAGTGCGAATGGTGCGATTCGTGGTAGTAGAGGAGGTCAAAATGCATCTCATACAAGACTTTCAAATGGAGAATTTGTTTCTATATCGAAAGAAAACTATACAAAAGTAATTGTAGAACGAGAAGATGCTGAAAAGGATGAATTGATATCCTTTAAGAGCATTGTACTATTGATACGACTGCTGTATTATTGTAATAGAAGGAGCTTGGCGACTGAGGAAGAAGAGGAGGTAGATGACGATGAGGAGGAGAGTAGTAATATCCTGTGTGGAGTATCTGATCTGTTATTCAATTTATCTAAGCATCATTTAAAGAGCAGAAGGCGTATTTTGAAGGTATTATTTTCAATTTTGTCTAGTGTCGAGGAGAAGGAGAGTGATGGATGTTTGTATGATGAGTTGTTGGAAGAAGGGGATGAGGAAAGGGCATTGGTTAAAGGTCTTCATATTGAAGATTCTGATTCAACTAGTAGTAGTAGTAGTAGTGTTTTGGAATTGAAACATGTAAACAATCTTCCATCCTGTGCTGCCATTCGCATTATAGATATGCTTGAACGATTGATAGAGTTTGGATCTAGTTGTAAACTTTACTTCTTGCAAGATTGTGCTGTTGCTTTTGTGAAGTCTAAGAGTCTCTTACCAATTGAAGATTTAGGATCGTTGTCTTTGAGGAGTAGTAGTAGTAGTGGAAGTTGCAAGACATCTATGGCTGCGTTGTCCATTGCTAGTACCAGTGAGAATATCACTCCTAATCCTAATAACAGTGTGGATCACAAGAAGAATCGTATTTCTGGTTTAATTTTCTTGTTAAAAGCTCGTTACTTTAGTAAAAACGAATCTCATATGTTGAGATTATTAAAGTTGATCAAAGCTATCTTATTACCATTAGATCGATTGCCGTTTCTAGACATTACAGATCATTTAGTAGATGTTTATAATATGGGAAATGAAGAAATGGAAACTAGTAATAATGCTGTTATCGGGATGGAGATGAAAGAAGAAGAAGAAGAGACTAAGACGCAACCAGATAATACTAGTAGTAGTACTGGCAGTAGTATGATCACGAGTACAGATAAGAAGATCCAGGCAGACTTTATTGACATTCCCAAACCCATTATTTCGTTAGAATCCATTGAAGTCTTAGTTTCTATCCTATCTTTGGAGATTTGTTCTAGTAATTTGGACATCTTGAGATGTATTTCATTGATTATAAAGTATATATGCAAAGTATTGGAAAACAAGGATCGTTGTATAAGTATTCTAATTGAAAAGGCAAAGGAATTGGCATTACAAGCTACCTTTGACATGAATGAATTGCTAAAGTTGTTGTCTAGTAATAACAGTAATACTATTAATACGAATAACAATCGTCATAATGCGATATTGTCTAGAGTCTTATCATCGGGTAATGTAGTTGATTCACGATTACTCTGTGTACTTCAAACTTTAAACAGGCTATGTACACGTTGTACTACTGGTGGTGGTGGTGATGGTGAAGAAGAAGATTTGACCAAGAAACAAACTCGTTATCATCCTAGTACTGCTTTTTCTATTTGCTGTATGCAAATTCAATTAGAACCTTTATGGACAGCACAGAGTCTTTGCTTAAGTAGTATGACTAAACAAGAAGGATTGATGTCGGAGATGTCGAACCATGCTGTTGATAATAATACTAGTAGTAATAATAATAATAACAGTGCAGCCACTGTGATTAAAGGAAAGACTGCAGGCGCATCTACTTTAATGGCCAGTTTATTAGCTAGGTTCTTACCTAGTATTGAAACCTTTTTCATTGTTAATGGAAATAATGTTGCACTAGAAAGCCACGACTCTTCTTCGACTACTACTAGTAAACTAGTCCCTTCACCCTTGCGTCAAGTATCCGCAGAAAAGATAAAGGATCTTGTGTTATTTGTTGAACAGAATCGTGTCTTGTTGAACACTCTAGTAAGAGAAAACTGTGGTCTATTAGAAACGTCTCTCTCTCCTCTAGTTCAGGTATCTCGTTGTCGAACTCATTTAGCCTTTGATAATAAACGCAATTACTTTAGTGCTCATTTGCGCAAACTCCGACAGACTGCTAGTAGAAGACATGGTGGTAGTATTCGTTTACAAGTACGTCGAGATCAAGTATTTGAAGATTCATTTAATAGTCTACGAATGCGAACGGGCGAAGAAATGAGAGGAAAGTTTCATATTACCTTTTATCGTGAAGAAGGTATTGATGCCGGTGGTCTTACTCGTGAATGGTACATGATCTTATCTCGAGAGATTTTCAATCCCAACTATGCTTTGTTTACAAGTGCGCTTGACTGTCCTACTTTCCAACCCAATCCTCTTTCATTTGTGAATAAAGATCACTTGGAATACTTTAAATTTGTTGGAAGAATTATTGGAAAAGCCATTGCGGATGGTTTTCTACTCGATTGTCATTTCACTCGTTCGTTTTATAAACACATCCTCTTAATTCCAATCTCGTACCACGATATTGAAGCCATTGATCCTGGATATTATAAAAGTCTTCGGAGTTTATTGGATTTTTCAATACAAGATATAGGTCTAGATGATTTAATGTTTACAGTTGAAAGTAGTAACTTTGGTAAACATACGACAGTGGAATTAAAACCGAATGGGAAAAATATTAAAGTCACTGATGAAACCAAGATGGAGTATGTCAAGTTAGTGACGCATCATCGTATGACCATTGCGATTAAAGATCAGATTGATGCCTTTCTAACTGGTTTTCATGAATTAGTTCCTCCTCATTTGATCTCTATTTTTAATGAAAATGAATTGGAACTCTTGATTTCAGGGATGCCTGAAATTGATATTGATGATTTGAAAGCCAATACTGAGTATAATAATTATAAACCTTCGGATAAGAAGATTCAGTGGTTTTGGAATATTCTGTATGGATTTACACATGAAGAAAGGGCCTTGTTTATTCAATTTGTTACTGGAACCTCTAAAGTTCCTTTAGAAGGGTTTAAATCGTTAAAGGGAATGCGTGGGATTCAGAAATTTAACATTCATAAAGGGTTTGGTGGGTCTAAAAAGACTTTACCTTCTGCGCACACATGGTATGTTTGTGCACTGATATATATCTATATAGTATTGTGTTTTAATGATTATCTTTTTTTAATATGATCAGCTTCAACCAATTGGATTTGCCAGAGTATGAGTCTGAAGAAGAAATGAAGGAGCGTATTTTGTTTGCCATTCGAGAAGGAAGTGAGGGGTTTGGATTCGGATAAGGGATTTATTATATATATTGGTGTGTTTTATAAATCTTGTTTCTATGCATTTTATAAAAATGTGGAATATATATATATATTATATCCATAAAACCACCCTTTTACTATTAAAAAAACTTCATATAGATGACAAAAATCATAAACAGAGCAATGGCAACCAATGGAGCATATTTGCGATACATGGCCTAATATTTTTTATTATACAAGACGATAAGAAATATTTTAAAATAGTTGTATAAAGGAAATCGTCCTCCTTACTTGTAAACTGAGCTTCTTGGCACCCCATTTAAAGTCCTTTGATCGATCGGCTAAATTGGATGATATTTGAGACACATCTGTAATAATATAATAATGAATATCCACACAAAAGATGGAGTTTCAATAATATACTCCAAGGGTTGCAAACTCACTCTCAATCCGTTCTCCTCGACTCAATACTTCTTGAATATTTCTTCTCATGATATTATGAACTTCTGCCAAACTATCGTTTAATTTGGACATATTTTGTCTTGAATTAGGATCTGTATATTCTTTACGCGTACGTTGAATGAATTTATCTATAAAATAACAAACGTGAGTCAGTCTTCTTTTCTTCACTCAAAAGCCTCGTACCAAATTTAATATACGCATAAGGACGAGAGACTGTTTCTACTGTACGCCTCCATCTAATATATAATATAAGAAAACCATTGTATTTCTACTATGTGGATACATCTATTCTCGATACGTACGTATCTCCATTTTCAGTCTGCAAATGCTGCATAAACCCTCTATGGATGGCATTTAAATATAGAAAAGCAAGTCTCTTTGGGTATCCTTTATCTGATAAGGTTAAGTAGCAAATTCCTTCTTGAATAGAATAGCTATATCGATATATAAATAGTAACTATGGTATTATTTTTCTAACCATTCTACAGTGTGTCTGACGTACTGAAAGCAATAAGGACCAGATTCAACACTACATTTCCCAGGAGAACTGGAACTTAATTTCTTTAAAATCTGTTTGCCTTGTTGTTTATATATATCTAAACGATCTGTATAATCTCCTGCAGTTTCCATAGAAGCTACCTATTCCGTTGAAAGAGAGAGAGAGAGAGAGAGAGTAAAGAGTAATAATAAATAAAAAAAAAAACATGTTTTTTATTCTATTTACCAACAACATTCCATCGGTTACTCTTGCAATAAAAGTCAAGATAGGCATTCTATTTGGGTTTTTATACTGTATGATACTCTCTCTAGAGATGGAGAGAGAGAATGAAGGATAGATATATATAGAGATATAGATAGAGAGAGATATAGATAGAGAGAAAGAGTGGTTTTCTCTTTTTTGTTGTTTTAAAACAGATCCATGGATATAATATATCCATGGATCATCATTCAAATCAGATTTTTCTCTGTCGTTCTCTCGCGTCCATCCAAAAAAAAAAGATCTTTTTTTTTTTTTTGTTTCAGTTTTTTTTTCTCGTTGCAGTTGCGCGCGCGCTCTTTTTATCATCAAAACAACAAGCGAGAGAGAAAGAAGGATGGATGATAAGAAAGATAATAATAATCCTTCTTCTCATATGATCCCCTTAAAAGACTTTGATGAGGATAAAGATAATATAGTTCCTTTCCCGAGTAGAAAACATATAAATCATTGCGCACTTGTGAATTGGTATCCTCTCTTTTCTTCTCTTTCTATTAAAACAACATTTATTCCTTTAACAGAGGAGGTGATAGCGTATTTATTACAAGATAAGATTGTTGTAAAGGATACAGGAAATAGTAGTAGTAGTAGTAGTGGTATACACTATGGAAAGAATGATGATGGTGATGATGACGAGATCAAATGGAATGATGAGGATGAGGATGATGAAGAAGAGTTGTCCAAAGACATTGCTTCCTTTCAACAAAAAATACAGGTAAGCATACATAAACCACCGCGTCCTTGTAATCTATAATAATACTTTCTACTTAGATGCATCTATCCTCTACCTTTCACGGTAAAGGTTGTTTCATTAAACTCAATTGGAGTAGTCCTAGAGACGCTGAATGGATCATTGGAACCTTACACTGTAAAACAGTACAAGATATCTTATTACTACTACAATCTTCAGACTTTATCATTCATGATCTATGTCATGCATACGATGATGAACTAGAAGAAGAACCTCTTGCTGAAAAGAGTCCAATGACTTTAGGCCTACGTAAATGGTGTCGTTTCTATGATTCCATGCACTTTCGATGCTTTGTCTTTAAGCATACTCTCTTTGCCATTTCTCAACGACATTGTATCACTCATTATCCATTTTTACTTGAACAACAACAAGAGATCAGGGATCGTATTCAAGCTTTTTTCCAGCAGTTCATTCAGCACCAGTTTTATGATGAACATGAGTATGTCTTTGATGTCTATATCGATCAACAGAATCGCGTCTATTTGATCGATTTCAATGTATTTTATCCAACAACGGATGCGTTGCTATTTGATTGGAAAGAACTATATACGCTCTCTAGTACTATTATAAAAGACCCTCCTCTTATGCGAGTAGTAGAAACAAAAGACAGTATTCTCCCAGACCCTCTCTCTAGCTATCGTGTTCCTGTTGATTTTGTAGGTCATTTAACCAACACACCCGATGGTTTTACAGACTTTATGAATCAAGTGAAGGAGAATGCGGACTGTATTATTTAGGAGGATGGATGGATATAATGCTATAATATATATAAAGCATGTATTAAAACTTCATGCGCTGTTCCCTTTTCTTTAATACAGACAAAAGATGATGGTTCTGTTTTAATTCTAAACGCTTTTGATGAAGAACACCTGCACATTTTCTCTTCTTCTTCTTGTTAACAACAACAGGTCCTATTTCTTTGGTCTTTGCACTACTACTACTACTAGTAGTAGTACTACTACTACTACCAGGCATCGTACTTGGTAAAACAATTCCCCAATTCTTTTCTAAACAAAAGGCAATATCCTGAACTTGTAAAGTAGTATCCTTTCGATGTTTTGCTAATAAACAAGAGAAATCCACGACTTGATCTATAAAATCTTCAGACATTTCCAACAACACTTCTTCTACTGCAGGAGAAAGTTGAATACGTGGATCGATTTCTTTCATTAAATCTTGTAATTTACGAGGATTAGAAGTATTTTGATGATTCATATTGATGAGAGAGAGAGATAAACAAGACAAGAAGCTTTATATAATAAGAAAGAGCAGTGTTGTAAAGTTTTGATTTATGAGTAATAAGACCCTGATAGGATATATGGATATATATGGATATAAAATGGGACCAAAGGACTTTGTTGTAGAGTTATAATAAGACCCCGATAGGATATATGGATATAAAATGGGATTTTGTGGATAAAAATAAAAAGAAGGACTTTTTTTTTTCTTCTTGCTAAATCAGATCTGATTTATAGATTGCTTTTGGTTGATGATAGATAGTATCATAATGATGATGATGATCTTGCAACAAAGTTGTTGTATAAATTTTATAAAAATACTCAATACATACAAACTATAATACTTTTGCTAGCAAAAGTAGAGATGGATAAAGACTGTAGGATATAGATAGTAGAGGTATTAATACCCTCTGTCTGAGAAACTCTTTTTTAGGATGATGACGATGCAGTTGAACTGCAACTATAGGTGGTAGTTCAACAAGCTTTTTCTTTCTTTTTCTTCTTCTTCTTCTCCACCTATATATATATGGACATGCATCGACTATTAACTACAATCACCACCAAAAGAATACGGTATTGTTTACTACATGAGCAAATAGATGAAAAGAATGATCGTCGTTCTATTAAGAATAGTCTCAATCAAGTAGAACCATCACGATCTTTATTCTACACAAAACAAGGGTTTTATCTCCTCCTCTATGTCTTATTGATGTATAAACTATATCTATTATCTTGTTCATCTGGTAAGATTGCTGCCTTTAAAGTTCATATTCTAAACTACTATCAAGGATGCCATACAAGTGGCTTGTTGATGTTATTTATCTTTATTACGGCCACAATGGTGTTGTACAACAGAAAGAGACGTAGGATTGTCAAGGGTAGGTGGTTGTGTGTGTGTATATATATAATATAGTTTCATTCATAATGCCATATCTAGAATCCATCATCATTCTTCAAGATGTAGGTATTCTATTGAAAAAGTATCACTACAATGGATCCCAATCACGTCAAGTGAGTAGAGTATATGGATAGATAGTTGCATCTGTTATTGCTATTACATCTTAACTTGTCATTATAGTTTATTGACCTTGAACAGATCAAAGGGGTTTTGATCCATGAAGGCTTTCAAGGGTCCAATGTCGTCTATTACTTGGCTTTTCATTGTCAAGAGAAGAAGATGAAAGAGGTCAGAGAGAAACTAGTACTGGCATTCCAAGTAGGTGTTATGTGTGTGTGTGTCTCTCTCTATTATTGATTTATTCTATATATCATAAATTATACAGATACAACCTCCATTGCATGTCTTGAAAGAGATTTATAGAAACATTCAACCTATTCTATCCTTGTAATTAATCATCATCAATCTCTCGTATTATTGTCATATATATATATATATAGATAAAGAATTATATATATTATATATATGCACATTGTGTATCATCTCTCTCTCTCTCTCTACATCAATCGATTTCTCACATCTTCCAATTTCTTAATAACTTCATTCGGTTGTCGATCTAAATCCCCAGCAATCGTTTTCTGCTTTTCCAAGGACAAATTAGAATACTGTTCACACAAATCACCATCCGATACATCCTTCATCGGAATAAAGTACGATCGATAGGCCAAGTGGTCTCTACCACATAAAGGTGTATTCTCTTGTCGCATATACATCTCCAAATGAGAATAAAAGTCCAAATCTTCACGAGATGTAAACGGTACAAGAGCTCCAATCGTTCCCATCACAGTCGCATACACCAAAGCTTCGCTTCCTCCTACAACCAATGAACTTCTCGTTAAACATGTGATGAGTTCACCTGTATGGAACTGAGACACGAGTTCTAATTTATTAGGAGCTCCATTCAACAGTCCTGTATCCCATAGCATTCGATTTCCCGTCGGATTATTGTCTGCCTCATCCGACACTTCCGAAGGAACGCGAGAGACGAATAGATTACCAAACTTATCACCTCCTGCGATCGTATCATAGTCCAATAAGACTTGAGAAGTGATGAAACGAGGAACGTAATCATCTGCAAAGATCACCAGTTGATTTTCTTCTCGTTTGTACTTGACAAAGTGAAAGCTCTCATTCATATCTCCTACATAAATACGATCTCCAGCGGTATTGATCTTTGTAATCATTGTCGGGAAGTTCTTATTCTCACACTTTCGAAGCAATTTACGCTTTCCTAGATCATAAATACGCAAAACAGGACCAATGGAGATGAGAGCACGACCTTGAAAAGAGGCGATAGCATAAGGGAGGTTTTCAACAGGAGTAATATGCACCAGTACCAATTGTTCTCCTTCAACAACACGATATACACGTAGAAGATAGGAAGTCGCAGAGTTGTTGTTGCTGCTGCTGCTCTTGGTATGATGTAGATCCATCGACACGACTGTACCTACAACAACAAATACTTCACCACCACGATCATGAAAGACTACATTTCCAATACTAATCGCTGCTTCATTCTCATCCAAGTCAATACAACTAACAGTACGGCATTCGATAGGATCAAAGAGTCGAATACAAGAAGCCCAAGTACCAGAGGTTGTAGGTACTGGGCCTTGCAAAGGAAGTTGTTCTTCTTCTTCTTCCTCCTCTTCTTCTTCTTCTGTCTTGGCCACCACCACCATTTCCACATCCTCCTCTACCTTGTTTTTCTCCAATACTTGCTTGGAATACGTATTATGATCACTCTCAATAATAATCAATCGCTTCGTAGTTGGATGAACGATAAATTTTCTAGGTGTATAAGTCAACATGACCTTTTGCTGATTAAATACCTCACCAAGACGATCTACAGCAATGATTCTTAAAGTATTCTCAGCAATCGCGACGATGCCTTCACTGCACTGCTCTGAAGAGAACGATGACGCATATTGGATCATTTCATACGATAAAGGTGTTAAATTAAAACGAGATTGATATGGATACGCCAACCAAGAACGAGAAGACACGGCCAATATAGCACTGTTCCCTTGTACAGTCAATCGAAAGAGTTTAACAGGTTTCGTCCCTAGGAAACGGGATCTTGAGTTGGATAGTCCTCCTGTAATACGATCCATTTCAGTACGTTGAAAGACTCCATTGTGCAAACCAACGTTCAAGTAGAGACTCTTGGACATAGTACTAGTACTACTACTAGTACTACTACTACTGTCTGTATTGATCATCTCTACAATAGCCAAAGCCTCTGCATGGACTTCTAACGCCTGTGTACTCTTCTGTTTCATCAAATCGGCAGGATCTAATGACAGAATGCGTACTGTATTATCATATCCACCCACTGCTAGGAAAGGAAACCTCGTTCTTCCTTCAGGAACGACGCCAATGTCCAGACAAGCAATCTCGATGCCCAATTCAATGCTCGTCTTTTCCACTAGAGCTGACCCTTCTAATTCAAAGTAAATCACTTCTCCTCCAGCTAATGCGATTACTACTTGTCGTGTATTCACAGCACACTTCTCAATACGTTTCTTTCCCGGAGCTTTCCATTCAGTAACACTCTTATTGATGTTGTTGCTATTGCTCTTTTGAATATGTCGAATGCCATTGGAATGTACTTGTAAGATTGTATCGTCTTGTAACAAGACAACATTTAGTGTACATACGTCACCTGTAAACCCAGAATCCAAGACCTCTTCAACGGATTCTCCAATAGACAATACTAGAGTCGCATTGATAAAAGACACAACAATGTACTTATCTACATCATCTTCCTGTTCATTCTTTATACACCACACAGCAGTAGGATTCCCTGGAAGTTCAGAAACAGCCATTTCAGTCATGGCTAAGCCATGGCGTAAGATACGTAAAGAAGAACGATTGCCTCTTCCACACAATGTATAGATCTGGGGCGTTTCTTCTTCATTGACCAAGTCTCCAATGTACATGTCTGTAATAGGAGCAAGAGAAGAGAGCTCATCAACTAGGACAAGGTTGGTCAGTTTACGAGTGGAGAAGCGACTTGTGGAGGCACTGATAGAAGCATCCGACATAATACGACAACACTCTTCAATGTCTTCTTCTTGCTGCTGCTGCTGCTCTTCTTCCTTATACGACACACACTCTGCCGTCTCATCTCCATCACCAATCCCTTGAAACTGAAACAAGTAATGGTTGGAATACTCTGAAGCAGAGAAGAGGAAGCCTGTCTTGGTAATACATATCGAAGCACTGGTTGGGATCGTATCAAAGAACTTTACATGAAGTTCAGCTACTGCATCTGCTTCATAATCTAGAGAAACTTTGTAAATATCGCCCAATTCACTTTGTAAGAGGATGAAAAATAAATCACGCTGTTTGTGTGTAGAGCTAGATACGATCAAAAGACCTCGCTCCAATTGATCTTCTTCTTCTTCTTTTCCTTCTAGGCTTTTTTTGATACCCCTTTTTCTCCTTGGAATCAACGTTCTCAACGTCTTGTGGCCTTCGTTCTTGTAGCAAATCCAATTCTCACAACAGATCAATACACCACCAGGTCCATCTCCACCCCCTGGAACAGCTACTAGCTTATTCGCAGTCTTAAATACTCGATCACTCCATCTTCTCGTAACATGATTTAATCCAAGATCTAATTCATAAAACACTAAAGACTTGTGGGCTTCTTTAGCAGCTTCTCCTGTCGGATCTGCGTCTGCATCAGCATAATTTAACTCCAAACATGCAAAGACAGGGTTATCAAAGCCTACATCCAATCCTGCAATGTCGTAAAGAATGGCTTGAGAACGATGAGCTTCTAGAGGAGAACTGATGGTCAGTCGATTACTAGCATCTCGATTCATCACATAAACAAGCTTTTGTTTTTCAATCGCACCGATCATAATCGCTCTTCCTTTAGGATCTGCTGCCAAGTACTGTCCAGGAGTGATTCTCCTACATCCTGTCTTTCCATACGTTTCAGAATGACAGACTTTAAAGCGATTTAAAGACGAATCAAATTCCAATACTGTGATCTTTCCAGAGTCTGAGCCAACTACGAGGTAGTCTTTATTACTTCCCGTAAGTCTAAAGGGAAGTAAAGAACGAATTACTCCAAATACTTTAGTAGAGTAGATTGTATGTAGTTTGCCATTGTCATCAGGACGTAAGAGTTCTAAAGTATTTCCACGAGAAACAGCAAACTCTTGAGCTTTAGAAGAGGAGAAGTTTCCATACACTGATTCAGTAATGGCTGTAGGTGGCTGGAGGGTTAGATGGAGAAGGTGCATGATTGATATTATTACTTGTCTATCTATCTATCTATCTATCTATCTATCTACATGCAATTAGACGAAGAAGAAAGAAGAAGA
>JACKZZ010017048.1_pt1 | contig 46102 bp, 42 predicted proteins | sample 8027871 | NCBI WGS metagenome assembly JACKZZ01 (sample SAMN15724774, study PRJNA655200) | protist metagenome | isolation source: fluorescence activated cell sorting (FACS) single amplified genomes of... | place: USA: West Boothbay Harbor, Gulf of Maine | collected 2000-07-19
CATTGAAACGTTTTCAGAAGGTATGTTAAGATGGAAGAGTTTAAGGAAACTGATATTGTGGCAAACAGGGGAAAGTTATCATGGAGAAGAGGTAGGGAATCGAAAACAGCAAGTGTTGATGACGAAAGGCAGAGGCTATGAAAGGAAGGAGGAGGAAGAAGAGGAGAAAGCTCAAGCTAAACAGCCTGCAGTACGTCCTCCACATCATCTAGCACCTATGGTCAGTTTAGAAAGCAAGGGGAGTTTACCTCCTCTATCCATACAAGCTCCATGGGATCCTTATACAGGGAAACCTATATTGTAGAGTAAATACCTCGCATAGATGTATCATTTTAATGTTTTGTTATTAAAACAATAAACTTCTCCACCAACTCTATAAGTTCTGAGCCAAACGACCTGCGGCCTTGAACTTACTTCGTAATGCCAAGACAGGAAACAAGGCAGCAGACGCTGTGTGTCCATGTTCCATAGCTACTTGGCGTGGTGTTTTTAACGAACGATTGCGTTGATTATAGTCTTGCTTTGCACTATCTTGACCCAGCATCTGTTGAATTGCATCGGTACGATTCCATCGTGCAGCAATGTGCAGAGGAGCTGTACAGTACAGTATACTTATGTAGACAACTCTATCTAGTCTATCTATTATACCACTTACTATTATCATTCGCATCCAAAGCATGTACATCTGCTCCATAGTTCATCAATAATTCTATCATCGCCACCTCTCCACTTGCAGCTGCACAATGTAAAGCTGTTTGTTGTGGATAGCCATGTTGTCTCGTATCTACAGCGATAATACTTGAATTATTCGATCCATCTAAATATCCCTTCACTTCGTCAAGTCTTCCATAATACGCAGCTACCCATAGATCCGTAGGGACAAACGAATGATCCCCTAGCTTTTGTATCGTAATGGCACGTGCCAATCGATTCAATTCCTCTTCTTTCTTTTCTTGTTGACGTTGCTTAATGTCCTTTGGGTCGTCCATGGCTGAATCAGATGCTTTCCTATATTATTGAGGTATGTGTGTGTCTAAAACAGAGTGTTATATATCGTATTTAACACGCACTGCACATACCATTCATACGTTCCCTTTTGAATTGCATCAATGATTTCATTTCTCAAATCTTCTACACTCGGTCGTTGAGGTACGTTGTCTAGAGGATAAGTACTTAGCCCAATACTCTGTCGTTTAGGATTCAGCCATTTTACACAAGCAGGTGCTTTTAATTGAACAATCGGCGTCTTATTACTAGCACCTGGGAGGGTGAGCTGAGATAAGAGAACCATAGGTAGTAGTAGTAAAGAGTATTTTAATTATCGTTTACAATATATATATTATATTATGAAACGGTTTTTCATAAAGATGCAACCCTTGCCAATCTGATTTAGTCTTTGTGTTGTTTATTATCCTCTACCTCTACTACTGCTACTGCTTGCCTCGTACGTGTAGTATCTACTGGATAGATCCATCTTTGATAGAGATAAATAAAGAAGATCAGATCATCTCTAAAACAACTGATGCGATGTAAGGTTGGCATACGAATTACAAACGCAAAAAGATCGTCAATGAACGTATTCAAAGCTCTGTAGATTAAGAATCTCCATGGCAAATGAGCAACTGATTTGAGTTTATAATTGATAAACAACTGAGGTGTCATCATAATGAACCCTGTAAGAGAGAGATAGAGAGAGAGTAAAAGAATACAAACATGTATTTTATAGTACACGTACCAAAGGTATAAACAGAACCTACTAAACTCTTCAATAGCCACGCATACCATCCAGTATGTTGCAAATAGATCAAAGAGTAGAGTGCATATCCAAACAGTAATGGAGTTGCAATAAAACCCATATATGCCATAGCAATACTATCTATTGCATTCGTCTATAACATATTCATACTTGTAGTAGCGATAATACCAGTACAGTACACTCTGTATTGTACACCTACCGACTGCTGTACTTGGTCCTTTAATCGTGGAAACAAGAGCTTGGGTTTATAGAAAACAGTCCAATCCACTGTCGCCCCAGTAGCTTTTACTATCTTCCATACTTGCAACACCATACTCACCCCATTTGGTATTAAAACCAACAGCGTCGTCCTCTCTTCACACAAATACAAGACAATGATGATATTACACAACAATGAGATGCACATGGAACGTATAGAGATGCCTACGATGCTTTTATTCTTCCTCCAAAACTCGATATCGCTTTTAAAGGCCAAGATATCAAAGAGCATATGTAATACAGAGACGATGGAAGTGGTAGCGAGTAGATAAGGATTCGTATCTGTGATCATATTTCGAATGTCATCCAAGTCTTCTTCTCCAATGCCCAACGCACGTTGTTGAGTAAAGGCGTCTTCTAATATCAACATGAACTGCCATTTGGCCAGAGAAATAGGTTCAAAGGAGATCTTGAGGGGAAGATGAGTAATTGAACGGTTGAGAGGAACGTATTTATCAGAGGTGAGTCCCATTTCATCCACATACATTACTGGGAGGTACTGTAGTAAAGAAGCATTTATTATAATAGTAGTTGTAGTATAAAACTCCACGCCACGTACCTTGTAGGAAGAAGCTCCTAGCTTACGTATCTGGGCATGTTTATACACAAGTGGGGGTACTTGTTGTAGAGGGAAGCGTGTCCAATCTGTTACGATACGTATAGCCATTTCAGGTTTCCAATACGATACGATGTCATGTGTAAGAGCAGGATCTTGATCTTTATACTCTTTATGCTCTAGATCTTGTTCCTCTATCTTGTTGTTCATTCTTTCTATCAAATACGTAGCATTCTTTAAATTCCTTCTCGCGTCATACTTTACCACTGGGGCAGACTGATAGATCGTCTTAGAAGCACTATACGATGCTGTAGGGTGATGTGGATTAGCCGAATACCCTTGATGGTTCACAAATACATGTAAATACATCGTTCCATTCTCTCTTAGTTCCTTCCATCTCATATCGTCTTTATCTTGTGCTATTTCTAATGTAAGATCTATCGTTTTATGGTTACTATCCCAATCGTAAGTGAGCAATGTCTTGTCTTTGTTGTTGTTGTTGTTATTAGAGATAAAATGGACATTTGGATGATTGAAATCTGTTTCTTTCCATATCTTTTCAGGAGATAGATAGCATTCCAAGTGGATGGGTTGATGTTGCTATATGAATGGAATGAATGAATGAATACATGTATATGGTCATCGTATTTGTTATATCCATACCTCCCATAGAGGATCTAAAGAATGTTCTTGTAAAGATGGAATTGAATAAACTGGATGAAGGAGTTTATAAAACTATATATACGGTAGTGGTTAGTATTATGAATAGTAGTAGATGGTATGATCATTAATAAATACCTCATAAAAGGATACACTTAGATAAAGACACTATTATTATTATATCGTAATGTATGTTGTAATAATCTCAATATCATTATGTTCATAATAAAAACACGTACAAATACAGCAATGATAACAAAAGACCATGAACAGTAAGAAGTAGGAGATCTCATGGTTTGGCAATAGATAAATAGATAGATAGATAGTCTGTCCAACTGTCGTTTTCTTCTTTGCAAAAAGATAAATGTGTAAGTCAATTGAATTCAAATAATTGGGGTAGAAAGTCCATGTTGAACTTATGTTGAACTTTTTTTTTGTTTTTCTAACTGGTATTAATATTAATATCCATACAAATATTAATACCGTATCCAGTCAAAGAGTATACACTTGATATATATATATACATTCTTTCTACTACACCTCTTGTCATGTCTAAATCCTTACGTAAAGAAAAGGCAAAAGAACTGCTGAAACAGGCAACAGAATTGGGTATTAAATTACCTACGGTAGGACATGTATTCATTCTACAAATATTATCTCTACTCTTCTTCTTTCTTCTCAATGATATAGGATCCAGTCAATGCAATGATACAAGTAGGAACGCATTTACAAGCAACGATGGAAAATGTATGTCATTACAATACCAAATAGAGTACAAGTCATTTTGCTAATAATACAATGTCATTATTATTAGAACGTATTTGATATGAAAGCAGCACTTTTGTCTTTAGAAACAAAGTTTGGTCTCACTAGAAAACGTACTAAAGAAATAGAACAAGATGAGAACAGCCAAGACATGAAGAAGAAGAAGAAAAAGACGAATGCCACATCAGTTTCTCCAAAGGAGAAGAAACCTCGAAAGGCAGCAGTTGCAATCTGTAGTGAAAACCAAGAACTATCTGAACTGTTTCAAGAGATTGCTGGTTATTGTTTTAAATCTGAATCTGCGTTTAAAGGACAGACGTATTCTAAAGTTGCTGCTGCGATACGTCATGCAGAAGAGCCATTGTTGTCTGGAAAACAAGCGATGAAGTTAAAAGGAATTGGGAAATCTTCAGGAGCAAAGATTGATGAGTTTCTAGAAAAGGGCAGTATTGAACTATTGGAAGAGTATCGTTCGGGGAATAAAGAGTAGTTGGACGATATACATATATGACAAATACAAATACGAAAGAAGAATAACAAGTCGGTAATCAACTAGCGGTAGGAATATCTAATCGTAATATATATATTACACAGTAATAACATTGCAGTAATAACAATACTATGAATGAGACTATTTTCTTTATATCAACAAGTACTAAACACCTCATAAGAATGAATCTTCCACAATATCGTTACTTCATCCTCTCCATTCTACTGCAGCTGTTTATCTCTGCTACTGTGAGCTTTGGACAACAAACGTATTTTCTATCTAAAGAATCGGTTCTTCGAGAGATCTATTACCCAACACACAGGGAACCTGTTGTATATGAAAGTAGAAAGCACTACGATAATTCTAAAAGGTCTCATAAAGTAAAGACAGTGGGGAAAGAAATGGCGTACTGGATGCCCAATGTCTTGACAATGAAGGTAGATAAGGTGACTCGTGTAACAGATTATGTTTACTTTGGCTCTTTACCTAGAGGACAGTCGTGGGTAGAGAATAATCTAAAGAGAAGAGGGGTTGATAATGTTATCAATCTTCTAGTCCCAGGAATAGAGTTCAATGGCATTGATCTGGTATACGAGAAAACAAAGATGAATGAATTGAGACTTCCAGTGAAGAACCATGATGAACCTAGTGCGAATTACTTGCGTACAGCAGTAGAATTTCTCTTACGAAAGGAAATAGCAGGACAGAAAACGTATGTACATTGTAGAGGGGGGCATGGGAGAGCATCTGCAGTTGCCTTGGCATATTTAATGGTTGTTGATGGTTTATCAAGCAAGCAAGCACAAGATAAGTTAAATAGATTGGCTGCCAAGAATAAACATCCCATACGTACAAGATTGTACGGACAAGAGGGTATCGTTCGGTTTGAGAAGTTCGAAGTCGGGCGATTGAGAGCTTTCTATAAAGCATTAAAGGTAGTGGTCGGTGAGTACGTTAAGCGAGAAAGAGATTTCGATAAGACGGTATTAGAGTGGACAGTAAATCAAGTAACTTATGATTCAGATAAAGACCAACGGCATATTCCACTTGGACAACCTTATGTTAGTAGGGACAACATGAATCGTATTTACATTGCTAAACAAAGAGGAGGGCAGGGAGCAAAGAGGGAAGAACCACAGGGAGTGGAGCAGAGGGCAAAGCGAAAAGAACCAACAGACTTGCAAGAGACCAAGTTGGTGGATGCCCCATTGGGAGATGCTCTACTCTCTCTTTCTACAGTTAAAAACGTTGAAGGGTCACCAGAAGTACCTTCTATTGGTCGTGAGTTTCAAGAAGTGGCAGACAAACAAGAAGATGAAGCACAACAATTAAAGAGAGATACAGCATCTGTTTTCATGCCACCGTATGGTTTAATCTAATGTCAAAACTATGTATTTGATTCTGCATATATTTAATTAAAATAAGATAACTATATAAAACCCCAACACGTGGTTACACTACTAAATACTACTGCTGCTATTCTATTTTCTACCCGTAGCTCCATGATGAACATCATTGAATGAAGACGGCCGTGTTGATGAATCTCCCAACATGGGCGTGTTAGAATTTTCATCTACTACAAAGAAACCATTGGCTGCTGTTGAACTATCAGGCGTTGAATTCACTGTATGAGAAGCCATAAACGATTCCTTTCTTGTTGTATCAGGATCAAAACTAAACGCATAACCAGAAGACCTACGTCTTTGAGTCAACGATCTGGAACTCCCACCTGCACTAGAAGCATTCGTATATGTACTATCACTAGGTTTCAAAGCAAACGATACCATCCTCTTTTGTATATATTCATCATCCTCTTCCCCTTCTTCTCGAATAGGTATACGTACTGTTGTATACGGTGTTGTTGTTTTCGCTATAGTTTGATCTGGATTGTGCATCTTAAATGCTCCGTTGAGATAATGTTCTTGGATAACTTGCCAGTAATGTGGGAAATTGATTCTCTGAAACGATAACCAAGTATAGTGTCTACCTAGGGCTACTGCACATGCAATGGGCATAATGAGCCAAAAGATGCCAGAGTTCATGATGACCATAAAACTACCATAATCAGTTGGAAACAATTGGATCCAGTAACTAGAAATGAGCAACGATATAGGTATCCAAGTAACAATACCGATCAACCATAAGACAGCTGCAATGGGCGTCCATGAATTTTGAACGAGGATGATCTTGAGATTACAAATGACAACGACTAAAGTAAACGCAGTAGCTCCATATTGTACCAGATCAGCACTTCCAACAGCTCCATCAGTAGGGTTATATCCATACACAGTAAACATAAAGATTACAGCAGCTTCAAACAACGCGGCTGTGATCCATCTAAAAAATACGACAACATTTAGTAAATCCCCCTTGAGACCTGGATAATAGAGTTCAGGGAACAATACACTGACATAGGGAGGGACGTCATAATCAAAAACACCTAGATAAATAATAGGAAGGGAGGTGAAGATCATATTATATAGTTGGAAGCCGAGCTCGTTGTAAAACTTCTGACCAGATGACCCTGCCAAGAAGTTGTAGTAATACTGGACGAGAACCATGAGGATGTTTTTATAAAACATATAGCCCACTAGAGTACACATACGAACGTAGTTCAAACGACCATGATGTAGCAATAGCTTTTCTAGGAAACGAAATTGAGCAATGGCGTAATCACTAGAATTTACAGCCTGCAGGCCTTCTTGTCCACTAATGCCGACACCAATATGTGCATTTTTGATCATAGCAACGTCATTCGCTCCATCTCCAATAGCAAGAGTACGACATTCAGGTAGATTATCTTTGACTAATTTCACAACTTGGGCCTTTTGAGAAGGAGAAACTCGACAACAAACTACTGATTTACATTCTGTAGCAAGAGCAAGAAAGTCTAGAGCTATACTAGGATCCAATGCGATCTCCAACGCTTCCCCATCAATGATCAGAGCATATTCCTCCAATGACTCTGCTGCACTGTTCTTAATACTGGCCAAAGACTCTTCTAAATATTTTCCAATGGCTTGTACACTAGGCAATTGATCTGTATTGATGACAAACTGATTCATCGAATTATCAATCAATTGACACGCATAAGAAATATTAATCGCAGTCTCTTGTTTATCTCCTGTTAGTATCCATACTTTAATACCCGCTTGTCTAAATCGAGCAATTGCACTAGGAACGCCTTCCTGGAGCTTATCTTCAATCGCAGTCGCTCCTAATAGAGTTAATTCAGATTCCATTTCCTCCATCAACTGATCGATATCGTTCTTTTCACCCTTTTGACGTAAGGCCAATTGATTTAAATCAGCACTAGCTGCTTCATATTTGGTTTTCCATTTATTATACGCGTCTTCGTCTGATAAATACTTCATAGCAATACACAACGTACGCAAACCTTCGTCAGCGTACTCAAACATATGATTTTCAGTGGTTTCAACTAGAGTATTCCCAATGGCAGGTTGTTTAAGTCTAGGAAAGAGAGCGCTGTCAGCTCCTTTGCAAAGCACCATAATTCGATTAGAAGGTTCCGGTTCTCTGAGGATAAGGGACATTCGTTTCCTTTCGCTATTAAACTCAAAGACATGCAATAATTTGTATTCAACTACTTGTTGCTTCTTTTCATCCATCACCCGAGCAATCCCTAAGCCACGAGAGTCAAAACAATACCCAAAGTACTTTGCAAATGCAACCAGAGCTTGTTCATCTGGCGAAGAGGCTGAGAATTGAACTTCTTCTTCATTTGTAGCTTCATTCATTACCTTTTCAGGTAATACGGTATGACACAATGCTAAATGCAGTAAGAAACTGCGGACCTTTTCTTCTTGTTCAATTCCTGCGTGTCCTTCTAATGCCTTTAATAGCTTTGGATCCCTAAAGTTGACAAATGGAACGTTAGAAGGTTCTTCACTCTCTTCTTGTTGTTCCTTCTTTTCCCTTTCCTCCTTTTCTGGATTCTCAGAGAACCTCAAAGCAGCTGCACGTCCAACTTCTGTCGTTCCAGTTCCATAGGACACTCCATTGATAGAACACTTCCTGAAATCCATGATATTACAGGTTAAAGTTCCCGTTTTATCACTGAAAATGTATGAAATCTGCCCCAGTTCTTCATTTAAACTCATCGACCGAACAATCGCACGTGTATCTGTCTTTTCATAGTACATATCCAGATCCCATACCATAAAGATGGCTTGAAACAACATAACCATGCCAATAGTTACATATAAAGAGACTGGGATGATCTGATACATGAGTAAAAAGTAATAGCCAAAACCTAGAAACCATTGTCCAGCAGCAGACGGGTCTGGCCAGCCTAAGTACCACATATCGGATGCGTTTTCTGTGTTCCATATCACTTGAACAGTAGAAGCAATCAAACAACACACTAGTAGAAAGAAGAAGAGACCAATGATCATTTTGTTAACTACATAGTTAATACTGCTCCATTTCATAGGTGCAGTAACTGAACTCTGCATAATCTTAGTATCCACTCCTGAATTAACAACTAGGCCATAAATGTAGTCTGTATTCCTCAACTGACATCCTCTCAAGATAACGTTCTTAATGGAGATAGGTGAGAGTTTGCCATTCGTTTCAATAGAAGCTTCAAACTTTTGAATCCGTCGGTTTGGATATTCACACAAGACTTGTCCCTCTAATTCACAAATAGCAACATCGGTTTGGCACTGTAACGTAACATCTACAGCATGGCGTAGTTTTAGATTCGTTTCACCATCTAAACTCTTCGTTTCAACATAGCAGAGACCACCAATACATTCTAGATCAGGTTCATGCACTGACAAGATGACTAGATCAGCTGGAGCTGTTTCTCTATTCTTCAGTTTTACAATCATCCCAACTCTTATATCTGACCAACTACTAGTCAATATGTTGGCTTCAGCTGTAGTTTCTTTCTTGTCCATGGTCACTATTTGACACGTTGCTGAATTCGCTTCTTTATCAGCAATATGCCTACGTCTGTCTTCTATAATGGCAAGGATGCCATCTACGAGAAGAATAAATAACAACACAGGTAGATTAGTAGGTAAACCTCCTGTATTACTAATCTGAGGAACGCATTGAAGAATGGAAACGAGGAGAAAGTATGCATTTGCTAGCTATGTAGATAGATAGAGTGAGCAGGGAATATAGATAGCTTAATACGATGGACTACAAGTGTGTACCTTTTTAAACGATTCAAATAGAAAGATGGGCAAGAACGAATACGCAGTATACTTGGAAGTAATGACAACATTAGAACAATACTCCAATGCTTCATTCTTTTCCTGATCATTTAAATAGACTCTTTTATACTCTTGTGCTGCAGCAGTACACACTGTTGTGTTTGTTGTTTCTATCTCCATCGTCTTCATTTCAATACCAGCACCTTCTTTAAGCTGTTGGTAATTAGATTCATCTCTTTCTTCTGCCATCTCTTCTTCTTCTTCTTGTGAAGTAGAAGAAGAACGATGTTGAAATGAATCTCTTTTCTTCATGAGAGAGAATAATAAATAACGTATACAAGGTAATACTTTTTTAAACCTTTCAATTATTTATATACCGATAGAATTCTATTCGACCAATGCTCTCAAGACGTTCTATTTCATAATACAAAAAAAAAAGAGATCAAGTGACTGAGAATTCTCTTTTGACCAGTCAACTCGCGTCGGCGCTGTCTTTTTTGGTAGTTGACTAAAACACAGCTGTGTTTTTGTAAAAACAGTGCGCGCGCAATTTCATATAATCAGATAGAGGACTTCAGGTCAGGTCCTATATTTCTTAAAATAGGACCTACCATACTATAGATCCAGGTCTTCTTTTTTTAGTTTCCGTTGGGAAGAAAAAAAAGAAAAGATTTTACGACCAAAGTAAGAGAGAGAGATTATGTATTCCATCTTTGAAGATGAAGATTTATATCAAGTAATATATCATATCTCTTTATCCTATGTCTATATCATATCTCTATACTAATCTTCATATAGGGACCTGGATTTTATGTTGGAAAACGCTTTGCAACGTATTGTACTCTGTTTGATGAATTGCAACGTTTCTCACAGGAAAACTATCTTCATTATACAACAAGAGAGTCTAGAAAATTAGAGAGCTGTAGACGTTTAATGAAGAGTTTTAGAGAGAGAGAAGATTCAATGAATATTGAAAATACGCGACACGTGCACAATGGATATGGCTCGATCTCTTGGGTTTGTAAACATTATGGGACTCCTAGATGTAGATCTACAGGTATAAGAACAAATCAAGTATATTTAGCTACTGGATGTAGATGGAGATTATCAGCAAACTATGTATTGAATGAATTGGGAGGATATTGGGAAATCATTCGGTACTTTAGTCGACATCATAACCATGAAATTGGTCCTGATCATTTCAATCGAATTAAATCCTCTCGACGGTGTTTACGAGACGACAAGGATATTGTCAAACAAGTAGCTGCGTTATTAGCTTTGAATATGAAACCACGATCATTGAAAGAGTATATTGAGAGAACAGTAGGCGGTGAAAATGAGAATTTCATTGTCAAGATGAAAGATGTTCATAATTTAATTCAATACATTCGAAGTCAGGGAGGAGGTGATGGAGGACTGATAGAGGGAGGGGAAGTGGAGGAGGGGAGTGGACAACACACGAATGGGTTGGATGAAGATGGGGTTGATATAGCATTAGATCCATTTACTAGATAGGAAAAAAAAAAGTCTCTTATAGAGTAGAAAGTACAAGTTGTGTCCATTGCATGGTTTTGAAAGAGTTGTATACAATTTATTTTATCAATAAAAGAAACAGTCACACATAAATACTTTATCGAACCAATTGTTTACAAACCGTTTTTATTTTATTGTTCGCAGCAGTTATGCTGTGTTTAACAAAATATTGGGGTACAGTGCGGGGCAAAGTATAAGGACCGTTTTATTATCTGATAGTTTATAAATAGAGTTTCTAATTTGGCTGAAAACTTCAGCACATAAAAGGTTGCTGCGGCCTTCCAGACTTTGTCTGCCGAATTATTAGTCACATGCCATTTTTGTGCATCTGATCGAGAACGAATTTCTCTATCGAAATAGAAAAAACGGAAAAGAGAGAGAGAGGGAAAAACTTTTTTGCTCTCTCTTTTTTTTCGGTAATTTTTTTATTTTTTTATTTATAGAAAAATAATAAAAAAAAACAGCAAAAAACGACACTTTTCGCTTTCTCTAATTAATATATAAAAGTGTTGGGTTTGGGTTTCACTTGTATACGATGGAGAATCAAGAGTACTTGTTAGAACAGATTGTAAAAGATGAACAGTTGAAAATGATTCAGCAATTACATTTCATTGAAATGTTTGTACCTGGTCCAGATTCTCATGCGAAATGTAATGTATTTATGTCTTCGAATTGGAATACATGTGCTAGATTGCTCATTCTTATTGTGAGTGGAAAGGGAATTCAACCTGGAATATGGAGCAGAAGTTTAGTATTAGAATCCAACAACCATTACATGAACAATCCACATAGCTATCGATCTGGATCCATGTAAGTTGCTTGGTATTATTATACCATATAGAGAGTAGTGCTTATCTACTACTACTACTACGTATATAGGATCCCTTATCTTCAAATGGCACTTGCAAAGGGATATGGAGTCATCATTACAAACCCAAATACAAATACTGTAAACATTGGGAATGAGAAAATCCCAATTCCAATGTCCAATACACCAGAAGCACATATTCGATACATTTACAAGACATTTGCTGCCATTACACCATGTAACCAGATCTATATTGTCGCATATGGTCGTGGAGGAGTCTTGGCCAAACATCTTATCTGTACAGAACCTACGATTCGTAATAAACTAGCAGCCATTGCGTTTATTGAATCAGGACATCGTATCTCTCCTGATGATTCTGAAGAAGTGCGTAGTTTAATTGGTACAAGAGCCATTAATTGGCAACGATCGAGGTATAACACTGGAACTCAACTTCCAGATTGTTCTCAGCTCGGATGTCTAAGTCTCTCTGCTGGAGAACCTTCTTCAGAGTACTCTACATCTTCTAATACAGCATGGACAATCTCTGCAAGTATGGCAACTGTCTTTTCCTTTTTTGAATCTGCCCAAGCGTCTGTCTTGCCGATGACGACTACCGGTACTAGTGCCACAAGTGGTGGTACAATAACATCTGCCCATGAAGACGAAGACGAGGAAGAAATGGATGGAACTGGAAAAACAAGCAGCCAACACAATCCTCGAGGCAAATCTATAGTAATCTCCACTTCTATGTCTGTAAATGATTTCGATCTGTTGTCTGTTGTGGGTAAAGGGGCGTATGGTAAAGTCTTTTTAGCAAAGAAGAAGAGAGGACGAAACACTGGTCGTGTTTATGCAATGAAAGTATTAAAGAAGTCTGATGTATTTAAGAAGAAACAAGTAGAACATACTAAATCAGAACAGAGGATTCTAAAGCATGTGGAACATCCATTTGTCGTTCGTTTACGGTATGCGTTCCAGAATGATGTCAAGTTGTATTTAGTCATGGATTACTATAATGGAGGCTCTCTGTTCTTCCATCTACGAAAGAATCGTCATTTCCCAGAACGCCAAGCTTGTTTCTATGCTGCTGAGCTGTTGTTAGCCATTGCTCATCTCCATAGTTTACATATTATGTATAGAGATTTGAAATTAGAGAATATATTGATGGATAGCGATGGACATATTGCCATTACAGACTTTGGATTGAGTAAGGAAGATGACGAAGGGAGTACGTTTGTAGGAACTCCAGAGTACCTAGCTCCTGAGCTATTGTCTTCACAACGCACAGCTAGTGGATCGTATGGCAAGAGTGTCGATTGGTGGAGTTATGGAGTGTTGGTGTATGAAATGATCAGAGGCCAGACGCCGTTTTGGGATAAAAACAGACGACAGATGTTTCATAATATCCTTACGAGTGATGCCAAGTTTCCAAACGATCTATTCTCTCCTGCTGCAATCTCTTTTCTCTCGGCATTGCTGATCAAAGACCCAGCATCTCGTCTTGGATGTAATTCTAGTAAAGGTCCTATTGAAATCATGGAACATCCGTGGTTTAATGGCGTCGATTGGAATGCGATGTTGTTGAAACGTATCCAACCTCCCTTTGTTCCTCAGAGTGGAGGAGGTAGTAGTAGTATTAATACACATTACGTTCCGAATCTGTTCAAGATGCAAGAAGTTGTGGATTCTCCTCCCAATACGTCTCAAATGAGTGGCGTGTCTGGTCCTGGACGACAGACGATGCATTTTGAAGACTTTAGTTATATGGGAAGTGATGTGATGGGAAGTAGAAGAACTTCTTTATTTAGAGAGAGTGATTTTAAGATGGATATGGACATTGAGGAGAAATATTGAGAGTAGAGTAGTTTTAAAAAATCATTATAAAAAAAAAAGAAGATAACGATAGGCAGTAAAACCCTCTTTTGTCTTACATTTGTCCTGTAAAATTCGCAATGTCCTTCACCTGTTGCTGCCTTGCTCCCCACTTTTGAGTAATCTTTCTTCGATTGGTACAAAATTCAATACATCCGTCTCCAGTAATGTCCATATCTCCATACTTGCTCTTCGTGCCATACAAACCACCAAAAGAGAAAGGTTCTCGAGGGACAGGAACACCAATGTTCACACCAATCATAGCAGCTCTAAAACGACTTTGAAAGTACTCTGCATGAGCTCCGACAGAGGTATAAATACTCGCAGCATTGCCATACTTGTTCTTATTCTCAATCTCCAGCGCTTTGTCAAACGAATTGACTTTCAAGATTGATAAGACTGGACCAAAGATCTCTTCGTGCAACGCTGCATCGTTTGGATTCGTATGTAGCAATATCGTAGGACCAACCCAGTTCCCTTTTTCCTTTGCCCAAGAACGACCGTCTACTAGGACCTCTACCCCTTCCATCGCTTCAGCTTCATTAATGTACGTTAGGATTCTATCCTTAGAAGCTTCATCAATAATTGCACCCACTTGTCCAGCTTCAAGACCTCTTTCCAAGGCACTACTCTTTCTTACAATCGCATCAATTAATGGTTGACAAGACGAATTGTCATTATCTTCAGATACGAGTAACAGAACAGACGCAGCCATACATCTCTGCCCAGCACATCCAGCAAAGGAAGCAACGATGTCACTCGAGGCCATGTCTACATTTGCATCTGGTAAGGCTACTAAATGATTCTTTGCTCCACCAAGAGCTACGACACGTTTATTCAATTGACGACATCGTTTTGATACGATTTCAGCAACACGACTGGAACCGACAAAGGTAACAGCAGAGATGTGAGGATGATCGACTAGACTCGTGACTGCGTCAATGGCACCATTTACGACTTGGAATACACCATCTGGTACACCTGCTTGTTTCATCAATTGTGCGACTCGATTCATGGTAAGAGGAACTTTCTCTGATGGTTTTAAAATGACACAATTACCAGTGGTTAAAGCAATAGGACAAGTCCACATGGGTACCATCACAGGGAAGTTGAAAGGTACAATACTTGCAATGATCCCTAATGGTTCACGTACTTCTTGACAAGTAATGCCTCGACTTACTTGTTGTATATTCCCAGAGATCAATTGGGGTAAACTACAAGCATATTCAACGGTTTCATTGCCTTTAGCAACAGATGCTAATGCTTCAGCTTTGTTTTTACCATTTTCTAGTACCACGAGCTCTGCCAATTCGTCTGAGAGAGAGAGAAAGAAAGAAAGATTGAATAGTATTTATTAATAGTCAAGAAAGAGAAAGCTTACCTGCATGTTGTTGCATTAATGAATGAAATTTAAACATAATAGCTGCTCTTGATTTAACAGTTCTGTTCTTCCATCCATCTAGAGCTTTCATAGCTGCTTGTACAGCACTTTCCACATCTTTTTCTTCTGATAAAACAACAGTTCCAATTTCTTCATTCGTAGAAGGAGAGAGAATAGGTAATGGTTTAGAAGCAGGATTGATTGATTTAGTGTATTCACCATTGATGAAATTTAAACATTCCATTGGAGAAGGTTTCATTCGTTTACAAGTTGTGTTGGAAGAAGGAGAAGGAGACATGAAGACTTTATATGAGATTTTAGATCCACGTTTGTATGGAAAAAGGGGGAGGAGGATTTTAGATCCAGGTTTGTATGGAACGAAGGAGGAAGAAAAAAAGGGGGAATTTTACAGTTGAAGTTCAACCCATACGGAGGGCGCCAAAAAAGAAAAAAAAAAGATTTTGCAAAAAACTGCGATTTGTGCGCAAAATCTTTTGATTTTTTTATAATACAATTGCTATTGCTATTGTTATTGTTATAATAGAGAGTGGAACTCATTATTAGAAAGAGAAATAAGAGAGAAAGTAGAAGGATAGACATACAACCCATACCTGTATGTGCATCAATCTTGTATTCTGTAGATGTTGTGTATACATAAATAAATCTATATATAATATAATTGCATTTCTATATATATATCTATGTCATTCTCTTACTTTTCTTCTATACATATACTTAAACATCAAAAGAATAGTTCAAATGGAAAAGAAATCAGCAGTGGTACCAAAGTATATAGCAAAGGACGAGTCGATGAGTACACGTGTAAATGATACTTATCCAACTGAAATTGAATTTAGAACAGGTGTCTTTTACTTTGAACTACTGCTCATGGTGTTGTACTGCTACATGGGTCCTTTGGCCTATCCTGTCCTATACGTCTTGTGTGGTACCTCTGGTATGAAAATGCGAGACTTTTATGGCAAGGGTTTTGTATTACAGTTCTTAGTATGGGTCTTTACAGCAGTCTCAACTGCTTTGGTCTTAATCGACGGTTCAAAAGAAACAGTTCAAGAACTCTACTGGATGTACTTGATCATCTTTACTCGTTGCGTTATGATTGCATGTAAATACTCCCATATGTCCAACAAGTATTATAAACTCGTTAATAAGTATTCTGAAGGGAACAAGCAGATCTTACTCGATCAACAATTGGGTGTATCTTGGTTAAACTTGAAAGAACAAATTATTGTAGAGCAAGTACAAGTGGCAATGAAACGCAACCATGTGGAAAAGAAAAACCTCATCATGGATGGGTTATTACTTCTTGATGAAGACACGTGTTCTCTTGAACCTCCTCCATCTGTAGATGGCTATGAACTCATCTTGTCTTGGATTCAGAATGCAACAAAGGCGAATAGAATGAATCTTAAATGCTTTCTTCCAATAGGATTCTTCGTCGCCTTTTCTCCTCTCCTAGTTCGCATCTTTTGTACGAATAAAGACCATTCTATTATGGGGAAAACGACAGCAGATACAGCATCGCTTCCATTGATCTGGATCGTTGTGTTTTTATGGGAAACGTCGCATTTTATGTTCTTATACGCAGCGATCCTTGACAGTCAACGTCGTTTACATGTGATGAAGAAAACGAGCATCTTAATCGCTCCTTCCCATTCCCATCTGCGCCAATACCATATTATGAAAGCTATGGGTTGCTTAGACATGGAACTACTTCATCATAGTGCCACTACTATTCATGCTTGGGTGAATCTACGTAGAGTTTTAATTGATTTTGGAAAGGATTATATGAAAAGACTCTCTGCGTACTTTTCTATTACGATCTTAATGGTTGCATTTGCAGCTGTAGAATTGTATATCGAGTTCAATACCACCGAGAACGACCAAGGTGTTGCTGCATATTCCATCTCACCAAACAACGCTTCTCTAGTGTCTACGATCCTCGTTTGTATTGTGTATCTTATTAAGCTCATTCACATTGGACACAATATTAATAAGGAAACGATCGTACAGACAGATGTGTTGTTGGAGTATAGTCGTATTATGGAACGGACTTTAATGACACATAGTGCGTCCTTAGATACAAATGCTTACAGAGATGTTTCAACGACTTTAATGGCTCTACAGACAGCGAGAGAACAATTACGAGTGGACATTGAACTGCGTCCGTTTAGAATCTTTGGTGTACCTGCTAGAGCGTTTTTGATTAAAGTAGTAGCTTCTATTTGTTTTTCCTACACGATTCTATTGTTTCGTATTAAGATTTAAAAGTATAGTACTAAAACACCCCATTCTCTGGTTCAAATCTTGCTCTCTTAAACACTCACAAAACTTGGTTTGATTACAATCTCGATCTTCTTCCAACAACACAGCTGTATAGTCTACAGTTCCTCCATTAGAATTCAAATACAAAGCTCGTTTCAAGACAAAGAACTCCTCAGCACTCTTTTCAGGAAAGAGTCGTTGAATCTCAGTCATAAAGACATCACTTGGAATTCTACCTTCTTTCTCTCCATTCTCCTCTTTCTTTAGTTTGTTTTCTATCTCTACCATTGCCTCATAGACTTGATACAACATGCATCGATGGGCTTCATGAACACCTTCTTCTACTTTTCCTTGCAAAAGAGCGAGGAATACACGACAGTCGATGTCATATGAATATAAAGACAAGGCTTGAATAAGATTATACGCATACTCGATGGCTTTAACACTGTCTGAATCGGAAATAGTTTTCAAGTATCTTGTAAAGAAACTAGCGAGTGTTGTTTCAGGCATTCCATTCCTTTCATAATTGTCCTTTTGTTTATAGCAATCATGAATTAAACGTTCTGTTTCTCGTTTAGATATGTTCACTTTACGAACGTATCCTTCCATTCGTAAATACTCTGCCACGTCTGCACTTGTACCAAGAGCACGAATGTAATCTCCAACAGGTCGATCTTCATCATCATCGTCCTCATTGCTCTGGTCTACAACAATCAGTGAATCCTCTTGTACTTGTAGATCTTCTTCATTATCAACTAGAGAAAGAACATCCTTCTCTTGTACTACTTCTGTATTGTTCATTACAGCTGCTGGTATTAAGACTGGTAGTTGCATCTCTGTAGTACTATTACTATTACAACCACTCACAGAAGAGGCTGCTGCATCTTCTAAATACAATACATGTTTCTTCAATTGAGTAATCTCTTCCATTGCTCTATCTAAATCTGTACGTGTCGTACTCATTACTGTCTTCATCTCCTTCTCCTGCCACTCTCTACGTCGACATTCCTCTTCAAACCCTTGTATTGTTTCACTCAACGTCTTATTCTCATCCACAACAGCTTCATAAGCTCTCTTCATCTCTTCACATTCCTTTCTAGCATCTACTAAAGCTTCCTGTACAACATCTCGTTGCTTTGCATACTCGTCCATGTGTTTTGAAACGTATTCAAACGATTCTTTCAACTGTTTTTGTTCGGTTTTCTGTTTTAAAACGAAACGATGCATCTCTTCAGCATGGTTTTGCTCTAAACGATACACTTGTTGCTTTAAAACATCTATTTCTACTACAGAAACATCAATACAGCTATCCAATACACGTTCGTATTCAAATTGTATCCTTTTCAAGAGCTTTGTTAAAGGACGAAGAGGAAACGAGAGAATAAGACGATTGAGAGCTTCTCGAAACACTTGTAAACGTACTATTCGTAGTGCTCCTTCTTCTTTTACCACCACCTCCACAGTCTCTAGTTCTTCTTTAATAAAAGCTTCTACTGACAAGACGAACGTTTCTTCACTCGTGGTGATCTTCTTCTTCTTCTTCTTTGGACATTCTAGACAGCTGCTGTCCTTAGTCCATGGTTTGGTTGTTCGTAGTAGATTACGACTGATAGTAGAACAACTGGTGTGTTGGGATGGAGTGGAAGGAGGTCTGCATTCGGAGGCTTTAGTTGTAGTGTTTGTCATTACTAATGTTCTAATTGATCTATGAAGAAGAAGAGCTGGAATCGTGTAAGTTACTGGAAGTTTGTTAGTTTCGTTATTATTATTATCCGTTATTATTCAGTGCACGACCTTTGGAGAGTGTCAACAAATAAGAACAACACACACAAGTCGGGTAGTTTCAAAACAGTTTCAATAGCAGATAGATGGATGGAGGGATAGAGGTAGAGATTGAGAGATAGATATAAACACTAGTAATAAAAGAGTTTCTTAGAGAAGAGAGAGAGAGCGACAAGAGCATTACTATGGGAGGAGCATTGATGAAAAAGGAAATCGTATCCGACTTGGCATTGATCAAGGTATTATATATTGTTTTGTAGTTTATCTAAATGCACACTATGTACTACTATCTTACAGGACTATCAAGAGAGTACGTATTGTACTGTTTTAGATGTTTTAGAGGGTTATACATGTATCAATACTACTATTCCTACGTAGTCACTATCAAAGACATTGACAATGCTAAACAAAACTATTACGACTTACAAAACTTGTATGGAAATAAAATGGCTTTGGACGCAGAAGAGTTTGATGAAGTAGGTGGTATTCAATAGATGCGTTAGATGTGATTTATCTATCTATCTATCTATCTACATTGCATAGATCTTTGGTTGCATCTTGGGCGATACAGAAGTTCATTTCAATGTAATCATAAATAATGGTTGTTTATATTCATACATCTCTTTATCATGTATATATATAATACAATAGCATTATGATCCTACAGGGGTTGGCATGGTACGTAGTCTATCTATCTCTCTCTTTCTTCTACTCTCTCTCTCTTTCTTACACTCCTCTTTGAATAGGTAGACGCTTTTGAAGTATTAGCAGGTGCAATTACCTTTTGTAAGGATCCAATTGATGCAAAGATAGCTGCCCTCTTTGCCTTGTAGGTGTATTGTGTTATCTTTTATACTACTATTAAATCACCTCTCTTTCTAGATTCGATCTAGATCAAAGCAAAGAGATCTCTCAACCTGAACTAGTCATTCTAATGATGTCTACAACACGTGGTTTATGTAAAGTCGCAAACTTGGAAAGACCTGCGATCGTGAACTTGGAACAATTGGCTTCACGAGCGTTTGTACAGATCGATTTAGATGGAAGCAATAACATTTCATTGTCAGAGTTTAGAGAATGGCTTCATCATAATCTAGAAGTCGTTCAGTATTTAAAACGATTTGTAGGTGTACGATTGATTGCAGATGCTCAAAAGCAATACGATGAGATCTTGTCTCGTGTTATGAAAGAGTTTATGAATTCTAGTTTGATTATCTTACAAAGCAGTAAAAGTAAGAGTAACCTACTACTACTACAGGGGGATGGAGGAGACAAGAGTGCATTGCCTTATGTAAAGAATCCACAATGTCCTGTACAAGTAGGTAAGTGTTGTTTTGTTGTATACACTATCGGTATTCCTTGTATTATTGTTCTATTCTGGTAGTGCGCAAGATCATTGCAGGAATTGACGATACAGCACCGACAGAAGATGAGATTGATCAATTGGTTCGTGTAATGAATTCAAATGAAGAAGATGGGAATTCAGAAGCAGCTGTGATTAGTTTAAATGACTTTAGTTCAGCTATTTCTTCTTTTATTGTGTTTGAAGTAGCAGATGAGAACGGATCAGGATCGATTGATATTAAGGAACTCAAGGTAAGAGAATGATGTTATAACTAGTAATACACAAAAAACCTTGTTATTTATCTATTATATCAAACAGATCCTCTTGTGGCTCATGCGACAAAAGGAACCAACAGATAAACAAGTGGCTGCAATTATGGAAGCCATTGATGAGGATGAGAATGGCAGTGTATCTCGTATGGAATGGGTTTCTTATTGTACCATATCGGATAAGAAAACAGGAATCATTTCATTCAATGCACAAATGCGTCATTTATTTGAAGATTGTGATGTAGATGGCAGTGGATCGATTACTTCGGATGGTATTAATAATAAGAGATATATACCCAACTACCACTCATTTTGATCTCTCTTTATACAATATAGAATTCCAAGGCAACTTAAAAGCCATCATCACGCGTACACTCAACTCGAATGGTGTTTCTTATGGCCACATCAGTGCTTCTAAACGCAAGTTCTTACACAATATGATCACAAGTCTTTCGGATGAATTGGTTGCAAAGTTGGATAAAAATCGCAATGGAGTGATTGATTGGAAAGAATTCAAATCGAATTTAGATTTGATACAAACGCGTATTTCAGAAGTAAAGAGTTATATTCATGTCAATATACTCAATCTATCCTAGGTATTATAAGATTAATATAGATACCGCGACTGTTTGAAGAGGCGGACGTTTTTTATTATTTATAAAGAGCAACTTTGAGAGGAGTGGTTCTATTCTTAGTCATATTCTATTCTCTCTTACTGCTGCTACCTAACGGTTGAGAACCGTTTCGAATTTCGAAAAACCGCAGCTTGAGAAATGGTCGAATATTTCTACAGTTTTTAGTAAATATCTCGATACTTTATTAAATATAAAACACACAACTGAAACTACAACCTAAATAGATAGTCACTGCCCTGTATTCATTCATTATTCATTCATACATCCAAGAGAAACTACTACTATACACAACCTTATTTACTGATTAAACAATGGCCGACATTGCTGAATTAAAAAAGGAAATTGCCAATATTAAACAAGATATTGAAAACACTCGAAACTTGAAAAGTAATGGTTCATTTGAAGATGCTTCAAAACCAAAGTCTGCGATTCAAGGTGCACCTAAATTCCGACGTGTTTTAAAAGGACACTTTGGAAAGATTTATGCTATGCAATGGAGTGGAGATGGAACGAACCTTGTTAGTGCTTCACAAGATGGAAAGTTAATTGTATGGAATAGTTTAACTACCAACAAAATTCAAGCGATTCCATTACGTTCATCATGGGTTATGACGTGTTCTTATGAACAAACCAAAGGCTCTATTGTCGCATGTGGAGGTCTGGATAACTTGTGTTCTATTTATCAACTTGAACAAGCTCCTGTCATGCGCGCAACTAAAGAATTGGCTGCTCATGATGGCTATTTATCCTGCTGTCGATTCATTGATGAACAGAATATCCTTACCAGTTCAGGTGATTCTACCTGTATCTTGTGGGATGTTGAGCGTGCTGAAGCACGCATGACCTTTAAGGATCATGCTGGTGATGTGATGAGTGTAGCACTCAATCCAAAAGATCCCAACATGTTTGTTTCTGGTTCATGTGATTCAACGTCTAAACTCTGGGACATTCGTATGGGTAAATCTACGCATACTTTTGAAGGCCATGAATCCGATATCAATTCTGTTGACTTTTTTCCAGATGGAAATGCATTTGGAACTGGATCCGATGACTCTTCTTGTCGTTTATTTGATATTCGAGCATATGCAGAATTGAATAACTTCAGTAATGACAAGATCTTGTGTGGTATTACTTCAGTTGCCTTTTCCAAATCTGGACGTTTTCTATTTGCTGGATATGATGACTACAATTGCTATTGTTGGGATACTATTGGAACGACAGGAACGAGTACGTTTCAATTATCTGGACATGAGAATCGTATCTCGTGTTTGGGAGTCAATAAGACTGGACAAGCGTTGTGTACTGGAAGCTGGGATACTTTGCTCAAGATCTGGGCATAAACAAAAAGACTTGTATCTATATACAACAATGTATATATGTATATGATAAGATTCTTTTTTGTTTTTGAATGATGTGTATTTTTATATTTTTTAACTAAAAGACTAATAAAATGTATTTATTATATAACTCTATATCAACAAGAAGAAGAAGTCCTTGAAATGGACATGTATTGCATCCATTTGGATAAACAAATAGCTTGACGTCTCCTATGAATAACAAAAAACAACGTATTAAAATCCAACAAGCAGAGTATCAGTACTGATTAATACATACCAGTCTCTATAACAGTTGGCCATATAATGTTTTCCTTCTCTAGAAAAGATCTCCTGTGCTGGGAAAGGTTTAAAACCAAGATGTAGTCTGGTTCTAATATTGTTTACTAGCGGTAGCTCTTCTTCTCCCTCTGGTGGTAAACTTTTCAAAACTACCACCAGTTTACTCTTCCATTTCATACACAACTGTTCTTTCCTCTTCATATAACATCTCCATATACCAAAGATCCGCTTCGTAAAGAAGAGAGTTAATCTTTTATCAACTATAATAGAATTTTGATACAAGACTCTAACTGCCCTTCGAAGAGGTGCTGTAATGAACTGAGAATAGATGACATGATACAGACTATGCAGTTGTTTAAAGGAGTGCAGTTTCTTTTCAGGAACTATGGATTGCCTTTTCTTTTGCTGTTGTTTACTCAAACAAGGTAATGGTTCTATATCCATTTCATCAATGAGTTTGGAATACTCTTTTTCCAATTCAAACGACTGTTTAGAGAGCATTTCACTATGAATACGTATATCTTGTTCAAGTGTTTCATTTAAATTGGATATTGGTATGGTAAAGGATACATCTTTCTTTTTATTATCACATAGTTGTTTATCCTCTGAAAGTAGAGGTTTCTTTTGTTGTTTCCTACTAAAATACGTTTGTTTTGCATATTCAATGGCTGGATATTCAATGGCAAACGCTTCCATCTCTTGCTCATCCAATTGATGACGAGGAATAAGGTTGCTTTGAAGGATAGTATGACTTTTACTGAGCTTATTCATGGTAGTTGTAGTCAAATCACTGATATTTATTTAATAATACTTTAGAAAGAATGCGTAGAGAGTTGTTGTAGTGGATGGATAAATACTTGTAAAAAGTATCTTTTTTTTGTGGCGCGCAATCTTTTGCGCAAAATCTTGTCAAAAAGTATCTTTTTTTGAAAATCTTTTCTGCCAATCAAAAGAGCCAAAACCTTGTCGTTCTCTGATTTGATTGGCTGGTTTTCTAGAAAGGACTTTGAGTGGATATTGTCCATTCATTCTATTCGAATTCATTCATTCCTTGTACGTCAAGAGGACACACAATAAAGAGAGCCAAGAAAGATGGTATGTATATGTGTAAAACCCTATTATAGTAAATGGTATTACTCATTGATTACTATTGAAATAGGGTAAAAAGAAACAACCCTTTATTAATAAACAGAATGCACAGCATTTTCATATGGTTCATCGAAGTCAGAGAGATCCGATGATAAATGATCCAGAAGCCTCTAAATATGTGCTATTATCTTCAGCATTGTATAAGGGTAAAGAAGCGGTTGAGGTTGTGGCAGAAGAAGAAGAGGATGATGATGACGATGACGATGATCTCCCAGCACTTGTATCACAAACAAAGCCTACTAAATCTGGTACTTCTATTCAGGTATGTAGAGCTGTAGACTTGTATCTGATAGTCCCGTCCTTATAAAGATAATGATAGCATCTAATCAATGAATTTGGGGAGATTTCTGATGGATATGATTATAGTCAACATATGAAAGAAATGGGTAACTTTATTACTATGTAACTTACAATCGTAGTAGTAAGTAGATCATAATATATTATACATAATCTTATAGGAAAAGGCCGTTTCTATTCTTCCAATGGGGAAGTGGGTAGCTTAAGTTCAAATGTATTGGGTAAAAAGGTGGATCTTCCTCATGACATTCTAGCATCAAAAGCATTAGAAACAGAACGTCGATTGGATGCGATTACACTTGGAACTCATTCCATGGAATCTGATTTACGTGAAGCGTTGATTAATGATGATGCATTTGAAGCAATGGATGATGATTTCGTAATGGAAGCTTTAAAAGATAAACCTGATGGACAGGATAATACTACTGATTACTTTGACTATGATGCTCATATTGCTCAGTTGTTGTCTGCTGCGAATGGCGTTCCTAAATTCAAAGGTGACTTATCAGATGATGAAGGAGAAGAGGATGATGAACTGGTAGAGGAAAAAAAAGAAGAGGGGGCAGAAGGAGAGATGGATACAAAGGATAAAGATATTCAATTATTAGATGCCCAGTTTGAAAAGATCATGCTTGATTATGACGAAGACCAGATTGGAGGATTAAGTGATTGTGAGAGTGACACAAAGGTAGGTCAATAAACGACTCAATGTTATATACTTTTATCTTTATCTATTATCATGGATATGTGATAATAGGGTAAATTAGATCTAGATGAAGGCTTGTTGGATGAAATTGTCCAAGACTATACACTAATGAGACAAGAGTTATTGGACGATGAAGGTAAAATAGGAAATCCACTGCGAAGTGGGAATGATTTAGCCAACATTCTAAAAGAATGTTCGGAAAAGTATCATTTTGATGACATTGCAAACGAACCAGAAACCGAAGAAGCGGTTACTTCGACAACAACAGTACTTGAAGAAGCTTGTGTACATGGAGATCATTATTTATTTGGTGACTACGTTGCTGCTAAGAAGCTAGAACAGTGGGATTGTGAAACGATTTTAAGTACGTATTCCAATTTAGACAATCATCCTGCAGTCATTTCCATCCCCTCTCGAAAGAACAAGAAGAAGAAGAAGAAAGAATCTGACCTACAATTGGCTTCAGGTATTCATAATGAACATCAGAGAATAGAACTGTCTAAAAAGTCTGGTCTCCCATTATGTGTGATTCAAGAAGGTTGTACGGCCGTGGAGAATGATCAAGAAGACGTTGAAGAAGAGAATTTTAATTTTGAAGAATTGATTCGTAGCTATCCAAAAGCCCAAAGAAAAAGGATGATTAAAGAGATGCGTCGTGTAAGTTGATTGTATCCTGTATGATTTATATATATATGTGATCTCTATAATAATATTATTCTATAGAGACGACGTGAAGAAAAGAAACAGAACAAGGAAGCTTTTAAACGTGAACAGTCCATTCAATCTAGATGTGCACCTGGGGGTACAAATCTAGAGGCACAAGGTTGTATCTCTGTCTTTCGATATTAAATTTTAAATATATATTTTCAATACTACATGCTATATATCGTAATTGGATGTTTATCCACCAGTCTCTCAGTTTGCAGTGAAGAGAAAGAGAGAGAGAAAAAAAAAGATCTTTTTTTTTTCTGATTTCCTACCACTTGAAGATCTGTTGAAGGTGTACTTTTTATATTTCTCTAAAGACGTCCGTTTGTGTTTTTCTTTTTTCACAATATAAAGAGAGAGAGAGAGAGAAAGTTCTCTACTACACTGTGGGTAGTTGTCTTTAATAAATAATAAACATAATGTTTCAATCCTTGTGGTATATAAATATGCTGCTGATCCTTACTTGCTCTTCTTCTTTGGTAGTTGCAAATCCTGAAAAGTACAAAGATATTAAATACACTTCTCATACTGGGGAATCTAGTTTTATGACATTAGAAGAATTGTCTCTTAAAACAAAAGAATTTGAACAACTGCAAAATCAAATGAAGAGAGAAGATGAACAACATGAACAACATATAGAAACATTGAATGAAATTGAACAAAAAGATCCTTTATTGGCCATTTATATTAAAGTCGCTCGTTATGCATTTCAAGCGATTCAAGCGAGTGATAGCAATGAATTGGAAAAGGATATGTATACCTTGTTTGGGTTTGTAGATCCACCTAATAGAAAGGAAGATATGATGCATGTACAAGAGATTGTAAAGGATCCCAAGACAAAGACTAATGAAGTCTCGTTTATATTACAAACCAAACACAAAACAACAGGAAAACAAAAGGATTTTCATGTTGTCATCCATGCGAATGAACAATTGTATCAAGGAGGATTGGCTGTGAAACAAGCGTGGCTAGTAGATGAGCATGGGAAACATGTACATAGAGTACATATTCCACTTCCTCCACCTCCACTTCCCTATTACGCAACAGATTCTTTTCAACAGATGAGTTGGATAGTAGCAATAGTCTTGTTATGTACAGGCGTATCTCTTATTGTCTATTCATCATGGTATGGAGAGGAGGAAAAGAACAAGACTGACTAGGTTATAGAAGAAAAGGGTCTATATATTATATCTAAAAACAAACCAAAATACACACATCAGCACACCATCACCTTCTTGCTAAAACTTGAGAATCGAACGGCCTTGATTGGACGTGTTATCAAATATAGGAGATGCATTCGAAAGCCCCGTTGTCTGTTGCTTAGCAGATACAGTGGCAGAAGCAGCATTGTGCATCCCGAATACCTTTCCTTCCTTTAACATAGATTCCTCGGTATATGTAAACCCTTTAAACAAATGATCTGCTTCACGTTGACCTAATAGCATCGACCCAGTATTATTATTAGCAGTCGTACTAGACTGTTTTCCTATTCTAGAATGCTGTTTAGTATCTGTAGGACTAACTATCGGCATGGAAGTGAATTCATAATCAAACTGCGACGTATCCAAACTTCCAGTAAAAGATGGTTTCCATGGAGGAGGTAACTTGCCTTGATACAAGTCATCCCAGTTTATGGATTTAAAGAACGCATGGCGTTTAATCTCAGCTGCATCGTCTGGGCCTGTTCCAAGTCTACGTGTGGGATCTCTTTCTAGTAGTCCTTGTAGTAAACTCTGTGCATCTTTAGATAGATAATGTGGGAAATTTATATCTGCTCGCCTGATCTTATCAAATAAACGATCTCTGTCTCGACAATAAAAGGGAGGAAGCCCTGTGAGCATTTCATACAACAAAGCCCCAAGACTCCACCAATCTACTGCACGTCCATGCCCTGAACGATTCAATATTTCAGGAGCTAGGTACTCGGGCGTTCCACAAAACGAATGAGCCCCAGAGAAATCATCTTGAATTCCTTCCTTGGACAGTCCAAAATCTGTCAATTTAATATGGCCATTTTCATCCAATAACACGTTCTCTGGCTTCAAATCTCGATAGATAATGTCCAGGTTATGAATGTATTCCAATGCTAGAGTTATTTGAGCAATATAAAACCTCGCACGTGGTTCTTGGAACCGTTGCACTTTACCCAAATGGAAAAAGAGTTCCCCACCGGCACAGTAATCCAATAGGAAATACAATTTATCAGACGTTTGAAACGCATAGTTCAACCCTACTATAAACGGATGTCGAACGTAGCCCAGTACGTGTCGTTCTGTTCTTGTATGTTCTACTTGGTTCCTTTTAATGATGTTTTCTTTACGTAAGACTTTCATTGCATAGATCATTCCACTATCACGTTTACGGACTTGGATAACTTTACCAAAACTGCCTTTTCCAATGACTTTTAACAATTGAAAATCATCCAACTTCATTTTAATACAAGAAGATGGTTCTTTCGTCATACTGCTTGTTACATCTCCAATGACATTAACAGGAATGGGTAGTTGAGGACTCATGCCTCCTCCCTGTTCTATTACTGATGATGAATAAGAAATCTTATCGTCATCATCATCGTCCTCTTTGATCGTATCATCCATAAACTCTTCATCGTCTTTTAAGCCAATGTCTTCGGATGAACAACCAAACATATCATCCATCTATCGTAGAGTAAATATTATAATACACACACACACACACACACTGGTCGCTACTTCAACTTACATCCATTTCTCCAAAGCCTCCACTATCATCGAGATGAAAACTCTTGGATTGTAACATTGGAGGAGGTAAATTGGCTTCTGTATTGATAAATTCTTGAAAAGGTCGTGATTGAATAACATTTGGCAACTGAAGCAATTGCCAAATCCATCCTGTCAATTGAACTCTAGCTCTTTCCATACTTTCCACACTCCTCGGATCACATGCAATTGGATGAGGACAACTAGGAGTCATACGAACGATAGAACGCAATTGTTCACTTAATGCTAGAAAACTATCTCCTCTACGATAGATTGTCCATGAATGCATTCCATTTGCTTGTACTGTCATGATAAAGACTGTAAATTCATGAATACGTGGATCTGTTACTACACCATATCCTGTAATGTTTAAATGAATTCCAGGGTCAGAGGAAGAAGACGATGCCATGATCGTTGGATTTCTTTCTTTGCTTTCTCTGTCCTTGTAATAAAAAAATCTTAATTAGTACTGAGAATCCAATACAAAAAAATAAAAAAAATAAAAAATAAAATGTACTTTTTATTCTTTTATCCATAAAATGGATGGGATGTAAAAACCAAAGGACATTTAAAAAAAGAAATGGTTTGATTGGTCTAAAATATATTTAGACGGTTTTGATTGGCTATTGGAAAGGATTTTTCTCAGTTTTTCAAAAAGACGCTTTCGCAATGGCGTAAAACCATTGCCAATTGCAATGAGTTAATTACACAGTGTAAAATATAGACAGAACTACGTACTATCTATAGCATAAGAGTTTGAGGATCGCACAGTAGAAAAGGCTACGGTATTTCAGGTACTGTCATGTAACACGAGGTAAATGCACGTAGATTCAATCAATAAACATGAACTTGCACACTGCCAGTGTGCAAGTTACCAGTGTGACATTGGTAGATACTATAGTCGGAATCAATGGTCGGAATGACAGATTGAATGAACTTTAGTAAGACGAATAAATACTGATCCGTCAGGGCATATGGAGAACCTAACAAATTGTGACAATCTATGTGTACACGCTAATAATTGTCAATAACCAACCACCACTTATCTCAGATAAGTTACTATCTGGATATGTCTGTCACATCATGTGAAAGCAGTGACTCGCACCGTGCGAGTCGCGTGAGTCACGAGTGATACACAGTGTAGGGCACAGTACGGTATATATTTACAATGTTACTCCTATTTGGGAGTTATGAATCATAAGAATCATAGCAGGTTAATTCAATATATTATACCCCCATTTGGATGTATAATAACAAGAGTCACTTATTGGCAATGAGTCATTGCCAATGAGTGACTCTATTGTACCAGTCGGCGGTATACAGTGTTCACTGCTGCAGCAGTGTCACTGTAGTCTGCAAGTTGCAAATCATGATGATTCATGTCCGACTCAGTCGGTCGGGTGCTTACCGTGCCCCTGGCACCGTCGGGTGCCACAGGCAATGAGAAATTCAGAAATTCCCTGAAATTCCAAATTTTCCTCAACTCCCTGCGTCACCTGCTTTTGATTGTATGTACTGTACCATTATCCAATTCTCCATCAACTAGATACAGGCTCTAGATACCCATGAATATGATGAATTCTCCTTCTTCCTTCCTCGTCCTTCTTCTTCTCATTACTATCTTTACACTCATGACAATAACTCAGGTGCTAGGTAATGGTTACATGATCCAACCCGTAGCTCGTGGTGTAATGACTAGACGTCATGAATACAAAGAAGTCTTACTTGCTGCTGGTGTTGATGTAACTAAGGATACGAACATTGACTATGATATGATGTCGTTGGATGGTGGAGGAGCATATGTAGTAAGAGCAAACCCAGAAGCTCCTGTCCATGGTGTTTGTGGGGATAAATACTCTTTGGACACGCCTCGTCCTCATGAATTACTTGGAAAGTATGTTGGTGCAGGTCCAATTGCAGCTACTTATATCCAAGGCAGTACGATTGATATTAAGATCCAAGTTACTTCAAGTCATAAGGGGAATTTTTATTTCCAAATATGCAAATTGCTCCCTGGACAAGTTGAAAGTGAAGATTGCTTTCGCGAGTACTTGGTAAATGCAAAGTCGATGCAGCAGTATTGGGAAGAAGAAAAACTATATGTTGGTGTCCAAGCCATGTCTTTTGTACTGCCAAAAGAGTTGGTGTGTGAAGGAAAGGAACGTTGTGTATTACGATGGTATTGGCTTACTGGGAATTCTCCTAGTTCGAAAATGAAGGATGAGTTTTGGAATTGTGCGGATATTCAAATCAAACGACGTACTGGCAAGAGCAGTAGTACTACAACAACTGCATTGGAAGAAAAAGTGGTAGACCCTTCCTCTATCCGTAAAGAGAATGATCAAAGTGTATCAAGTCAAGAGAGATGCAGATGTACAGAAGGAGATTGTCCTCCTGGAAATCCTATCTGTAGAAACTGTCTAATGATTTATCAAGGTAAAACACGTGCAGCTTGTTATTTAGGATGGAGTGCTAGTCAATGCCTTGGAGCTCAAGAAGAGAAAATCGCAGATCGTGAATATCGATGGTGTGGAAATTAATGGCTTGATGAGAGAAGAGAAAGGAATGTCTTTTTGTGGTACATTGTTCTACTAATGGATTGTTGAAAACATCAAAGGGTCGTGTGTTCTAGTTGTAGATCTACTTTTTATCTTGATCCAGTCGCTTCGAATTTCGAATTTCGAAGTTTTTCTTTATCCTATAGTATGTTATATATAATACAAAACAAAACAATTCTTCCATTTGTCTTGTGAACAACTAAGACCATGGCTTTAAAGGTTACATTGACTCTTCTGACTCTGTTATATGTTCTAAGTACTTGTATTGTACTTCTCACAAAGAACGTCTTGGGAGAATGTGAAGGTTTGTGTGATTGTAATGATACATGTTATTGCACTGAGATGGAATATACCTGTCATGGGAGTTTATATGTTAAGGAAGAAGGATGGCCACTTAAAAATCTTTGGACAAAAAAAGGAGAAGGTCTTCGGTCATGTGAAGATTTTACGTATCGAGAAAGTGAATTACACCGAATTGCAAATGAGTTGTGTGACATAGATGATGGTGAGGTCAATCCTGCTTCGTGGAAGAAAGGTGTACGTAGATGGTGTGGTGGAAAACCTGATGTACCTACAAAAGAGGGATGTGAATGTGGCAATTGGTATGGACCTATGCTTAATGCAAATGAATATGGACAAAATGAACAAAGTGGATGCAATCAAGGTGTGTGTACAAAATGTGTCCAAAGTAATGTACCGCTACCAGATACACCAGAAGTGTGGACAGAAGCAATAAATACAGAAACCGAATATAATAATTTGCCTGCCATTATAAAGAATATATGTATTGATAATAATGAATGTAATGGTGATAATTTAAAGTGGTGTGGTGGAGAGAGGCCATCGCCTCGAGAAAAGTGTGGTGATCGTACAGGATGTTTATTTGAGAATGATGTAGTTTATTTATGTGGTAAGGAGTACTGTAACTTATTTGAAAACACCATTTGGTGTGGCGTATAACAACAACATCTACTCCTCGTCCTCCACCTCTTACAACATTCCACTATCCATATCCATTTATTTATACATATAAAATACACATCTCTCTATCTACCTTCTCTCAATCCCCATGCCTTGAAGCAAAGGCATGCCATCCCTTCTTCTTCGACACTAAAAGCATCTTATTCAACTCTTTACGATCAATGTATCCATTCGAATCTGTATCTGCAAGGTAGAAACAGCGTCGTACATTTCCATGAATAACATTAACCATCCTCCTATCTCGCATCTCTTTTTCTACATCCTGTATACAAATCTTTCCATCTCCGTTCTGATCAAAGTACTTGAATGCTGTATCTACAAGTACTTTCCATTCTTCCTTGTGCTTCTCTTGTATCTCATTCCAATCGATTAAACTTGCACTAAACTCATCCGCATTGATATTTCCATTGTTTGTTATGTCCATACGATTCAATAATAGTTTTACTTCTCCATACGTTATACTGTGTTTTGTAGTAGTAATAAGACAAGTTATTAATACTACATCTACACTACAGTCTATGTACAATATACGTACCGATACCCTCTAGCAATCAATCCATGGTACAACTGATCTGTAGTGATCGTAGGAGCATCGTCTTCTTCTTCTGCTGCTGCTGCGTCGTCTTCATTGGTTTTAGGAGACAATGCGAATTGATTAAAGAGTGAAAGAGGAAGCGTTTTCATATGCAGAGGCATCCATTGAGTGATCTTATACAAGACTACAGTAGATAGATAGATAGATAGATAGATAGATCAAATAGAGGGATAAATACCAGATAGTTATACAGCCCTTGACTTACCTGCATGTTGAAAACCATTAAAATGACTAAACGACTGAAGACGTTGAAGCAACGTTCCATCATTCCATACCGAGTCTTTATGACTTCTCCTCGTACGACTACGTATCCATTCATGATTCAAAGCTTCTTCTATACTCATCCTCTTGTCTACGTCTCTTTCTAACAATCCCTTTACAAGTTCCTTCGCTTTCTCATCTACATCAGACCAACGTGTCTTTGAATCAAAATCAATGGTTTGATATTGAATCGATTCATTCAAAAGCAAATCGTCTTGGAAGGGAAAGACTTTTGTCAATAATTTATACAATAAAACTCCACAACTCCAACAGTCTACAGCATGTCCATTGTAATGAGAAGAGAAGGAAGACAAGACTTCTGGAGGAGTGTACATAGGTGTACCACATAATCCGCTGCAGGTATTCTTGTTTTCTACAAATGCTGATCCTCCAAAGTCTGTTAGTTTTAAAGGAGAACCTTGTTGTTCATCTGCAAATAGGAAATTATCCATTTTAATGTCTAAATGAGCAATAGAAGCTGCATGACATTGATGCACAACGTACAAGATGTCATACATGTAGATGGGAGCCATTTCCAAGTGATTCTTATTATTAGTAGTAGTAGGAGTAGTATTCCTCAACCTTTCTTCAATCGTTCCTCCAGTGCAACGTTCTAATACAAAATAAACATTCTCTTCGTCTTCATATGCTCCATAGAAATGAACTACATGTAAAGTACCTCCTAATACATGCATGATCTTTGCTTCTTGTTCAATCGCTTTATAATCTTGTCTTGAAAGTATTTTATCTTTAGGTATGATCTTTACTGCTAGTTCTGGTAATAATAATCTAGTATTCTTCTTCTTCTTCTTGTTAGAATGCAATAGAGTATACACTCTTCCCATAACTCCTGAGCCTAATTCTTTTCCAATTGTATAAGAAGGATTAAAAGGAGATATGAAATTGAATTGAATGTCTTTTGGAGGTGTTAAATAACATGCAATGGATAGATAAGATGTATATAAAAAGGAATGAGGACAATGAGATTGAAGATAAAGAGCAAGAGGTCTGTATTGAGGGGAGAGGTAGCCATGAGGAAGAATGGTAGTAAAGAAGTGAGAAGAGATGGAGAAGGGTTTGTTTTTATTGACGATTATTCGAGTAATAAGATGATTCATCATTTATAATTGTACAAAGTTACGTTGTTATCCGATTGTTATTAGTTTATTGTTTAATAATTCAAGAGAGAGAGAAAGAGATTAGGATATCTGATATATATGATATAGTATCAAAAGACTATTACAACTGAGTAATGTATCTCTTTCTTTCTGTCTTTCTTTCTCTCTTTCTGTGCCTTTCTCTTTTGCAATGATGAAATCAACAATCATCAATAGTATCCTTGCTTCATTGAGAATTATCATCATCAAGGATGAATTCATCCTCGACCCATCTCTCTCTCTCTGATTGATGAGTCTTCTTCGTCGTATTCAATAGGTGAAAAAAGACTCGAGTTTTATAAGAGACAGGGGAACTCTTTTGCAATCTTCTAGGGAAAGATTGCAAAAATTGCAATCTATTCCAAGGTTTAAACTTGAAGGACAACTTGATAACATAACAGATAGTAGACCTGGTATTTATTGAGTCATTACACTAGATATTCTCCATGCATTGTAATATAATAATATATATATATAAAGTAAATACTAGTTTTATTTATACATCTGTTGTTTTTAACAATGTATAGTAAATAACAATATGAATCAATATTAACGGACTGAGAATCATAACTCCAGCAACTATGATTGTATATTGAAAGAATGGAAACTGCTGCCATTTCAAGAACCAAACAATAGCTAAAGACCAGGCCATTGATCCAATTGCAGATAAACAACATGTCTGATACGATAGTATAGATGGCTGTTTAGAACGTGGGGAATGAGAACGTCTTTGACTTATTCCATCCGTTGATGCGTCATTACCATTACGATAAACCCTTCTACGTCGATTACCATTGATGCTTTTGCTGCTGTGTCTTAATGGCGCATTTTCCCAAATGCTATTATAGTTAGATAAATAGATAGATAGACTATTAGATTATGGAGAGTTGATTTCCCTGTTCACTCTCTATCTATCTCATTACGTACTCCCTTCCTGGTTCTACTGCTGTTAAAACAGGAGTTGCCATTGGAGAGTGGATCTCATGGGGACTGAGTAAGTTTTTAAATACAGGTGAATGGATTGGTGTAGCACTATTGCTACTACTAGCATTACTCAATCCTCGTGTTCTAGCCAATAGATTCGTCGTTGTTGTTGTATCAATGGTTAATAGTCTAGGTGTTGTTGGTGGGGGTTGTACGATCTTGGATTTGTTTCTTCTGTAATGATCTTCTAGCTGATTGTTTCTTCTGTTAATATAGCCTTGATGTTCATGCTGAAGAAGAGCAGGGTTGCTTTCAATGGCCATGTTTTAAATAAGAATAGTATAAGGAGAAGGATGAGTGAATAGAATAGAGATGTACACTGGATACTGTAGTAAAATAGATAGTAATGTTCAGATCAAATTAATATCCCCAGCAGCCTTCGATATTTTATCAAACGTTCTTATCTATTAGAGATTGTTTTATTTAGTTACAATTCTATTTATAGTCGCTCAGTCATGATGAAAACAAGATATATAAATAGATTATAGGAGATAGATAGATAGATAGATGGATCTTTTTTGTTCAAATGTATAAAAACAAACCAACAACTGTGTAATATAATACAACAAACTATGGAAAAGAAATGACATTAATAAAAGACCAAGAGTGACAAGTATAGATAAAGCATATTGATGGAGTAGATTAGAGTATTGTAATCGATGTGAATATCTATCTATAGCTTATATGCTTACCTATTTATGTCTCTTGTCTTTTGGGTGTTTTATATATAGATAGACATATATAGACATATACAAAATGCAGGGTTTCGTACCATGTCTTACAAGCTATAAATATAAAAAACTCTCTTTTGAATTAGATCTTACTTTCCTACTCCCCCTATTGTAATAACTACTTAACTTACTACTATTAGGTCATCCTACAAATACATACCATGCACTCCACTCTTTTCCTCATTACTACTACTACTACAGCTCTTCTTCTATTCTCATCCTCCTTCTTTGTATCTTCCTCTTCTGAACAATGCACAGAAGAAATGAAGAATGCGTGGAAAGGTAAATGTCCTGTTTTAACTCAAGATAATTTGGTATATCTCACAGGAACTAGTGAAGCAGATCAAGAGTTCTCGGACATTAATGATGCGACGAATGAACAAATTCAACAAGCAAAAGATGCTGCTAAACAGTTAACGGGTAAAGCCCTTGAAACAGTGAATAAATTGCGTGGATATGATGATGTTTGGTATCAGACATCATTAGACAACATCATGACATATGTCTGTGAACAAACAGGTGATTTTGAAGACTTTAATCGTTGTACATACTCTATTGAAGACCCAAAAGCAGCCAAGAACAATGAAGATCAGTGTGTTGTCATGACAGGACCTGGTAATTGTCATGATCAAGGTCTATGTGAACGTATGAGCAATTGTAAATGGACTGAGGCTGTTGAAGGTGGTGATATTCGACCTGAACGATATACACAGGAAGATGCTGAGTTTTCACGCGTGTGGGTGTTAGAAGAATACCCAAAGACCTTTGCTCCGTTTGTAGCACCTGGTATCATCCTTTCAGTGATTACTTTCATTTCTTGGTTACTCTTTTGCTTCTTACGTTGCTGTTGCAATCGATGCTGGGGACGCAGTCCTCGTGAAGAAGGATACACTCAATGTCAAGTCTTTTTACCTGCTTTATTCTTCATTCTATTTACTCTTGGTATTGTTATCTGTGCTGGCATTACATTTGTTCAGAATGAGCAAATCACAGATGGAGTTCATGGAGTGGTGGAATCTATGAATGTTTCTATCAGTAATCTAAATGTACTTGTTACCAATGTATTACATCCTTTGGATGAGATCAAAGCAGGCGTTGATGAAGCAGTAGTTGCAATTGATAATGAATTAGCAGATACAGAATGGATCAAAAATGAATTTGAGCAGTTGCAACAAATGATGCTTAACTTTTCACAAGTCTATACCAACATTGGACCTTTTCCATTCAAAGACTGTGACATTACTCAAACTTGGTGTGTTACTTGTCCTGTACACATATGTGGTGCTGTAGCAGGTGAGATTGAAGAGGCTACGGATGCAATGGAGATTGCAAAGGCTGTATTGTTATCTGCTGTAGATGGAATGAAAGAAAACATTGGTGAAAAGAAAGATCTCTTGGTCAGTAATCTCAATGTAGCAGATGAAATCCTAAATCTTGTGGATGAAGTCACAACATCTGCTCAAAGCGCTGTGAATGACATAGAGACTGATTTCAATTCGATTTCAATGTTTAGAATGATTGCAGTCCTGGCCATCTTTGCACTTGCTGGTGTCTGTTCAGTATTAGGTCTTTTTGGTGTTCTCTGTGGTCTATGTCATCGTAAAAGCATATTCATTCACACCTTACATCTAAGTTGGATCTTTGGAGTTGTTGTTTGTATCCTTGGATTCATCGTTGCGTCTGCTATGATTACATTTGCACTTGTATGGAACGATGGCTGCCACTATTTAACCATTGCCAAGCAAGATGTCTCCCCATACGTACCCCAGTACGTTTCCAAGGTCATTAATACTTGTTTCAATGACGAGAGTCTATTAGAAGCTTTAGAAATGGAAGAAAACTTGAGTTTTACGTGTTCTCTTGAAGAACAGTTCTCTCAAACGGATGATTTGAATGTTAATGACAAGTTTGATGATATTTACACGTATGGAGATTCAATTGATCTATATACAAAGGATACTTTTGGTTATTCTTCTACTGACTTTGATGACTTGATTGGTATTGCAAACATTGCTATCACAGCTACTGTACCTACTACACCTATTGATACTGATAACATCGCAAGACCTTGGGAGTTTTATGGTCAAGTGTCTGATGATTCTACTTGTACTGTAGATGAGAGTGATACTGATAACATTCCAACCTGTTATATGGAAGCTAAATGTGGAGGAGATGATAATGGATGCTATGAAGCTTATTCTAGTACGTATTACTATTATCTTTCCTTTGAGAAACTGGAAGAGATGTTGAAGAGTATGAAAATGGATTACAATGGTAATGGAGGAGATAACTCGATTGTCCATTCATCGGATTGGAACTTTACAACTTCTATTCGTGAATATTCAGAAACGTATGCAGGGAATTTGGAGGATTTGAAGGATAATACAGTGACGATATTGAAAGATGGTCTAGTTGGGAGTGTATTGGAGAATGTTGATGTGATGAAATGTTCTATGACATGTGGATGGATCAATATCAGCTATGATATTCTATATGAGAACTTTTGTGGAACACTATTGGGAGCTACATTAACGATCTCTGTGTGTATCTTTATGATGAGTGTATTCCTTATACCAGTCATTATATGTGCTATCATTCTACAAAAGAGATTGCGTGGAGTACGTAAGGGGTCAATGGAGGCTTTAAAGTTTAAAGGAGCGAATGTTTAACATAGCACTTGGTGTTTTGTTCTTCTTCTTCTTCTTTTGTTTCTATATGATAGCTTTAATAATCCTTCCTAAATATACATTTGTGCAATCTTCATGGATTTCTGATTTGTTGTTCAATTTGATAACATAACGTTATCAAATCAGAAGATCGTGAAGGGACATTTTGAAATTTTTTAACCGCTGGCCATTTTTCCAGTTTTAGATCGTAAAACAACATTAGAACATCATTATCTCTTTCCCCATAACAATTCTTATTCAATAAAGATGGTGCTTGGTCATCCTGTTTATTATTTACAGTTTTCTCTACTTATTCTATTTATCACTCTCTATCGACACTCATTGGTTGTATCTAGTACGTCAACAGAATGTACAGAGGAAGAAATGAACGCGTGGAAAGCCAAATGTCCAGTTTTGACTGAAAAAAATCTCTTGTATTTAACTGGAGAGAATGTTGGTAATGATGCAGATGTTACAGATGTAAATAATGTATCTATTGAACAAATTGAACAAGCTAGAGAAGCCGCACAACTACTGACTGGAAAATCAATTGAAACAGTAAACAAACTACGTAAATATAGTGATGCATGGTATACTTCATCTCTTGATAATATCATGACTTTTGTGTGTGAAGAAACGGCTCATTGGGAGGATATGCATCGTTGTATTCAAAATCATTCCGATCCAAGAGCAGTAAAGAACATTGACGATGAGTGTATCATTATGACAGGACCTGGGAACTGTCATGCGATGGGCATGTGTGAACGTATAAGTAATTGTAAGTGGACTGAAGCAGTTGAAAATGGAGACAATCGTCCAATGAGATATAATGATGAAGATGCTGCATTTGCTAGAGTATGGGTTATGGAGGAATATCCAAAGACCTTTCTTCCTTTCATTGTTCCAGGGATCATACTCAGTGTAATCGTAGTTCTTTCATGGTTGATCTTTTGTTTTCTACGATGCTGTTGTAATCGATGTTGGGGTAGAAGTCCTAGAGTAGAAGGATATACTCGTTGTCAAGTATTATTGCCTACAATCTTCTTCATTGTATTTACTGTAGGGATCATTGTATGTGCAGGGATATCGTATGTACAGAACGACCAAATCACACATGGAGTCCAGGGAGTTGTAGAATCAATTAATGTTTCAATCAGCAACATCAATATTCTTGCTACGAACGTATTGAATCCTCTTGAGGATATTAAAAACAACGTTAATGCTGCAGTAGTTGCGATTGATAATGAATTGTCAGATACAGAATGGATCAAAGATGACTTTGAACAATTGCAACAGATGATGCTTAACTTCTCACAGGTCTATACCAACATTGGACCTTTTCCATTCTCAGACTGTGATGTTACTAAAGCTTGGTGTGTTACTTGCCCTGAGAACGTATGTGGAGCAGTAGCAGAAGAGATTGAAGACGCTTCTGATTCAATGCAAGTTGCAAAGGAATTGTTGCTATCTACAGTTAACGGAATGAAGGATAACATTGGTGAAAACAAAGACCTCTTATTATCCAACCTTGATGTAGCCGATGAAATGCTTTCTATGGTGAATAATCTAACTTTAGATACACAGTCTTCTGTAAATGACATTAAGAACCAATTTGATGAACTCTCTACCTTTAGAATGGCAGGTGTGTTATCTATCTTTGCACTTGCTGCTGCTTGTTCAGTATTAGGTATCTTTGGTGTTATATGTGGTCTATGTCATCGTAAAAACATATTCATTGATACCTTACATCTAAGTTGGATCTTTGGAGTTGTTGTTTGTATCCTGGGATTCATCGTTGCGTCTGCTATGATTACACTTGCACTTGTATGGAACGATGGCTGCCACTATTTAACCATTGCCAAGCAAGATGTCTCCCCATACGTACCCCAGTACGTTTCCAAGGTCATTAATACTTGTTTCAATGACGAGAGTCTATTAGAAGCTTTAGAAATGGAAGAAAACTTGAGTTTTACGTGTTCTCTTGAAGAACAGTTCTCTCAAACGGATGATTTGAATGTTAATGACAAGTTTGATGATATTTACACGTATGGAGATTCAATTGATCTATATACAAAGGATACTTTTGGTTATTCTTCTACTGACTTTGATGACTTGATTGGTATTGCAAACATTGCTATCACAGCTACTGTACCTACTACACCTATTGATACTGATAACATCGCAAGACCTTGGGAGTTTTATGGTCAAGTGTCTGATGATTCTACTTGTACTGTAGATGAGAGTGATACTGATAACATTCCAACCTGTTATATGGAAGCTAAATGTGGAGGAGATGATAATGGATGCTATGAAGCTTATTCTAGTACGTATTACTATTATCTTTCCTTTGAGAAACTGGAAGAGATGTTGAAGAGTATGAAAATGGATTACAATGGTAATGGAGGAGATAACTCGATTGTCCATTCATCGGATTGGAACTTTACAACTTCTATTCGTGAATATTCAGAAACGTATGCAGGGAATTTGGAGGATTTGAAGGATAATACAGTGACGATATTGAAAGATGGTCTAGTTGGGAGTGTATTGGAGAATGTTGATGTGATGAAATGTTCTATGACATGTGGATGGATCAATATCAGCTATGATATTCTATATGAGAACTTTTGTGGAACACTATTGGGAGCTACATTAACGATCTCTGTGTGTATCTTTATGATGAGTGTATTCCTTATACCAGTCATTATATGTGCTATCATTCTACAAAAGAGATTGCGTGGAGTACGTAAGGGGTCAATGGAGGCTTTAAAGTTTAAAGGAGCGAATGTTTAAAAAAGTGTGAATATTTGTATTGTTATTAATACTACTACTTATAACCAATATATATCTTACGAGAGATGCTTTGGTCTTTTATCTATCAATAGTCTAAATACCCCTCGATAAGGCTTGATTCTCCCTCAACAACGCCACTTGCCACCTACACTTCCTTCCAATCGTATAAATCTCTTGTAGCTTTTCATTAAACAGATTCAAGTCTTTCAACTCCAAGTATTTATTATGTAATAACAAAGCTGCTCGTGCATCTTCAATCGAGTCATGTGTATCACCTTGAATATCTCCACCAATCAACAACGCACTTAAAAACCTCAACGCGATCTTCCTTTTCATTGGCTGTTGATACAACTCTACTGTATCAACTACTTGAGAAGAAGGGATGTGGATATTAATGATTCTAAAGTCTTTACGTAGTCCATGTCCTACAAAGACACAGCCAATGTCTACTAGATACAAGAGTTTCAAGTAGACAGTCTTGAGAGATACTAGATTCCGTTTGTTACCAGACGATGACGGGTCTAGATCTCTTGCTGTTAAGCCACTGAAACGAGTTAAATAATCGACGACAGGTTCTGTTTGAAGGATGTAGTCGTCAATGAGTACTTGCTGGTAGTTTTCCTTTGTAGAGATGACAGACACACGTGCTAAGGCTTGTCTGCTTTCTTTCAATACGACACGAGTGCCATCTGTCTTTACAATGGCTTCAGCCATTTCTACAGTCACAAATTCAGTATCAATCGCAATGCGATCTCCTTTATTCACATGATGGTGTAAAACAGTACTAGAAGAAGAAGAAGAAGGAGGAGGAGGAGGATGTTGTATACTACTGTTACTACTAATACGAGGAAGGGGTTTGGTATTAAAGATTGATTCTGGGATGGGCTGACGATGGAAAGAAGAAGAAGAAGAAGATGCGTTTTGTAAATGTCTAAATGTATCTCTACGTCGATAGACGAGAATGTTTGGAGATTTCCATGGGATGTGAAAGGCAGTAGCGTCCTGAACTATTGTTTTAGTTACTCTAAAGTCATTGAATAAGATCCAATTCGAAGCATACGTTGATAGAGAAAAGAGATGGAGAGATGGATCATAGACATGAAGGGCCTGTAGAGAGATAAGAGATAGAAGATTGTAGTATATAATAGATATAGATATATACACCTACCAAATGGCCTTGGTTCGATATCTCTTCTTCTTCTTCTTCTTGTTCTTCATTAATAGAAAACACTACAGCACATAAAACATACTCTTTACCACTCTTTAACATTGCTTTATCTACAACTACTTCTCCCTTCTCTCCATTAGATTGTGAAGATGAAGCTATCCAGTGTTGAACATCTTCCTCTTCTTCCTCTTCTCCCTCATGCGATTCAAGTCTCTCCAATACACACAACTGACCATCTTCTTCTTTACTACTAATACACAATTTAATCCTAAATGGTAGAAAAGAACCTCCTCTTGAGTTAAATGATTTCCATATAGCATTACTACTATCACTACTACTGTTCATATTGCATTGAATATTCAATACCTTTGGTAAACTCAGAGGTCTTCTAGTTTGATTGGTTAATTGATATCCATTACATTCTTTACACCAAGTCTTTAACACTCTGGAGCTCTTTGTTAAACTATTAAACAAGAGGGTGGAGAAGGAGGGTGGTGGAGTAGTACTGGTATTAATAGTAGCAGGATAAGTCAACTCAATCGTCTTTACTTGGGAAATACGGGACGTACAATGTGGTTTTTCATTGTAGTTCGTAGTATTGCAACAATAGTCTTGATGACACATTTCAAACCCAAACAAGTCTTCCACAACACTATTACTATTACTAAACTCCTTGTCAGACAACGACAGAGCGTCTAAAGAAGGCATCAGCTGTTTCTTTTCTTCCTCTCTTTCAACAGGTTGTTTCATCTTCTTTGCATCAATGTAGTTCAAAAGAAACCAATAAAAGGTTTCAATGATCTTATTACTCTTCCGATCTTGTCGATCTAATAAACCTAAAGCTGCAACTTCGGGAACTTGTTTAAAGACTCTTAAAAAGTTAGTAGACTGACAGCTCCGTATTGCAGGACGTTCGTGCTTTGCAATGTCGATCATATGGAAGAGAAACATCAATTCACAGCACAAACAGTCTTCGTCTTTTGTTTCTACGTCTTTTTCCTGTTCTTTGTTGCTATTACACAAATGATTCAAAACAGCTGATCGGACCTCTGGGATGTGATACAATAAGACCAAGACTGCGTTTGTGTAAGAATTGGGTAAGGAATTTTCAAAACCTACATATTCACTAGTGTTGTTGTAAAGACTAAAGTCAAAGTCATCTAAACCACGTTTAGAATGTTTGATTTGGACGGCTTGATAGCGTTTGGGGATGGACGTAGTAGTAGTAGTAGTAGTAGACTTTGTAGTAGAGGATGTAGAGGAAGAAGAGGGTGGGTTTGTGCTACTACTTCTACTACTACTATGCTTGTGATTCAAACCAGTGGCTTGGTCATGTCTTTGTAAAGGTAGAGTCATAGTAGTATTACTACTAGCAGCACCAGTAGAAGTGGTAGAGTTCTTCTTAATACTACTACCAGCCAGTAAATTCCTTGGGTCTACGTTCTCGTACATGCAAGTAGTTGTATCAGGATTGAATAACATGGAATTCAGTGCAGTTTTTGGGTTTTCAAGGTATCCCTAAAGGTCAGTTTAATAACATCGTAGGTTAGACAACACTATAGCTATCTATGAATCTAAACAATGACACACTTACTATCATACTGCCCCTTTCAACGACTCTATCCAATACGCTCTGTTTGATAGTTCGATTTGGTTGAGGTTGAATCAATGCATGAAGATACGCAGGAGATGATTCAGAGAGTAAAGATGGCTGGTGATGATTGCTGGTGATGAAATACTTGCTTGCAGGAGATGTATCTAGTGGAGAAATGGATACTTTAGGAGGGAAAGAGGGTGGAAAGGGCATTTCAAAGACCAAAGAGTTGTTGTTGACGACTGGAGCATGTTCACTAGTAGTTAAGGTATCCTTCCATAAGGAAAGAGTTCCATCTAAACAGCCAAAGAGTGCACATTCTGATGAAGAGGAGAAGGATACACTCGTGACTCCACCTCCAGCTGAATAAACAACATCATTGTCCATAGTCGTGTGTTCTACAACGAAATACTCATTACATTCCATTACAGTATCTTCAATCTCGTCGTATTCATTTAATACGTCATTAAAGAAGAAGACTTGGCCATCGGATAAGGTAACAGCAATATTGGAATGGTTAACAAAGGAAACAGAGAGAGGAGTAGTATTCGTACTAGTAGTATTAGTATTGGGTAGTACAAGACTGGATACCATCTGCATCATCCTTAAATCATACAGTCGAACGATAGAGTCTGTGTAGTACTGTTTAGGAGCGTTTTTGTCGAATGGATTAACTGAATGGGCAATGTTTCCTGCTGAAATGGCATAAAAGCCAAGTGTATCGAGAGAAATGACATTTCCAGAGTGAGATTCAATGGCATGTTCCACTCGTACAGAGCGTAATTCACAATCCAATACATCTATCGCTCCATGGTCTCCTGCACATAACAACATCTGATCACAGCTCATTACACTTGTTCCATGTTTCATTTCAATACTTGACTTGGGTAGAATATTACTACTATTAGTATTCATATCAAAACTAAACAGTTGAGAATGCTTCCCTGCTATTGCAACAGGCCTGCTACTCGTACTCGTATTAGACAATAAAGTCATACAGGTGAATTCATACGTTCCTTTTACTTCTTCTGCTACAGAGGGTCGTTTTGGAAAGGAAAATACGCCTTTAGAGACACAACCTCTTGAATGAATGGTAGCCATGGTTTGTGATAGAGAAAGAATGCCATTGTCAAATGGACAAATGTCTATGATAGCATGAGGATGAATTTGATGTGATACGAGCTTTTCAAGAGAAGGAATGGAATAACTAGTTAGTCTTCCCTGTAGATATAACAACAAGGTGTTATTAATGTACTGTTGTTTTATTTTTATTTATAAAATACGTACTTGAAAAGATCCATTCCAAACCATTTCATAATATGGATCAAAGACGACTTTAGAAGATAAAGAAAGCATATCATTGGACTGGTGGTTGATTTCTATCCATCCTTGTACTACATTATGACCATTATTATTCTGAATTTCATTTGTAGATGATCCAAATCCATATACTAAACTACTATCATCATGAGGAATCTGTTGTTGAAGACTGTTGTTGTTGTTGTCAGTGGTGTTATTCATAGTAGTATTGATAAAAGGTTGTTGTTGTGGGAAATATTCCATATTTATTATAGTAACTAGAGTGATATTATCATATGAATAGAGATAGAGATTAAAAGAAAGAAAGAAAGAAAGAAAAACAAGTTTCTCACCAATCACAACGAGATTGCAATCTCGTTGGAAGATCTGATTTCAATACGTACCAGAGAGAAGATTAGATCACCTATATATATATATAACTCTTGAGTATTATAATACAAGTATTGTATTAATAATAGATACACACTATAACATATACATTGCGAGTATTGTAAATTAAAATACAAT
>JACKZZ010006099.1_pt1 | contig 46101 bp, 14 predicted proteins | sample 8027871 | NCBI WGS metagenome assembly JACKZZ01 (sample SAMN15724774, study PRJNA655200) | protist metagenome | isolation source: fluorescence activated cell sorting (FACS) single amplified genomes of... | place: USA: West Boothbay Harbor, Gulf of Maine | collected 2000-07-19
AACCGCTTTCGCCATAGAACACAACTCGTATCATTTACTGATACTGATACGTCGAAGGTTAACATGTGCTGCAGTCCTTGGCTTCAACGCAGGACAACTTCATCTTTCGTCGATGGCATCGACGTTTTTCACTGCACGAGATGCTCATTCACCGATAGCAGCAGTGTTTTTGTGCATCAGACTGCGTTCCCGCCCATATACAGCTGCAGCTTCAGACATTCTGATGGCCAGACTCGAGCAGAATATCGTTTTTTAGCCTGAATGACCTGAGCATGCCAGATTCTGGGATTTGATGGAAAAATTGATGAAATATTGATGAAAACTCTCTATTTTAGAGTTTGAATATATGAAATTAATTCTTTTTAATACGATAAACATAAATAAATTATTATTTAATCAACATATAGTTTGAAACATCTTCAAATAAAGAGAAAAACACTCACATAGTGAGATGTGTCCAAAACGGACGAAATTTCTGTTCACAAAATAAAGTTGTTAGTAATATATTCTTATTATAATGATACAACTACCATTAAAACTACGCTTTTTGTGAAAATAAAGGTAAAAAATAAAATAAAAAATTAAATGATTGAATAATATTTTAATTTTTTATTTTATAAAAGAGAATTTCGGATTCTCTCTATTATTACCTTGGACCTTTGGAATCAAAGGACTGCTTCGAAGGCTTTTCCAAGATAGCCAGGTTGTGCTGACCTGTCTGCAACCCTTTTTCACGGGGTTACAGTCAAGCCTTCACTCCCTTATTAGCTATCCTTTCCAAACCTCCTTGCTCCTCTGATTTCTGGTCTTAGAGCATATCAGACCCTCCTTTTTAATATTGGTATGGTTCAGATTTCCTTTCGCTTCGCTTGCCTAGTTTCCCTGTAGTATTCTTGCTCTTTACATACCTAATTCTGGTAATTGAATTGGTACGTTTTTTATCAAGGAAACAGAAGTCTCTTTATTTTAAAACTTTCTTCACCACACCTCTGAAGGTCCTGGATTAAATATTAAGATAGGCTGATTAAGGCCTTAAACTGAAATAATCACTATTGTAATATTAAGAGTTCGAACACCTCAACTCTTACCACCTTTGCTTTCACCAGCAATTTTTGTTTTTCAAAAATTACAAATTAAAAGAATTGACTTCCACCAATCTTTTTACAATTCTTTTTCTCATCAACTTTGATCAACTTCTAGCGAATTCTTATTACTACTCTTTCACTTGACTCAAAGCTTGATTCTATTTACTTTTTTCTAATTACTCTTATTCTAGTTAAACTATTTGAGGAACCGAATAGTTAGTTTCAACTCGCAACACGACTTTTATGTATCTTAGTTATGTATTGAGAGGCAAAAAACTTCCCGGTGCAATCTTGAGCCACGAAGTGGCGATTTGTTTTTATTAAGTGTAATGGTTTTTATATCCTGTTTGGATCTCTATGTGATCTTGAACAAACGACTCATGTGACTCAAAAAGATATTGATCAAGAGAGAGGATATGGAACTTTTTCTTAGAAAAATGAGATCTTTTGAATTTTCATCTTAGTAAGAAACGAAGTCTTTGTATTTTTACCTTAATAAAAAAGAAGTCTTTGTAAGTAAAAAAACAAGGTGTATTTTTACCTTTGTAAAAAAAGAAGTCTTTGTAAGTAAAAAATCAGAGTCTTCGTTTTTCACCTTAATAAAAAAAGAAGTCTTTGTAAGTCAAAAATCAGGTTCTTCGTTTTTTACCTTAATAAAAAAAGAAGTCTTTGTAAGTAAAAAAACAAGGTGTATTTTTACCTTTGTAAAAAAAGAAGTCTTTGTAAGTAAAAAAACGAGATTCTTTGTATTTTACTTATGCTGATTTTTATAATGCTCAGGAACTTTTGGGATCCCAGATTAATATTAACAATATATGATTTAAAGACTTAAACAAATTTAATTCATCATTCTCGACAAATGTTCCATTGACTTTTCTCATCCATTCTCATCCTTCATCATCCTTCATCCCTGGGTCCGATTTTTCCATCTCTTCTCCGATGGTTCTGCTTCGCTTGTGTTGTTTTTCCTTAGTGCAGTGTTTGCATTGTCCTTAGCATTTCTTCACCTGCTTTCATTCTTTATTTCCTCCCGTGATCAGCTTCATTCCTTGGGTCCTCCTTTGCTTTTCCTGCTGGTCTTTTGATTTATGAATTTTTCTTTGGATCATTACGTATATCTGAAGGTCATAAAGATTAATTTATCTTGCTGAAGGGCTTAAACAGAAAAACTAAGCTCATCCTAATTCCTTTTGACTTTTCCAATTTTTTCTTGTTTTTTATGGTGTTTTTATCGCTGTTCTCTTGGTCGGAATCTATTGATGTTTTCTGCTAAGTTTTTACAAGAGTCTTGTAGAGTCCAATATTTTTTCAAAAATACTTCGTTGGAACTGGAATTCAGTTCGAGAGGTTTTTATTTGATTTTTTAACTCTTTGTGTTTGTTTTTATTTGGATATATTTTATTCTTTGTTTTTATTTAATTTTTTATAACTAATTTTTTTGGTTTTAATTTATTTTAACATAGGTTCTTTTTCTTTTCTTCCTTTTTTGGAAGAAAACGGTAGATGGTTCTCTTTCCTAGTTTTGATTAAATAAATCTGGTTTCTTTTTCTTTTTATTTCTCGGTTCTTTTAATTCTTCTCCTTTTGATTTTTTTCTTTATTTTCTCATGGTGCCGTGATCCTGGATCAACTTGGTTCTCTTCAGATTCATAGTTTAATCCCTTAACTCGCTCTCTTTTGATGTATTCAAAATCTTTATAATCTTCCACCTTTCTCACTGTAACCCCGTTTGAAACCTTTTACCTACTTCTGTTTCCGCTACAGCGCGTACTCGATTTTCGGACCCGGTATTATTTAGGGTGGGCTTAGGGTGGGTTAATTTTTTTGATTTTCTTACTTTATCTAGATCGCTTGTTAATCGATTCTTGAATCATCAGATTGCCTCTCTGAACGTGTCGCAGGGTCTTGTGAGCATCATGAAGATGATTTTGTGTAGGAATATGATGATTGATGTACCAGTAAATAACGTGAAGTTCTTTTGCAATGTAACCTAGTATGACATTGATGCTGATGAATAAAGCTCTTGAAATGATATTATCCACCGCATTTTCCTGATTTCCAAAGAAATACTGTAATATCATTGCCATTCCCAGACTACCCAATATGAGCCAACACAAGGTACGATGTTGATGATTTCTGGTTAACAACAGCATTTTGTGGGAACACAAAATTTTCCTCTTCTCCTTTGAACGGGCCTCCTTATATTACAAGATAAGGAAAGTTTTCAGTGACTTCAAATTTCGTGACAGATTGACTTGCGTGTTTATCTGTCTTGATTGAAATTTGGTAGTGATTGACCCGTGATACCTGTAGTGTTGATGCAATAATCTTTTAGATAGTAGAATTAACACTATAAATAGAAAATATGATGTCCCTGGGATACAATTCTTAATTAGATTTTACCAAATGTTTCCTAACTTTACATTTGATTATCATCCAAAGTTTACCCAATTTGTGTTGATTAACTCAGGTATTATTATTAGTGTACAGTTTGAGTATGGCAAGAGGCAGTCTCAGTGACTAGTTGATATCTTTACCTCAGTCCGATCTTGGTTGATATTTGAAGAAAGAACTGGAAATCACGAAGATATTTACACGTTCAATTATATGGTATTCACTTTCAAGAAATTTTTTTTTTTTTTAGTTTCATTCCAAGGTTACTGGTTTATTTACGAAGGTTTTTTTCAACATTTCCTGTGATTGAATTTTAAAATAAGGATATTCTTGGATTTTTTTCTCTTTCTTTGTTGGAATCTTTTCCAGTTAGAGCTTGTGATCAAGTGGTTTGAGAGTTTTGCGTTAGAATGCTGAACTACAAGGTTGATTTTGATCTATTGGCTTTGATTGTTCGTGCTGAGGATCAATAAATGTATCTTTGGTTTTTCCACTCAAGTGGAATTTTTTAGAAATCGTATGTGAATTTGAGGTTGCCACAGTCAGGAGGCAGTTGTACTTCATGATCGCTGTCATTTCCGCGAGGAATAATTTCCTGGGCGGTTGCTTTAGACATAATTTGAGCTCGTTGATAATCTCCGACGCGCTTTTCGAAGAAATTCGTTTTTCCTTGCATAGAGATTAACTCCATCCAATCAAATGGATTGGTGTAACGATTCGCTTCGAGGGCATTTAGCTCGATTAGTAATCTATCTGCAATAAATGACACGTACTGCTTCATAAGACGGGCATTCATTCCAAGCAAGTCTTGTGGGAGAATTTCATCAATAAACAAAAATTCAGTCTGTAATGCTTCTTCCACAATTTTGCGAATAATTCTACTAGGTAATTTATGCTTCAAGCGACGGTAGAGGACACATGCGAAGTCCGTGTGTAATCCTTCATCTCGTGAGATAAGTTCATTAGAGAAGGTAACTCCGTGTAGCTTGCCCTTTTTCTTGAAGTAAAAAATACCGCAAAAACTTGCTGAAAACATAATTCCTTCGACACAGGCGAAGGCAACAAGGCGCTCTGGAAAGGAGAGGTCCTGGTTACAATATTTTCGCGCCCACTTTCCCTTTGCATGGACACCTGCCTGATTGTGTAGTGCGTGGAATAGTTTGTTTTTTTCCATAGGGTCCTTAATCAAGGTATCAATAGTCAAAGCGTACACTTCCGAATGAATAGTTTCCATTGCAATTTGCATTGCATAGAAGGCACGAGCCGACGGATTCTTTACTTCGTTATAGAAATTAGTTGCTAAGTTATCGCAAACTATTCCATCACTTGCCGCGAAAAAGGCAATTATTCCCTTGAAAAATGCTTGTTCTTCAGGCATCAAGGTTTCCCAATCAATAGAGTCTTGGCGAAAGTCAATTTCTTCTGCAAACCATACATTTGCTGCTTGTTGTTTGTACATTAGCCATAATTCATCTTCAGCTTGAGGGAGAGTAACGAATTGCTGATCATGCTCCATCAACAATTCTTCTTCCTGCTCCTGTTCTAGAAATTGTTGACGTTCAAAGTGGTTATACATGATGTCATGCTGATACTCCTTGAATTGATGACCCCAATATACTACTGAGTAGTCCTGTAATACCATATGTATAGGTCCTTTCATGGGAAACCAATCATGTGGCAATTGTCGTGCATCTACGTAAACTGGCTCAGCTTGGTGAAAATTTTCTGCTTCAGCATAGGCAATTCCATTATTAGCAATCATGACCCAGTAAACTGGTACTTTGTACTCTGTTGCGAGTTCTTCCGTAGCTACCATATCCCACAGAGTCCCGAAAACAAAAATGCCATTCCCCTTGTAATCTAATAATATGGGTAGTGACTTCAGTTTCTTGTCTACCTCGAAATGGATAGTGTGAATTAGAGCATCATCAGCCTCGAAATAGGATATTTTGTCAGATTCTGAGACCTTAACAAGATGTCCAGCTCGTAAGGGAACAATTCTGTTTGGGGTGTATTGGTATCTAGGATACATCTTCTTCTTATCTTCCTTGGAATCTGTTGCCTGTTGCTTTTTATTGTTGCTGTTCGCGTTGGACTCTAGATGGCCTTGTTGGTTCTTTGGTTTATTGTTGTTTTCCCCTTTTGGGTTTGTCTTTTTCTTGGATTTACCCATTTTATTCCAAATTCAGAGTATAGACTGAATTGGAATAGAAGATGTAGATGTGACGTATTGTCCCTTGAAAAAAAAACTAGTGGCTTGTAACAAGGCATTTTGATGGTATATTGCTGAGGTCAAATGCACTTTGTTGTTAGCACGCGCTTGGAAACAAAAAAAAACCGTTAGACCTGCCATGACTTGGACATTGCCTGAATGCTATTGATTACTGCATTCATTTACTGCCCGATTGACTTAGATCTTACTAATCTCTTGCTTGGGGAAACTTTTGACAAATTGAAAGACAGGAAGTTACAGGATATCCTTAAAATTTTCAGAGTTTCGAAGAGAGACATAGAAGTGAAAAATTATTGCGATAGTAGACGGATTTGTAGATGGTCTAATTTTTCCGAACAGGTGTTGCTTATTTAGGTTTTACACAGGATTATTTTTGTGGGAAAAAGTATCACATTGACAATTATTGCTCCTGCAACACTGTTTCGCTTTTATTAGTGATAACAATGCTAGTGATTTCCTTCCTTATGCATTCGACCCTTGGTCTGCATATTTTTAAATCTCACTCCTGCTTCCCATTTTTTCTCCAGTTCTTCTTGGTTCAGACCTGCATAATCCCGGTTTTTGTGAAATCCTCCAAAACCTTGGATATGAGAGGTATTAAAGAATGTTTGAATTCTCTCCTCTTCTTCTTGTGAGATTATGAAGGTAGGAATATGGTAATTTGGATCATGTAAGTGTCGACCTCGTGCACCCGCTTCCATAAGCAAAAGTGCATATTCAATCATGAATATATCTAATGCTTGACCAGTTAGGTTCTTACCAATTTTCCTGTTGAGGTAGCTAGTCCCATGATGATTATCCTGAAGATATTTGGATATATAAGGGTTGCATCGATGAGCTTTAAAATGGAATTCACTTCCTTTTCCCAAATGAAAGCTAGAGCATCCCATAACATGTGTTGGGGTGAAGGTAACTTCGCACCAACATTCATTTCTGTACTTCTCGCCATCTATCATGATCTGATACATGTAATGACGAGAGCTAACTTCATGAGGAATATGCAAATCCCATCCCTTACTTTCACGTAGTGTGAGCGTGAGTTCACAGTCCTTTGCATGACCAGGAATATTGACCTTCAGCTCTGGCCATCGCATAGCCTGCATAATATACAGTTGATGTAATTTGGAAGTGTTAGGCGGAGTCCTTTGCGACATCTTGGGCAACTATCAATGTTTTACGTGATTCCCTGTATTTTGCAATAATGTGATGACTGTGCCAGGATATCCTTAAAATTTCCAGGCTTGTGATTTGGTGTTAATCAGAAGAAATGTGTTGAGACGATTTCCTGACAAAGCTACCGTGCAGTTCGCAAAATAACAAGGTAATTTACGAAAATGTGCATGTCTTTTGGATAAGAAGACCGGGATTTCGAGAAACAATCGTGTGATAGTTGGATTAACGATGTTGACGATGTAGAAGAACAAAACAATGGTCTTGATATCTGCATTTTTGAATGTATGATGATTGATTAGTTTGATATAGATAGTAATGACAATTTGAAGAGTACATGATAATTTTTGTAAAGATACTGTTCTGATGTTCAACCGAAAATTTGTGATTTGCAAAATGGTTAGTAGTGAAGGGACACATCATATGGGATCATTGATAGTGATAACATCGTGTAATTCAATTTACTGATGTTATGTAATCATTGTAGGTATTCAACCATGTCCAACACTCTTTGCGCCGCCATTATGTGCCGGCTGAATTTCTCCCTGTAAATCAAATACCACAAGTGTTTTAGACTGGGTTAGAATCCTTCTTCGATTAGCTGATGCGTTAGTTTCGAGTGAAATGGTTAGGTTGAGCATTTCACTGACTTTGAGAAACTCCAGAGTTAGGTATAGAATTTCCGGTGGTAGTCTAGACAACCGACCTTTGTTACCGCTGACTTGTATCATGTCGTAGTGGTGTGTGAGAAAGTAATACCTATTGGATGTATCTCACCTTGTAGTCGGCCCCAAAAAAACTGAAACTGAACCAAATTGACATTGTGCTGGTGTGAACAAAAATTGAACGATGGAACTCTATTTCTGTTTAGTAGACAAGTACAGCTAGGTTTTTATTGATGTCTTGCTCTACTTTTTTGGCAAAGTTTTATGCTGCCAAGAAAAAAAACAGAACATATCCGTTATTCATCTAATTTTTTTGTGAACTCTCTTGCGAGTATGTTCCATTGGTTATGAATTGGCTCCAGCCCTGGTTGTGATCTCGTGAGAGGTGCAACAGAGTTGGATTGTGTTTCAAATTTACGAAAATATATGCGTTCTAGCTTGTATTTGACTTAGACTTTTGTGATGTACAATTGAGTATCTAATTGTTCTTCTCAGACTGTCTTGCGAGTATGTCTGAGATGTATAGGTTACGTGTTACTGGCGATGCATAATGATTTCGAATTCATTCGCTCAAGACTGTCTTGCGAGTATGTCTTTCAAGCGAATGTATTGATAAGATTGATATTGACAAAAATTCCAAAAATAACTGATTTAAGACGTTTAACAGTAATGAAGTATCTGAGAGGTAATAGTATTCATCCAGTTTAATTCCGCTTTTTCATATTAGTTTTTTTTCACTTTCATTTTTCTGTTTTTGGTTTTAAATGGTTTATATTGCGGTAATTTTCTAATGGATAAGATATGACCGAGATACTTCCTAAATTCACAGAGAAAAAATTCAGTATCGTCAGTATCCCAACTGCCGCACAACTCGATTCCCTTTCTTCTGATTACTTGGTGTGCGATTTTTAAGTGTTGTCTGAGCCATATCCAAATCTCATCTCCTCCCCCGGATCGTAGTTGTTGTTGCGTTAATTTTTTGTATTCGTTTGGTATTCCGAATAAATAAAAGATAGCACCAGCTATTCCATTGCCAATATAAGCTGAGCGAACAATATCAGGTTTGATATGTTGATTTACGATGGAAAGGCTCATAAGTTGCTGATAAGTATAGAACGGCAAATCATCTATCACTTCGGATCCCGGCTGAAGAATTTCTATTGCATTTTGCATAGTAATATTGTTGATAGCATTGAGTTGACCTGCTTGTTTATGTATTAAAGCAGTAAACTCAGCTATCCCTTTTTTAGTGGTTACTTTGTAAGGACTTACAGAACCCAAACCAGCGCGACAAGACATCTTGTGTTTTAAACACCAAGATTGAATATTATCTAAGATTGGTAGTGTATCTGGTGAATTCCATCTTTCACTAAATAAGATCCAAAATAACTTCTCCTTCCTGTTGATGTTTTGATTGCATTTCTTGCGTAATGCTTTGTTACTTCGGTCATACCACTGTTGTGGATTGCATAATCTATACTTCAATATGACTTTATCCTTTACTCTGCTCTTGTCTATGCGGCGTTGATTCAATTGAGTCATAAAGTCAAGCATAACCTGTTTTTGTTGAGCCCTTATATCTTGACGATATCTGGGCGTCTGTGCGTAATTTGCCAATTTCATAATTGCTTAAAATCCTGTTTAATTCCTTAATTCTGCTATTTTTAATTTAAATTTGTCCTGCCAACGGAATCATTGCTGATTGGTTGTGGCGGATAGTAATCACGGGATTTGTGGGTACATTTCTCCTGTAGTATGAGATGTGGCCGATGATGGTGACTTGGTGCCGAATTATGAAATGAGACAAATGTGGTTTGAGAACAAACGATACGCTCAGAGTAGATTTGAACAAATACCAGATATAACGATCCTATCAGCATTTTGTCTCACGTGGTGATTCAATGGCTGTTGGCCATCATTTTCGAGCAGTTGCTGTGAACAAAAATGTCTCGATTGATCACGAATAATACCAGATTTCTGAGTAATCTAGTTGCTTCGTGAATATAGTAGTCTACCACGCATAGTTGTTTGTTTTCAAAAACCACTTGGTAGCAGTAATACAGATAAATATTAGCACTTTAATCACTAACCGTTACGGCTTGAGACTCTCTTGCGAGTATGTCTCATTCTTGGTGTGCACTGGGTCTTTGATAAGCACTATTATTTTAACTGTTCTATTTCTGCTTGACTTCATTAGCTTTGTAGATTGAGGCGTCACAAGTGACAGGATCACTAGTAATGGATTGGAAAATGCTACAAAACTACACTTCTTTCACTTGTCAAGTGATTGTTCTTTCTGAGACAAACCTCCTTTAAGAGTAGTACCGTCTGCATATTTGGTCGGTCTAGGTCATTTCTGCCTTTATCTAGAATTGTACTCGAGGAGTGTATGTCTCACGATTTCTTGCCCTTAAATTCTCTATTTCTTGCAACATTTGACTATGTGAAGGCTGAGTATAGTTCTCCTGCACCATCACAGTTATCATGTTCTGAATTGATTCCTGTGTTTGCTCGTTCTGTATATAAGTGTCCAACTCGCGAAATGCCTTCTTTATGGGCCAGGAAATAGATGCAATACGTGTGTGTGCAGCAAATACATTAACGATTTTGTTTCGAATTTCACTATTACTATGAAGAGTCAGAGCTTTCGTGATACGTAGGCAACCATAGTGCACTTTTTCTTGCTCTTCGTCACCTAGGTTGTCATGTGTTTCGTACATCTGATTTTTTTCCTTGCTTATGTAGAAACAGGACTCAGTTGGAATTATCTTTTCGCAGCTGATAAGATGGTGCCAGCTTTGATTGGCTTCCGCTGCACGTTCGTGTTGTGCGTCTCCAACGTGGAAGGCCGTTGTATCAAACAAGAGTAAGGCTGGATTTACACTCACAAAGGGAATGATGATCGGTTCCGGTCTTTCCTGATCTAATTTGCTATTTGGGTCAGTATACAGATTTCTCGGACCCAGAGTTAGTATTAGGATTTCCAAACAACAAAAGGGCTTTAGATCATTCGCTAACTTTGACCAACATAGGGAGTGAGTCATGTTGTGCACAAATTGATTCCTGATGTCTTGAATGTGTACACTACTAGTGGGAAATATCTTGAGTTGCTCATAGAAGAATAGCATGTATTCGATGCGCCACATTTGACTAGTTCGGTATATGTTCACATATTGGTCTTGGATGTTCGTATAGTTTGACTCCAACCAATCTTCGACTTGTGGAGTAATGTCCATCTTCCAGACTTGTTCGTCTTCTTCTACTGCTTGGTATAACAGTGGTGGTAAATTAACAAATCTCTCGGGCGTGGTGGTCATTACAGAATCCACATCAACATTGACACCGTACCGATACACATTCTGCAAATTCATCATGTTGTCATATATTATATGATTGAGATAGATATGGCGTAAATATCTCGGGCAATGCTTCCATCCACTTGAATAAGTGCTAGTTACTACATTATGACGTACACCTCTCTGCTGAATAGGTATACATAAGTCATTGAAATTCAAATCTCTGTATATTTTGTAGAGAATGATCATTATGATCTGCGATACGTTTTGTCCTACACATCCAAGGTGTGCGTTTCCTTGGTAGATACGAGTGGTCATCAAATATTCTCTAGTCATGATGTCAGTATGATTCTCTCTGGTCAATTGATCTATGGAGAGTAAGTACTGAGATTCTGAACGAGTTAATTGAAACATGTCTATATAGTCATGCAAATCTGAATGCTCATGGATATAACGCTTTACCATATATCCGTTTATCTCATCTGGCTGGTCTCGAAACCTTTGCATCAAATATTCAACTTCGCTTCCTCGAAGTCCATTCGTCATGCGTTTTGCATAAGAGTTGTATTGAACTAGGTTGAACAGTTCATCTTGTGTGGTCCAAGGTACTTGACTATATTGTGCTCGTGGTGCTGCAATAGGAGAGTTGACGTAATAACCTTGTTGATTCGTAAGCTTGTATTTCAGCTGTTGTTCGTCTTCTGCTTCATCCTCCCGTGTGGATCCGATTTCATTCCTGAGCCATCTTACAAACAACTCCTGTTGTGGTTGGGTTGGTTGTAAGGTCAAAGCTAGATTCAGCCAATCCAGCAAATCCAGTTTGGCCAAAACCTGATCCATTAGTACCTCGATGGGTAACTGACAAAGTAAAGATTGAAGGGTCATGTTTTGTGTGCTTAACGAAACAATACTATGCTCAGTTTTCTCTTAATACCTAAAGAATGCTACTTTTCGATTTCTCTTTGGTACCTGTCATAGAATGATATCAATTAGTGTAGCATGATATCCTTGATTTGTAGTGCCGTGAATTAGATGTTTCGCATAGATAGCATTTGTGCGCGTCTGTTGAAAGGGATACTGCACCTGTAATACATTATAGAACACTTTAGATCAGAAATTCATGGCTGTTAGGTGTCCAATGAAGAATGAAAAATTGATATATAAGTCCTCTAGTTCCTTCATAGGTAACTCCTTGGATGGTTTCTGTTAGCCATACACTTGTGTTAGAACTAGGTTCGTTCTTTACAGAACCTTCCCGTTTAGTTCTGATTCTCAAGCATTTAGGCTTTAAAGAATTTAGACCTGTCTGAGATAAGCCGGTAATCCGAAAGGGTCTTCCTGTAGAAGATCTATATCTGTTACTAAGCTGGTAAGTTCATAGGTGTAATAGTTCTCCTTAGTATGCTCTGTAAGAAGTTCATCGATAGTACCAGCCTTGGTCATCTTTCTTGAAGTCACTATTTCTTCTTGTCTCTTCTGTTTTTGCTCTTTAGACCACCGAAACTGGTATTTAAAAGGACTACAAGTATGTGGTACGGCGTCCTTCTTTTGCTTTTCGCTATCCTGAACCTGAAGATATCTTTCTACTTCATTGATACTGCTTGCTAATCCCCAGTATTCTGCTTCTTGTGGTGGAGTGTTACGGTACTTACAGAATCATAGTATTTCCGCGCATAATACGAATACAACCAAAATTACTCTTGTCATGTGGGTACCAAGGTCTTTGTGTGTCGATATTCTCATTAACTAGAAACTTGGTTTCGTAAATAAAGAGCTTTTCACTCATTATTAGTGAATGCCATTTGTGGTCTGGACCAGGTAGGTTGTGCCGTGTTTTTTTGAGGCGGGGAATAATTGTTGTTTCCTGACTAGCATTGCCGTGTGGCACTGTCAAGACAGGATTCATGGTTACATATGAGTATACTTGAATTTCCTTGTCTTCCTCTACAAAGGTATCATACCATGTCCCGTCAACCTTGGCTAGTCCAGAACCGGGAAAATTTTTAACGATGAGTATTTCGAGACAACAGTAATGCTTCAGGTAACCCGATATTTCATGAGGTATTTGGATGTATTTTTCAAATTCTTCCTCCTTTTCAATTCTGATTTTATGTACCCAGCGATAGTATTTCAGTTGTTCTGCACCGAATATTCTTCGAACAACATCGATATGCTGTTCGTCGGGATTATGCGCTGAAAAGAAGGGAGTGCGTCCATTGTCTGGATATCGATATCTTTGAGAAGCAAATAGATGAAGAATGCGCCATTGCTGACTTAATCTGTACATTTGGGCATGGTGAGACTGATAGTCACCATGATAGTTATAATACCAATTTAGAATTTGTGGGCTGATTGCATCAGTCCAATTCTGATCATGATAAGATTTTTGTAATAGGTTTGGCACTAGTAACGTGTAGAATGTTACTGGTCTCTTTTCAGCAACACTGGCGCATGGTCGAGCCAAATAATTTTGATGATAGGGTACTATATTTGAAGGGGCTGCTATGAATCCTGTTGGAATGGTAGACATAAACTGGATGTCTTCCAAATCAGCCCCAGTTATGTCCTTACACTCTAGTAACTGATCTGCCTCTACGCTTTGGTATAAACTATATAGGATAAACATTGCTACCTGGGGTAGATTTTGAGCTAAACATCCTGTTTGATAGTTTCCTTGGTACAATTGAGTACTCATGAAGATTTGTAGACTTGGCTGATATTGACGGATCTTCTTTCCTTCCTCTAGCAGGATATTGTCAAATCTGGGAAGATTGAAAGATTGACAGAATTCTTTATAGGGTAGTCTGAGATGTCGATATCTATCCAGTAAAAAACTATTTGCTTCGGTTGGTGATCCTTCATAGTTTTCTTTGATCTCAGCATATAACCTAGGATGGAATTTGAGCTGTCTGTCTCTCTGATGTTTGGTATATAGTAGTTGGAATAGTTGGAGTTGTGAACCCCATGAAGTTTTTGTTGACCCGATTGAATGATTAGATGAGAAGTAACTCTGAGTAATGAGACACTGTGATGCTTCTTCTTTTAGTTCGTCCTCATGAACGAGGTCGATCTCTCGTTTCTTTATGATCTGGTCTCTTAACCAGCTACTAAGATTTCGCTGACTAGTGTAACGAGACTGACAAGCCTGAGCAAAAATAAATGTTTCATGTACGTTGAGATGAGGCAGGATTTTTTCTATGAATAGTTCGATGGGGATCAGACTTAGTCCCGACTTTTGAGTGAATTTCACACTCCTGGTTATTCGCTCTGTTTCTGTCATTTTGTGGTGAGTTTGGACTACACACCTTTACACTCGGATTGCGAACATTCACTACATATATCGTCAAGACTAACTCTTGGTCCGTAGTTCTATTTCCCTTATTACTACAACTTACATCTCACTCCATTTCTGTGTTCATTCTTCTTGTCACCATTCAGGAACCTTTGTATGTCTTAGTCGCGGATGAACATGTCATAGTGTACGCCTCTATTGAGAACTTTTGTCATCTGGGCGGTTACAACACTGTCTTCAAACTTGATTGCACGCAGCTGTACAAGATGAACAATTTTTTCAATGAAGTAAATGTCTTCAATACTTGGTGTTAAAATTCTCTCAATTGCTAATGACTCTGAGGGATCTAGATGATAGCCTAAAATTTTCGTTACTTCAGGTTGAAAACGGTAAATTTTGAAGCCTTGTGCATCATTAGCTATTCGTGATGACTTGCCTGAGTCTTCTGAAGCAATGGTACACCAATATTTTCCATTTATGCTTATATCAAAGGTATAAATTCCTTTTTTCTGACAGCCACAAAAATGGAACTCGTGTTCTTCTACGCTAATAATACAAGATTGCTTATGATCGCGACTTGGGACACGGAGTCGATCCAACGGATTTCTGAGTGTGTGTTCAATACATTTAAACAGTAATGAACAGTTCATCACTTTTGTGTCAGATGGCGTTGGTGTTGACATTTGTCCTTTGGTAAAGTCGTTACTAGGCTAACCTTAGGTGATATTATTGATGTATCCGCTTATTTGAGCACTTGAAGAGGAGACTGTCTTGCGATTATGTCTCTCTTATTAGTGCTGGATACTCATCTAATGGTGATGATCACTGTATGTGATTTATTTGGTTTTGTATCACGAGTTTTGGAGTAATTTTTCGGTGGATTTGTAGTTTTAATAGGTTTAGACAACTATATTGCTCTCTGTTGCTCTTCTAAACGATGGATGTTTGACTTGAGGTGTAGATACCTGGTTTGGGCTTTATCTTGCTATTTCGTACTCTAGCCAGGACACACGCACTTATCAAGAGGCTGAAGAAAGTGTGACAGGTAGTAAAGATCTTATTCGAGAATTTAGTTGGAGAATTTTTTGCTCTTTTTGATGAAGTTGAATGGGTGAACTACCTTTGTTTGGATGTTCTGGATGAGTCTCCGTTGATGTTGATTTAGGATTATATCGTTGCCGATGAACCTAATCGCTCTTTCAGAACAAAGATAGACTATTTGCTCAATAAGATAGGTATCCTTTTGAGTAGAGAGTAGTTTACGTTCAATTTCGTTACAGATTGAATCGTTGTGAGAAAAGGCGATCAAACCTGAGCCATCTGTGGTCTGATGATATATCGTGAATCCCCTACTGTTTGGAGAGATTAATGACGAGTCATTCAAATCTAGCATACATACACTGCACCAATTACTGTTATCTATGTACAAGTCGAAAGAGGGTGCGAATTTTTTAGAAGGTTTGAGATATGGTTTACTAGCCGTTCTGAGTGTAATCACACAGTCATATCCTTTACTTTTACTTGGCACCCTTAATTGATCAAATTTGTGTACAACTGTATGGTGAGCATATAATTGCAACAAATTATCAAAATCTAGAGTCATACTTGGTGAGGAAAATTTTTGATATTTATTCCTGTGATATTGGTGTAAAAGTAATTCAGATTGGTACATGATTGAACGAGTTTAGACATCATAGGATATGACAGTTGTAGGTAACTCGGAATTTCTTGGTGGATTCGGATTAGATTTGGTAAAGTTGTGTAGAAGGCCGGTATTTTCAGAAAAATCACTTCTCGAGAAACGTAGATGAATGGGACTTGTAGACGGACATTGATTCAGCCATACCTCTATTTCGGGTTGTAGTTGGTTTGTTTCTGGTATTTGAGGCTTCCTGTCCTCGTTGACCGACGATGGTCCGTGTGAACAATGTTTGTAACAATTTCCCATGTTGTACGTTCCCGGTTTAGTGCATGAAAAAACTAGGATTTTTAGATCTGTTGGTAATAGCTCCGTATGGAAGGTTTCTCATTCATTTCAGATTCTTTCCAACAAAGTCTAGAATTCTTAGTCATGGTGGCTTGAGTATTCTTATATTCGTAAAAGCGACTAATCTTCCTATCTCCTTTGTAGGTATCTAGATCAAATGCTTTAGTTAAGATATCCACCACTGGATGCGATGTTAGAGCTTTTTCTCGAGGTTGATCAAATATTTTCCACCAAAGTCTACCTTTTTCTTGATTATTGAGAGTCTCAGTCAGGTAGATGATCCTTAGCTGTGGTAAACCGTTAGCATCATATGTGTGAGCATTTTTTGTCTGATATTGCTCGACTTGAGTTATTTCGACATTTTGATGGTGTAGAAATTCAACCCATTTGTTGTGATCCCATATTCTGTTGTATTGACATTTTTCGAATACTGGATGTAGATGTAGATGCCAGCCAACATGTTTTCCTTTTGGGGATCCCTTTTTTGCGCGCTCCAGAAGGAGACTAAATTCCTTTTTATATGACAGTGTGCCTCCAATTTGCCACTTTCCAGGTTGTTCACGCTGGAACCAATTTGGAGAATTTACTACGATTATCTCAAGCAAATAGTATTCCAAATTCCTAGGCATTAGATGTACCCCAGTCATATGAAGAAGAGTTCCATTAATTATTGCACGCGGACTGTTAAATAAGCACTGGAGTCCTTTGTTTACTGGACTGTTAAGTTCCAGACTTAACCAGTAATTTCCTTCTTTATGGATATGACTTTCAGAAGTCAAGTTGGCAATTTTCTTCAAAGTGCTATCGAACCAGTGTTGGTTGAAGGTCCTAATGCGCTGTAATTTCTGTTCTCGCTGGTTACGCAAGTTAGCTATTACCCCACAACCGATCTTTTTCAGTTGTTTGTTGAGATCTCGATACATAGCTGGGTTTTGGTAATATGTCTTGCATTTGTTGCAGGAGAACATAGCATCATGATAGGTAATATTCTTCCTTCTGATTCTTAGCTCTTTGGTCTTTATCGCTTCTGCGTTGTTTCTAAGGCTTAGGATGTTATGTCTTCCTTTTTCATAATTGGGTACGTTAGATATTTGTCCCCTGTTCCAACCCTTAGTAGTTTGTAGTTGATCATATATGACCATTATATTACACAGGTCCTGATAGCAAGGCGGGAGCTTGATGTTGGTGGGTCGCGCCCTACTTAGTTTAGAGTGCATGTTGAACCTATTGACTATAGTACGTGGGGTTAAAACGAGTGCACTAATGTTATTGTTACGCTGATTTTGGTTGAAGCATGACATTAGTTCCAGTATCAAATAGTGTATGTTTCTTGCCCAGGCACCTAGTATATGACTACCTCTTAACAGGTTGAAATTAGTGAGTGTGTCATGACATAAAGTTCGACCATCATTGAGACACCATGCTAGCCTTTGTTTTTCTATGAGAGGCATGTCCTGTGCGTGTAAACAATTTAGCCCCGATTTGCGCTTCTGTTTCGTCCATGGTGAAAAAGTACCTAGGGTCCATGGTTTCTTAGGCATCATAGTACTAGTGTTTGATCCTTCCTGTGATATTTCATTTATGATTCTAGCACCGAGTCTTCTGCCGGAATTATATGTCTCCTTGGTCACCTCACTTAGTTTGACTCCTCTGCTTATTTGAGACCAAAGAGTTTCGGATAGATACTCAAATGGATATTCTGTGGCCACTAAGTGCTCGATGTCTAGCTGGAACTGATAAAACAAGGCACGCTGATCACTCATCATATGATTCTCCCTTAACCATTCCTGTTGATTTTTGGTGATCCCCAGAAGAGGATACTGTTGGAAGTCGGTTTCAAAGTGATCTGCGTCGCTTGCTATACCTGTGCTGTTTGACCAGATGACTGTTTGGTGGAGCCATTTATATACTATTTCACGCTTTCTCTTCGAGTATTGCGTAGCTATAGTAAGTGATGCGATATCAATCCAGGTCAAGGAGGGGAGGAGGTAATCTCCTATTATCTCAAAAGGTATGTCTTTGAATTTCATCATGTATTCCCAATTTCAAAAAAATCTTGAATTGACTCGTTTTGATTGGTGATAATGACTGACTGATATGATGATGACTTGTCAAGTATCTGTGAACTATGTATATGATGATCCTTGAACCTATATTCTACGGTGATAGCGCCATCTTCCACTCGTGGTTCATGTTCTAGATTTACCACATTGGTTTGAATTTTCTTTAGTGCAGATTCTTTTTCTGGGTGAAATTGTATGTTAGTCAATTCCTTACCCAGATTACTTAGTCTTTCCTGATTGTCTAAACGTAGGTCTAAGTACTCATATGTTTGTGCTCGTTGAGTCTGCTGCAGTAGCTGTTGGAATTCATAGGCTTCCCTGACACATAGGAGATGTGTTATCATCACCTTTTCTGGTAGTTTAGGTTGTTGATGAGCATCAGAATACAATTCTGTTGGTTTAAGCTCGTACATACATGTGTCCAAGAGTTGATACCTCCCTTCTATGAGTAATAGCTGTGGAGTGATATTGAACAAGTTGTATTTGTTTTGGTAATGTATGCGATGCATTATGACTGTTTCAGCTATGTCATGGTAGTGTGCTATTCTTTGACTGTTGAGCCATAGTTTGGGATCAACGTTACTTACTACATATAGTTCGACCTTATCTATTGTGCGAGTGTATCTTATAATGTCGAGTTCTGTGTCTAAGGGTGCGAGAATTTCAGGATCTAGTAAACCTTTGCGGGTAGGAGAAAACAAATATGTGAGATTTTCCTGATACATCTTATCTTGCTTAAGGCTATATTCGCTTTGTATTTCAAGAATCTTGCTTATGGCTTGGTTTGTATGATTGATCTGGTTATAATTGGTAATGCTAGATGTCACTCTTATTAGAAGTGATTCCCACATGGGAGAAGAAAAGATTGACCCAACATGGGGGGTTGTACTCATTATAGCCAGAAGGGCGCTATACTTGTATTGTGGTATTACATGTAAAGGATAACCTTGCCATATTTTAAGCATCATGAATCCTTGAATGTGTTCTTGAGAGAAGAGGGGGAAAATCTTGCTTCCTTCTATCTTAGCTTTGTAGATCCCTACTGTTCCACCTGGTGGTAAGGTGGTTAGATCCCCGTAGTTTAGGAAACGTGGATATACCTTGATTTTGCCATTTCTTCTGAGGCAACTCAGGAGTACGTAATCTTGACTTTTAGTCCAAGGTAGAGTTTGTGCCAAGTCTTCTTGACATGTTAACCATACTATGCTCAACGATAATCTTGATTGTCGTTTTAGTTTGAGCAATGAGTGACTTCTTGGTAATTCATTGCCTTCTTGGTTGAGATAATCTTCCAATGCTTGAAATGATTGCTGGAATTCACTTAAGTACGCCTCATTACCCAGTGCTATACTGCAACTAAATAGGTCTGTAAACGTGAGAAACGGTAAGATTTCAACGAGAGGTAATTGGCTAAATTTCACCATCTCTAGTTCATTCCCTGTTTGTTAGTGGTTGAGTATCAGGTAATTGGATCAGTGATGCTGTGAGGTGATGATTTTTGCAAATAGATCTGCGTCGTTGAGTGCAAAAAAAGGCGTCACCGGCTTTAGTACTTGATGTATGTGGATCTTTGGAAAAAACGATGATTTCAGTCCTAGATTATGTCGAACAGGGTTCACTTTATCCATTTCTTTGATGGAATCATGGATGTTTTTGCCGCGGAAGATTCTGCATTGTCTTAAGGAGTGTTCCTCGGTGACATTGCTACTATTAACAATTGTTTGTGTGAGTACCACTGTGATTAGCCCTTATAAGGGTTGGCTAGAGCATATCAGATGAGTGGTCTCTGCGACGATTCCTTGTTTGTTGTGATATTCTTTTATCTTTCTCAATTTTCAGTTATCTTAGAATCGTTGACTGTATTATTAGAGGTCAAGGAGAGATAATTTTTTAATGTTGTCACGGAAAGTTTGGGTTGATAGTCGGAAAATTTTTCTCCAATTTCGATTAATGACTTTATAGCATTTACAGACATTGTTGTGATGGCAAATGGTTCTTGATTTGCTCAGTAGAGAGATTGAATACGCTTGGTGACCATGTGGTGCTTGATGTGTTGAACGTTAACTATGCCGATGGTTTTTTCGAATTTTTTCAGAGATGCCCCAAAATTATCTGTTCATCTTTAACTCTCGATCATTGGAGTGGTGATTGACAGCTGGCTTGCGCGTATGCTATTTTCACTTCTCCTTGTAATCAAGAATTAATGATAATGAGATAAAATTGGATAGCTGAGATAGTATCTTAACAACGTGAAAACGTTCTTCTGAAGGTAAATAGCTTTGTCAGATTTTGCATTTTCTTCATTTTCATGTATACTGCTGGAGGATAGCGAGATTATGCATTTAAATAGAATCTTGTCCGCTGGCCAATCTCATATGATCCGGGTGCAAAACCCCAGTCCTGTTTTTCACTTTTTGACCAAGTTTTTCGTTAGGTTTTCTGGTTCTTTTTCGCTTTTGTTGACGTACTCGTTTACTGATAAGTAGTCCTGATGTGTTTTGGATCATTGAGAGTTTAGATGACTGAAATAGTGGCTTAATCACGTAAAACGTTCTTCTGAAGGTAAATAGCTTTCGAATATTTACGATTTTTAACAGTTTCCGTGATACTGCTGGGTGATAGACGAAACTCATATTTAATCAGAAAGTCTTCCGCTGGCCAATCTCATATGATCCGGGTGCAAAACCCCAGTCCTAATTTTTCAAATTTTTTGCAATTTTTGATCAATTTTACCTGTTTCCTACCTTATTTCTACTAGGTGATATTTAGTTGTGACCACTTATCATTTTTAGTTGTAGCATCTATACTTCCCTTCTTCCAACTTGTCATACTCTGACTTTTTGAACCTATCGCGACAGCTGGCTTGCGCGTATGCTGTGTTGAAGAGTTCGTCTGGCCAGGGTAGGTTGGTTAGTAAAGGGTGTACGATGTCTTGCTTTAAAAGTTATGAGGTTGGGAAATAGGTTCACTGGCTAATGATCTTGCCCATATTTGATCTTTGTGCATAGTTCGACTTAGTAATTTCAAAATCAGCAATTTTTCGGAGTTCCCTTGAGATTCTCGAATTAGATCTTTGAAGGTTCCCACGGTTTTATCAATCGGTAGTAAAAAGAGCAATAATTTTATGTCCAATTGAAGCTCTTTAATAGCCAATTGATCCTGGGTACCTTCTCCAATACTTTCTTCACTGTACTGTAGTAATGCCTTTCGGAATTTCCTATAGTCTAACTTTTGCAGATCGACATCTTTCTTTGATGCGAGGGCTATAGTATGGCCTTTTTGTACCTGTTCCAGTTTATTGTACGTTTCACCATCAACATGGCGTCTATGGTGTACGTATCTATTACTTCTTGGAACGATCATGCCGCGCAAGACCACGTGTTTAGTGAGATATTCGATTTCATCTGCACGTTTTAGTACATTATGTCTCATTAGCATGTAGAGGCGTCCGATGTTGATCTCACTTGCATCGTCATCTTTTATGACCTGTAGATATTTCGCGTCTCTTTTACTGTCCATCACTTCCATTATTTCCTGTTTATTGATTTTGCATGATGGTAAATGTTGACCCGAGAACTCAGTAGTCTTGGAAGAAGTTACCCTTGCTCCGGCACTATTAAAGTGTAAATCCAGAGCTTCTAATGCTTGGCTTTCCTTCCAGTGTTTGGAATTATAGATAGCTGTGTTAATACTCGTACTAGTTTTTTCTACTGGCTCCACGAGGTGATTCGTAATTTTCACTTCCTCGAGACGACTTGGTGTTCTCATGAGAGAGAGGCTTCTCAAGCACATGGCTACCAAGTCGCCTTCTTCTGCATGCATCGTCTTACCTGGGAATTGAAAAATGCGACCGCCGCCTCCTGGTCTGTATCTACAGAGGCAGTGCGGGCATGACCAGCGCGTAGCTTCTAGAAAGTTGGATCCGTTTATGATCCAGGCCATTGATGGTATTACACCATTACAAGTAGTAACTAGACTATCATCCTCCACTTTCTTATCCAATATTGCATTAGTGTTTGCTTCTTTGATTGAGCATTCTTCTTTGCGATTTGACCAACGCTGAGGATTCATATAGTTTTCGGCCCACTGCCTGTATAATTCTCCTTTTCCAGGTGTTAACAGTGGTAAATGAAATATCGCACTGTTATTCCATGGAGTAGCAGAAGTATTACTGCTGCAAGAATAAAAACTTAACGGCAGTGATTCGAAAGATCCTCCCAGGGACTGCCAATATCCTGGATCGACCAACGGGTCAAGATTGTCTGTATATAGATCCAGTTGATTTTGATATCGGGTCCACTTTTCTGTGGTCTCCTCAGCTACGGTTTCTTCGCGAACCTCCGTTCTTATTCTTCTCATTATTTCACGATCATAGTTATCCAGTATCTTGCTCTTTTCTGCATTAGAGATACTAATTGAGTTATCTTTTTCATTTTCCAAATGAATTCTGATAAAACTATGATCTTCTCGTTGTAAAAGGGTGGAAGTGGAGGATTGGATAATAGCTTTATTCATCCTTTGTTTTATGATTCGCGATTTATTTGATTTATTGTGTCTCTTAGTTTGATCGCTATTTTGGCTGTTGTTTTCTGCTACATTGCGCTTAGCCATATCCGTTAAGTTAATCAACTCGTTCCAGTTTTTTTCCGATACTTGTCCTGTTAGTACTTGAAAGTATTCGGTAGCTAGTTTAAGGGTTAAATTAGGAAAAACCCTTTTCCAACCTTTACTGGGAGAGTATGACAAACTATCGCGATCTTGTCGACACATGGTGATGCGGCTGATATGATCGCCCATCAGTCCCATTTTTATGTTACACCTCTTTTTCCACCTATGATCAATATGCGACATTTCAAGATGTTCATGCAAGTCCATTCGGTTTATCATGGAGATGACCTCCTTTGTGTTTGCACCGGCACTGCGCACCATATCCAAGTCTGCCACATATGATTTGGTATCATAATTGAATTTTAACTCAAAAAGGGATGTATTTTGGCACTCGTTTTGTCTTAACCATTCTTTGCGATTATTGTCCTGTTAGTACTTGAAAGTATTCGGTAGCTAGTTTAAGGGTTAAATTAGGAAAAACCCTTTTCCAACCTTTACTGGGAGAGTATGACAAACTATCGCGATCTTGTCGACACATGGTGATGCGGCTGATATGATCGCCCATCAGTCCCATTTTTATGTTACACCTCTTTTTCCACCTATGATCAATATGCGACATTTCAAGATGTTCATGCAAGTCCATTCGGTTTATCATGGAGATGACCTCCTTTGTGTTTGCACCGGCACTGCGCACCATATCCAAGTCTGCCACATATGATTTGGTATCATAATTGAATTTTAACTCAAAAAGGGATGTATTTTGGCACTCGTTTTGTCTTAACCATTCTTTGCGATTTTGAATAAAGACGTCGCTCTGCTCGAAGGGTAATTTTTGCTCGTTGTCACAATTAATGATTCCGGTTAAATACATCTGACTATTTATATTATGGTGCTGAAGAAATTCGAAATCTTCTTCTTGGAGATGTATCCCTATCTTGCGACCCTTCTTCCATTGTGCTTTGAAGTTTAGACCGAGCAAGCTTTCCTTTGTCATCATTATCGCTGGTAAGTTGTAGATGATCTTGGTTGCCAAGGTTTGTAACCATCTGTTAACTAGATTCTCATATTTACGGCGGTTAAGGTACTTAGTGGCTTTTCTGATCACAAATTCTTTCGGATTTATGGTCAGTTTCCCCAATAGGGGACTGTTGATGAGACTAAACAGCTCATAATCATCCACTATATAAAGACCATCGTCGTCTCCATCACATTTGGTATACGTACTAGACGTATACATTGCTTCTGTTAATCTAGAGATTTCAGCGTCTAAAAATGCTGTGGAAATATTGGCAACACCTGTAAAAGAAGCCTCATGGGGATTAATCTCTATAACTTCTTCAAACAATTTTTTCCTATTGTTAGGGCTGGTATTTTTTGCCATATTCCAGCTTAATTCAGCCATCTCTCCACTTTCGGCATTTTCTATATTAGCACTTACTCCGTACTTGGCCTTAACATTACAGCACATCTCCATGATTAACTTAGCATGATCAGCAGACCATGTAGCTTTAGTCTTTGGAGTGGCTAATTGTTTGGCCAATTCTTTTTCGACTATATAAATGCCTATAGCACCACCGAAACCTAAATTGAAGTCGGTTTCGCAGAATTCGACTGTAAAATCTTTTCCTGTTAACTCACCATTAAACGCGGCTAAGACTAAATCTAATTTGGGTTTGTGCAAATATTGGTTGTCATTTCTTTTGTACGCAATATAATGACTTTGGTCCAAAATACAACAATTGTCTCCCCTAGTACGGTCTTTATGTGCTCTGTCAAAGAGATAGCTGCTAATAGGGATGTTGTCGGGATCACTAATAAATGCTGGAGTTGTACGAAAAATTGCATCTTTAGTTTTAACTGATAACCCGACTAAATCACCTATATCTTTCTTTAATCTGGTGCTTCGATATAAATCATCTTTGTCTTGTAGGTCGTAATGATTTTTATATCCCGGCACAAGTAAAGAAGGATCTTGTCCTTGCATGCATCTTCTCTTGATATCTTGGAGGTCAAAGACCTGATTTTTTCTTAGATGTGACCTTTCGTTTAAGATACTATCCGAAATTGCTCCGGAGTTATTTACGTCTGTATTAATGGACTGACTAGAGTCAGAGTTGCGTTGTGACGAGGCAAGGCGTACCCTGGCGATATTTTGAGTAATATCTGTCATAGCATTTTCATGTCTCATGCTTTTGATTACTTCCTTAGCACGAACATTTTGGTGGTTTTTCACCTTTTCCTCAAGGGTTGCCTTCGTCCTTTTTGCTTCGCTTTCCTCCCCTTCTTGATCAGAGTGGTCCTTATTGATGGCATCTTTCAACCAATCGCTGCGTTCGTCATGGATCCCGCCGTAGCCTGCGCGCGTGATTTTGCCAAAATCACTAAGAAATTCCATCTCTTCTTGTGAGATAGTCCCCGCACTTTTAGCCTTCTCAGTGACAGCATCACGGATTTCCTCAACCTCAAAGGGTGAAATCGTACTCATATTATTTTCTTCGTTGCTACTATTTCTTCTCTTAAGATTAATATGCGGGTCTATGATATTGGATGCTGAGTTAACATGAGCTGGTTGATGAGCTAATTGTGCCAACGGTTGAACTTTTTCATTCGTTAAAGAATGCTTCAGCGTAGTACATCCCTTTAACTTAGCAGCAATCTCTGAAATATCATTGAAGGATTTGTGATATTTATTGAGCTCTTCAATGGCTTTTTGTTCCTCTTCATCTGTCATACGTTCTGTTGGTCTAGCTTCGGCGTATTCATATTGAGCTAGTTGGTTATAACTGTTATGTACAGGAAACCATGCCATCATTTCTTCTTCTAGTTCCTGTCTTTTTTCTGCTAAAGTCTTGATTTTTTCTTCTGAATTTTGACTCTCAACCTTGGGGGTTGTGAGTACTTTTGGACTATCCTTTCCTTGTGACAACATATTTCCTTTTGACGACATTTCTCTAATAAAGGTCTTATTTTATCTAAAATAATATTTTTAAGTTTAAGATTGATGAGTATTTACTTTCACTTTTTGACTGCGTAAATTTCAAGGAAGGGTATGAAATTAGACAGTTAGTGAGATAATTTTTAGAGTTTTGACAAAATTTGCAAAATTTACACTTTTCAAAATATACTTGGAAATGTGAAGACGATGAGAGATATCTTCCTTTTGTGCTGTTGCCAGCTGGGGAAGTGTTCTCGCTTATAGAAGTTGTGGATGTTGTGTGCTGTGATGTTGTGATTGAAGTGTATTATCCCTTAAAAAAGCTTTCCATGTTTGAATTAAGGGCTTTATCAGAAAAAACTCGAACAAATGTGAGGCAACAAAAGAAGGTTTTTGAACAAAGAATCAAGTGACTTGTACTGTGCATAGTTCGATCAAACAAAAGTTCAAGTTATCACACAGGATCAAGGTGGACACACCTTTTGCTTCACTTATTTCAAACGCGTTCTATGTAGTAGGACGCGTTTGAAACCTTCTACCTAGGTTCTATTTTCTTTCGTTCTAAGTATGTGAATGCTTGGAGCGTGTCTTTTTATATATTGTCGTCTCGCCGAGATTCTGGTGATGCTTGTACTCCTGTTTTGTTCCTTGGTGAATATCTTCTCTTGAGATATTATCTAATATTTCCGTTACTGCTTGGGGCAGTATTAATCTCTGTTGGATGTACAAAAGTGGTTTAACACTTTATTTGCATTTACAGGGTAGATTCCTGTTCTTACCTATTATTCCTAAAAGTTTGGGTTTTGAAATAGAGTCTGCTGGAATAATATAGGTTTCGATTTGGAACTCTTGTTCAGACATTTTTGTGATAAATGTCTTAATTTAGATATTTTAACTATTTTTTGGATCTATGTGATAATCAAACTCCTTCAAATGGTTACTTAGATTCCTTAAATAGTTGTGACGTGCTGCTTGAGATAATTTCTTTCATTAAAGGTCTTAATTAATCTATTTTAACTAATTTTGAGATCTGTCTTGCGATTATGATCTCTCCATCAGTTGATTGACACTATATAGACCTTTTGCGCTCTCTAAAATACACTCGTAATTGTTGATTTAAGTCAACGTGTTCGTTGGCTTTAGTGCTTGAAGTTGAGTGCTCCCAGAACGGTGTCCCTTTCCTCCTTGTGTTGAATTAGATAGTTATCTAAACCAAGTGCTCTCTGACTGTTTTGGAATTCGGAATTTTCCAGCTTTGGGATCTGTTCTATGAGCTCAACTATTTCTTCGTTTGCCCAGTTCGTCTTTAACCCAGATAGAAACTGAATGAAGGTAATGACCCTCATTTGTGCGGTGAATTCTGGGTTCAGTGTTACGGACGCGTATTGATTTAGAGCTCTTGTAATCACGTCTTCTTCAGTAGGGTTCTTTGCATCCATTGATGATAATTTGGCTATATCTGCTCCTGCTGTGGGTTCGGGTTTTCCGAGGATAACACCAAGAAGAAATCTAATGTGATCTTCTTTCAACCCCATGAGTAGCAAGTCTTCTTCGAAGGTATCCATTAACGCATCGGTAGCGATGGTTTCTTTGGATTTTTGAAGCTGATCAACAATTGGTTTTGATTGTTCCCTAGTTAATGTATTCTTACTCTGCTGAATAACGGTATCTAAATTCTTCAGTTGGTCTACTATCTTAGTTAGCTTTGTGACCCATTTGTTCAAGATCTTAGTCGTCTCTTGGTCAGTTCGGATTGGCTTGACCTTTTCCATACACTCGTTCTTGATTAGGTATGACTGACTTGCGTCTAGAGTACCGTAGATCAAATTGAGCTTCCCATCATGGTTCACTGTTCCTTTAATATGAACAGGTAGTGAACTTACCCCTTTAAGGTCGTTCTCGTGGATCTTATGTAATTGTATCCTGGACAGTAATTCAAAAGGCTCGTTAGTACGTGCGCGTGTGGCTTGATTTCTGAGGCTTTCGATGTTGAGGTTACCCCATGCTCTTTGACTACAGCTGAGGACTTCTTGTTTGATCAGCTCATCTGTTGGAGCAATCTTCGCCGTTAGCACATAGCCTAGTCCTCCAAGTGTCTTTTCCCAATCATTAAGATTGGGTGGGATAACTATTTGATGATCCTCGTTAACCTGGGTAGCGATCAGTTGGTGTGAAAGTTTGTTGGATGGGGTACTACTCAACAAGTTCGTCAGGCCATCCGTTTGACTTAGTGCTGTTTGAGTAATAAAGTCTAAGTGATAGTAGTTCTTCATGGGAAGGAAACTTCTGGTACGAGTGTGGACTAACAAGCTTTCAGATTCTTGTATGTCAATTCCTTCTTTCGGCTGATCTTTTACTTTCATCTTGAACTGTATCTCTAGGAGTTTAGTGTGAAGGTAAGCTTCAATATCACCTGTGATCCGTACTCTACTGCGCTCCTCCCAGTAGATTTGACCAGCATTAATACCTCTATTAAAACTAGCGCTTATGTCTCTGCGTCTTTTGTTTTCTGTCTGCATAAGTAAATGATGAATCATATTGTACTCAGTCCTAGCTACTTCTTGCGATATAGCCTGTGTGCCTTGATGCAGCCACACTACACCGTTATTTCCTTGTCCCCAATGCATTAAATTGTTTTGTACCTTGGTACAATATAGGCGGATTTGTTCGTTGGCCACAGCCATTTGAACCAAACCAACTCTGGGAAAGTTTCTAAGAAAAGTTACTGGCAACTGTGGTTGCTTTCCCCTACTCTCCTTTTCTTTCTTGGTTTCCATAAGTAAAATTGTCTGATTACGCTGGTTTTCCGCTTCTCTATCTGCTAGAACATTACCTTCTTTAACTTGTAATTTGGTATACATCCGTGGTAGTATGATATTGGCTCCAGGTAGGTAATTGTCTCCGTTTCCGATAGTGTATAGCATATCGTTGTATTCTTTGAGATAGTCATCTTGCATGTTGGTTGCTCTTGGAGCAATGATTTCCTGCTCTGTTGGAACGATGCTTATCATATCGTAAGGAATAATTACTCGTACCTGAGCGTAATCTGTCAGGATTCCTTCTCTTTTCATTTCTTCAAATAGGTTGTGTAGCGGGCTATTGATATCGTATCCTGAACTAGCGCCTTGTACGGAAGACTTCATTGTGTTCTGACCGCGTGTGCCTCCGCGTCGACATTTCTTAGGCTTGGATAACATCTTGGAATGACTTTGAATACTGGTATTGTTTTCGATTCGTTCGTCATCTTTTTGCGCTCTATACTGAGTTTTGCCGAATATGTTATCAAACACTGCGCTGTTGTCATCCGTAGCATCTCTACCGTAGGTGCGTGTACCTTCGAGTTTGATAAGAGGACTCAGAGTATCAACTATTACCAATGAGTTGAAACTCTTGGGTTTGTTAGCACTGCTGAACCTCTGCTTAATCTCAAGATAGGTATTGTTTGTTCTTAGCTGAGCTCCTGTCTCGCTGTCGGGGTCAAAGTTTTTGATAATAATGGTGTTATCACTTCTTATTTTACTGGAAACTTTGCTCTGAGACATACCTCCGTGAATATCAGTGACCTCACTTTTGGTGGCACTTAGAATGCCCATATAATTCTCATGTATTACTTCATCTGATATGATTAGAGGATTGAGTTCTTCTTCGCAAAATTTTCCAGTCACGAGGATATTGTTAGTTTTGGGAACTATATGCTCAAAATCTTCGTAGGTATTATCTGCGATTGTCCGAAGGGGCAAATCAGCGCGGATTCCAAAGTTATGACCTAAGACAATTTCACTCTGCGACTGCTCACTTGCTTCTTTTCCTAACCATAGGTCATTCTTTGCTGCTTGAGCAAGGGAGAGAAAATCTCTTTTTCGTCTTGACCATTCCTCAGGATCCTCTGCGTCATGAATTGGTTGATCCTGTTGCATGACCATGTTTCCTAGCTGACCCCAGTCCGTTCTTTGGCTATATTTGTCCTGGTCTGGATTAAACTGCTCTGGAAGAGGATTTTTATCAGCCTTTTTCCGTCTTTTCAGAGGCTCAGTTTGGCCTGTTTCCACGACTGATGTTGGTGCCAGAATATTGTCTGTCCCTGCTTCCGGCAAGTCTGGAGATACCTCTTCATCCTTTTTGAGATTCCGCTGGTGGATGTCGGTCTGGATTTCCAGAGGAAGACGATTAGGAATTGTTGTGTTAAGTTCAACTGATGATAGATTAGTAGTACTTAACTCTGGTAAATTTTGCTTTTCCTCCTCTGTTCCTTGTGGAAACATCGTTTTTTTCTGACTCCAGATCCGTTGATAAGTGTAAGCATAGTTATTGTCAGGATTCTCCTCATACTGCCCTTCATCAACCGTAAGGCGAAGTAAATCTTGTATAGCCTTGCCCTTTTTGCCGAGATATGTAATGATCATGGCATCTTTGTTAGCTTCATCGGTCTTGGTGAGATATTGTAGTGACGATTTTTGAAGGCTTTGATGTTCGATATGCATGCCTTGTTCTATAGTCAATATGGATATGCAATTTTCAGCAATAGTCTTGTTGTCACTCAAATGTTCTATGATCTTACTACAGGTGTCAATAGATTCTTCACATTCCTTCTCATGGTTAACATGACTTAATATGGTTTCTATTTGCCATGTTTTCTTCTGAAAGATAGTTATCCAATCTATTTTCTGACATTGATTGCGAATTCTCTGACTGCGTGTAGATCTTTCAGTTAATGTCATCTTATGTGCATTGGCTTCACAATGAAATAGGTAGGTCCAATACTTATACATTATATCCTCAAACTCTTCTGGTCTCTCGATGACTGCCAGATACTTGCGCTCGCGGCACATTTTGATTGTCAGTAGGATATAACTTAATTTGAATTTCTCCACACTTTTGAGGGCAATCATTTCCGTTGTCTTGGTGACAATATCCTTTTCGTCTTCTGGTTCAGCTTCCTGCTGTACCATCATAGATGATGATGATGACGACTGGTTTTTTGCTGGACGACTTACTGCCTCTCTGTGGATATAGTCCGCTTGTATTTTCTGCTGTTTAGACTTATGTAAACTCATTATAGCGGGTACAACAAAGTGTCGGAGGTTAAAATTCATCTGTCTTTCCAATTCTACTTCAGAGTTCAGAGTTTCCATTAGAAAGGTGACAAAACCCTTTTCTCGAGGTAAGAGATCGAGTGTGCTCCTCTGTATGATTCTTCTCAGGGTTAATTCACTTGTTTGACCAGAATTGATAGCATGACACAAGTTCACCCACAATGTGCTTTCGAGCTTGTCGGGAAAGCTGGCCTTAATGTGCAGTAATTTTTGATACAGAGGATCAATGGTAAATCTGGCCATATTAAGGTCCCAGGAAACGTTATTGGTTTTCCAGTTGGAGAAAATATCTTTACCTAGTTGTCTGATGTCCTTGCGTGGTTCCCTGATCTGATCAATACTGCACCAATGATTTTGGACTAGGATATCCTGTAGTGTGGCGTTATCAAAGTGTGGTTCAAAACCTTCTAGGCCAGCTCTTTTCATGTTACGTGCTAGAGCTTCTCTTGTATTGTCCAAACTCATAATCTCTCTGTTATATAAGCTCTTAGCTAACAAGTAATCACCATATTGTGGAAGACGCTTTTGGTTTTCCTTTATATCTTGGATAATAAAGAGGGCATCTTGATTTTCTTTTAGCTTGTTGAGCAACTTCTGTGTCTTTTGTTCGGAGAGTGGACCGTCCCTTGCTGCTATCACTTCTGTGATAGTGGCTAGTTGTTTTACTACTTCTTCTAGTTGAGGTTTGATTCCATCATGTGCCTGTGATTCACGCATAATCCCTTGAATAAAGCTTTCCTGGTGTCCAATGTCGATCTGATCTTGTATATACTGCTTGATTAGAGGATTTTTCTTTAGTTTTTTCAGGTCATTAGACTTGTTAATCTGTATTTCCAACATACGTTCTCTATTTGTACCAATAGTTAGTTTACGTTCTCGTATGTTCGCGATGATTCCTCGTTCGCAATTCAGATATACAGGGCATTTCGACGTCAGTTCTTGAATTAATTTCTCGGCCATATTGTGGGTTGGAATGAACAATGTATTTCCGGTTTGGATCATTGTGTAATTCCAGCTGCATTCTGTTCCTGTACTTTGTTCCCACATGGCGAGTAGTTCAGCTCTCTTTTTTCTTGACAGTCGATCTTTTTCTTCTAATCCTGGGATTTGGGCTGGATGGAATCCTCTGTCTATTTGTTTCTTAACAAAGAGTAATCCTATCTCAGTCAAGTAGTTATGGTTAGTGATGCAGAGGGTCTCCAGGTATACTAGGAAAGTATATATCTTGCTGAATAAACTATTTACTCTATCATGATCTTGATTTAAGTATAATTCAGCCAGAAGATCGTTGTATGATTTTTGCGATTGATCTCTTTGATGCATTAATCTTCTCTCCTCTGTGTCTCTAAACTTACGTTCACACAGTGTATCGTAGGCCTTGAGTAATCCCTTTCCGCACAAAAAGGGTGCTTCTTGAGCTAACATTTCAATCTTGTTCATATAGGTCTCCAGGCATTCTTCTACGTCTTTATGTAGCTGAGGATTAAGCAGGTTTCTTGATTCTATGTGAGCTTGTGCCGTTGCTGATAGCTGTTTAAATCCTTTTTGTGATTTTAGATCAAGTCGCTGATTGATGTTTGCTTGACGAGACATGTTAGTTTCTCCTCCAGAATACACCTCAGTCTCTTCTTCCTGGTATCCTTGGTTTTCTCTGATTTCTCCTTTAATCGTTCTGATATTAGAATACCAGGGATCATCTAATGTACTGATCATAGGATTTTCTACGCTAGGAATTGGGAGTGTCAAGATTTCTGCAGTTGAGGCTCGATCTGGTTTATTTGACGTTTGATCCAGATACTCAGCTTCACCATTAATTGTGACTTGTTTTCTACCTGGCGCTAGCTTGGATGATGCTTTGGCTAGGTCAGTCATCTGATTACAACTGTCCACATCTTCCTGTTGCCGAATAGTTACCAAACTAGGTTGTTCATCCACATCTTGCATTATTACATCTTCTGCCTGCAGCATAGGTTCAAATGCACTGCCTTGCGGGTATGTGCCAATGAATGCCTTATTGCTAACAGGACCTGACGGAGTGGGGACATAGTCTAAAGAGTCGAGAGAGCTTTTTGGATTTATTGGTATATTTTCTGGCTCTTCTAGATCCTCTTCGACTTCTTCGTTTGGTACTCCCATTACAGCCATATTGACTTCCTGCGTGAGTTGTTCTCGATTTCGCGTGCTCAGGTTTAGACTATATAATCTATTTACTGCCATAATCAACACATCATTAATTGTCTCTTTGTCCTCCCGGCTGTTCGCTTTTGCAACTATTTCGTCAAACTTTTCCTCTAGAATCTTCAGAGATATCTGTATCCTTTTTCTAGTACTCAGGATCATATCGTTATGTTTAGTAACATTTATTCCACCTTCTCGCATTTCCCTAGTTATGTGGAATAATGAGTGTTTGTGCAGGGCAGAGATGATTCCCTTCGCACTGGGTTTTTGTACAAATGTCTCCTCAATTATTTCACGAACCGTTGAAGTTGTGACATGGTGCCTAAACACCTTTGATTGACCAGTCCAAGCGTTTCTAATCCCATTCATTATTCCATACCTTGTGTTATTCAAAGTAAGTCTAGGAGATGGATTGTTCTTATTTACTGCTTCTGCCTCCGGTTGAGGTGCTTTAGTTTTGGCCCTTTCCTCGCCCAATGCTTTTTCTTTTTGAGGTGGTTCTATTTGAGTCTTGCGCTGTATAGCTTGCTGAATTAAGTGTCTATAGTTGGCACTCACTCGCTCGGCTTGCAGCTCAACCTCACCTCTTATCCAAGGTTTGAGATAGACATCTCTTTTGGCCATAGGCAAATCGGTGATGTACTCTTTACGCACTAAATCATAATGTTGACCGGTTTGACCTTGAACTAATTCCATAGCTAGTATGAACAGCTTCAGTTGTTTCTGTAGGTTAGTTTTGTGATGTGGAGTTGCTCGTTCGATTTTCCACAAATCTACATCCTGTAACCAATTCTGAAACATCTCACGCATATAGGAGTCTGGAATGAGTAATGAGATCATTCTTATTACTAAGTTATGCCATTCTCTCTTAGGCAGATGACGTGAGTTGTTTATTTCCTGTATGTTGGCGATATGATCTAGGACCTTCATCTTCTCCTCAAAGTTTTCCGTGACTTTGTGGTTAATATTATCCTTGAGTCGATCATACAGGATTGATAGGATATCTCCTGTTCCTTCCCACATGAGTAAATTAGGGTTATCCAGATACATATATGCGATGATCAACATAAAGTCATTCAGATTGGTCTCGGCTAAGTTTTTCATGAATTCCGGTCTTTCTTCCATTGAAACAGTTATCCATGGTGCGTTATTCAGATTGAGTTCATCATCTCTATTTTCTAGTTTGCCATTCACACATAATCTGAAAGCTTGTTTCTCGATTTCAGACCTGCTATTAGCTGGCAGATGGGCACTGAGATTGACTGTTAGCTCATCATATTTTGCTTGTGACAGTTGCGCAGTGTATATTAGCTTGGATAAAATAATCCCTTTAGCACTTATCACTGCTAAGGCGTGACTACTTAGTCTGTTGCTAGGATGAAGTGGTGAAATAACCATACTTGGGTGTAGTTCTTGCGTTATCAACTGTAGCACATTAGCACTTACCGAATTCACAGTCTCAACGAGATTCATAGGTAGATCTTGGGTCTCTGCAAGTGGTACACCGTTGCCCAATAGGACTTCGCATAGTTCCCCTAGATTATTGATTGTTTTCATGGAGATGATTAGTGCATCGGCCAGTGTTTCCCAAATGTATGGTAATTTGGTCATTGCAATAGGCTTATCCATCTTGTCAATAATCAGTAGATTTTCTCTGATACTCGTATTGTTTTTCCAGCCTTCCACAGTTGATGGGAGTAACTCACACTCTACTTTTGGTGTTCTTTTTCTTCCATCTAGATCTGCATTCGCGTGCTGATAGATGTCTTGTTTCTTGTCCCAGATTTTATATTGGGCTCTAAGCCGTGCTTCTGATATGCTATGGATTGATAGATGGTCATTCTTGTAGATGACTATTTTATTCAGGGAATCAAGGTGTTTAGCTTTCATTATCTGAGTATTGTTGTATTGGTTTTTGAGTTGTGCGATGCTGGAGAATTTGTATTTCCGGGTAGCTTCAGTCGAATTTAAGCTATCTTCTATAGTATTTCGCGCATATAACCAAGGACTCATTTGTTTGCTAAGTAAGCATACTATGAAGCTTTCGAAGTTGAGATTTGGTAATTGTTCATCCATAAGTGATGCATCTTTTATCTGAAGACCTTCGAAATCTGGTTCTGATAAAGATGGTGTGCTATTCAGATGAATTGGCGATTGCTGTTGTATCATTTCCGCTTCGAATTCTCGCAGTTTTCTGACACCTTCTTGTGTAGACTTAATGTATTCGTTTTCTACTTGTAGGATGGCATTAAGTTTTTCCTTTATCTGCTGAGATTCATTATCTTTTCTGCCCATTATTCCGTTGTGTTTTTCTTGCATATGTTGTGCGACTTTACACAAGTTGACATAACCAGGCTGGATTAGATGTCCTTCGAAGATATGCCACGAATTTCCTGATTCCACTAATAACTGTCTTAAGTATTCAGTGCGAATCAAACAGGCTCTAAACATCTTTACCAACATACAGAATATGGCATGATTTAACTTGGCCCAATGGAAAATCAACATTGCTTCAGTCATTGCTTCTCCTGTTTTGAGATCGTTCTTCACGTCATTTCCTGATAGGAAACTGTCATCATCCAAGAAAGTTTTCTGCTCATATATTTTGTCCTCGATAGTCATTATGCGCAGGTGCCGAGCGAGGTTATTCAAATAATCTCTCTTGGGGGCATCACCTATGAGTGGTTCAGCTTGCCAATTAGATAGTTTTTTAGAGATGAAGTCACTATCTTTTAGGTAAGTTTGAATGACATGTAGAGGTTCGATTTTTAACCAATTCTGAAGATTAGGTTTTTCCAGGACTAACAATAGTGATTGATCTTTAATCGCACTTTGTTCGAATAAGTCATTCCACTTTTTATTGTCGAAACTGGGAATCTTGAGTGGTTCAATATTAGAGTTTTCGTCCTGCCCCTCTACTGTAGTCAACTTTGGTTCGCTGTTGCGCCACTTAGATTTTTCTGACGGTCCTAGTTTATCGTGTAAAGGCTTCCATTCGTAGTTAGTTACATGTTTAAGACATTGGATAATGTCCTTTTGGTTCCAAGTGGATCCTTTTATAATAGGTCCTGTTTTTTCCTCTTTTCTAGGTCGTCCAAGTTTTTTCATGGGCATTACCTTAGCCTTGGCTTTTGCTTGTACTAGCATCTTTCCAGGAGCCATTGCGTCCTGCAAGTCATCATCCATGAATAGATCGTCTTCTTCTAATTCCGCTTGGTTGGATGGTTCCGCCCTTTTATCTTCCACGGGGGAACCTGCTATCTCGTTGACTTTGGGGAGAGAAGGATTCTCCTGATTCACCTCATCTTCGGCTTTCTGTCTGATTAAACTTTGATGTGCCTTGAAACTTACTACTTCCAAGTCACTCAGTTGACCAGGTACTGCTGTTTCTGGATAACCAAAACTCACAAATGTAATTAGAGTCTCTAGAAAAAGTTCTAAGGTGAGTTTTTTCTGTGCATTTTGGTATTCTATTGCGACTTTGTCTCTGAGTGCATTGATAGTTTTTTCCAGATACTTGTTGTGATCTTGACTTCCACCTAGTATTTTATATTCGACAGGTTCAAGGTTGAGATCGTGCTCGTCTCCTGCATTTCGGGCCTGCTTGTACTCCATTGCAGCTATGATGGTTATTAGATCACGATAGTATGACTTGCAGCGTAGGTCTTTATTGGCCGATTTTGTCTTGAAGGGAGGTAAATAAACGATTCTCTTTCTTTGATCTTTTATTGACCAGAGTTCACAAGTGTTATCCTTGTTGAAGAGAGATTCGAATGCTTCTTTGACCGCAGATATCGATGAGTCTGGACTGTTTATGCTTTTGTAATCCTGGTTCTCTTCCCGTTTTTTCATTATATTAGCTGTCATTACTCTGAGATTCTCGTATTTGGTCTCACTTGATGGGATTAGGGGTTGAAAGTGATCTGTAATACTGTCAACAGATGTAACTTCTCCAGGATTAAGTTCAGTTAACTTAACTACTTCTCCGGGAGCGTTTTCTTCAGTCAGGATAGCTTGTACTATGTCTTGTGGATTATTTTGACGTTGGATCAGAGGATCATAAGATACTACATCCTGCATTTCAAAATCACTGACGTGGGATGCGTTCATCGGATCGTTGATACTGGATGGAAGGTCTGCAAGGATCGGCAAATTATTGTCCCCTGTTGAACTGGGATGGACCATTGATGAATTAGGCTGTTGATACTTGTTGTTATCAGAAGGGTTCTGAACCTTGTTCAACTCAGCTTCGGCTTGCTGTTTGTTACTGTTTCCGTTTTTCGTAGTATCCAGATATTGACTTATTCTCTGCATAGCCTGATCTACTTTTTGTGAACTAGTGAGCTCATTTTGGGAGTCATCCCTTACTTCTAGCGCCGTAACTTTTTGCTCTATTCGCGTTTGTAGGTCCTTGAGGTTGATAAATTTGTCATTATCAGTAAACATACTCATGATGTCTTTATCCATGCGATTCAACACCTCTTGTGTTCTGGGAGGCATATCTATGGTACCCATTTCCTTACCTTCTTTACCTTCGCCTTCGTAATGCTCCATCGTAAAGTGATAAGATGATGTATTTGCTTTAGATGCATCTTCTTTTTGCTTAGTCATCGTAGCTATGAGTTGCTCATGCTTCGTTGAGTCAGCATGAGCTTTCATTTCATCTTTTAAGTTAGCGACTTGCACAGGTATTTGGTATTTCTGTAAGAGATGCTGAGCAGTATCACCTTTAGCAAAATTCATCGCGCGGAATTTCCATTTCTCTACTGGCTTCAGAGTTTTAATGTTGTAAGGGTCACTGATTTCTCCTGGATATATTTTGTGTTTTATATCCTGAGTATTAGTCGCACCAATGACACTAACATATGGATCGTACTCGGCTTTTTGGATTTTTCTACATAATTTGAGAAAAACTAGGTCCTGTCCTCTCCTACCTATTTCTTCACTAAACTGACTATTCAACTCCTCCTTGATTATGTATAGGTAATTGAAGGATTTGTTGAACTGTTTTTCGACAGTACGATCATGAATCGATAATAGGATTGCAGGAGTTATGTTCTTCCTCAATAATGCAGGTAATACGATTTCCGCATGATAAGTTTTCTGAAGCTGCTTCATGTATTCTTTTACAGGTGGTAAGTACGTGTCTTCTGTATGGTACTCAGATTCTTTTCCTATGTGGTACTGGGGCAACCTAATGGTTAACCAGTTCTTCCCGTGAGCATTCAGAGGTGGTTCGAATTCCATGTCTTCGTTCATGGTAGTTGTACGATATGTTCCGGTGGTAAATAACGGAAGACCTCGTTCTCCCATTTCTAGGTATTTAACTCCCTCAATTATGTCGCGTAATGAGTCAAAGCTTTGTTGGTCGATTAATACCTTAGTTTTTGCTGGTTGATGCAACCACATTTGATGATCCAAGTGTAGGAGTTGATATGCGTGTTTAAAGATCATAGTGTGTCTGCATACTTGACTACGCGTTTGCCCAGCCAGATCCTGTGACGATCCGCTACGTAATGGTCGTAGTTTATCTGCACTTGAGATCATATCCCACTCTTTGATTATGTGGAAGCCTTGTAAGGTAGAAATCAGACTTTGCACTAGTTTACCGTTTTTCTGTGCTTCGAATTCGATTATAAGGCTTTCTTTATCGTGTTTTTCTCGACTTCTGGCTTGTGCAATAGCTTCTGTGTATGATTCTTCTGTTTCTTGCCAAGCTTGACAAAAAATGATTACTCCGTTTCCTAGTCGAGCATAGCTTTTGCTTAGTTCTATGCTATTAAGTATCTTATTCAGGCTATTTTCAATTCTTGAGATCAAATTGTCAACGTTTTCAACTGGAGGTAAACCTTTATTTATCGAAGTTTGCTCTTTCAAATTCTTGAGAGATTGGTTAGCCATTGGTTTTTGTAGATCTTGGCTTGAATTATCTGCCACTTCGTTATGTATTAGGTTTAACGTTGGACCGGGATTTTGACTTTCTATTTCAGAGTCATCAGATTCTGATTTTCCACTATGTGACTTGAAGAGACTATCGACATCCACTTCCTCTTCCATGCTTGGAAGCCTGGGAGGTAATAATGAATATTGTCTAAGCTCAGGTTGGAGAATGTCTTGATTTTCACCTGTTCCCTCTCTTATTCCATCCTGAATGTTGCCTTGAGTATCTAGACAGTGCATTATTCCTACCTGATTGACTTCCATTGAGGGAGTGCGTTCTTGGCTTGATTGATTAATTCTGTGATCCGGTGTATGTTCACCTGAGCTATTTATTCTATTTACTGTATTAAATGGATTATTTTTATCATTTTGATCCTCCTGATCTTCATCACCCATCATGTATAGGGAGTATTCATGATGATAATGATCGTTGGTGTTATTATGGGGGTATTTTTCGTAGACTTTTAGGATATTTTTGATTAGGCAAGTATTCAAATTTGACAAATTGTCCACCTCTAGTGTGCTGAGTTTGAGCTCATTTCCGTTTTTATCGAACATCTTGACTAGTTTATTCTGCCATTGTTTAACCTTTTCCATTAGTAAGTGTCTAGAACAATTAGGTTTGGCTAGATAAGACGTTACTTGTTTATCTAGATTGACAAACTCTAACATGAAATATTGCATTTCATCTAGTACTTCTTGTATTGATTTGGGTGTGGTAAAACAAGATTCTGAATGTTGTCTAAATCGAGCTAGTCTTATTTGTTCGTTAATGAGTTTACTCAGTTGGAAAGCAAATGCGTTTTCAACGGCTCCTTCGTCTGAAACGGATCCCATCAATATTGATGAGTCATCTAGTTTACCATCTATACGTGTATCCCCACACGTTGGCCATGAATGTAGAAGTTTCTCTTGCTGACTGCGTATGCTCGACGAGCTGCTGCTAAAGAGTGATGAATTATCTGTGTAATGCACTTTCTTTGGTTCTTTTCTGAGGTCAGAAGTCTTCATGCCGTCGGGACCTTGCAACAAGTTCAGAATTCTCCCGCCTTGACTGGTGTTGGTCAAGATGCTAAGAATGATTTGAACCGCGTGTCGCGTGGTCTTTGTAATCAAGTTACTTATCTTCTCAACCACCGGGCTAGTTTTTGGATTTTCCTTCATATTTGGAAAGATGTCCCTGATTTTTCCTTGTTTGATACGTGTAATCATCTTGGAATAGTGCTCGTAGATTTCCTGTTTTCCGGTGTCTAGTTCTAGTTCCTCGGTTAATCTAGTGAAATCGCCTAGTTTATCCACAAATGGCTTTTCTCCTGTACAGGCATTATGTAACCCTAGTTGTGTAAATTGAAAACTTTCTAGGTTGTTTTGAAGATTGTTGATTAGGCTAAGCTTTGCTGCTTCATCTCCGAAGGCATGGCCTTTGGTTTTGAGCTGGCAGTTTAGTCTTACTTCGTTCATAATGCGATAACCTGGATGTGACATATATAGATTCCTCAGCGTGTTTAGACCCAAGACATGTAATCCTGCTTGTTCCAAGGTGGTTTCATGGAGGAGGACTGTATTTTCGTCCAGGTCTGCTGTCCTGCCATGTCTACCGCATTTGTTACAGATCTGGATAAGACTCTGGAGATTTCTGAAAATTTCCCTGAGATCACCACTATATTCGAAGCTTTCAGGAAAAAAATCACTTTTTATGTCGGCAGGATTTATTCCTTCTACATACTTATCTTCCCCTTCTGGTTTTTTCTTGGGCCTACCCTTTTTGGCGGCTTTTTGTTCAATTTCCACATAGGCTTTAAACTTAGCTATCTGATTGCGGAGAGTAGGATGTAGATTCTCATAGTCTCTTATTGCTCGGCGCAAAATGAGATCCTTGTAAGCTGGTGAGTGGTTACCTAAGACTTGTTGTAGGTACTTTTCTTGGTTTAGGAGAGCCTTTTGTGTGTTACCGATGTTAAATGAATCATCAATATGAGATTCTGGCCCACTACGCAAATATCCTCTAGAACTATTTGACCACATTTGTGCCCGGGCCCTTTCTAGGGTATCTAAATTCAATATACGCAGAATTTGATGTGAGGTTGGCATTTTACGTTGTTCTTGATTGTAATTGTGACCTTCTTGAAGGTTAGCAACTTCTTCCTGAAGTGTTTCACCCTCAATGTTTCTCAACTGCGCTACGCTTGCGTTATCTTCTTCTGAATCTGATTCTCTATTTACCTTACCTAACTTGCTTTGATTCCATAGAAAGAAATTGTTGTTAGGTACATTATCCTTATCATATTGTGGCAAGCCAGTCTCATCGTCGCCCATACCAGCTTTTGATGCTATTAACTGTAGGCCAGTTAATTTGGGTCTAGTGGTCTGTAGATGGACTTTTTTGACGCTAACGTTATCTTCCATTTCGGTTATTGCAAAATTGTCCATTCCTCCTCCGTTCATTAGGGAAGGTTTTTTAGCGGTTCTCTTAGACGGTTTAATACTTACTAGTGATCCACTGCTTGCTGATGAAGAGCGGGTCGATTTTGCTTTGGCTTTTGCCTTTCTTATAGCTTTACCCTTAGCTTTAGCTTTGTTAGCCGCTACATTTTTTCTTGGTCCTTGGATGGTATTGAGACCATTGGCCAATATCGCAGGTATGTCCATATTAAGTAATTCACTGGATACTGAAAAGGCCTCCCCATAGCTCTGAACATTTTCGCTTCTACTTACTTGGACAAGTGTTGCTAGCCGTTTAGTTCCGCTATTATTTGACAAACCCTGTGAGAAAAGATCGTCCAGATCAAGATCACCCATAGGTATCTCCATCCGTTCATTACCCATGTTAAGACCACTATCTTGTGCCAAACTAGGTAGGATTTTTTCCTTTCCTGACTTCGGCATTAACTTACTGTTTGCTTTCTTGGGGATGTGGACAGCTTTGGCATTAGCTTTTCCGGTTGGTATGGTTGATTCTATGACCTTATTTCGATCGTTTCTCTTATTTAGGTCGAGGTCAATTTCAGCCAAAGTTTTTCTAACTTCAATCTCTTCACTTGTAGCGAAGCAGAAATACGATGTTAGACCAGATTGGGTGTTTTGATACTGGTGTGGGAGAAAGAATATAGGAGACTCCCTACTACTCCACTCATAGTTTTGATATAGTTCCTTACCTACGTCGTTCCAATCAGTTCCCTGTAATTGCTCCATGACAGGAATGACTAGTTTGCCGACACTATGACGCATTCTTTCATTTACATCGTAACTAATGCTTGTTTCTCGTAATAGTTCAACTAGCTTCGCGTTGAGATGGGTTTGAAAGTCCGCCTCGTGATTGACATTGTTCGCATCATACTGTTCGAAATCAATCAGGAATTTACCTGCTTCTTGTAGTTTATTTAGAGGTATTTTTGCTCTATATAAGCTTTTCTCTGGAGTTACAGCATTTAGATCCAGCTGGATAATACTGTCTGTATACATACCTATAGGCAAGAAGCAATCCCTTTCCTCGTGATCATAAGTGGGTGGTATATTGTATCTTGGTCCTCGTGGTTGGCCTTGTACCAAATGTGAGTAAGCAGCTTCCAAACTAGCATCTATGACCTCTTTGTCCTTCTTATAAAGGTTTACTTTCTCTTCATTTAGCTGACCATTAAGCATGTCAAGCATTAACCATCTCCGGCCGGTTTGCACCATTTGTGCTGCCTTGAGAGAGAATAAATGGGTATCCTTAATGGTTTTGGCTATTAGTCTGAGATCCATTAATTTAATCAATGGTTTCGCATTTTCATCCTCTATCTGATCTGACCCGGATAGTTCATTGTCTGGAGCTTGCACCGTAGGGAATTCATTGTTTCTCATCAATTCCGTCCATGTCTCCTCTGTACAATATGTCCACTGTGTCTTTGCATGCTTTTTGATCATTACCAGACCATGTTTGTACTCAAGTGCGTTTAGCTGGTAAGGCTTCACACCAAGATCTTTCAACTCGAGATTCTCGTAGGGTATCTGACTAGATGGTATGACATCATGTGGAGAATTAAAGGTATGGTGGTTGTCATAGTAGGTAGGAAACATGCTTTCACCGTATGCTAAAAGATAGTCCAACAGAATTTCTCTGCTAAAACAACGTGGAGGCAGATGTTTAAATAGGTGGGGTTCAACCCAATCTACTAGGAGATTATTGTCTATTTTTGTACATCCCTTGTTTTCTACCTTTGACTTTCGTGATGCCAATTGCATCTTTTCTAGTTCTTTAACCTCTGTATCTGACGGATAACTGATCAAATTTTTCCTGCGTTTCTCCTCTGTGCTCAGAGCGTTATCCGCAACATTCTTGATGTATCCTTTTGTCTGAAATAGTATGTTGTGTTGTTTCTTCGTCTTTTCAAAACCCGGACAACCCTGTTGATATCCAGTACCAAAGTATATTTTCCTCCCTTCTACCTTTATAGGTTCGGTTATAATTTTGGTAATATTATCCATTACTGGTTGCTTCCAGTAAATGGTTATCTCTTCAAAATTGTACTTGTCCATCCAAGCTTGGATGTTGTTGAAAGTGGTCATGTGTGACACATCGAAGATATTTTCGCTAAATCTTAAGGCATTTATTTGGCGAGCACATTGAGCGTTCGCTTCTCCAAGTTGTACAATGTCCATGTCGAAGGGATTAAAATATTTACCCTTTACCGCCTCTACAGAGGGGGCATTTTGGTCTGTTATCAATTTGTTCGTATCTAGGTACTCATAGTCCATCTTTAGGGTATGTTGTAGGTTAGGGTCATTGTTTTGAATTACCTTTAGAGGAATATTCGAATTTATTGAGTTTCCTCCTCGGATGATTACCCTGTTTGGGTCATTTCGCTGATATCTCTGCCTATACTGTGCTTCACCCCACTTTTCTTCGTTTTCTTTGACCATTTTACGGATAGTATCGGTCTGATGTTTAGCATATGACTGTAGATTGACAGTGTTCAACTTTTTTGGAAAATTCGTCTTCCAATAAGTGAGCAGCTTATGGGTCCCTTGATGGAGTTTGGGACACCGATTGGCCATTTCTTTAGCTGAGAACCACCTTCGCAGGAGATGACAGTATTGATCAATACGGTGGTTTAAGCTTTTTAAGACAGTATTAACCATCTTAGCTTTTCCTTTCTGGATCTTTTTGTGAGTAAATACGGAGGCGTTGTTGAAGAATTGATCGTATACAAAGAGTCCATTCAATCGGCGACCACGGATTTCTTCGCTTGAAGGAGTAGAACGATTCTCCCTTTGTTCTCTCTGAATGTGTGTTTCTTCAGTATGGACGCCTCTTGACTTACACCCATGCAAAGGTCGGGAGCGTCCGACTATGCAGTTATGGATTTTGTATAGCGTAAGTTCATAGATGCTCTTGTACCCTATAAGTCTAGCTTCTGTAGCCAGAGTCTGCGCTATTTTAATGTAATTATCGAAGTTTTCTTCGAAGTTTCCTGTGGAGTCATCCCCATATGCAAGTACATAGAGACATTTAGTGAATCTTGGTTCCATTGACATCTTAATTAGGATGTTTTGGACAGTTATGTTAGTCAGCCAGCCTAAATGCCTCTCAATAACCAATTCGGTATTGTCTAAGAGATTCTCTTGTGCAATTTTTGCAGAATTATTCTCCAATAAGTCAATAAAGATCCAGGCTGTAAGCAGAAGAATTGCTCTCAGCAATCTTTCTGCGTCTTCGGCTTCTAGCTCGATCTCTCTAGATATTGGTCCCTCGTCATCAGCAACTGGTCTTCCACAACTTTTATGATCGTTGGATCTCCTAACTGCGTTTATTATGGCAGTTTTTATGCTTTCTGCTTGGGGATCACTATTATTGTAGTAGATGGTCATTAAGTGCTTAATTGTCCAATCCCAAATTGATTCACCCCTTGTACTAATATTTGGTAGAGCTTTATCGATTTCCTTAATCATTACTTCACCGTACTGGTTGTACCAGTCTGGGGGTTGAACCTCATGGAAGCTACTTCTTGATGCTTGAGATAAAGCACTTATTAGTAAATAACAGTGCTTCCTATTGTGTTCCTTCACTAGTTCAGTGATCACTTTCACTTCCATGGTTTCAGGATGTAAAATATCGTTAACTCGCATATTCCAAGCAACCGCTTGTCTTAAGTCTTTACGGCTCTTAAGAATTTCGGCTACGTTTGCGTAGGTTCCCAATTTGTACTGACCTCTGGACATGGTTGTTTCCGCGTTTAACTCCTCTGATTTTACTTCCTTTTCTTTGCATTCAAGACCTATTCTATGTGCATGATAGCCATGAAGGTCGTTGATTGGTTCAAAAAGTACTTTTTCCATGTCTTCTTTTACTACATGTGCACAGTAGCGTTCTTGGCATCGATGGAATACCTTCTCCCAGGGATATTGCTTATAGTTGTTCAACTGATGATTGTCTTTGAGTTCTATTGTTTCTTGCAATCCTGCTTTTATCTCGAGAAGCATCGCGTAGGTTGGATTGGGATCCAGGCATTGAGTATCATATTTCAGCTTTTTGATAGCTAAATAAACCCCTTTAAGACCAGAAGACTTCTTATCTTTCCAGTTTTCTCTAAAGACTTCGCCTATGGACTCTAAATGATGACTTATGGCATCAGGGTCTTTAAACACATTATTGCTCAAGTGTGTTGCAATAAAGTCTGTCCATGTGGGTTTTGATAACATCGTCTGAATTAGTTCTTGTCCATCTTGCCAGGCTCTGAAGTGCGCTTCACCAAACAGCCAAGGCGCTGAGATTCTAGATCCTGCTAAATACGTCCGATATTGAATTGACTTAAGTATGCCAATGTAGGGATGTTCTTTCTTGACTTCCTGATCAGACATTCCAGCAGCTAAAGTAAGCAGAATACGAGTATCGCTAAGGTCTACTCCTAAGTAGTTATCTTTTGGATGCACAATGATGCTTTCAGCTTTGGTAAGTGCTTTTACCTCATTTTTTTGCAAGTCGTTCAGATGCTTAGCATACTTTCCTGACATTTCTGCTCTTTGAATTGCTTCATCCCATATTTGGCCACGACCTCTACCCTCGATATTACTTGCTTCTGTTAGAGGTTGCAAATCATATATTTCTTCTTGCATCAATTCGCAATGATCAGATGCGTCTGATTTGTTTTCAAAGTTATGGTATTCCCAATCAGTTAGTTGG
>JACKZZ010009749.1_pt1 | contig 45956 bp, 49 predicted proteins | sample 8027871 | NCBI WGS metagenome assembly JACKZZ01 (sample SAMN15724774, study PRJNA655200) | protist metagenome | isolation source: fluorescence activated cell sorting (FACS) single amplified genomes of... | place: USA: West Boothbay Harbor, Gulf of Maine | collected 2000-07-19
AAGTATTCCTTTAAGGGCTGAAATATTACGAGATATACTACGAATTAATGAATTATCAGAGTAATATAAATTATGATAAATTGGAGCAGTATAAGGATCTAAGTTTATATTCCATAAAAATGAAAATTCAAATTGAAGTAAAGCTAGTAAACCCTCATACTCCTTTCCAACAGATTTATAAAAATCTATACGATCATAATAAAAAAAATTAGCAAGTGTATTACTATCATAATAAAATATTTCTTTTAAACCTTCGTATTCCTTTGACCAATTAATATTATATGGACCAGGATTTGCTTCCATATAGTAATTTGTATCAAATAATAATATTCCTTTAATAGCTTGTAGTTCTCTATAATTACGATTAATATTATCTGATTCTTTTGTTAAAAAATATTCTATATCTAGTTCTACAATTTGTTTAAATATAGCCTGTTCCCTTAAAACATATCTAATATAATCACTTGGAGCAAAGTCTTCCCATAAAACTGGAAATAAATAAAATACAAATCTACTTAAAACATCTCCATCTGTATGCTCATTAAATAATAATGCGTCTACAAATTCTAGACTTGACGATAATGTTAGATTATCTAAAAATTGAAATATAAAACTGTGTACCATAATAGCTGTTTAGTAGGTTATAAAATAGTTAGAATATAAAACTTCGTAAGTGATACCCTTAATTAAAATATGTTTCAAAAAATTTAAGATCTTCAAAAGTATCGATACTATGCGATTCATAATCTGTAAATGAAACTTTAATATCAAAACCATTATATAAAAAATTTAACTGTTCCAATTTTTCATATGTCTCTAAAAAACACTCAGTACCATTAGTATATAATTCAGATAAACTATTAGATGTAAACATATATAAACCAATATGTTTATAAAAATTAGTTAGAGGTAAATTTTTTGTGTTACAATTAAAATCTTTATAAGGAATAACTGATCTAGAAAAATATAACGCTTTGTTATTTGAATTTACTACAACTTTCACTACATTTTTATTTAGTAATTCCTCATACGTCTTAATATTTGTACGCAAGGTAAATATATCGAAAGTATCTTCATAACTTTTTAAAAAGTCATTAATTACAATATTTGATAAAAATGGTTCATCTCCTTGCCAATTCAACCATAAATCATAATGTTCACCTTGTTTTGTAAAAGTTTTATAAACTTCCGTTAACCTACTAGTTCCTGAAGTATGTAACTTACTTGTCATAATGCAATTTGAACTAGAAGTAAAAGTAAGTACGTGATTATACAATTCTTCACTATCCACTGCGATAACTACTTTTGAAAATTTATCAATTTTTAATGCAGCTTCCCAAGTATGCTGAATAAGTGTTTTACCTTTTATAGGTAATAACATTTTTCAGGATAACCTAGTAGATTCTAATCGAGCTGGTATAACACATATTATTTTCATTATATATAAATTTTATTAAAAATTTTAAATATACCACTGAGGTATTTGAAACATACATAATAATGTAATTATGGTTAAATTTAAATTTAATAAACTAACTACAAAAGCATCAGGTATATAATCTTTTAAAACTTCATGTAATCCAAATTTAGCATGTACTAAAAATTGTGCTATAAAAAATGCAAAAATACTGTGAATTATTGGTGAATAAATAGTAGTATCATTATCTAATGAATAAAGTACACTACAGATTATTGGTAACCCTACTAGTAACATAGGACTTTTAAAAAATTGTAAAATTTTGTTCATAATGTTAATTTATTTTATTTGTTATGTTGAATCGCTAATTTAATAGCTAAAATTGTTGATACTGATAAAAAAATTACTGATATTAAAGTAAATACTGGGAATTCATCCACGAATAAAATCCACGTTGATAAAAAATCATATAAAGCAATTAAATTATAAATTGCAAATATTGTATAAAACCCTAGTATAATACCACCTAATAAATTCCATTTTTCTTTTTCTAATCCTAAACCACTATCCCAATAAAAATGACGAATACCATGTAATATATGGTATATTAATGCTCCTACAAAAACACTTATTAAATAATGATGTCCTAATCTAAACAATTCAATAGGACTATAGTAGAAGTAAGGCCATCTATGATTATAATGTTCTTTCATTGCATAATAACAATCCCATACACCATATTCCCAGTCAAAATGACTAAATGTATGAATCATTGTATCCATTTGCCCTGGTACATCAGTACTGTGATCTATAAATCCTGTTTTACCCATATAATGATGTTGTACGTATACTCTATTTTCAAGTGCATGATCATGCATTGAAAATTTTGGATTAATAAATTCATAAGTATTTAATAACCCGTTATCTAATTCTAAATGTATTGCCCAAAAAAAATAAATTGTAATAATTGCTAAAACAATCCCTGTAAATCTATGTAAGATTGACAAAGTTGATGATAATTGTGGTTTGTATATAAAAATATGTGGCGAAACTGGTAATTTTAAATTATTTGTTGTCATGATATATTTATTATTATTTAATTTAATGTATAAAAATTTACGTTAAGTTATTATATTCTTTTAATTTTGTAAGATATAGTAAAGAGTTAAAACTATATACTTCTGTATTGGATAATTCTAATAATAATTTAGTATTTAACTTAATATTATTTGATTTTAAAAAATGTTTAACTGTATTAAACTTTAACCCTTTTTTCATAACCATCGTATTAATTTTATGGCTTGAAATTTTTTTAAAATTACTTTTATTCTTCTTCCTATGCGCATAGGCATACTGTAATGGTTTATATTTCCGATTGTTCATAAGTATATATTTTATTGATTTCTAAAAATGTTATGGTAAATAATGATATTTCATATAGTATTAATATTAATAAATATATTAATATTGCATTTAAAATATCTAATGGTATAAGTAAATTCATAAATAAAAAAATTAAAAATATAAATATATTTTTATAATTTTGTAATATCGTAGAATTACATAAATTTAAATAATAACCAATATATAGCATTATTGGTAACTGACTTATAATACAACTAAATAAAGTAATTTTATAAATTAAATTGATTAAATCACTAATATGTATTTCAAAATTAAAATTAAATAAATTATTATTATGCAGCTCATTAATTTGTAAAAAAAATATATATATATTAGGTAACATTTTTGTGTATGTAAAAAATATTGTAATATATAATAAGCTTAAACTTATAAATGACAGTATTAAGTATAACTTTAATTCATACGTATATAATCCCGTAATTAAAAAAGATATTATATGAAAAAGTATTAAAGTTATATTAGACAAAAAACATAATACTAAACAAAAAAATAAAATATTAATAAAGATATCCATAATACCTGTATAAATGAAATTGTTTAGAATTAAATATTTTTGTATAACTGGAAAAACATTTAATATTTTTATGAAAAAATAAAATAAGGATTCCCAATTATAAGCACAATAAGTAATTGATAGTAAAAAAGAATAAATAATATAGTAAAATCTATATTTTAATTCTTGTAAATGTATTAAAAATAAGTTTGTTGACATTTATAAAAATTTTATATAAATTTTATGTTTGAAATTTCTAGATATTGTTAAAAAATAAGGATAGGGTGGGATTCGAACCCACGGTATGTGATATACATACGCCGGCTTTCAAAACCGGTGCTTTCGACCACTCAGCCACCTATCCATTATATTATAAATTTTTAAAATTTACTTATAGCCACAAACTCTAGCGGGAGTAGGACTTGAACCTACGACCTTTAGATCATGAGTCTAATGAGCTACCATCTGCTCTATCCCGCATACTACCTATACTTACGGATAGAGGGACTTGAACCCTCACGATAATAATTATCTTTAGATCCTAAGTCTAACGTGTCTGCCAATTCCACCATATCCGTATAAAAAATTAAATATTACTTATTTACTCCTTTAGGAGAAGTGACCGAGTGGCCAAAGGTGGCAGACTGTAAATCTGTTGATATTTATCTTCGAAGGTTCGAATCCTTCCTTCTCTAATAAATTAAAAAGGATGAATCTAAGTGAAATACTCTATTATTATAATTAATTATAGTAAAGTTTTAATAAAAAAGATTCTAAAAAGTGATTCTTAATTACTAATATACAAAAATAGTTTTAAAAGATTTTGTTAAAATGTTATATTTTATAAGTTTAAATTAAACTTATTACATTTATTTATATTAATAAACGGAAACTTATTAAAGTTATTCCAAATCTTAAGTAAATAAAATTAAGAATGTAATTAATAACGCAAATAAACCTACAGCTTCTGTAACCGCGAAACCTAACATAGCGTATGAGAATAATTGTCCTTGTAATGAAGGGTTTCTTGAGTATGAAGCCATTAATGATGAAAATACGTTACCTACTCCAATACCTACACCTAATAAAGCGATTGTAGATAAACCAGCTCCGATTGCTTTTGCACATTGCAACATCATAATAGTATTATGTATATCTGAAAATTAAAAATCGAAAGTTATAAAAAATATTCAAAACATAGTTATAAAATATAAGAGATAAAAACTAAATATATCTTATCTATAAACTTTATCAGCTAAAATATTACGAGCTAATTCAGGCTCCCATTTATCACCATTTTGTAAAAGTTTTTCTTTATTATAAAACAATTCTTCCCTAGTAGCTGTAGCATATTCAAAATTAGGACCTTCTACAATAGCATCAACTGGGCATGCTTCCTGACATAAACCACAATATATACATTTTGTCATGTCAATATCATACCTTAATGTTCTACGACTACCATCTAATCGAGGTTCTGCTTCAATAGTTATAGCTTGTGCTGGGCAAATTGCTTCACATAATTTACAAGCAATACATCGTTCTTCTCCTGATGGATATCTACGTAATGCGTGTTCACCTCTAAACCTAGGGCTTATAGGACCTTTTTCAAAAGGATAATTTAATGTATAATTAGAACCAAAAAAAGATTTTAATGTTAACATCATACCACGTAAAATTTCAGGAATTAATACAATAAATACCTGATGTTCTACTAAACGTGTAAAGCCTTTTATCCAGTTATGATTCATTGAAATCTATGTGTTATTTTAAAAACTAAGAAATTTATTAAAAAAACTCAAAACATTTAATTTTTTATAGTAATATATTACATACACTAACTAACTTAGCTAGGCATATAACCTGACCAACAATACATAAATACGTATAAAAATAACCATACAACATCAACAAAATGCCAGTACCACGCTGAACTTTCAAATCCTACATGATGTGTTTTTGTAAAATGTCCTTTAATTTGACGTATTAAACATACTGCTAATAAAATTGTACCAATAATTACATGAAATCCATGTAATCCTGTTGTTAAGAAAAATGTTGTACCATACACACTATCTGCGATAGTAAATGGTGCTACTTGATACTCTAATCCTTGAAATCCTGTAAATATTACAGCTAATAATACAGTTGCGATTAATGCACCATTTGACTCTTTAGCATAACCTTCAACCATCGCATGATGTGCTGTTGTTACTGTAACTCCTGATAATAATAATAATAATGTATTAACTAACGGTATTGCAAATGGATCTAAAACTTCAATTCCTAATGGTGGCCAAACTGCACCAATTTCAATTGAAGGTGCTAATGCTGCATGAAAGAAAGCCCAAAAAAATGCAAAGAAGAACATAACTTCTGATACGATAAATAATACCATACCATATTTTAAACCTAATTGTACTTTTTTTGTATGATATCCTTGAAAAGATTCATCAATTACATCTCTCCACCAAACATACATTGTTAATAATAATAACGCTACTCCTGTTAAAGCTGTTATTCCTCCTCCTACATAATTATGCATATACATTGACATTCCTAATGTAAATACTAACCCACTCATAGATCCTAATAAAGGCCAGTAACTTGGATTTACTAAATGAAATGGGTGTGATTGATATCGTCTGTTCATTTTTTTTGTATTCTATTTATTATTTGTTTAACTGAGAATTAATCCATTTAATACTATTCTCTGTATGATAGTTATGTGATTCTTTATAATTAGTTGCAATTTTTGATAACGAATTAATAATAACATTCCAAAATAATGGACCTGTTTTATCATAAAATAAATTCATATCTGTAATACTTTGCTCTAATAATGCAGAATTACCTTGTAATAATTTTATTTTTTTATGTCTCATTTTTAATAAAAAACATATTGGAACTAATACATAGTAAAAACTAATTGCATATAAACTCCAAAAAAAAATTACTAACCAAAATATTTGTGAAAAAAATGTTAATATATCTAACTGAGGCATATATAATTATAAATAAATATCTTAAAAAAGTTATTTTTTAATTTTGTTACTTTTATTTTTTTGAATATATAAAAATTATACTTGGAATATATACTACCTATCCACTTCTCCAAATACAATATCTTGTGTACCAATCATTGTAACTACATCGGCTATCATATGACCTCTTGTCATAAAATCTAATCCTTGTAAATGAGCAATTCCTGGTGCTTTAATTTTACATCTGTGCGGTTTATTAGTATTATTTGATACTAAATAAACTCCAAATTCTCCTTTAGGCGCTTCAAGTCCTACATATGTTTCACCATATGGTACCGTATATCCTTCAGTATATAATTTAAAATGATGAATTAATGATTCCATAGATGTTTTCATTTTATCTCTAGAAGGTGAATTAAATTTATTATCATTAATACATGCATCTCCTTCTGGCATTAAATTTAAACATTGTTGTATCAAAAATACACTTTGTCTCATTTCTTCAATACGTATTAAATATCTATCATAACAATCTCCATTAATACCTACAGGAATATCCCAATTTAATTTATCATATTGCTCATACGGTTGATGTTTTCTTAAATCCCATACTACACCAGATCCTCGTAACATAACACCACTAAATCCATAATCTAAGGCTTCATCAGCCGTTACTACTCCAATATTTACAAGTCGTTGTTTCCAAATTCTATTATTAGTTAACAACTCTTCTATTTCATCAATTCTACTTGAAAATTGTTGTGCAAAAACACTTATATCTTCACATAATCCAACAGGTAAGTCACTTTTTACACCTCCTGGTCTAATATAACTAGAATGTAAACGTGCTCCAGATACACGTTCATAAAATTCCATTAACTTTTCACGTTCCTCAAATCCCCATAAAAATGGTGTTAAAGCACCTACATCCATAGCATGAGTAGTTATAGCTAATAAATGATTTAATAAACGTGTAATTTCTCCAAATAACATTCTAATATATTGAGCACGTAAAGGTACTTGTTTATCTAATAATTTTTCAACAGCTAATGAAAATGCATGTTCTTGTGCCATCATTGATACATAATCTAATCTATCAAAATAAGGCAAGGCTTGTAAATAAGTTTTATATTCAATTAATTTTTCAGTACCACGATGTAATAAACCGATATGCGGATCTGCACGATCTACAATTTCCCCTTCCAACTCTAAAATTAAACGTAGTACTCCATGCGCCGCAGGATGCTGTGGTCCAAAATTCATTGTAAAATTTTTAATTTCTTTTTTTTTATACAAATTGGCCATAGTATTATTACCTTGTAAATTAAATTTTTAACGTGCTTATCTTACTTATTATTACTTTTATTTTTATTAGTAGCTAATTGATTTTCCCAAGGACTATTAAATTCAAAATGTCTAAATTCTTGTGCTAATTCAATTGCTTCTGTAACTACTCGTTTCTTATCATCATCATATACTACTTCAGTATAACCACTTAATGGGAAATCTTTACGTAAAGGAAATCCTTCAAATCCATAATCAGTTAAGATTCTTCTTAGATCTGGATGATTTTTAAAAAATATTCCATACATATCCCATACCTCACGCTCCCACCAATTAGCTACTCTAAAAGTAGTAGTCGCAGTAGGTAATGTATCCATAGCATCTACATATACTTTTACAAAAATTCTTTTTTGTCTAGTAACACTTAATAAATTATAGATAACTTCAAATCGTTTTGATTGATTAAGTATACGCTTCATTCGTTTAGTAGAACTTATAGGTGATGTTTCTAAGTCTTTAATATTTCTTTTTTCTAACCAATCTACCACACAAATATCTGATAATGTTTTAAATTGAAAAAATGTATTTTTCTTTAAAAAAGTTAAAACATTAATTAAATTATCAGGCGTTGTAACAATATATATATCATTGTCATTAAATTTTTCAATATATACATGTTGTGGTAAAAATTGTTCAAGTTTCTTTGAAAGTAATTGAGTCATATCAAGATGTATTTTATTTTTTTGACCAACTTTCTAATCTTTTATGAGATCTTATTTTTTTTTGTAATTGTAAAATACCATATAATAAAGCTTCAGCTGTAGGAGGACATCCTGGTACATAAATATCAACCGGTACAATTCTATCACACCCACGAACTACAGAATAAGAATAATGATAATAACCACCACCATTAGCACAACTTCCCATAGAAATAACCCATCGTGGTTCTGCCATTTGATCATAAACTTTTCGTAAAGCTGGTGCCATTTTATTAGTTAATGTACCAGCAACAATCATTACATCAGATTGTCGAGGTGTAGCTCTAAATACGACACCAAATCTATCCATATCATATCTACTAGCAGCTGAATGCATCATTTCTACAGCACAGCATGCTAATCCAAAAGTCATAGGCCATAATGAACTTGCTAATGCCCAATTTATTACCTTATCCGCTTTGGATACTATTACATTTGTATTTGGTCCTGCCATTATGTTTAATATATTTACTTGTTAGGATAATATTTATCTTAAATTTTTGTTGTATACAAAAAAATATATATAATATATTTTTTTATAAATTGTGTAATGTTAATACTACTGTTCTTAATTATTTAAAGTTATAATAATAAGTATAATAAAATATTATACAACTTATTATTCCCATTCTAAAGCACCTTTTTTCCATTCGTATACAAAACCTACAGTTAAAATAGCTAAAAATAAAAACATTGATTTATAGGCATAACTTGTAAAAGTGAAATACTTTATACACATAGCCCAAGGAAATAAGAATGAAATCTCTAAGTCAAAAATAATAAATAAGATAGCAACTAAATAAAATCGTACTTCAAACTTTGTACGGGCATCATCAAATGGTTCAAATCCACATTCATATGCTGTTAATTTTTCTGTATCAACAGGTTGTGTAGCTATTACATATGATGCTCCTAATATTATCGCAGATAATGCTGTACTGAAAGCTATATATAAAAGTATTGATAAATATTCTGAGAACATAATAAAATAATTATTATTATTTTAGAGGTAATATATAATATTATATATATCTATCTTATATTTTTTGTCTTATTATAATTAATAAAAACATACCTACATTCAGGAATAATTTTTTACAAAAAAATCGACCTTACTTAGGCAACTATATGTTTACCATAATAAGAGTTATTATAGCTATTAGTGGGAGTTTTTAAGTAATCCAAAGATGTAGCTTTTTTAGCTTCTTTTTCACTAACAACATATTTAGAATTTTTTGAAACCTGTTTTAAATTTTTAAAAACAACTTGGTTATTAATTTTCCAATAAGTTTTTTTTAAAGCAGTTTTTTCTGATTGTAAGATAACAGTTGTTAATTTATTACCAATCAAACTTTTATTTAATGATAAATTTAAAACTTTTTTAAATAATCGTCTATATGTTTGAAGAAGTTTTTTAGATTTTAAATGACTTCCTGGTAAAAAGTACATACCTGTTCCAATTCTAAAAGAATATCCTCCTTTAATTTTACGCCAAGCTTTAGATTTTAAAGGCACTGTAAAATTTATATTATTAGATTTAAATTTATTAGTCTCATTTTTAACTAACCAATTTAATTTATTGGCAGTGTTAAATTTTTCAGGACGTTTTTTTAAATGATTTATATATGAATTTATTGCCCATGTTGATTCTAAGTTTGGCAAAGCTTTTTTTGCTTTTAATAAAGTTGTATTTTTATCTGAATATTTATAATTATATTTTGAAAAATATCCAAATTTTAATCCTGTTCTAAACTTATTTGTTTTCTGTGAGCTAAATATTTTTTCACCTTCAACAAAAAAAAATGGTTTATGTAAGTGTGATTGAGATGAACTTTTTAATTTTTTTGTAACATGTTTATTTGTAATGTTACCAGTATGATCATTAAGTAATTTTTCAAAGTTATAGTTTGTTGACATTTAAATTTTATATTATATTTATGAAATTATTCTTAGGCCCAGTAGGATTCGAACCTACACTCGAACCATTATGAGTGGTTCGCTTTAACCATTAAGCTATGGGCCCCATTATGATTTATGATATTAAATTATATAATATCCCGCCTGGATAGCTCAGGGGTAGAGCAAAAGACTGAAAATCTTTGTGTCGGTGGTTCAAATCCACCTCTAGGCAGTGTATAAGTTTATTACTTATTTTTAACAACCTATGATAGGTTAGAGACGGACTTGAACCGTCATTATTTGATTTGCAATCAAATACATTACCTATTATGTTATCTAACCTTTTTAAATTTGAGACCTATTTCAAAAAATTAACCTAATAATTAATTAATATTATGTCATTATGCAAATAAAAATAGATGGTGAATTATATACGGATAATAAAGGGGAATTTAATGACTACACTGTAATTCAAGTTTGTCAAGATGCCGGTGTTACAATTCCTAGATTTTGTTATCATGATCGATTATCTGTAGCAGGTAATTGTAGAATGTGTTTAGTTGAAGTTTCTAATGCTATTAAACCGATGGCTTCATGTGCGATACCTCGTACAGATAATATGGAAGTTTATACTAATACAACTGTTGTAAAAAAAGCAAGAGAAGGTATTATGGAATTTTTATTATTAAATCATCCATTAGATTGCCCAATTTGTGATCAAGGTGGTGAATGTGACTTACAAGATCAAGCAATGTTGTTTGGTAATGATCGTGGTAGATTTTATAAATATAAAAGAGCCGTTACAAATAAAAATTGTGGTCCATTAATTAAAACAATGATGACTAGATGTATTCATTGTACACGATGTGTACGTTATTCTGCAGAAGTAGCAGGGTTAAATGAACTTGGTGCTACTGGAAGAGGTAATTCTGTAGAAATAGGATCATATATTGAAAAAACATTACAATCTGAAATTTCTGGTAATATTATTGATTTATGTCCTGTTGGAGCACTTACTTCAAAACCATATGCATTTACGGCACGGTCATGGGAATTAAAATCTATAAATTCTATAGATTTACATGATTCTATGGGATCTAATACTAAAATAGATATTAGAGGTAATGAAGTTATGAGAGTATTACCAAGACTAAATGATTCTATAAACGAAGAATGGATTACTGATAAAACACGTTTTTCATATGATGGATTAAAAAACCAACGTTTAGATAATCCTAAATTAAAAATAAACGGTATTTTAAAAGATATTTCATGGAAAGAAGCTTTAGATACTATACAAAATAAATTTAATACTACTTCTAAAAAAGATACAGCTATCGTATTTGGTGATCTAACTGATGGATTAACTTTAGCTGCAGCGAAAGAGCTAGGTAATAAGTCAGGTATAAAAACAATGTTAGATACATCTACAAATATTACAAATGTAGATTTACAAAGTAATTTTTTATTTAATGAATCTTTTGAAAATTTTGAAAAAACAGATGTTTGTTTATTAATTGGATGTAATTTAAAATTAGAAGCTCCATTATTAAATGCTAGACTGTTTAAATTAAAAAATACAAATGATATTCATATTGGATCAATAGGATCTAATGGACAAACTCATGTAAAACATGAACATATTAGTAATAATATAAAAGGATTAAATAAATTACTAGAAGGTAAGCATACATTTTCTAAAAAATTATTTAAGGCTAAATATCCTACTATAATTATTGGTGCAGCATTTTTAGATGAATTTAATAATATTATGCAAAATTATAAATTAAAGAAATCTTTAAATTATATTCCAAACTTAATACAAATAGATAGTAATAATAAAACAATTTGGAATGGATTAAATATACTAACACCTCAAAGTTCAACTATAACAGCTAATACATTAGGTATTGCCTATAAACATGCTAATATTAAAGGTAATTATAATATATTAGATAATAGTAAGTTAATTTATGCAGTAAATGCGGATAATGTAACATTCCCTAAAAATTCATTTGTTATATACCAAGGACACCATGGTGATAAAGGTGCAATACAAGCTGATTTAGTACTACCAGCATTTTCATTTTTAGAAAAAAATTCATTTTATACAAATGTAAATGGATTTATTCAATTTACTAATGCTGCCGTTACAGCACCTGGACAATCTAAAGAAGATTGGAAAATTATTAAGGTAATATCTGAATTATTAAATATAAAAACAACTTATACTACTAAAGATGAATTATTAGATGTTACATCAAATTATGTACCTCATTTAAAAATGGGTACTACACCTACTGATCATGAAACAGTAAATTCATTACATATTGATAATAAATCATATTATATACCTTATAAAAAACGAAGATTAAATAAAAAAAGAATTATAAATAGTCCTCGAATTTTACCAACAAGATATAAATTTAGACATTTAAAAAATAAAAATACAAATTTAGAAACTCTAAATTCTGTAATAAAAAATTATTTTAGAACAAATGTTGTAACAAATGCATCAAAAGTTATGTCAAAATGTAGTGTGTATCGTACAAAATCAAATTTTATAAATTAAATTAAAAAATGTTATTATCTATATTATTTTCACAACCTGTAATAATTGTATTAAAATTATTATCGGTTTCTATACCCTTACTTATAGCAATTGCTCTTGTAACACTTTTTGAACGTAAAGTAATGGGTTCAATTCATCGTAGACAAGGTCCTAATATTGTAGGTATTTTTGGATTATTACAACCTTTTGCTGATGGTTTAAAATTATTATTAAAACAGACAATTATTCCAAGTTCTGTTAACATAGTATTATTTATTTTAGCACCAATGATTACATTCTCATTAAGTTTAATAACTTGGGCAATAATACCTTTTGATAAAGGAGTTGTATTGGCTGATATAAATGTAGGTATGTTATATTTATTTGCGGTATCTTCATTAGGTGTTTATGGTATTATTATAGCAGGATGGGCTAGTAATTCTAAATATCCATTTTTAGGTGCTTTACGATCAGCAGCTCAAATGGTTTCATATGAAATATCTATTGGATTAATTTTATTAACAATATTAATGTGTGTAGGATCATTAAATTTAACACAAATAGTCTTAGCACAACAAAAAACATGGTTTATAGTACCATTATTTCCATCATTTATTATGTTCTTTGTATCAGCTTTAGCTGAAACAAATAGAGCACCATTCGATTTACCTGAAGCAGAAGCTGAATTAGTATCAGGATATAATGTAGAGTACTCTGCTATGACTTTTGCTTTATTTTTCTTAGGTGAATATGGACACATTATTTTAATGAGTTCTATGACATCTATTTTATTTTTAGGTGGATGGTTACCATTATTCGATATACCTGTATTAAATTGGATACCTGGATCAATATGGTTTGGATTAAAAACTACATTTATAGTGTTTTTATTTATTTGGGTACGAGCATCATTCCCAAGATATAGATATGATCAACTAATGAGATTAGGATGGAAAATTTTTTTACCATTAGCGTTAGGATGGTTTATAGTTGTAGCTGCCATTGTAATAACTATGACAAATCTTATCTAGATATACAAACAAAATAATAATTTATTTATCGTCGTCCCCTTCGTCTAGGGGTTAGGACAGTGCCTTTTCAAGGCATTAACATGGGTTCGAATCCCATAGGGGATACCGTAAATAAAAATAAAATATATCTTATAAGATATATTTACTAGTTTCATAATATTATATAAACTATAAGTTAATAAAAATATATATAATAAATAATAATGTATTTATTCGTAATATTATTTCCCGCGATGGGTGCTATAGCCGCAGGGTTATTTGGAAAACAATTAGGACGATATGGATCAAGTATTGTATCATCTCTAAGTGTTTTTTCAGCATTTTTATTATCTTGTTTTATTGCTTACGAAGTAATTTTATCAAATAGTCCTTGTCATATAAAATTATTTACTTGGATATATTCAGAAAATTTTGAAGTATCATGGGGATTTTTATTTGATAGTTTAACATCAATGATGTTAATTGTTGTAACATCTATATCTACGTTAGTTCATTTATATTCTACAGAGTATATGGAAGCTGATCCACATAGATCTAGATTTATGGCTTACTTATCATTATTTACATTTTGTATGTTGTTATTAGTAACTGCTGATAATTTTATTCAAATGTTTTTAGGATGGGAAGGAGTAGGTGTATCATCATACTTACTAATTAACTTTTGGTTCACAAGAATTCAAGCAAATAAATCAGCCATGAAAGCTATGATTGTTAATAAATTTGGAGATACAGGTTTAATATTAGGTATAGTATTTATATTCTTCATTTTTAAATCTACAAAATTTAATGTAGTTTTTGCAAATGCAGTATACTACTTAAATACTTATGTACATATATGGGATTATGAATTAAATACTTTAAATTTAATATGTATTTTATTATTTATTGGATCAATAGGTAAATCTGCTCAATTAGGATTACATACTTGGTTACCTGATGCCATGGAAGGACCTACACCTGTATCAGCATTAATTCATGCTGCTACAATGGTAACCGCTGGGGTATTCTTAGTATTAAGATGTTCACCATTATTTGAATATGCTCCGGAAGCATTAACGATGGTTACATTTTTTGGTGCATTAACAGCTTTTTTTGCTGCAACTTGTGGATTAGTACAAAATGATTTAAAACGAGTTATTGCCTATTCTACATGTAGTCAATTAGGTTATATGATTTTTGCTTGTGGTTTATCAAATTATTCTGTAAGTGCATTCCACTTAACAAATCATGCGTTTTTTAAAGCTTTATTATTCTTAGGTGCTGGATCAGTTATTCATGCTATGTTAGATGAACAAGATATGCGTAAAATGGGTGGATTAGTATGGAGTTTACCTGTTACTTACTCATTAATGTTAACTGCATCATTATCTTTAATGGGATTTCCTTTCTTAACGGGTTTTTATTCTAAAGATGTTATTTTAGAAACATCATTTGCTACATTTATGCTAGATGGTACATTTACACATTTTTTAGGTAGTTTTTCAGCAATGTTAACAGCTTTTTATTCTACTAGATTAATATATTTAACATTTTTAAATAAAACAAGTGCCTTAAAACAATTTACAATTCATTTACATGAAGCTGAAAAATTTACATTATTTGCTTTAAGTACTTTAGGAATTTTAAGTATTTTTGCCGGATATTTTTTAAGAGATTTATTTATTGGATCAGGTACTTTATTTTGGGGAAATGCTTTATTTACAGTACCTTTTAGAATTTCTATATTAGATGCTGAATTTATACCAGCTTATATAAAAATAATACCAGTATTACTAAGTTTAACAGGTGTAGCATTAGCTTATGTTGTATATCATCATTATGCATATAAATTATCTAAATTAAAATTTACTACAAAAATTGGATATAGTATTTACAACTATCTAATAAGTAAATGGTATTTTGATAAAATTTATAATTATTACCTTGTATGGACAACTATGTCGTTAGGATATAACGTTACATTTATTATATTAGATAAAGGATTAATTGAAATTTTTGGACCATACGGATTATCAAAAACAATTTCACGATTATCTAAACACTTAAGCCGTACACAAACAGGTGCTATATATCATTATATGTTTATGATAATTATTGGTATGTCATGGTTCTTAGCTGCTATTGGATTAAGTTGGATTTTATCTAATGATATAAATATAACAATTTTAGTATTATTTATCGCTATATTTATATATTCTAATATAAATTTTTTTAAAACGAATATACAAAAACCACAAATTTCTAAAAATATACCAGTATTTTATCATAATAAATAAATCTAATTAATATTATTAGATTTTATTTTTTTATTAACACACACGTATCATCATTTTTGTATAAACATTTAAAAATATAAATTAGATTATAAAATAAAAACATATGTTTTTTATAAATCCGTCAAATATTTTAATTACTATTAGTTTATTACCAATACTAGGTTCATTGGCATTATTACTAATACCTGATCATAAAATTAGTTTAATTAAACAAACAGGATTAGGTATATCATGTATAACATTTTTATTATCATTAATTTTATGGATTGATTTTGATAAAAGTACATTTACATTTCAGTTTGTTAAAAAATTAAGTTGGATAGATTCATCAAATTTTTATTGTTATATTGGTTTAGACGGTATATCATTATTTTTTGTATTATTAACAACTTTTTTAACACCTATTTGTATTTTAGCAAATTGGAATCATTTTCCAAACCGTATAAAAGATTATATAATTGCTTTTTTAGTTTTAGAAACATTTATGATTAATGTTTTTTGTGTAATGGACTTAGTACTATTTTATATATTTTTTGAAAGTGTATTAATACCTATGTTTTTAATTATTGGAGTATGGGGTTCACGGGCTAGAAAAATATTTGCTGCATATCAATTAGTTGTTTATACTTTATTTGGATCTGTTTTTATGTTATTAGCAATATTAGTAATATATTTACAAGTTGGTAGTACAGATTATCATGTATTATTAAATACAGAATTTACAGGTGCTAAACAAACATTCTTATGGTTAGCCTTTTTTATAGGATTTGCTATAAAAATGCCAATGTTACCTTTCCACATTTGGTTACCTGAAGCTCATGTAGAAGCACCAACGGCTGGTTCAGTTATTTTAGCGGGTATTTTATTAAAGTTAGGATCTTATGGATTTATAAGATTTTCATTAACAATGTTCCCAGAAGCTTCAATATATTTTGCACCGCTAATGTATACATTAGGATTATTAGCAGTTGTATATACTTCTATGACAACAATTAGACAAATTGACTTAAAGAAAATTATTGCATATTCTTCAGTAGCTCATATGGGATTTGTTACATTAGGAATTTTTAGTTTTAATAGTTATGGATTAGAAGGTAGTATATTTATTATGATTAGTCATGGATTAGTATCAAGTGCATTATTTTTATGTATTGGGGTTATATATGATAAATATAAAACAAGAGTATATAAATATTATTCAAACATTGTACAATTAATGCCAATTTATGTAGTAATTTTATTTATATTTATTTTAGCAAACTTAAGTTTACCAGGTACAGCTAGTTTTATTGGAGAATTTTTAACTCTTTTAGGAATTGTACATGTAAACTCTGTTGCAGCGATTTTATTAGCTATAGGTGCAATTTTAGGTGCTGTTTATTCTATTTGGTTATTTAATAGAGTTTCATTTGGAAATCCTAATGTTACTTATTTAACTAATTTAGAAGATTTAAATTTAAGAGAATTATCATATTTATTACCACTATTATTTTTAACAATTTTATTAGGTATCTACCCTGAATTAGTACTAGATTATGTACATGCCTCAGCAACGTATATATTATTATAACATAAGTAAACAATAAACATTTAGCAATGACTAACTTTTTCACAAACTATAATTTTGATCTAAATATTAATAAATATATTGATATTTATGGCCAAGCGCAAAATTTACCAATTATAAATAATTTTAAAGCTACCTTACCAGAAATTTTTTTAGTATATGGTATCTTAGTTATTTTAATATACGGTGTAATTATTGCAAATACAAAAACAAATTCAACATATCCTGTTGTAGTTACTCCTATAACATGGTTATGTATAGGATTATTATTATCAACAGCATTTTTAATAAGTAATGATTTAATATATGATAAATCTGTTATTTTAGCATTTAATGGTTCTTTAAGTTCTTCAAATTTAACAGAGTTCGTTAGATTAATTATCTTAATATTTACAGCTATTACTTTAGCAATTTCTGTAAGATATACTAAAATAAATAAAATTAATTCTTATGAATATCCTATTTTAGTAACATTAGCTGCAACAGGATCAATTATTTTAGTAAATTGTAATGATTTACTATTAATATATTTAGCAATTGAATTACAAAGTTTAGCCTCATATGTACTAGCTGCCTTTAATCGAGAAAAAAATGCTTCAACTGAAGCAGGTTTAAAATATTTTTTATTAGGAGCATTATCATCAGGTATTTTACTAATGGGATGTGCCATGATTTATGGTGTTACTGGTACAACAAATTTAGGACAATTACATATGTTAACTATTAATAGTTCTAATTTAGTATCTTTCAATATTGAAACTTTAACTGTTGGTATAATTTTCTTAGTAATTGGATTTTTATTTAAAATGACTGCTGCCCCATTCCATATGTGGACACCAGATGTTTATGAAGGATCACCTACATCTGTAACAGCATTTTTTTCAATTGTTCCAAAAATTGCAGCATTAAGTATTGTTATTAAATTATTATTTTTTACATTTTATGATTTAATTGAGTTATGGCAACATTTATTGACTACTGCAGCTGTAGGATCTTTAATTGTTGGATCATTTGGTGCATTGTATCAAACAAAATTAAAAAGACTATTAGCATATAGTTCAATTGGACATATAGGTTTTTTATTATTAGGGTTAATTACTGGTACGGAAGAAGGTATTTATAGTATATATATTTATATAGTTATATATATGATAATGTCTGTTATTTTATTTGCTGTAATTTTAAACTTATCTACTATAGATAATAAATCTCCTGAAGTAATTACTGATTTAACAATGTTAAAAAAAAAAAATCCATTAGTAGCAGCAACGGTTATGCTAACCTTATTTTCTATGGCAGGTGTACCACCATTAGCAGGGTTTTTTAGTAAATTTTATATATTATCATCATGTTTACATTCATCAATGTATGTACTTGCTACATTAGCTGTATTAAGTAGTGTAGTTAGTGCTGTTTATTATATACGTATTATTAAATGTATGTACTTTGATTCAGTAGACACATGGAATATTAATATACATTACAATATGAACTATGCTTCAGGTTTAATAATATCTGTAGCATTATGTTTTGTAGTATTATTTTTCATAAAGCCTTCCTATTTTATGACACTATTTAACTTGTTTATTTAATAATTTACATTTGTAGTTTAATGGAAAAACAACGCTCTTCGAAAGCGTCGATCCGTGTTCGAGTCACGGCAAATGTATCTTATTAATTAATAAGATAAACATTTTCTAATTATTTTAAAAAATTATATTTAATGATTTTACAAACAGTTTATGGATACACTCCTAAAAGATCTAAATTATATAATTATAATAAAAAGTTATTAACTTTTTTTATAAATTATTTAACTAAACAAGGTCATAAAAATACAGCCCTTAATATTTATAAAGATGTTTTAAAACATATTCATAAGCAAACTAATAAAAATCCATATACAATATTTTTCAATGCTTTACGAGTTGTAACCCCTTTAATTGAATTAAAAACAATTAAAAGAAGAGGTTCACGTAGATACTTACCTGTACCAATAATGAGTAATCATCGTAAAATATTTGTAGCGGTTAAATGGTTAATAGAGAACTCTGAAAAACAAAGAGGTCATAAGATTTCAGAAAAAATAGCTAATGAAATTTTAGCTATTTCAAAAAAACAAGGTTTTACTTTAAAAAAAATAAAGTATGAACAAAAACTTGCTTTAAATGCTAGACCATTTTTAAGAGTTAATAAACGAAAAATGAAACAATTACGTTCTACAGGACTCGAACCTGTAACCAACGGTTTAGAAGACCGACGCTCTATCCAATTGAGCTAAGAACGCATTTTTGTTTAACATTTTTATAAATTAATATTGTTGTATTATATTTACCGCAGGTATCGATTAATGGTAAATCAGCTGCCTTCCAAGCAGAAGCTACGAGTTCAAGTCTCGTTACCTGCAGAGTTTTTATTTATCAATATTTTAATTTAGTTGCCCACTTGGTGGAAGTGGTAGACACGGCAGACTTAAAATCTGCTTTTCATTTGAAAGTATTGGTTCAAGTCCAATAGTGGGTAAACTAAACTATATAATATAATTTATTTATACATATATATATGAAACAATCAAAATATAAAATCTATAAACAAACATTTACTAATGTTAGTTCAAAACCTATGCCTTCTAAAATTAATAATTACATAAAAAAAAATATTAAAGTTGAGCAAGGAAAACATCGTATGAAACGAAGAGGTATTGATGGTATCTATGCTTATAAATACCTATTGCATACTAAACAAATTTTAAAATCATATTATGGTAATTTATCTGAAAAAGCTTTTAAAAAAATTTATTTAAAATCTATAGCTAATAAAAAATCAGATTATTTTTTAGCTTTATTAGAACTTCGATTACAGACAGCTGTGTATAGAATAGGTTTTGCTAAAAGTTTTTCTGAAGCTCGTTATTTAATTACACACGGACACATATTAGTAAATAAAAAACCAATGTCTTATCCTGGATATACTTTAAAAATTCATGATATTATAGAGCCTCATAATGATATGCGTGAATACTGTTATAAGAATTTATGTATTACATCTAAAAAATTACCTATATTAGATCATTTTTTTATACAAAAAAATATATTATTAGCAGTAGTATCACAAATGCCTAATTCTAAACGAATACCTTACCCAAAACCTTTTAGAATGTTAGATTTTTCTTTAAACAATTCTAAAGATTTAGCAAAAGTACAAGGATTAATATATACAAATTCTCCTTTATACGATTTAAAAAAAAATCAATTTTATAACATATATACTATATAATTATGGATAACACTAATAAAAATTTATTATTATCATTAAAATTACTGTTAAAAAATGGTATACATTTTGGACATTCTATTTCAAAATACAATTCTACTAATAAAAATTTTATTTACGGAAGTAGAAATAATATACATATATTTAATTTAGAACATACTTTTTACCAATTAAAAAAAATTATGTTATTTATACAGTATCAAAAGTTACCAAAAAATTCAGTATTGTTTGTTGGTACTAAAAGACATGTTTCATTTTTAACAAAATTAATAGCGAAACAATCAAACCAACTATATATTGATACAAAGTGGACACCTGGATTACTAACAAATCAACAACAATTAAGAGGATTTTTAGATAAATTAATAATTCTAGAAAATAAAATTTTAAATAATTCTTTTATATCGCCAAAAGAATTAGCAATTTATAAAAAATTAAAATTTAAATATAAAGGATTATTAACACAAGATACAAATTCTTTAGGAAAACTTCCAAAACTAATTGTAGTATTTAATCCTGATGATAAAGATGGTATAATGGCTATTAATGAAGCCTCACAAATGTTAATACCATCTATAGGAATCGTAGATAGTAATTCATCGAATGCTAATATTACTTATCCTATACCAGGAAATAATAATTCAATAGAATCTATCTCTATGTTTGGTACTTTATTAACGAATATTTTAAATGAAACAAAAAATGTCAAAACTATTAAAAATTTTAAAAGAAAAAAATACACAGAAACAAATAACAAATCATAATATTAAGATCAATGATATTGTTACACTAAAAAAAATATCTGGAGAATTTAAGAATAATGTTAGTACAATTACTGGTACATGCATTAAAATTCAACAAAGTTCTATGGGCGTAAGAGTTACATTAAAAACTATATTATACGATGAAGTAGTATTTCAAAGTTTTTTATTAAACTCTCCATCTATAATTAAAATAAATAATATATAATCTGATATAATGTTAAAAATTCGATTACAAAGACCATTTAAAAATTGTACAACAGGATATCATATTGTTGTTACAAATTCTTTAGCAAAACGTGATGGTAAATTTTTTGAAAAAATTGGAAGTTTATATAAAGAAACACCATCTTCAAAATTTGACACGGATGTTAAAAATTATACTTTAATCCGTATAAATAAACAACGTTTATTATATTGGTTAAAACAAGGTGCACAACCTACTCTAAAAGTTAAAAAAACTTTGAAATATATGTAATTCTGGAGAAATGGCTGAGAGGTTGAAGGCATTGGTTTGCTAAACCAACATACAGTATATTAAATTGTATCATGGGTTCGAATCCCATTTTCTCCATGCACACAAAAATTAACAAATAATATACAACAAAAAAGGGGACGTAGTTCAATGGGAGAGCGCGTGTGTTGCATACACGAAGTTGCTGGTTCAAGTCCAGTCGTCTCCAATATTTAAAAATAACCTATATAACTTAAAATTATCATGAATATTTATATTTTAGGAAAATATATACCTGCTAATAAATCTGTTGAAATGGCTTTACAATCTATTAAAGGTATAGGTAAATATAATTCACAATTTACATGTAAACATTTAGGATTTCAACCAAAACTAAAAATTAAAGATTTATCACAGACACAAATAATAACGTTATCAGAGTTTATTAATAAAAATTTTTTAATAGAAACTGCTTTAATTGATAAAAAATTTGAATATATAAATGCTCATAAACAAAATAAAACTTATAAAGGTTGGAGACATTTATTAAATTTACCAGTTAGAGGACAACGTACACATTCTAATGCACGTACACGTAAAAAAAAGAAAATCAATTAATAAATTATAATATATCTTATGGCTAGATCATCTTGGAAACCAACTTATATAAATTTAAGTATTTTAAAAAAAATTGCAAAACATAAAACAGCAAACGCTGCTATACCTATTTGGTGTAGAAGTTCTACTATTTTACCTGTTTTTAAAGATAAAGTATTTAATATTTACAATGGTAAAAATTTTACACAAGTAAAAATTACAGATCAAAAAATTAATCATAAATTTGGAGAGTTTGCTCCTACTAAAAAACGAGTTGTACATAAAGTTTTAAAAACAAAGAAAAAATAATTTAATATTCTATGGCAAAAATTAATCCCACGACATTACGACTTGGTTATACAACATTTTGGGAAACATGTTGGCACTCTGACCGACTATATAATAAACAAATTCATGAAGATATTATTATTAAAGAATACTTTAATAGAGTTTGTTATAATTTAGGATTAGTACCTATTGATATTCATATATCTAGATTCTATAACCACGATAATCATAAACAAATACATATAACTGTAAAAAGTTTTAGAGTTTTTGAAATAAATCCTAATTCTACGCTAGGACATGGATTGGTATTTAAAAATAACTCAAAACATATTAAAAATTTTAAAAATTTCTTAAAATCATTTAATTATTTTGAAAATATTTTCAAACAAGATCTTAATAAATCTTTAGTTACACCATACGATAATATTACATTTACTTTTAAGATATCTAAACATTTAAATTGGAATAAATCAGCAAGTTTAGTTGCTAAATTTGTAAGTAGTAGATACACACAAAAAAATAATTTTAAACAAATTATTAGTAAAATTATAAAATATATTGTAGATATGCATCCCACATTTAATAATATAAAAGGTATTAAAATTGAAGGTGTAGGTAGATTAAATAAGCATCAACCTCGTGCTTTAAAAGTATCTCAAACTTGGGGATCTATACCTTTAAACACACTTGATGAAAATATAGATTTTGCTACTGAAACTGCTAAAACAAATTATGGTATTACTAATATAAAAGTATGGATTTCATATAAAAATAAATAAAAAACAATATGTTATTACAACCAAAAAAAACTAAATTTAGAAAAGCTCATAAAGGACGTATAAAAAAATTTATATCTCCTTTAAATAAACCATTCCACTTTGAAATGGGTGAAGAAGCTAATACATTAAAACTATTTAGTGCTTCAAACCAACGAATTACAGCTCGACAAATAGAATCTGCACGAATAAGTATGAATAGAGTTATAAAAAAATCAGGTAAATTATATATTCATATATTTCCTAATATACCTGTTACAAAAAAACCTACTGAAATTAGAATGGGTAAGGGTAAAGGAGCAGTTAATAATTGGGTATGTAGAGTTTGTGCCGGTAAATTATTATTTTCTATTCATGGAGCACCTATGAATTTAGCGGAAAAAGCTGTGAAATTAGGAATTGCTAAATTACCAATTAAAACAATTATAAGAAAAACATAACGTAACTAAATGATACATGTACATACAAAATTAAGTGTTATAGATAATTCTGGAGCAAAAACAGCACAGTGTATAAAAATATTAAAAAACAAGAAATATGCTAAAATTGGGGATATTATTGTTGTTTCAATAAAAGAAATCTATAATAATTCAAAAAGTAATCAAAAAAATAAAGTACAAAAAGGAGATGTTACTTTAGCTTTAGTTGTACGAACTAAAAAACCATTAGTTCGAAAAGATGGGAGTACTATACAGTTTGAAAAAAACTCAGTAGTATTACTTCATAGAAATATACAACCTATAGGTACACGTATACATGGGCCTGTAACACATGAATTACGAATTTTAGGATTTGGTAAGACAATATCTATGGCAGAACGAATTTTATAAAATATTATAATATATGAACAAATTACAAAATTACTATTTAAATATAGTACGTCCTGATTTATTATTAAAATTAGGGGTACAAAATTTACACCAAGTACCAAAAATTGAAAAGATTATTCTTAAAATTAATTTAAAAAATGCTAGCCAAAACCCTTTAGAATTAAATGCTGCGCTAGTTGCATTAAGTTTAATTAGTGGACAAAAACCTAAATTAGTATATAGTACTAGATCAATTACTGAATTTAATCTACGAAAACATGCATTAATTGGAGGGAAAGTAACTTTACGTAATAAACATATGTATAATTTTTTAGATACATTTATAACAGTAGTATTACCAAAATTTTATGAATTTAAAGGTATTTCTACAAAATCATTTGATGGAAATGGTAATATTTCTATAGGTATTAACAATTTAATGTTATTTCCAGAAATTGAGCAATATTACTATAACTTTAAAAAACCTATTGGTATGGATATTACTATTGTTACTTCTACTAATAAAAATTTAGAAGCATTACAATTACTGAGTGCATTACAAGTGCCATTAAAAATAAATTAATTTAACGTATATACTAACTTATGCAATTAAACCACCATATAAAAAAAGATATAAAACGAAGAAATCTTTTTAAAAAATACGAATTAAAACGTAAAATTTTAAAAAGTACTATATACAATGAAAATGTATCTTTAAAAGAAAAGTTTTTTTCACAATTATTACTATCAAATTTACCAAAAAATAGTTCTGTTACTAGAATTAAAAATAGATGCGTAATAACTGGTAGAAGTCAATCTGTATACCGAAAATTTAAAATGTCACGTATACAAATAAAAACACAATTATCAAAAAATAATATTACTGGATTACGAAAAATTAGCTGGTAAGAATTAACAACAATTATATCTATATTATATTAAAACTATGCAAAATTTAACAATCCCAAAAGATATTAGTATATCAATTAAAAATCATGTTGTAAACATTCATAATAAAAAAACAGATGAATCTATAATTTTTAATTTTATAGATTTATCAAAATTACCATTTCATAAACGGCCTGATACTAAAAAATACTTTAATACTAATAATAAACATTTATTAAATAATATATCTGGTTTGTATAAAGGTTATTTATTAAAATTACAAGTTTTAGGTATTGGGTATAGAGTAACGTATGATGATAATACTTTAAATTTTAAATTAGGTTATTCTCATAATATTGAATTTAAAATACCTAGTCATATATCAGTATATATAACTAGATCAAATAAAATAATATTAATAGGGTCAAATCTTTCAGAAGTTTCACAATTAGCTTCAAAGATTAGACAATTAAAAGTTCCTGATAATTATAAAGGTAAAGGAATTCGATATGTTAATGAAAATATAATTTTAAAAGAAGGTAAAAAACGTAAGTAGTTAAAAGGCTTATAGGTTAAAGGTAAAATTTTTTAATTAATTACCTTTTTTATAAGCCTTATCCTTTTTTAGTACCATATTTAGATCTTTTCTTTTTACGAGCACCTACACTTTGTGTATCTAAAGTACCTCGTATAATATGATATTTAACTCCTGGAACATCTTGTACACGACCTCCTCTTATTAATACAGATGAGTGTTCTTGTAAATTATGACCTTCTCCGGGTATATATGCAGTTACTGAATTAGAATTAACTAATCTAACTCTAGCAATTTTCCGTAAAGCTGAATTAGGTTTTTTTGGGGTTATGGTATAAACCTTATAACATACTCCTCGTTTTTGAGGATTATTATTTAAATCTAAAGATTTTGATTTACTTTTTTGTTTTTTTCTAGGTTTTCTAACTACTTGATTTAATGTTGCCATAAAATTTTATTTATATATTAAATTAGTTAAACGTAGACCTGAACAGATTTGAACTGTTGACTTTACGCTTATCAAGCGTACACTCTAACCACTGAGTTACAGGTCCGTTTTTATATTAAAAGTATGAAACCGAAAAAGTAGGACTATTATGACTAGTTAATTCAATACTAGCTAAATTATTTTTATTAACTTCTCCAAGAATTTTAGGTAGTACATAATCTATATTTGATTGTAACATTTCATATGTTGAATGCTTACTTCCTATTTTAACATATAATGTTTTTGGTGTTTTACCTTTAATAAATATACTACTCTCTTTAAAAAAATCTATAGCTTCTTTAACATTTGTTGTAAGTGTACCTTTAACATTACTTGGTAATAAATTATTACTACCTAAATAAGTTAAATATGGCTGTAATTCTGCTAATTTTTGAGTATTACAAATAATATGATCTAATGACCGTTTTTCGTTAATTGATTCAGCAATATGTTCTAACCCTACTACTAAAATACCATGCTGATTTGCATAATATTCTTCTTCAGTTGTTCCTAACACTGCTAAAACAGAGTTATTTTCTTCAGAATGAGGTAAAGAAAGAGTAATATCTAAAACTTTATGTTTCTTCATCCATGATGGAGTAAAGTTTAATTTTAGATATATATTACTATTAACACTTATACAATTATAAGCTTGTAAAGCATCTACAGCCTTAGGCAAACTATATTCAATACAATTATTCTTCATGTTTTTAACTTTTTTAATATGTTTATTTTTTATGTTTAATTATAAATAAAAAATTATAATAAGGTACTATCTAGGAAGTACCGGAATCGAACCGATGACATTCTTGGTGTAAACAAGATGCTCTACCACCTGAGCTAACCTCCTAGAATTATGTAATAATAACAACTATGCTTGGAAAGCCTCGAACTTTCAACCTTTAGATTCGTAATCTAATGCTCTTCCAATTAAGCTACAAGCATAATATTATATATATATTATTGAAATATATAGTATTTTTTGGAGTAAAAGGATTCGAACCTTTGCATGTCGATATCAAAAACCGATGCCTTACCGCTTGGCTATACTCCATTAATTTAAAATTAATATACTGTAATTTTAGCTGATTTAATAGTTGATAATATCATTTTACATATAGATTGTATATCGTATCCTGGTAAATCAACAGACTTAATACGAGCAATTTCATATACCCATAAAATAGAAATATTTTTTTGTTGGGTATGTTTTTGAATTGTTTTTATAAAAAACATTGTTGATGGCATACCTATAGTATACTTATACGTTTTATCATTAAATACAGTCATAGCTACACGTAATGGAAGTTCTTTATTATAGCTAATAGTGTCATTGTTAAATGCTTTACAGAAATCCATAATGGGAATACCTTGTTGTCCTAATATAGGCCCTATAGGTGGACCAGCAGTAACTTTTGTAGCAAAGGCATTAAATTTTATATTACTCTTAATTGATTTTGACATAATTTTTAAAAATATAGATTTTATATTTTTAACGGAAGAAGGACTTGAACCTTCAACATATAGATTATGATTCTATCGTTCTACCAATTGAACTATTCCGTCAAAAAAGATACTCGTTAATAAAGAAAATTTTAGAAAATAAACACAAGAGAGAAGGGATTTGAACCCTTATCAATGACTTTGGAGATCATTATTCTACCGTTGAACTACTCTCTCAAAATTATTCTTAGTATATACTTGTAATGATATAGCCGAATATCAGACTTGAACTGACAACCTGCTGTTTACAAGACAGCTGCTCTAACCAGTTGAGCTAATTCGGCATAAAATTTTATAATATAGATGGTGGGTATAACTCAATCGGTAGAGTGCCAAATTGTGAATTTGAAAGTTGTGGGTTCGATTCCCACTACTCACCCATTTATAATATCATAAAAGACTCGGGATGACGTGATTCGAACACGTGACCTTCTGTTCCCAAAACAGATGCGCTAACCAACTACGCTACATCCCGATGAGATTACTGAATTTGTTGACATAAGTTTTTCTTAACTATACAGTAAACTTCGACTAACTTGTTTATGTTTAGCACGTGTTTTTACTCCTTTAGTTAATTTACCCCAAGGTGTCACTAATTGTCGATGTCCAGATTTTTTACCTTCACCTCCTCCATGGGGATGATCAATAGGGTTCATAGCTACTCCTCTTACAGTAGGACGTTTATTTGCCCATCTTGAAGCACCTGCTTTACCTAGTATCTTAGAATGATTATTTAAATTTGAAACAATTCCTATTGTTGCTTTACAGTTTAATGGTAATAGTTTATTTATACCTGACTGTAACTTAACCACAGCATGTGTTGTAGTTTTTTTAACTATAAAACCATAAGCACCTGCTGCTCTAAGTAATTGTCCTCCTTTTCCTGGTAAAACTTCTAAATTATAAATTTTAATACCTTCAGGTATATACTTTAAAGTTAATCTACTACCAATAGATAATTCTGTAGGTATAATACTTGAATTATTATAATTATGAATAAGTTGACCTGGTTTCAATCCATGTGGAGCTAAAATATATGAAAATTTACCATTTTGGTACTGAATTAAAGCAATATAAGCCGTTCTATTTGGATCATACTCTAATCTATGTACAATAGCAACTCCTTCATATGTTCTATTAAAATCTACTAAACGATATTTTTGTTTATGACCACCTCCTTTATGCCACACCGTAATTCGACCATTTTTAGATCTACCAGCCGTATTACTTTTTCCCACAGTTAAACTTTTAAATGGCTTTCCTTTCCATAAATGTGATCTATCTATAGAAATTTTTTGCCGCAAAGATGGGGTAACAGGATTATATTTTTTCAAAAACATAGTGATTTTATTATTATAAATTTATATCGTTAGTATTAACGACTAAATGCTGAATCTATATATATATATTATGTAACAAATTTTTTATAATTTATATGAAACTTTTGTAGATACACCTTTAAAATTTGAAAGTATAGTATTAAAGTCCATTAACTTAGCATCAATTTTATTTGATTGCTTTAAATTTAGTGTAATACTACGAGAATATGTAGTAATACCTAATTGATTTCGAGCTTTTTTATCAATATGTGGTGATTTTAATATTGTAATAATATTAGATTTTTTAGGTAATCTAACATAGCCTAATTTATTAATAGTAAAAACATCATTATCAACCTTAATAGGTAAATTCAAACTTACCAATTTTTCAAATTGTAAATAAGCTTTTTCTAATGCCATCATATTAAAACTCTTTAACTTAATAGTTATAGCCATTTATTATAATTGTTTTTGAGTATTAGTTTATAAAATTAATAAAAAATACATTTTATTTTTAATGTAAATAGCTTAGTTAACAAGTCTATTACCTGTATATTTTAAAGCAACTTTTTGTTGTACACCTGCAGCCCAATTATCTAAATAACCAATACCTGGGATAATAATAAAAAAGAATGCAAAATAATAAAATGTAGCGATTTGTCCACATTCTAAGAATGGTGTTTCTACCGGTTTACCTCCGATCCAACCTAAAATTAAACAATCTAATACAAATAACCAAAAAAAGAATGAAAATAATGGTCTATAATTATTATTTCTAACTTTTGAAATATTTAAGAATGGTAATACTAATAAAACTAGTAATGCAGATGCCATTGCAATAACTCCTCCTACTTTATTTGGAATAGATCTTAAAATAGCATACATTGGTAAAAAGTACCATTCAGGTACAATATGAGGTGGTGTTACCATAGGATTTGCTTCTAAATAGTTATCAGGATGTCCTAATAAATTAGGATAATATAATACTAATATAGCAAATAACATAAAGTATAATACTATTGAAAATAAATCTTTTGTATAGTAGTAAGGGTAAAAAGGTGTTAAGTCTGTTTTTGATGAAATACCTAAAGGATTATTAGCACCATATTGGTGTAAAACAATAATATGTATACATGAAAATGCTGCAATAACAAATGGTAATAAGTAATGTAAACTAAAAAATCTATTTAATGTAGCATTATTTACAGAGAAACCTCCCCATAATAAAGCTACTACATCATCTCCAATAAATGGAATAGTAGAGAATAAGTTTGTAATAACTGTTGCTCCCCATAAACTCATTTGTCCCCATGGTAATACATAACCTAAGAACGCTGTAGCCATCATTAAAATATATAATATAACTCCAACTGTCCAAACAGGTTGTCTAGGTGCCATATATGAACCGTAATATAAACCACGGAACATATGTGCATATACTGTAATAAAGAACATAGAAGCTCCATTAGCATGCATATATCTAATTAACCATCCATTATTTACATCTCTCATTATATGTTCTACACTATTAAAAGCTAGATCAATATGAGGTGTATAATGCATCGCTACAAAAATACCTGTCAATAACTGCACTACTAATGTTAATCCTGCTAATATACCAAAATTCCAAAATATATTTAAATTTGTTGGTACAGGATAATCTATTAATAGCATATTAAAAACTTCGAATAATTTATTTTTTCCTAATCGCATAAAAATTTTATATTTAAATTAATTAAATTGTTAAATCGGTAGGTGTATTGGGGCTCGAACCCAAGACACCCAAATTAAAAGTCTGGTGCTCTAACCAACTGAGCTATACACCCACCTAAAAATGAAATATGTCATTATTTACTATGACACTTTACTGCAAACTGATAATATTTAAAAATATCATCAAAATTACTAAAGATATTATTAAAGATATAAATATTATTTTTATTAAATCTTGTATAAAAATACCTTTAAGATACCTTATAAAAATTACTAAATTAAAAGCTACAGGACAATATGTTAATAAAGCTAATATAGATATATATTCATAACTTAAAATTTGTGTTATAAAAAATGTATATGCAATAAAAAAACATAGTAAAATAATAAAAGGTAAAATAATATATTTATCAAATAATATGTACTTTATCCAGCTATTATTATTACTTTTTGTAGTTTTAGTTTGTTTAAAAAAAATTTGAAAATAACTTTCTAAATTAGATCCAAATAATATTAATCCTAATTTTAAATATAAAAATGATATAATACTTAAATAATTATTTAAAAAAGATAAGTCATAATCTACTAAAAAATTAGGATATATAATATATAGACCTAATATATAAATTATAGGTAATCTAAAAAATAATTTAATATTTGATATATAATTAGTAGTACTTAAAAGTATTCCAATAGTATATAAATAAAAAATAGTTCCAAAACTATATAATGTAGTTAATACTACAACACTTTCAATTTTATAAAAAAATATCAATACTGAACTACCAATATATCCTAAATTCAATGAATTACTTGATAATAAAATCAAAGATTTTTTATCATCTATATTGTTTCAGGTCAAGATAGTAGAAAGTATTATAAAATTTATACATAATGCAAGAAAGATTATTGCAGATATCCATAAAAGATTCTGTAATTGTAAACTAAAAATTTTATAAAAACTTATAATAAGTAAACATGGCTGTAATATATATAAGATAATATTTGAAATTATAGCGATACCGATATCTCCGGGTATGTAACTATTTATTACATAGCCTATATATACAAAACTTAACATTAAAAAAAATTTTAAGATTATATATATAGGCAGTTTATCAACAATATTACAGCACTTTATAAAATCAGTAGTACAAATGTTATTTACAAAATGTATAAACATTTAGTATATTTTAATAATATAATTATGCTTTTTGTTCTAAGATTCTAATTTGATTATCTAATAATAAATCAACATCTGTTGAATTCCAATCTGTAGCAACGTATTCAATGTTACTATATACTGTAGTAGTAAATTTATCTAAAAGAAATTTTGTTAAAAATAATTCTTTATTTACAATATCATTTAATTGAACTTTAATACTTTCCATAACAATATTACGTTCCCAAACTTTTCTATCTTCTAATAATGCAGAATCTTTTAAATTATTATTAATTAATGATTCGATATTAGTAATAAAATTTTTTACTAAATTTAAAATAGATTCAGTATATGAAAACCATTTATATGTTTCATGATAAATATCTTGTTTAATATTCCAGCTAACAATAAATAATTGATAAATTGATGCAGCTTTTGCTAATAATGCATCTCCGATACTTTCACTGATTAATTTATAACCAAATGAAACACATAATACAAACATTGCTGCTACTACAGCTTCTTCATTTGCTTGGTAAATTTCTTTTGTAAAAAGAGCTGTACCAAATAATATAACTTGTAACCAAATTGACATTATATATAATAACTATTGTAAAAATTAAATTGAATATATGAATTATTAAGAGTTTAGTTAAAACCGTATTTCCCCTTTTACAAGTATAGACGGCATTTTATAATTTCACAAATCGAGGTCAAAGTGGGATCGGGTGTGTCCTATAAAATTATCATTAACTAAACTAATTAGTTGTGTAAAAAATTAATTACAAATGAATATTATTCATCAAATGATGCTAACCATTCTTCAAAATCTGACCATGAAACACCATGTACAACGATTGGCATGAATGCATGATTTGGTCCACAAATTTCACTACATTGTCCATAGTATGTACCTAATTTGTTAATATATAACGCTAACTGATTTAATCTACCAGCTACTGCATCTAATTTAATCCCTAAAGATGGTATAGCCCAGCTATGAATTACATCCGCAGATGAAACTAATACTCTAATATGTGTATCAATTGGTAATAATACTGGAGCATCTACTTCTAATAAACGTAATTGTAATGGGTTTTCTAATTCTTTTTCAGGAAGCATAAAGCTATCAAAAGCAATATCAAAATTTTTTTCAGTTAATTTAATACCTTCGTTTGGAGCTACTACTGTAGTTACAGGAGGAAATACTACATATTTATCATTAAAAAATAAAAAATCTGTATTTTTAGCTATAAATTTTTCTCCTAAAATACCTACATGTTGAGTAGGCCAACATGTCCATCGAGTAATACCTTGGTATCTACACTGATTATTTGGTAATAAATCATTATTAATATAATTAGCTTCATCACCAGTAGCACTTGTTATATCCCAACCTGTATAAACTACCCATGACATATCAGTAGCTTTAGTTGTTTTAAATGGCCCTGGTAATTTTGAACCTAAAACTTTTAACCAATCATTAACAAATACTTTAACAAATTGTGTCATATCTTCTGAAGGATTAACTTTTGTTAAATTTTGTGTAGCATTACGTTCTATTAACATAGATTTAATAGCATCAGGTGCTGTTACTTTAGGATTATCTAAAGGAAATGTTTCTTGTAAAATATACGAGTATGCAATTTCATATGACCAATACCATTGGTGACCAATTACTTTTAATGTTAAACTTGGCTCAATACCTTCATCTAATGAATATAATAAAGCAAATGTAGGGATTGCAATAATAATTAATAAGAAACTAGGTATTAATGTCCAAATTATTTCAATAACTGTACCATGTGTTTCATATGTAGCGATAGCATTATTATGATGATTAAATCTATATAATATATTTGCTAACATCCAACATACAAATATTAAAATAATAGTCATAAAAAACATAATATCGTGATGTAATCCTAAAATACCCTCCATAATTGGAGAATGTCCGTCTTGAAATGTCATTTGTCCATCATAAGGTCCAAAAACATTATATGATGTCCAATTGTTACTTGCTGTACCGTTAAATAAATAACTATTTATTAAAAATAATTGTGTTTTAACGTTCCATATAATTCCACTTAATGTATACATATGTTCTGGGTAAAAAAATATTATTTTTTTTAAAAGATCGTGCTTTAAAGCACTATACCAACCTGTGGTATCCATATTTGTTTTATCAAACCATAATAATAATGATGCTTGATAACTATCATAATATAACTTCGAAGCATAATCAATATACTTATTTTTGACCAAAAATACATAATGGTCTTGATCCCATTTAAAAATTTCTGATAAATCTAATGGAATACCTGTAACTTCTATGCACTTATCTAATTCTTTTGGTCGTCTTATCATTATATTTTTATATTTATAAACATTATTTTATAGTTAACTCTTTTCTTACTGAAAAATATTTCTAATAGATATATATTTATGTTAAGAGTATCTATTTATTATATTAGTATAATTTAGCTTAATTTTTTACAAAACTTAAACATATTACCTATCAAGGAAGTAGTCTTCTTCCATTTATTTAAAGAACTTATTTTAAGATGATCTTCTTACTTAGATGTTTTCAGTAATTATATCTTATGTACGTAGCTACTTAGCAATGCTTTTGGAAAAACAACTAATACACCATAGGTACACCCTTCTCGATCCTCTCGTACAAGAGTCAGAGTCTTTCAATTCTTTAACACTAATAGTAGATAGGGGCCAAACTGTCTCACGACGTTCTAAACCCAACTCACGTACCACTTTCATCGGCGAACAGCCGAACCCTTGGAACCACCTTCAGCTCCAGGATGTGATGAGTCGACATCGAGGTGCCAAACAACTTCGTCGATATGGTCTCTTGGAAGTTATTAGCCTGTTATCCCTGGCGTACCTTTTATTCGTTGAGCGATGACCTGTCCATGTAGAATCACCGGATCACTATGACCGACATATAAATTATATTTATACATCCCTGTTTGACTTGTAAGTCTCACAGTCAAGTAATGCTTATACCATTATGCTCTATAATTGATTTCTAACCAATTTGAGCTTACCTTTGTACGCTTTCGTTACTCTTTAGAAAGCGACCGCCCCAGTCAAACTACCAACCATACATTGTCCTATATATTATATATAGTTAGTTTTAATAATTAAAAAGGATGGTAATTTCACTTTTGTCTAGTATTAATAATTAATACATAATAAACATCCCATCTATTCTACACAGTCTAATCATTAAAACAATATAAAGATGTAGTAAAGGTGCACAGGGTCTTACCGTCTAGCTATTAGTACTCCGCATTTTCACGGAGAATTCAATTTCGCTGAAGTTATATTGGAGACAGTGGAGCTATCGTTACACCGTTCGTGCAGGTCGGAACTTACCCGACAAGGAATTTCGCTACCTTTGGACCGTTATGGTTACAGCCGCCGTTTACTAGAGCTTACAAAAAAGCATAATACTTTTAAATTTCACTTTCTAGCACTGGGCAGGTGTCAGACCCTATACTTCATATTACTATTTAGCAGAGTCCTGTGTTTTTATTAAACAGTCGTAACTCCCTATTCTGTGCCACCAAAAAAAAGTTACCTTAATTTTGGTACCCCTTCTTCCTAAGTTACGGGGTCATTTTGCCGAGTTCCTTCAATATAATTCGTTCATACGCCTTAGTATACTCTACTAATCTACCTGTGTCGGTTTACGGTACGGTCTTTATTGCTAGCTATTTCCTGGATAACTTAATATTCTTATATAAATCCATTTTCTATAAAAAAATTTTAATTACCGTCACTTATTTTATGCAATAAAGGTATATTATTATCAAATATTTCCCATCAAATTAAATTATCATTTTCTTCTTAGGGACCGACTTACCCCATGTGGAAAAGCCTAGCATGGGAACCCTTAGATTTTCGGCGTTAATGTTTCTCACATTAATTGTTGCTACTCATGTCAGCATTGTCAATTCTGATACCTCCAATTAATATTACTATTAACCTTCTACAGCTTACAGAACGTTCCACTACCATAAAATTATAGAATAATTTTATTCGTAATTTCAGTTTGTAATTTAAGATTCGTTACATTTTAAGTGCATTAAAACCCAAACTGCTAAACCAGAGAGCTATTACGCTTTCTTTAAAAGGATGGCTGCTTCTAAGCCTACCTACTGATTATATTGATTTTAATACTTCCTTTTCCACTTAATTACAAATTAGAAACTTTAATTTACGATGAGGGCTGTTTCCCTTTCGACTATGAATCTTAGCACCCATAGTCTGTCTGCTATAGTTGATATTTAAACATTCGGAGTTTAGTTAAGCGTGGTAAGGTTTTAGGACCCCCCTAACCTATCAAGTGCTCTACCTTTTAAATTCATGCTATAACGCTCTACCTAAATAGATTTCGTGGAAAACCAGCTATTTTCAAGTTTGATTAGCCTTTCACTCCAAACCACAAGTCATCCCAGTATCTTGCTACATACACGGGTTCAATCCTCCCACATGAGTTATCATGTGTTCAATTTGCTCATGGTTAGATCACTTGATTTCGGGTCGAAATAATATAACTTTGGACGCTCTATTCAAACTCGCTTTCGCTATATCTACATTTATCAACTTAAATTTGCTATATTAATTCACTTGCTGACCCATTATGCAAAAGGTACGCTATTATTATCAGTATAACAATAACTGCTTGTCCGTAAATTATTTCAATATCTATTTCACTCCCTTTCCAGGGTTCTTTTCACCTTTCCTTCACAGTACTTGTACACTATCGGTCAATAAAAGTTATTAGGCTTAGAAGATGGTTCTCCTATATTCAAACAAAATTTCACATGTTTCGTTCTACTCGTATAATTATATTAGCATATTTGTCACGGGGCTATCACCCAATATTGCTAAATATTCAAATTTATTACAAATTGCATAATATATAATTATTAGGCCTGATTCGCGTTCACTCACCATTACTAACGAACTCTCTGTTGATTTCTTTTTTAAGTTACTTAGATGTTTCAGTTCACTTAATTTTTTAGAAATTATAATAATAATTTCTACGATTTAATAAATCAGTTTTCTTTTTGGATATATATGCTTCACAGAAGAAATTTCTACACATATCTTTTCGTATTTATTTACGTCCATCAAAATTTATTGCCTAGGTATCCATAATTTACGTTAATGTTACTCTTAACATTTTTAAATATATAATCTAATAAATTATATATAAATTCTCTCTAGGTTGGGATTGAACCAACGACCTTGTAGTTAACAGCCACCTGCTCTGCCATCTGAGCTACTAGAGAATTTTAAGTATTAATTAAATACTTAATAAAATAATACTACTATACATGATTAACTTATAACCATCGTATACCTCCTCCAGGTTCACATAGTATTAATGTAAAAACTAAAAAATACATAACCCACATTGGTTGCATAATAACTATAATGTATTATTATTAATTTACTTTTACTAAAACTTCTCCACCTAAATTTAATTTTAAGGCATCATAATGACTCATAATTCCTAAATTTGTTGATAAGATAGTTAATGATAAACTATTTGTATCTAGTGAACTGATTGTAGTATAAGTTTTTTTTTTTGGTTTAGAAACTTGATATATATTAGAAATTGCAGGCAATCCTTTATTGTATTTTAAAAAAATACAAATAGTTTTTATATTATCAATTTTAAATCCATAAATATAACCTGTATATTTTAATATTTTCAGTAATTCTAAATTAAACTTAGAATTACTAACTTTTACAGAGCTCACTTTTGATTTATAACCATTTTGTATACTGGTAATAAAATTATTTAAATTTTTCATAATTAGCTCCTTTTATTATATAAATTAATGTAAGTATAGTGTATCCTTAATATAAATAGCACTTAATACAGTAAATACATATGCTTGTAACATTGCAATACCAATTTCTAAGAAAGTTAAAGCAAATACGATTGATAAAGGTATTAAACTTGCTAAATAAAATAAACCTCCTACTGATCCCATAATCCAAATAAACCCTGCTAAAATTTTTAATAAAGCATGACCTGCCATCATATTAGCAAATAATCGAATTGATAAACTAAATGCATGTGATAAATATGATAATAGCTCAATACCAATTAATAATGGAGCTAATGCTAATGGTGATCCTTTAGGTAAAAATGAACTAAAAAATTTTAATTTATGTGTCATTAACCCAATTACAAGTAAAGCTAAACATACTGAGAATGCTAATCCAAAAGTAATACATATATGACTTGTTACAGTAAAACTATAAGGCATCATACCTAAAACATTTGATAAAAATATAAATGAAAATAATGTAAATAAAAATGGAAAATATACTAAACCTTTTTTACCTCCAGTATTATCTTTTACAATTGAAAATAATGCTTCGTAAACAAATTCTAATACAACTTGCCATGCTCTTGGTACCAATTCAGGATTTTTTTGTATAGCTAAATAATATAATAACCAAAATGTACCTACAACTAATCCCATAGAAATAGTAGTATTACTAATAGATATATTTACTTCGTTAAATGAAATAGGTAAAAATAACCTTAATTCAAATTGTTCAAATGGTGATAGTAACATATATATGGAATTTTATAATTTTTTTATAAAGATAATTACTGCTAAACTTTTATTTTTTCTATTATAAGACTTTTTCCAGCCACAGGTTCCCCTACGGCCACCTTGTTACGACTTCACCTCAATTACTCATAATACTTTAATTACCTCTTTTAATATTCATTTACCATATGCTTATAAGATAATTATAAACAATTTATGATAACTAAATAAGTTAAAAAATAATTTCAAGAACTATAAATTTTCGGGGTGTGACGGGCGGTGTGTACAAGATCTGAGAACATATTCACCGTGACGTGCTGATTCACGATTACTAACGATTCCTGCTTCATACTCTCGAATTTCAGAGAGCAATCCGAACTAAGAAAATGTTTATAGATTTGCTCCAACTTACGTTATTGCTTCTTTTTGTCATTTCCATTGTAGCACATGTGTAGCCCAACTCATAAAGGTCATAAAGACTTGACGTCATCCTCTTCTTCCTATAATTTATTAAATTATCCGTTTCTTTAAAGTGTTCAGCAATATATTAAATTCTGTTAACAACTAAAGATGAGGGTTGCGTTCGTTAAAGGAATTAACCAAACATCTCACGACACGAACTGACGACAGCCATGCAACACCTGTATAAAAAGTAATATTATATTATTCTGTTTTAAAGAAAATGAATAAGTTTATTTACATAAATCTTATCCTAAATTATTAAATTTATTTTTATATAACAAGAGTTGGTAAGGTTTTGCGCGGTGTATCGAATTAAACCACATGCTCCACCGTTTGTGCAGATCCCCGCCAATTCCTTTAAATTTTAATCTTGCGATCGTACTCTCCAGGCGGAATATTTAACGCGTTAGCTATAACTAAGAAAATTACTTCCCAAGTTTAATATTCATCGTTTACAGCATAAACTACTGGGGTCTCTAATCCCATTTGCTACTTATGCTTTCGTACCTCAATGTCAGTATAAGTCCAGATAGCTGCCTTCGCTTCGGTATTCCTTCTAATATATGTACATTCCATCGTTACATTAGAAATTCTACTATCCTCTACTCTACTCTAGAAAAACAGTATTAAAAACATTATTAAGGTTAAGCCTGAATATTTAATTTTTAACTTATTTTTCCACCTACGTACCCTTTACGCCCAATAATTTTGAATAACACTTGCCCCTCTCGTATAACCGCGGCTGCTGGCACGAAATTTGCCGGGGCTTATTCTACAGCTACCGTCATTATCGTTACTGTAAAAAGAGTTTTACAACTAAACTAGCCTTCATCACTCACGTAATATTGCTGGATCAAGCTTTCGCTCATTGTCCAAAATTCCTCACTGCAGCCCTCCGTAGAAGTCTAGGCCGTGTCTCAGTCCTAGTGTGGTTGCTCTTCCTCTCAGAACAACTAGGGATCTATGGCTTGGTGAGCTATTTCTCACCAACTACCTAATCCCATAAAAGCTCTCTAAATAGCTATACAATATTTATAAATAATAAATTATTTATTTATCTGGTTTTAATATCATACTAAAAATTAATTTAGCGATATGTATCCCAGGCTATTTAACAAATACTTTTACATTACTCACCCGTTCGCCACTAAAATATAATAAATATTTTCGTTCGACTTGCATGTGTTAAGCATACTACAAGCGTTCATTCTGAGCTAGGATCAAACTCATATATATTGTTTACATTAATAAAATAATGTATTAACTTATTGTAATCTAATATGAAATAATACTTTATCAAATCTCGGAAGAAACGGGACTTGAACCCGCAACCTTCGACTCGACAAGCCGATACTCTAACCAATTGAGTTATTCTCCCTAAGTGTTTTGGACTCTAAAAAATTAATTAACCTTTAATTTTATTCATAAATTCTACGGCAATTGTACCACATAATCTATGATGAATAACTAAAATTGCTAATCCAATGGCTGATTCTGCCGCAGCGACAGTTAGTACATAAATTGAAAATACTTGTCCAAAAATATCTTCTAAAGCTATAGATGAAATTACAAAATAAAAATTTATTGAAAGTAACATTAACTCTACAGACATCAGAATAGTTATGATATTTTTTCTATTTACTACAATACCTGAAACACCTATAATAAAAATTGTTAAGGCAACAAAGCTAAAATATTCTAATTCTATTAACATGATTTTTTATTGTTTATTAATGTTCTATATGCTGTATAGTTTTCTCAAAATTTCTAAATGTTTGTTCATATACAACTTGTCGTCTTACATATCCTTTTTGATGCATGGTTAAAACAATTGCTCCAATCATAGCAACTAGTAATACTAAACTAGATATAAGAAATGCATTTGAATAATGTGTATATAACACTTGTCCAATAGCTTCAACATTCGTAACAGTATAAATATTATTATACCATTCTTCTAAAACTGTAAAATTATGCCAATTATTTCCTGATGAATCATAGCTATATGATACATTTGAACCATATAATATAGTAATTAATTCAAAAAATACTAACAAAATTACTATAAATCCAATAGGTAAATATTTTAACGAACGTTCTTTTAATTCTACGGTTTGAACATTAAGCATCATAACTACAAATAAAAATAATACAGCGATAGCACCAACATATACTACTAAAAAAATCATGGCTATAAATTCAGCTCCTAATAATATTAATAATATTGATGTATTACAAAATGCTAATATTAAATATAATACCGAATGTACAGGATTTGAAGATTGTATTACCATTAATGAAGAACCAATTGTTAATAAAGAAAAAAAACCAAAAAAAACAAATTCTAATAACATATATAATTGTTAATTGATATCATTAAGGATTAAAAAGGTTTACTAATTTGTAATACATACTACTGTTATAATATGCTAATCATTTAAAATATTATCAAAAAATTTAAAATTATTATTTTTTAAATTTTTATTAGTTGTTATAGTATCAGAATTAATCCAAAATTCATGATTACGATTATCAAGATGACTATAAGCAAACTGCTTATCCATACAGCTATATGTTTTGTATGATTCACCTGAAGATAATACAACTGTTACTGAAAATTTTTTAGGATGAATATACTTTTTCATATAATTTGTAATTTTTTAAAATTTATACTGTTGTAACTTTTATAATTGGTAATTCATTATAAGTATGGAACGCTGGTGGAGATGTAACTGTCCATTCTAACGTTTCATGTGACTTATTATATGAACCTGTATGCATCATACGATCATGCATTGCACCAGTTACCATATCCCATGGATCTCTTGGTAATCTATTATTAAATACATTACCTAATGAAAATTTATTACCAGCATCAATTGTACAGAAATGATAAATAATATACATACCAATCATGCTACCTCCTTGATTAGCTCTTAACATTAACGCTGCAGCATTTACTTCTCTAATTACATCTGTAGGTAAATGTTTAATTAAATTAATGTCACCTGTTTTTTCATATGCTACAAAAGATAAAATATTATCAACAAAGTTTACAAATTTACCATCTGTATGTGAGATAGCTGTCTGGAACCATGTAGGATTTGATCGTTTTGCTAAATACTGCATTAAATTACCTGAAGCAATTACATGGAATAAAAATGCATATTTAAACGGTAATAATACTGAACGTAACTTATTATATGGTTCAAATGTTTCCATACCATGTTCATTTTGTGTTACAAATTTATTAGCATCGATTGGATTTGAATGGATTAATCCTGAAACATTACCAATCCATAAATTTTTGAAACTATTTCTATTAGAACTATCTTTAGAGAAAGAATTAATATAAGCTTTTTTATCAATTACAGGTGTTGTTAATGCATTATATACCATATAAAAGAAGATCATTGAAGCAAAAACTGTAAAATGTGATCCGAATGTAGCAACTTCATTCCATTTTGTAAATGCATCAGGGTAATCAGGAATTCTACGAGGCATACCTGCAATACCTAAGAAATGCATTGGGAAGAATGTAATATTAACACCGATAAATGTTAACCAGAAATGATAAATACCTAATTTTTCTGAGTACATTTTACCTGTAATTTTAGGGAACCAGTAGTAAAATCCTGTAAATAATGCAAATACAGCACCCATAGATAATACATAATGGAAATGAGCAACTACGTAATATGTATCATGTAATGATACATCTAACGCTGAGTTAGATAAAATAATACCTGTTAAACCCCCTACTGTAAATAAGAATAAGAACCCTGCAACAAATAACATTGGTGTAGGGAATATCATTGATGAATTCCACATTGTAGCTAACCAACTGAAGATTTTAATACCTGTAGGTACAGCAATAATCATAGTAGCAGCACTAAAATATGCACGTGTATCTACATCTAAACCTACTGTATACATATGATGAGCCCAAACAATAAATCCTAATACTCCAATTGATAACATAGCGTAAACCATCCCAATATAACCAAAGATTGGTTTATTAGCAAATTTAGCAATTACATGACTAACAATACCAAATCCTGGTATAATTAAAATATATACTTCAGGATGTCCAAAAAACCAAAATAAATGTTGGAATAATATTGGATCACCTCCTCCTGCTGGATCAAAGAATGTAGTATTGAAATTACGATCTGTTAATAACATTGTAATACCTCCTGCTAATACAGGTAATGATAATAATAATAATACTGATGTAATTAAAATAGCCCATGCAAATAATGGTAATCTATGCATTGTCATACCTGGAACACGCATATTTAAAATCGTTGTAATAAAATTTATAGATCCTAATAAAGATGATACTCCGGCAATATGTAAACTAAAAATAGCTAAATCTACACCTGCACCTGAATGATTTTCAATCCCTGATAAAGGTGGGTATACTGTCCATCCAGTACCTACTCCTAACTCTACCAATGATGATAAAGCTAATAATAATAATGCTGGTGGTAATAACCAAAAACTAATATTATTTAATCTAGGAAATGCCATATCTGGAGCACCTATTAGAATTGGAACCATCCAATTACCGAATCCACCCATTAAAGCTGGCATAACTAGATAAAAGATCATGATAAAGGCATGAGCAGTAACGATAACATTAAATAATTGATAATCTCCTTCTAAAAAACCATCACCAGGTGTACCTAATTCAGCTCTAATAAAAATTGATAAAGCTGTACCTAATACTCCTGATATAGCAGCAAAGATTAAATATAATGTCCCAATATCTTTATGATTTGTAGAAGCTAACCATCGGGCAGCCCACGTTGAAAAATTTGATGAAGAATTTTCGTTCATAAAATTTATATAATTATAAACATTAAAACGATTTATTAGTTGTATTGATAATTAAAATAATTCAAAACGTTAATTTTTTTTTTTATAGGTACCAGTGAAATATATATACACATAGTACTCCTAATATTAAATCAGATGCAGTAGCAGTATAATCTTCTCCATCTAAATGTCCATAGTCTGGGAAAAAAAAGTCTCGATATGGCTCCACTTGTCGATTTCCTAAATATACAAATTCTGTATTTGTAAGATGTCCCCAAATTGAACCATTCCATCCTAAATAGGCATCTGGTACATGTTCAATTGTATAAGATTTATCTATAAAATTTGTAAAACATTCTAAGTAACTTGTATAATGATATTTAGCCAATATCTCTGGTACTCGTATAGATTCTTCCGTTCGTGGTGGAAATAACTTATTAGACATATAATAAAAATCATATCGACGACGTAAAACACTTAACGAATCATTACCACGTTCTCTATCGAGTTCATTAAGACGTAAATAATCAATACGTGTCTCAGGATAATAATATTCCGAATATTCTGACCAATATTTATTAAATTCATCATAAAAATCTAATAAATTAGATCTAAAACCTAACATTTCATTAAGACCTGCCCATTTTAAAAAGAAATATACACTTAATGTACTAACCAATTCAGGTAACGTATTATAAGTAAATTGAGGATGATAAACTGCCCAACCTTCTTCCCATCTAATATCATGTTTATAATATGGATCCCAATCTAACTTACCATAATAACGAGGATTTACATGCAAATCCCATAAATTACAACATGTTTCATACCAATATTGAGAAATATTAGTAGCAAATTCATTATGATAAGGTATTTTTCTAGCCCAAAACCAATAAAATTCTTGAGGACGTACAATAAGACTATTTCGTAAATCAACTTCCATAAGTCGACCTGTTTTTTTACCAAGCCTTGGAACATTTTCTTGATAAATTTCCCATCCCCAACAACAAAATTTAGCAAAACATTCTCTAGAATCTGAAATTAACCACTTATATTTTAAAAGTTCTTGTAAACCACGTTCACCAAACATTGATCTAAAAGTATAAGGATAGTAATAATTAGCTTTCCACCATTCAATTAGGCCTGTATCATGTCCACATTGATAACCAAATTTTATCAAACTTGCTTTCGCATCAGGATAAAGATGATATAGTACGTAAAAATGAGGTAAATGTTTTGTAGCTGTACCTAATTCTAATGTTAATTCGTCTCCTAAAGTTACCGATGTAAAAAAATCTAAGGTACTCATATTATCACGTTCCCATAGCATATATAAATAATTACGATAATTATCTTTTTTATAAGCTAAATAATCTGGTAATCGTAAGGGGGAAGTTATAAAATGATATAATTTACCAGGAAAATTTTGTTTAAAAACTTGAAATGCATCCATAAAATCTAAAGTACTATCATATTGAAAGAATGGATATATAAATGTCTCATATTGTAAAAAATATTCAGGATACCAAAAATAATCTCGCGTAATATAAAAAGTATATAATGAAGTCCAATAAATAACTTTAGCTGTTTCTTCTAAAAACCACCCATACCAATCACAAAATACATAAAAATCTTGCCAAAATAAATGTGGTGCTACTCGTAAAACCCACTGTAAATCTGCTAAATGAGGTTCAATAAATTTACCAAATTCATTATCATTTGTTAAATCACAATAATCCATCAATACCATATGTAAATATTGCTTATTAGCAATTATATCTTGTTCAGCTAATAATAAAGATTTCATGACATTTTGAC
>JACKZZ010008538.1_pt1 | contig 45850 bp, 40 predicted proteins | sample 8027871 | NCBI WGS metagenome assembly JACKZZ01 (sample SAMN15724774, study PRJNA655200) | protist metagenome | isolation source: fluorescence activated cell sorting (FACS) single amplified genomes of... | place: USA: West Boothbay Harbor, Gulf of Maine | collected 2000-07-19
CTGGAGAAGCCACCCTGCAGTCCGCAGCGGTGTCGGTCACTGTGTCTGACACTGCTGTGGAAATTGCCTATTTCGAAGCAAGAGGATCTGGTTTACTCTCTGGCCCTACGCTGTCGGGCAAATTCGAGACGATAAAGGTGCTCACTGTTGCGGCCTTTTTCGAAGATGGAACTGTTTATGATAATCTTCGTGGGGGTACCAATAAGGATTGGATTGGCGTCACTGAGCTAGTGACATTTGAGTCATCTGTTCCAGAGTCCATCGAGGCACTGGAAGATGGCTCCATGAAGCTGCTGGGCAATTACTTTGAAAAAATGTTCATCCGAATAGCGTCCGTTTGTACCCCATCAGTTTTTACAGACTTCTACCTTTTCGCCAATCTGAAGGCTTTGCCGTATGATGTAGATGTGGGCAAGACGAAGGAAGCCCCAATTCCTCCATTGGATGTTGGTGATCTAGTTATTGTTCCTGTGCGAATTCAATCCGCCGCATATCACATCATATCGTTTCAGTTGGTTGTCAACTTTGACCCATCGATACTGGTTGTGACTGGCGATAGTGAGTGCAAGATTGGCTCGGGGTGGAAATCTGCTTGGGACTGCACAACCAACGACCCAATTGACCAGGTGCTTATCGCTGGCGCCTGTGGCCTGACCCCCAGCAAGAAGTGCCAATCGAAGGGTAATATTGAAGTGGCCACTATTCGCTTCCGAGTGGTATCTTCGGGAACTTCGTACATCTTTGGCGACATCGTGAAGATTGACGACAGCCATGTTGTTATTGCGAACACCGTATTCCTTGCCGGAGACCTCACGCTCAAGGTCCGTGAACCTTCCCGCGCGCGGAACTTGGCGGAAATTGACGATATTGATGCTGACAGGTACCACCGTGCGTTATCGGAGTTACAGGATTTACCTTTAGGTCGGTCAGGTCGGTCTGGTCGCAGGCGGTTGTCTGAAGAAGTTCTGGGGCCTTCATGTGTCGCAGGTGACACCAACGGAGACGGCAGTTTTGATGTATCCGATGTGACGACTCTTCAGTATGCGGTGGGTGGCTCCTTGGATCTTGCGGAGGTCACGACCTGTCAGTTGGTTGCAATGGATCCTGATAGGAGCGGGCAAATTGATGGTGTTGACATCCAGTACTTGCTTCGCGTGGTCACCAAGAAGTATCGGTTTCTCAAGACTCTTCACCTCCGTCACGTGCTGGATGTATTCAACATATCCAGCTTGGTGGTCGACGAAACCAACAATCCTGTGCCCTTGGACAGATCCACTGTTGTTCGTTTTGAATTGAATGTGTCTGACTCTGGCTTAATTACTGCACTATCAGGCGATGATTTTGCTGTCGATGGTGCTGGTATCGTCGGGATCACAGGACGCGCTGGTAATGAGGATGGCACGTTTTACGCTGTTGTTTCCAGCAAAGATTACCGCCTGCAGCTGGTATCTGTTGTAATCTCCGTCACCTCATTCGACTCCTTTGGCTACACCAGCTCTGGCCGCCAGTTTATGATGTACTGCTCCCCTTCCTTGTCCTCTTGCGCCACTGTATACGGAGACGGTCTGGCAGCTTTCAAGCCGTACGCGCAGTTTATTGTTGACAATAGGGACGACTTGTATCCTACGTTCAGTCCCACTTTTGAACCTTCGGCGGTGCCGTCTGCGGACCCCACCTTCAAACCTACTCGAGTCCCCGTCCCAAACCCCACTAAGCGACCATCCAAAATGCCCACTGCCAAACCCACGAGAGTGCCGACGTCAGTGCGTCCCACTAGGGCTCCAACCGACACAAGAGCCCCCAGCTCGGTAGCTCCAACGCCCGCTCCCTCGGAATCTCCGACTTCTGTCCCAACAAGTAGGTGTTGTAGACTGCTGCCATGCTGTTTATTCGTCATGCTACCGAACCGCTCATTTCATTTGCTTGCTTGCTTGCTCCACTATTCTCAAGGTTTTGTCGACATTTCCTTTTGCCAGTTCACCTCTACGACCAACATCGGCTCTGTCCCTAAGTACAAGAAATGGCGCTGCAATGCTGACGGTCTACCAAGGTCGGATCCCTGTGAAAATCAGTGGCCCGGCCTCTCGTGCGAAGGTGGTATTATTGTAGCAATCTCCCTGAGAGGGGCGGGAATGAAAGGCTCAATGCCTCATTTGATCGGCTTCATGACAGACCTGAAGTTCCTGGATCTGTCCCATAATGAGTTGTCAGGCGAAATTCCCACTCAGGTTGCTTTTATGGAAAACTTGGTGTACCTCGACCTCAGCCACAATGTGCTCAATAGTTCCCTCCCCAGTGAGCTTGCCCAGTTGACGCAGTTAAAGTATTTGCTTGCTGGAAATGCTGGCCTGGATGGAACACTTCCCAGCAGCATAGGAAATATTGTGTCGCTGTCTGGTCTTACACTGTGTGGCAACAAGTTGACGGGAACCATTCCCAACGAGATTTCGAATTTGGATCAGCTTCGGTATCTCGATGTATCCGCCAATAAACTGGGGGGTGTCATACCAATTGCTTTGGGAGCACTGTCTTCCTGCCAAATCATTGATCTCAGCTTCAACAGTCTCGTTGGCTTTGTTCCTCCCTCTATGTTTCTCATGACGGCTCTGCGTGACTTGGATTTATTAGGTAATAAGATTGTCGGACGGATTCCGACCGTTCCTCCCAAGATAGGCGTCATTACACTAGAGGACGACCAGTTTGCGTATTTGACTCCCTTCAAAACGGATTGATCGGTGTCCTGCTGCTATTGATAATATTTTGTGCTGATGTGTGAATATGCTGTGCTGTTGGGTTTTAACTTCGAGTTTTGTCTGCCTCTGGGTGTCTGCTGAATACTTGCAGTTAAGGTTATACTGTAAAAAGTTTATACTAACGTTCCTCATTGCTCAGTCTTCCGTGCAAGTGGGTTTAGCTGGGGTGCATAATTGAACAGACTCTCGCGGTCAGTGGTCCTCCACCAGGTCCACCTGCTTCAAATACCGGTAACCAGGGTAAGATGTCATTGACCTGGTTGAAGCAGGATGGCCGACGGTGCCATAAAAGACGTCGTTTATAAATTAAATTCCAATAGAGCTCAATTGGAACGCAATCGATTGCTATAATGTACCTACGGGGGTCAGACAGGGCATACTGCTATATATTTTTCTCTTTAAAGATTCGTTTTGGCACGATGATTCTCAGGCAAATGTTGCGATCCTTCAGGATTGCGGAAAGCTCTAGTTACAGATCTTTGAAAACACCATTTAGCAGTGCTGCTGGGAAAGAGTAAGTTTTGATGATAATTCCGTGGAATGGTTTGTTTTTTTGTTGCTTTGCTCACGTCTCGCTTGGGGGCCAATAGGATAATTTTAAAGTGGAAATTGAGGGATGGAAGCATCAAAGAGACAAAGGCCAAGGTGGGGGACAATTTGATGTCTGTTGCACACCGCAACGACATTGATATGGAAGGTGCTTGCGGTGGTGTGTGCGCATGGTAAGATTAAATTTTGAGGTGTGCAGCGCACCTGCCTGTAATTGCATTGAGTTGTGTTTTATGCCTTGCCGTGCCACCCACTTTGCGCTGTACTGGTGTAGTTCCACTTGCCACGTAATTCTACCGGAGAATCTTTTCGAGTCATTGGAGGAGGCCTCGGAGGATGAGGAGGATATGCTTGACCTGGCCTTCGGCCTGACATGTACCTCGCGCCTAGGGTGCCAGGTGGTGGTGAACGAGGCAGACTTCGACGGTCAAGTGATCGAGTTGCCGAAGGCCACTAGGAATTTCTATGTTGATGGACACGTCCCAAAACCTCATTAGGGACCATGGATTATACTGGATATGCATGTGTATCAAATATCTGGTATGGCTTGCGTGTGGTTGCTGCGTTGTCGAAGTCGAACGGTTTCACGAGCGGTCGTCAAATTGAAAACACACACGTCATAATAGTTACAGGATCCAGACCAGCAGAAGCAAAATCGCACAGTACCGGTACACAGCTCTCCGCTCTCAGCCTCTGAGCCTGTCGTCAACCTCACACGAGCAGAGGGTTTGCGCTCGTGGAAGAGTCGTCCTCATTGTTGCCCCGTACCGGATCCGTCAGCTCTACCTCATTGCCCGAGCTCGACGAGCTATCACCCAGCAGCCGCCTCTCCACCTGCCCCGGCTGCGTCTCTGCGTCTGCACCCGCTCGTCCGTCCGCGCGCCCATCCTCCTCGTCCAGCGCCTTCAGTTCTCGCTCGGATTTGTACTCATATCCCTTCGAGATGTGGTGGAAGTAGACTAAATTGACCGCCATCAGTGCGGCCAGCACCACAAAGTAGTCCGCCAGATGCCCGTCGTTCAGGTTGGCCGGCAGCCAAGGGTCGTTTGGATTGGAATTGACCAACAGAACCAGCGGGATTACCAGGAAAGACCCGAAGGCTGTGGTGCACAGACTGAGCGCCTGCGTAACAGAGCGCATGGCTAGCGGCGCCTGCGTGTAGAAGAATTCCAGAGAGGCCACCGACGCGAGGATCTCGGACATGCCTACGAAGGCGAACTGCGGCACCTGCCACAGGATCGAGATCGGCGACATCTGCGGGATATCTTCGCACGAGATGCACGTGGAGTTTAGCAACACCAGCCCGGACGGGGACTGGAACGTTGCATCGCAAGTCTGCGAGCAGTAGAGTGGCTGCGACACGCCCGACACACCGGCCTGCCACTCCTGGTACTGATATGGGTTGTAGTCGTCGATGCTCTGGCATGGGGTTATATTGTCGCGGGCCGCTGCGTCGTCATACCCTCCCGCCGCCGGTGCAGTGTCCAAGCGATACACCTCAACCCAGGCGGCGAGCAGCATGGCCATGAGCGAAAATAGGAAGCCGGCGCCCATGCGCTGCAGGATACTCACCGAGTATCCGCGCCGCTTCAGCGCCGGGAAAAGGTACTGGTCGAAGAGCGGCACGAACACCACGATGGCCAGGCTGTCGAAGAGGTTCAGCGCAGAGATGGGCACTGTGGTAGCTCCCAGCTGTAGATCCATCTGGCAGCCCTGGTTCTGGAAGGCTGTGCTCATCTGCGAGTAGATGCCCCAGAAGGGCACCAGGGCCAGCAGGAAGGGCGTGAGGCGGGCCACCAGCTTAACACCCTGCACTTGTGTCCGACTGAAGCTGCCGCCGTGGTCAACACAGGCGCGATCCAAGACGTACTCTGGGGAGGTACCACTGCCACTCCCACCCGCACCGCTGCTGTCCAAAGAGCCCGAGGCCGAGCTCGAGCCCGAGCCTGAGCCTGAGCCTAATCCTGAGCCAGAGCCTACAGTTGTGTCCGCTGTCCGCCCTCCACCCCCGCGACTGTTGAGGGCCTTCGACAAGGCCTCGCGAATTACCATGAAGGAGGTGGAGAGCACGGAGCCTCGCGGTGGGTAGGACACATATTTTTCTCTCCCGGACACGAAGATGGCCGTACCGAGGATCATCATCACGCACGGTATCATGTATCCCACGAAAAAGCCCCACTCTACACCACCCAGCGCCGGGATGCCGCTCTGGCAGATGTAGGCCACAAGCGTATAGGCGAAAATTGCTAAGGACAGGAGCGAGGGCGAGATGGGTAATAGGACAGGGGTGTGCGGATGGAGACAAGCAGGAAAACACAGCCACAGCAACAGGCATGCAACCTCCGGCTCCGACTCAGCACTACTGTAGCCTGCACACACCTGCGAAGTTGATGCTCCAGTAGAACCAGTTGAAGAAGGATTCCTTCTCCTTACGGTCCCGCGAGTAACGCTCGTCAAACTGATCGGCACCCAGGGTGGACACGTTGGGTTTAATGCCACCGGTGCCCAGCGCGATGGTGTAGATGGCGACGAAGACCAGTGCGGAGGAGGTTCCGCGCGGTACCGACGCCACGTCGATCAGCACCAGTCCCACAATGTAAATCACACAGAAGACTAGAATGGTCGAGTAGCGCCCCAGATAGGTGTCGGCAATATAGCCCCCCAGCAGCGGTGTTATGTAGGCCATACCGCTCCAGGCGGAGAACTGGATGTCGGCCTGTGCGTTGGTAAGTCCCATACGCGTCTGGAAGAAGAGAACAAGAGAGCCGGCAAAGCCTGTGGCACAATCGGCCCAACACAGAGAAGCGAGCACATAATTGAGTTCAAAGAGGCACCAGCATGCATATATCTATAGAATACATGTACATATAAATCGCCATGCATGCCATACTATCGGGCACAGTCTACAGTCCACATTCCACAGTCCACACAGCACAGGACACACTGCAGTTGGTACACAGGCCATTGAATCGTACCATAGTAGGTCAGGCGTTCACAGAACTCGGTCACAATGATATAGCCAGCAGTGCCGGTGAGAATCGATTTGCGCTCTGCCGCGTCAGGAGGGTCCTCTGCGTACACATGCGGTGCAACGAGATCGGTGCTGGTTTTGGTGGAGTCTGCAGAATCTGCAGAGTCGTCCGTATCCTGTTTGATTATTCGTTTGAACATTCCCAGTATTAAAAATTAAAAATAAAATATGACCTTTTGGCACTTCTAGAGTGGCTATTTGGTCAGTATTGTTATGTTCTATCAAAAAGTAGGTGAATAACTTGTTATACAAATGGTAATTATCGGCACCTGCTGGTATGCTGACGACACACCAGGTCAGTCAGTCTGTCATGGATAACCACTGAGCAACAGTGCTCCAGCAGTGCTACTGCTGAACACTTGGAAGAACGAATGAGCGCTGAAGCTACGCTGCGTGCGCTCAAGGAAGAAAGCTGAGGACCATTTGCAGACCGCCCTGCACAAGGGTGGAGCGCACAGGAGGAGAGGATAACAAGTGTAGCGCTGTGGCGGACGCACTTTGCGATGCTAATGATAGCAGCCCTCATGTAGCATAGAACAGATACGTCAGATGAAAAGCATTCATATGAGCCATTTCACCGGAGGAAGATGCAACAACCACGGCGATAGTAGTGCCGCTATTCTGTCCCAGCCCTACCACGAGTCGTATGGAGTCTGTCGGCTCTGCTTAAGGTACAATAAAAGGTCAAGCGATAATGTTTATTAGGAAAGAAACAATTCGTCGACAGCCCAAAGGAAACTGAATCCATGATGGGCAGAACAGCATACTAAACATAGTTAAACAAAAAATGCCCTTTTTACCCTCCTCCACATCCACATCCACATCCACGCCCGTACTGTACTAAACATCGTCCGCATATCCCCATTGGTAGATGGACGGATGCGCGATAACCAGAGCTACCAGCCCAAGCGCTGCCAGCATGCCACACAGCCCGAAGACCTGCAGCCAGAACATGTACAACCGGTTGGGAATGGTAGTGTTGCACAGGAAGGGCGTCGCCTGGAAGTCGGAGAAAGAGCCCACGCGGAAGTAGATCATGGACGGCAGCAGGAACACCAGTATCGATGTGCAAAGGATACCGATGGTGCCGGCAAACAGCACCCACTTCTCGATGAGGAGGCAGATGGTCACACAGGCCATCCACATGAGCGCGGGCGGAAGGCCGTCTTTCACCATGGTAGAAAAGGACCGAGGTTGCAGCACGGCGGCCAGCGAGTTGTGTCTACCTTCGCGGTGCGCACCACCGCCGGCATGACCACTACCGCCACCCGAACTGGAAAACAGCGACTCCCGGCCGCCACCCTCCAGATCCAGGTCCTCATCATGCAGCACTGTCACATCGGGCACCGGCAGCGTTAGCGTATTAGAAGAAGGCGATACGAAGCTGGGGTGGCGCGAGGTGCTCGAGATGGAGGACATACCGCGGCTACCTGCCGACCCGCGGATGTGGTTGATAGTCTGCTCCGTCTGGATCTGAGACTGGATGAATGCGAAGTCGGAGTCCGTCTCGGGCGACTGCAGTACCGGCGGCAGCGACTCGGTGCGGTGGAATGCCTCCGGGGCTGGGCTCGAGCGCGAGCATCCATCCACCAACTCGTCAGAGTCACCACCAGCCAGCGATTCGTTGGGCAATGATCTGGACAGCGGCACATCTCCACCTGCCGCCGCTACTGCAGCTAATTCTCCCGGAGAGATTGCCTGTGCCTGAGTGGGCACCGCCTGGTATTGGTGCTTGCTGTCGTCGTGCTCGTCATCCGCATCACGGCTGCGGAAGCTACTGCCATCCGCAGTGGTGCCTGCGCTACGGCGGCTTACTGACCGCGGGGTGAAGAAGCACGGCATGAGTGCAGTGCTCAGGCGAGAGAAGTACCCGCTGTCGCTACCCTCGCCGGGGTGGCGGGTGGGCATCTCCAGCAAGTTGTACAGCAATGAGTCTCGATCCTCCACACCGGCACCGGCGGCAGAGCTTTTCACAGGGGAGTTGAACACTGAGTCACCCGAGCCGCTCAGGTGGCTACGGCTATGGCTGTGGTTCCACTGATCTGAGCGAACGAAGCGCATAAAGCGGCGGTATCGGCGGTGCACACGCTTGTACGTAGTCACGGCCACCAACGAGTCCACCGGGAAGGCAAACAGCAGCGACACGGCCACCACGATGCGCGCTACATGGAAGATCGTCTTCCCGCCCACGCCGCTCGAGTGGTAAGACGCGAAGTAGTCGAACTGCCCCTGACACTGGTTCTGCTCACCGGCATCGATCAGCGAGGTGGCATCCGACATGTAGCCGAAACTGCCCAGGAAGATGTAGATGGCCGCGATAACGCAGTGACTCCACTGCACAGCAAAGCGCCAGCGCTTGGTGTTGCGCCGCCGCATGCAGTTATACACTACAAAGGCCTTATGGTTGTAGGAGAAGCAGAGCGTTATGACGAAGAGAGACACCCACCAGTTCTCCTTCACGGTCAACACAGAAGAGTACTTAGCGTCCGCCTCGCTCTCGCCCGAGTAAGCGCCCAGGTAGAAGGAGGAGATCACAGCTAGCAGACAAGCTAACACCGCCAACACAGCGCAGTAAGAGGACCAGGCCAGCGATACGAGCGACTTGGTAAAGATGCAGAAGGGGAAGACCAGCAGCCCGCCCAGGATAACAACTGAGGAACGCGACGTGAGCAGGTCGTACAGGAAGGCGTTCGAGGCTCCGCGAGTAAGCACCTCCGAGGCCACAGCGCCCACAATATCAGCCCAGACATCCAGCGAGATGCACATCGTGGTGAGCGCAAGCAGAAGCTGACAGCCGCACACCACAAAGAATCCGATCGGGCCGAAGGCATACTCCGCCAGTCCCTCGTAGGTGCGGATCTTTTGGTCGTTAGCCATACGAACGATGAGGATGGAGGAGTAGGCCGAAAGTGCAGCCATGCCCACCACCAGCGCCATGTACAGCGGGAGCCCAGCATGACACGCCGCGAAGGGAAGCACCACCACTGCTGCATTCAGCACCGCATGGAAAATTTTAACAACAGACTGTTTCCGCGAGGCATAGTGCACGTCACGCAAGTACGCCTGCACCAGCTCCTCAAACTCAACGTCCTCCTCCGCGTTGTAGTTGTCCAGCGACAGGCGAGGGATGGTAGCGTCGCTTTCTTCGGTCTCCATGCCATTTTCAGAGGCCATCACGGAGGACTCGGAAGAAAACATATTAGTTTGCTCTAGGCAGGAATGTACCCGAGTGCCACGTCACGAGAAGATAAATGAAGTTGCAGCTTCAGAAATGAATAGCTCCCCCTAACAATTACGCAGTTGCTATATGCGGGGTTGCAATCTTCAGAATGTTCACAACTTCAGCAAAAAAGTGCTCCGTCCCCTATGCGGGAAGATTCTACGCGATAGCCCGTGCTGCTATTTATGAATCTTACTATTAATAAGTGACGATGATGTTCTTTCATGTTACTATTCAACCCTACATAAGTTTATGTAAAGTTAGCAAGCTTTTGGCAACTGGCTAACTTTCTGGCTGCTGGTAAAATATGGTCACCGAAAAAATTGGTGGCAAACCCGGGTCAAAAAATCCCATCACCACCGAAACAGCAGGAGAATCATGCCCGTAATGATATCAACCCTTTACAGGTAATCCAGGTAATCCTGCTAATCCAGCAGGTACAGTAATCCAGCAGGGGTCGTCGAGGAACGGCGATTTGAGTGCCACAAAATGGCGTGGGCTTCTTACGTAGCGTAAATTCAAACTGAAAGAGTTTATCGTCAACATACTGATTCTATATATTAATAGCTAAAAGGGCGGGGTATGGATACATGGGATCCTCTTCTTGATTGTCGAGTACGATAATGCAACATAAAGCAGCAAGGATAGAAAAATCTCAGCCACAAATGGTGTCTGCTGGTGCGTCTGGATGGTGCGCATGGTGGCCGGAGCGGTGCACATGCGCGTGCTCTATGTGTAATATGTGCAACACGACCAAGTGCATGAAATTCCTGGCTAAGGTCCTTGTTATTATTAGTTTTTGTATGGCAATTGTGGCCATCATCGGGTACAGCTACGATCTGTACCGACACGGAAAGGCGAAACACTTGGTGGGGTGGTTCAGCGCCGGTGGGTTTGTTGTCCTCACCTTCCTAATCTCCATCCGCTTGATCGTAATGCACCTGCTGAACTGGCGCACACCACACATTCAGAAATACATTGTGCGCATTTTGTGGATGGTGCCGCTGTACTCCTTGGAGTCTTGGCTGGCCCTGCGTTTCAAGGACTCGGCTATCTACATCGAGACTTTTCGCGAATGCTACGAGGCGTACGTGATCTACAACTTCTTCAACTACATCATTGCGCTGCTGGGCGAGGAGTCACAGCTGATCGTAATCCTAAAGGGCAAGCCTATGGATAGGGGGATGCACGTGTTCCCTTTCAACTACCTGTTCGGCGCGCCATACTGGGTCCCGGGACCTGAGCTGCTGGCGAAGTGCAAGATGGGTGTGCTGCAGTATGTCCTTATCAAGAATGTCATGGCGGTGATTGTGTTCGTGCTGCAATCGTTCCACGTATACGGGGAGGGCCACTTCCTGTGGCACAAGGGTTATGCGTACATCTGCGTGTTGAACTTCGTCTCGCAGGCGGTGGCGCTCTACTGCTTGGCGTACTTCTACAACGCCACCAAGGAGGAACTGTTGCCCTTCCGACCCTTCGGCAAATTCATGTGCGTAAAGATGGTGGTCTTCTTTACCTGGATGCAGTCGATCCTGATATCGCTGCTGGTGGGCGAGAAGGCGAACTATGGGTCGGACAGCTGGACGGGTGAGCAGGTGTCCAAGGGCATCCAGGACTTCGTCATCTGCATCGAGATGTTCCTGGCGTCACTGGCCTTCAGCTACGCATACTCATACGAAGACTTCGTTTCACCCTCCCGCGCGCGCCACCACACTCCGAAGAAGATCAAAGTTGACTCTGTGGACGGCGCCAAGTTGGCCGTCTTGGGCAGCAGTGAGAGCGCGCTCGCGCTAGGCAGCGGCAAGAAGGATATCTCAGCCGAGCGGCTCTCGGGCGAGCGGTGGAAGTCCAAGTCCAGCTTCGACGGCATCACGACGGGCTCGCCGAAGTCAGTTAACAGCTCGTCAAGCACAGGCTTTTCTGGGTTAGGCGACAGCAATGTGCTAGAGGAGTCTCAGTCGCTGCTGAGTGGGGATGCAAGCACGCCGCAGCGCGGGGCGCACGACCCGGACGACAGTGACCACGACCACAACCACGAGCATGGTAGCCACTCAAAGCAGCCCTTCCTATTGGCCTTTTTGCAGTCCTCCATCCCGGCAGATATCTGGGACGACATCAAGAACGTTGCGGGGCGCCGCAGCGACGACGACTTGTCGTCTCTGGGAGAAGAAGCGAGCGCGAATGCGAATGCGAATTCTGGTTCTGGTGGAGTGGGAGAGGGAGTTGCAGACGTGGAAATACCGCTGATATCACCGGATGAAGAGGAAGGCGATGGCGTGGCAGCGACGGTCAACAGTGCGGTTCTGTAGCTGTAGACTTCCAAGACTGATCGCCCTCTCCAAAGATCTGTTTTACATTTTGTGCATTTTGTTTCAATTCTTTTCTTTTCCCTCCGCTTATTGCCTACTTTGGTTTCCAGGACGAGTACCGTATCACAATCGCAAGGTACAGCCGCGTGAAAAGTGAAAACAGTCGGAATCAATTAATATGAAAACGCACTCTGCGCATCTGGCCTTGATCACGCGAATGGGTCCACCACGGGTGGGCGACCCATGATCTTGAGCTTTTTGTCGAGCACCTTCACCGTGTCAAAGGCCTGAATATCTGGGTGCGTGTAGTCGATGCCCATACCATCGGCGCGCAGTGCCGGAACCAACGCGCGGTGCAGGATGCCGCTGTTGACCAGGGGGCAGAGCTGCACGGCCTTACGCTTCTCGGGGTTGATCAGGAACAGGTGGTAGAACAGGCTTACAGGGCGGACTACAGAGCACAGCAGAGCAGAGGCGGGGACAGAACACAACCGGCGTAAGGTGAAGATGCAATTCAAAACACAGCCATCGTCAGTTCCCTACCTGTTCCCAGCCCGTACTTGCTGGTCTCTGAGTGGTCCCATGTGGTGGGGTCCAGGTCGGGCGCCATGCCGATGACAGCCATGCTGCGCTTGAGGCTCTTCTGCCCCTCCCCGCGGTGCTTTTCAGAGTTCTCCCAGAACATGTGAATCTTCTTGCGCCGGGAAGACTTCTCTGCGTATTCGTGGAACACCACCGAGTCCCGCGGCGCATAGAAGTCATAGCCGTAGGTGAAACCGCGGATGCCAATGGCGATCTCCTCACCCTGGAACACCATTGGCTGGTACCCATCGTACGGAACCTGCACCTTGAAGTGTCCGCGCGAGAACGAGAACCCAGCGGCCCAGAACGGTTGCAGCTGGGGCATATCGGGGATAGCGCTGAAGTCTTCCGGTTGGGACCCGTGGCGGAGGTAGCGCTGCGGCATCAGGCCTTCAAAGTCCGAGTTGCACATTATTGGTCTCGTCTTGCGCCGAGAGTCACCGTTTGCGTCGATGGAGCCTTGCACATCCGTCAGATAGGAGCTCAGCACTGCCAACTCATTGAGCGTGCTCCGCCACTGCCCAATGAGCTTTGTGTCCCAGTGATTAATAAAGAGGCAGTGCGCATCCATCTGCATCACGAAGTACTGCCCACGATACATGCGGTCCCCGATGTGGCGCGCAGACACAGGACCCGTGGCGTACTGAGCATCCATCTTATACACCGAGATCTGGTCCTTATACTTGCAAATCATCTGCGTCGGGTCCTCCGAACACGGTATGTCAATATCCAGGCATCCCACATCTCCCGGCACCACTTGATCTACAGCGCCTACGAAGAGCCGCTCGGGGTGGTCGGACCGCATGTACGCTGAGGTGATCGTCTCGCGGCACTGGAAGTCGCGGTAGGACGCGATCATGAGGAAGATGGTAGGCTCGCCGTTCACATGCGAACCCAGGCGATACATTGAGGTGGAAGGGTCGGCGGGATTTTCCTCCGGCATCCAGAAGCGCGGCACCTTCAGACCAGTCATCGGCATGATGTCGAATCCCTCCTCAGGCAGCGTGGAGAGCTGGTCCAATTGCACCGGCGGCCACGCTAGCTTATGCGGCGGGAGCAGACCGTTTGCACCTAGGGCATTCGGGGCCGCGGCGGAGTTTGAATCCACAAGGGGTGGGCGCTGCTGCTTGCCGATTTGCACGGCCGGGGCCGCATCGCGGATGCGTTCCATCCCCGCAGGTTGCTGCTTATAGGCCATGTCGGGGATCAGCGGGGGCGGATCAGGAATAGCGTTGCCAAGACCAGCGCGAGGGCCAGCGGCTGAGTTCTCGCCAGGGCTGAGTGGGGCCATGGGGGGGATTGGGGGTAGGCCCTGGCCCTGGCTCAATCCATCCTTGTGCGGCGCCAGCTGAAACTGCGTCCACTCGCTGAAACGAGGAAGTGCCAAGTGGATATTTTCGTTTTCACGCAGCAAATCCGTATCGATCATCTTGTTGTTTAGCTTCAGTTGGATGTCCACATCTTCCAATGGGCTGGCGGGCTGCTTCAAGGAAATCTTGATGGGTTGGGTGTGTGTGGTTTTCTCCTTCGCACCGACAGAAATAACTATTTCATCTTGGTCGATGATGAATACCTTTGCAATCGCCAAGACCCAGCACACCACAAGCACGAATACAAACAGCTTGCAGAAGCAGTTGAATAGCCTCGGCTTTGAATTCCGCGCGTCCGATCTCATGATTGCAGTCAGGAAATACAGCAACTTATTATATAGTTACCAGTGTCCCTATTCAGCTGAGTAGAGAGAGTTTCTTTGTATCACGCAGCTCCAGCAAGGCAGGCTCCACTTGTTGCACAGTGGATAAAATTTGCTCCTGAAGGTGTTTCGAGTATTTCGCGCACTATCAATGCCTGTAGAATACGACGCAGCATTTATGACCCAACCAACCATAGTTACCATACTGTAGAATTGTGGATGCAAGTTCTCAAGCAGTGCTGAGTGCTGACCCCTCTTTCAATGAGCAGGTCTTGGCACTCCGACGGGCAAAATTTTGTCACGACGATTGCAGTCGGACGGAGTTAGTCCGCCGGTCTGTCTTCATATTTGTGATCGAATGGTGCACGGGACGCCAACCGAGGCAACCATGGTGAGCCACATCGGCACACATTACCAGGAATACTCGATAAGGTACACAATCCACATTCTACGTTACCCTGATTACCTGGCAGTAGGTCTACAGTTTACAGTCTACACACTAGGTACAAGATCCACTAAGGCCTAAGCCCACCAGCAAGTATCGCATGGCATATTGTAGGCTGTTCCATACTTTGAAAACAGGATCTTCCACTGACGCATTGCTTTGTACTGCATTTGCCTTTCGTGCACCAAACTTTAGATTGAACATATAAAATTGTTGACACTAATTGACAATTGGGCGATGTCGCGGGTTGACCCACAGATCATTCCCCAGCTGCAGCAGAATGCTGCCAACATTAGGAATATTTGTATCTTAGCACACGTTGACCACGGAAAGGTGAGTGACTTGCCGGTATCTGATGGCAGTGTGACTGGCCTGACATGCTACAATCCCCCATAACGAGGTGTTGCTTTCTGCCCTGGCTTTCAGACCACCCTCTCCGACTCCCTGGTTTGCGCTAATGGCTTCATCAGCTCCAAGCTGGCGGGCAAGCTGCGGTACCTGGACTGCATGGAGGAGGAGCAGCAGCGCGGCATCACCATGCACACTTCAGCCATCACGCTTCTTTACCAACAGGAAGATGCGGCAGGGGCAGGGGCAGCGGCTAAGCGTAGTGGGGTCCAACCGAAACTCGCCGCTGAGTCCGAATCGGCCTCTCCGTCCGCCACACCACCTGTGAGCAATTACTTGGTGAACCTGGTGGACTCGCCCGGTCACATCGACTTCTCCTCCGACGTCTCCACTGCTACGCGACTGTGCGATGGCGCACTCGTGCTCATTGATGTGCTGGAGGGAATCTGCACTCAGGTGAGCGCGCGGCCCATCACCGCCATCCTGCCTCCACTGTCATCTAACCCTTCCTGTGATGCTTGCATTTGACACTCTTTTTGCTCTTCCTCCTGCTGGTACGCAGACCCATGCGGTGCTTCATAAGGCACTGAAGGAGCGAATGAGACCTTGCTTGGTGCTGAACAAGGTGGACAGGTTATGCTTGGAACTGCAGCTTTCGCCGATGGAGGCCTACAACCACTTGCGGCGCATCGTGGAAGGTACCAACGCTCTGGCGGCGACGCTCATCCACGGCGAATTCGGCGAGAATTACTTCGAGAACGCCTCCGCCTCTCCCTCGGGTGATACGGGCGGAGGCGGACAGGGAAGCTTCGACAGCGGAGAGGCCCAGAAGGCGCAGCAGATCCAGGAGGAGTGGACCTTCTCCCCGGAGCGTGGTAACGTGCTCTTTATCTCTGCCTACGACTGTTGGGGCACCAATGCGATGAAATTCGTTAACATTTGGCAGCGCAAGTGGGGCGTTAACAAGGGCGTGTTGCTCAAGTACATCTTCGACGACTACTGCTTCAACCCGCAGACCAAGAAGCTAGTGAAGTACGACCCGTCGGATGCTCACTCGGAGTGGAAGCAACCGCTCTTCGTGAAGATGATTCTGGAGCCGCTGTTCTACGTGTATGCAACGTGCATGCTTGACAAGAACGTACCGGAGGCGGTACGCTACGTGAAGGAGGAGGTAGGTGTGTGTGAATATTGGTAGCACGCACAGTGTGGGTGTGGGTTGGGCTTATTTGTACTGCTCGAATTTTTCTGTTCTAATTCGTGTTCTAATTCGTGCAGTTCAACGTGGCAATCGTACCGCGCGATATCAACCCGCGAGACGCGCGCCTAACCACGCAGAATATCCTGCGCAAGTGGGTGCCGCTCACAGAGGCGGTGTTCCGCATGGTGGTGAAGTGCGTGCCTGGTCCACAGGAGGCGCAGCGTCGGCGCCTGGACGTGCTGGTGACGGCAACACCGGCGGGTGAGGTGCACCGCAAGGCGGCGGCGCAAGTATCGCCCGAGGAGCGACAGGACATTGCTCGCGTGCTGGAGGACATCGCATGCTGTGCAAGTGGCCTTAACACCACAATGCGCTTGGCACCGGTGGAGGTGGTGGTGTTCATCGCCAAGATGATTCCGGCCAGGAGCGCTGAACTGAGCGCGCGCGACAGGCAGATGCTGTTCCCTGCGAACGCTGCGGTGGGTGACGAAGTGCTGATGGGCATTGGCCGCGTTTTCTCAGGGGTTCTTAGGCGTGACTCCAAGCTCTTCATTCTTTCCCAGAGGCATAATCCGTATGATCACTTGGCAGCCTCCGAAGCGGAGTCTGTGCCCACGCCCGGGTCCCTCCATTTGGATACCTTGACCCCCATCCCTGCGGACTCGCTGGGTTTCTACATCTGTCTCGGTCCGTCCGTGTTTCCCACAGAGAGCGTGCCTGCGGGTAACATCGTGGGCATCGTGGGGTTGCAGCATGCGGACAGCGGCACCAAAAATCTCATGGTTAGCAAGTCTGCCACCATTTCCTCTTCTGTTAAGCTCTGTCCCCTGGAACCCATGACTTTCCAGTCGAAACCCATGGTTCGCGTGGCAGTGGCCCCAAAAACCCACAATGACCTGGAGATGTTTGAATTCGGACTGCGGCAGCTGTACGCATACGACCCCGTAGTGGAGATCGAGGTGGACCCGGCGAGTGGGCAGCACACCATCACCTGCCTGGGCGAATTGCACCTGGAGCAGTGTGTGAAGTCGCTGTCGGAGCGCTTCGCCAAGTGCGAGGTGCTGGTGTCGGCGCCCATAGTGCAGTTCCGGGAGACCATCACAACGCTAATGAATGATGTGGAGAAGGAGGAGGACTACGTGCGCGCGGGGAGCATGCTGGCGGCTGGCGCGGGGGCAGAGCATGCCGGGCGACGAGCGCATGGACAGGGTAAACATACATCGCAGAAGGCCGCCGCCGCCGCTGCTGCTGCGACTGCTGCTTCCCCTTTAATAGTGTACAACCCCATCGCGCACCTACCGCCGCCGTGGTCTACATACCCTGAACTTGTGCACGCCACTGCGACGGCGGGCGGTGCAGATGCAGATGTGGACGCGATTTCGAATGCGGACGTCGCGGCGGATGCTGCGAGACCAGCCGTACCCGCGATGGTGAACGGCTGCTATCGAAAGAATTTCTCCACTGTTCTTGTCCCTGGCAGCGGTGGTGGGTCATATGGCGCGCTGTCTATGCACGTGACCATGCGGTGCGCTATTGTGCAGCGTTCGGTACTGGACGCCTTTGAGAGCACACATGGGGAGCTGCTGGGGGTGCTGGAACAATTCCAGCGGGCTCAGGCGGCATTGGACTCGGCGCGCACCGCCGGCAGTTTGGAGCTGGATGAGAATGAGGATGAGGATGGGAGTGCAGGGTGGAAGCACGAGCGGGATATGTATGCCCCGCTACTGCAGGAGATATCGGCAGAGTCGCGTGGAGTGCTGCACGCGCTATTCCGCAGCATCCACCCCGCCGGGGAATCGGAGGCTGACCCGGATGGCGAAGATGCTTGTTCGGCCGCCGCAGACCAGAGGATCCTGACCCTGTTGGCGCAGCTGGTGGCGTTCGGCCCCGTGTCGGCGGGTACCAACATGATGCTGTTCGACTCGCAGCTTGTCTTCGCGCTCACCTCTGGCGTGGAGCCGGGACAAGCGCAGAGCCAGTGTGCCCACCAGCCATTCCTGCACGCGCGGCTGCAGAGACTCTCCGCAGCCGCCTCATCTGAGCGGGCGCAGCTTCTGCATCGACTGTGGGGTGCGCTACTTCGGGAGCGCCTGCAGCACCCGCTTTTGCTGGGCTTCCACAGTGCCTGCAGCGGGGGACCGCTGATGCAAGAGCCAGTACACGGAGTGGCATGGGTGATTGAGCGGGTGGAGTGCAGCGGGGCGTGCTTCACCGGCGAGCTGCCGTCGGCCAGCGCGGCGGCGGCGCTTGAGGCATGGCTATACGCGCGGCCGACCCGTGGTCCGAAAGGAGACCTCGAGGATGATTCGTCCGTGCGCTCCATGGGCGACGCTGGCCCTGCCCGCCAATCCTCTCCGGTCCCCGGGGAGGACGCCGATGCAACCGCTGCGGTTATCCCGGCCCCTGAAGGAACCATTTTGGCAGCGGTGGCTCCTTGCGCGCTGCAGAGTGGGATGATGATATCGGAGGTGCGCGAGATGTGCCGTTGCCTGTTGCTGGGGCACCCAATGCGCCTGTTTGAGCCCGTCTACCGCTGCGAGATTCAGTGCGACTCCTCGGTGCTTTCGGCGCTATACGGCGTGCTGGCCAAGCGGCGCTCGAATATAGTAAGCGAGGACATTATAGAGGGCACATCACTGTTCCTGTTGACGGTGCACCTCCCTGTGATCGAGTCCTTCGGGTTCGCGCTGGAACTTCTAAAGCGCACGTCGGGCAGGGGCACGAATACGGCGGGCAGCGGCGGCGGCGGGGGTGCGACTAATGCCAGCAGCAATGGCATCCAGGCGCCACAGCTGAGCTACAGCCACTGGCAAATGATGCCGCAGGACCCGTTCTGGAAGCCTACTACGGCCGAGGAGCTGGAGATGCACGGCGAGGCCGCCGCTACCTTTAACTCCAGCACTGATGCGCGCAGCTCTCTAGACCCGCTAGGCAGCAACGTGTCGCAGATTATAAGCCGACGCATTATTGACTCTGTGCGCGTACGCAAGGGCCTACCAGTGGAGACCAAGATTGTGGTAGCTGCGGACAAGCAGAGGACATTCAGCAAGAACAAGTGAGGTATGCCACCGTGGCGCACTGTACGGCTTGGCAGGATACCAGTGCGGAGACGTGTGCTGCTTGTTGAGTGTATGTCATGTGTGTAGGGCTGGGCAGTGCAGTAGAGGGCACGGCTGTCGTGTGTGCGGCGAATAAACAGCGAGATTGATCACAGCATGTGCAATAAATATATACAGCACATTCCGTGCCACACGCCCCCCTGGATGCAGACATAGACACAGACACAGGCACAGGCACACATGCAGGTAAGCATAGCACAAGCCACATCGGTCATAGGAACGACACCACCACCCTCCACATGTCCACGTGGCACACACTCATGTTCCGCCCCGCGATGGCGTAGAACAACACCCGTGTGGTCCGGCCCACGAACGGCTGGTCTAAGGTGCTCCGCCGCTCCTTCAGAAGCCGCTTCGCCTCGCTGTCACCGTCAATATCGCCATCACCCTCTAGAGCAGATGCAACTGCATGGGCAGCAAGCACGGCGGCCCTGCGATGTAGCCAGTTGATGTCGGCCAGCACGCGTCGGCAGGCATGTAGCTCTCTGTACTGCCGGTGTTCGCACGCACTGCGAAGGCAGCCCATCAACACTCGCAGCAGCTCTCCACGATAACCATACAGGGGCAGAACATCCGTTGGATGGGCCCTAGGCGCGCTGGCCCGCGCAGTGAGGTCGATCATTTTATTCAGCACCATGGGCCAGGCAATTTGGCCCTCAGGCTGCAGCGAATCACCGAGTATGAGCAGCAGCAGCGTAATCAGGCCATGACGAATCGCGGGCGAGTCGCCATCCTTGAGAAACATCAACCCCACGACAGCCCGGCTGCCTGCCGACCCTCCATTGCCACTGTCACTATCCGAGACCCGCGGCTTCAGGTGCAGATTCACCAGGCATAGCAACACCCGCGCCACCTCTTCCCGCCGGGAGTTTTCATTGCCAGCGATTGCACAGCCGTTCAGCACCCAGTGCTCAATCTGCACGAAGGGTCGTTCCAGCAATAGTACCAGCAGGGATATATCTCTCCTTATCCCCGGAGATCCTGGGACCACTGCTGGGCTCAGCAGCCGAATCAGTTCCGGTGACACGCTCTTACAACCCTCAAGCTCGCGCAAGTACCATTGTTCGCGTGCATGCGCGCGGGACTCTGAAGAGTCACACATAGGAGCGACCAGTGCATCTAGGCCCACAAGACCAAGGTTGCAAGCATGAAGCATGCACAACACAGCTCCTATTCCATTGTCCGGGTTGGAGCCGACCAAGGTATAGAAGTTCGAAAGCAGGGCCGCAACCGCAACTGCAGGGGCAGGAGCTGGCACCGGGTCTTGTTCCATCTCCCACTGACGAAGCAGGAGCTCCAGACAGCCCACATGCCCCCCGCGAGAGAAGGCGAGCTGCAGAGGCGAATCCACTTCAGGTACAGCATCACTATCGGCATCTGATACTGCCTCCTCTTCCGCGGCGCAAGCAAGGCTTTTAGCCCAAAGCAGGGCCCGCAGTGCATCGCTGTGTCGTTGAGCCACCGCCAGCTGGATGGCAGTGGCACCGCGCAGATCCCGACGCATAAACCGGCTTCGCAGCCCACAAGCACAAGCACGGTGGAGCAGACAGCGTAGCCACCACCGCTGCTGTTGTTGTGCCCGGTCCGTCAGCACCTCCTCCGGCTCCGCACTCTCAGCCACCCAGTGGAACAGCGAGCGCCCATCGGTCTGTGGATCCAACAGGGGCATCATTGCCGCTACCGTTCCAGCTCCCTCTTGCTCACCCTCCTCACTATTTTCACATGATGCATCAGTGCTCTCAGGCCACACACGCCGCTTCGGAAGCTGTGGTCGTCTCCCCACACCCAGCTTGCTGTTCAGCGCGACGAAGTCAAGCAACCACACAGCCAATTCGAAGCAACCCGAAACGGTAGCCATCTCCAGCGGGAGCTTCGGTCCACGCCCGAGGGCTAGCGGGTCGCCCATGAGTAACTCCTGGACAACCAACATACGCTGGGCTGTGGCCCCACCACCATCACAGCCACTGTCCCTGATCGCGCACGCCACCGCAAGCGGGGTGATACCACCTAGCGGCGGGCTGAGTGCCCCCGGGTGTGCTGCAAGCAGCAGTTTTACAGTGCTCACGGGCAGGGGTTCCACCGTTGCCGTATCAACTGCCAGAGACAGAGGAGACCGATGCGCCGCGCAGTACACACCGGCAGCCTCAGGGCAGTGCTCCAATAGTAGCAGTAGCAGGCTGTTGTGTCTGCCCTGTGCGGCGAAGTGCAGCGGGGTGCGTCCGTTGGCCGCTTGCTGGCGGATCATGTCCCCAGGGTTGTAGACACCATTGCGGCCATACCACCCCAGAAGCCACTGCACCCACTCCACGCATCCAGCGTCGCATGCCATATGCAGCGGAGAGTAGCCGTCACTATTGGCACCGCACGCCACGGCTAAACTGTCACTGTCCGGTAACAGGTTAGAGGCCTCCGACCAGAGCGCGGCTGCCAGCACGACAGCCTCCGCGGTCGATGCACGAGTTTTCATCGCGCGGCAGTTGTGGCAGATAAGGTGAAATAGAGTAAGCTCACCCACACGACCGACTTTTGTCGCGGCGAGGCGGCCGTCGGCCTGCAGCACCTGCAACGCCAGGCTCCAGTGGGCGGAGCGCACGGCCAAGGTAAGTGGGAAGTTGTTCCGGACGGAGCGGTCCTTCCCGTCCATGGCCGCATCCACGAGGGGATCAAGCGACACCCCCATTAGCAGTCGTGCCGTCCGCAGGTGCCCCCACTGGCACGCCATGTGCAGTGGGGACATGAAGGCCTCGGTGGTGGCAAAACACCTCTCGGGTCGGTCCGCGAGCAGTAACTGAACCACCCGATCGAAGCCGTGGGCGGCCGCAAGGTGAAGAGGCGCGGTCCCGTCGGCTCCCACACAGTTTAGGTCTAAGCTCGCACTAGCACGCATACAGTAGGTCCTGTTGAACAGTAGCAGCATTTCCACCACTTCCGCGCAGCCCGCCTGGGAAGCGAAATGCAGCGGTGTACGTCCATTCGGCGGGCGCAGCAATGATAGGCTACCTCTGCTGCCGACCCCGCCGCCCGAATACAGCGTGTAGTCCTGCAGCAACAGATGGACTAACGCGGCGTCAGCTTGCTGACATGCTATGTGCAGGGGTAGATATCCGTCAGAATCCGCCGCACACACCAGCGCGGCTCCATAATCGCCCACCAGTGTGTGCGCCAGCTCAAGCAGCTCCAAGCGTCGCTTCGAACCATCCGCACCAGCGTCAGCGCCCACGCCCGCATTCGCACCCTCCCCACCATTACAGCCCGCCTTGGCCTCTGGACCGAAGAAGCATACATAGTGCAGCACAGTCTGGCCGGCGCTCTTGCACTTACCAGCAGTGGTATCTCGCAGCGACGAGTACAAGTGTCGGGCACCATCCGCGCGCGCAAGCGCCAGGGCTATGTGCCACTGGCGGTGCTCCAGGGCTACCATCATCGGGGGTTGCCCGTCTCCGCTGCACTGTGCCAGCCACCGTTCGGCCTTCTTCCAGTCCCCAGTCTTAGGCTTAGATCCGGTCGACAACTCTGCGTGAGCGTAATACCGCAACAAGGCTTCCACAGCCCCCAACCACCCGCATTGACAGGCATTGTGCAGCGCATACATACCCCTCCCATCTGGAGCTGCTGCGCCGCTGGAGTACAGGTTATGAGATAGGATTATGTCCAGGATTTCCTCTCTGCGGAAGTGGATGGCGGCACCCAGTGCAAGCTGGCCATCCTCATTCCTTCGCAAGAGCGGCTCGTAGTCCACAAACTCAGCACACAGCCAACCAAAGCAGTTCACTGAATTCTGCGAGATGCAAGCAAATATCAAGTTTGTCAACTGCTCATTTTTTATCGCTGTTGTTGATTCCTTCAAGGTGTTTATACTGTCAGCTGACGTCATGGTCAGAGCTAATTCACAGGAAGCCATTAGGAGTACCCTTCGATAATGAAGAAAGTGGAGATGATCAGTGAATCACTCATGTTCTGCACCAACAAATTATCCATATAATCCAGCATTGCTGCAGGCGAATTTCAAGTACAAATTACAGATAGCGCTATCACCAATTACACCTGCTGGTACACCAGGTACACCTGCTGGTACACTATCACCAATTACAGCAATTAGTCCAATTACGTATTATTTTAAATTTGATAAACAGTTTGCCAGCTTTGTCCTCGATTTTTTGAACAGATTCTCACTTGTGTATGTTTAGAGAATACCAGTATGCTTGTGATCGTTTTTGCTCATTTACGCTGCTGACAGTCGGGAAATTTAAACAAATTTGAAAACCCTGCCACGGACCTCCAGACCTCCATGGACCTGCCCACTGGCTGCTGGCAGCGTGCTTGAAGACACAGGTCCATGGAGGTGCACCTGCTGGTGCACCTGCTGGTACACCAGCAGGTACACTGGTACACCAGGTACACCAGTACACCAGGTACAGTACCTGTAACTATCAATAGTTACTACTAAGGGCTGGACTCAGGAAGCACGTGCACCTGGCCCAGTAGGGAGTGATAGATCTGGTAGAGTATTATAGTTGCAAAAGATCATGAACCTTGAGGTACCACTATTCACCCATATTGTACCAGCAGGTGTACGTCGCATTTTAGCACGGTTCTTTTGTGTACGCACATGCTGGCACATCTGGCTGCAGGCGGGCACTGCAATTTCCAATGAAGCCACTGTCATGCATTTGCAGTCTCACTGCTCTGGTTGCACTAACTTGGGTTTACATAGTGGCCTTTCATCGCATTCGAACCCCAGCAGAAATGATTAATGTTCTGGACTTGTCCGTCCGCCCTAGCATCGCGAATGGCCGGTGCAAACTAATCAATGGCTCTCACGCTCAGTGCCTCGCGAACGTTTTCTTTATTGGTGCATCCAAGGCTGGAACCACTGCACTGGCAGACCTGCTTGCACGTCATCCGGCTGTACACTTCACGGAACGCCGCGTCCCGCCGACAATATTCAACAACGAAGTGTTGCAGAAGCACGGGCGGCGCGGGCAGAAGCATCGTGAGATCCACCGCTTTGACCGGAGCGCTTTTGGCTCCACAAGCGAGCTGCTGGAGCTGCTCGACGAGTTCTCGTGTTCTCCAGTGTTTCCACTGCAGGCGCTAGGGGCCCTCCCTGGGGCGGGAGCAAGTGGGGATGTGGGCGCAGGCGCAGGCGCAGGCGTAGGTCGAGTCCCGGACCCAACCCCGGTGGTTGTGCACTACACCCCACAGTACCTCTATGCGCCAACGGTACCATTCGAGCTGCGCAGAATGTACGAGCGGGCGTCTGTACAGGAGGTGCAGCAGGAACAGGGGTTAGGGTTAGGGTCGGAGGACCAGAGGCAGAGGCAGCAGGTGCACCCCCCCAGAAGCCTCGCCGACGAGTTGGTATTCGTAGTGATGCTCCGCGAGCCCATCGCCCGAGCACTGTCCTCATACTGGTTCAAGAACAGCCACCTGTTCGACGCACGCGGCGCAGATCGCGGTAGCTTGCGGCAGTTTGCGGAGGCCCTTCCGGCGGAGCTGCGCTGGCGGCAGGCGCACGAGGCGTGCATGCACCACCGGTTCTATAGACACTTTAACGATTCACTTGACATCGCGGTGCGTGGACGGGCGCTGGCGCGGACGGGGGATCCTGAGCGTGGCGACGGGGCCTACCTGACAGCGCTGCAGAGATGCTTTGCGCTAAATATCAGTTCTGACGAGTCTGGTTCACGGTTGCATGCGCGCTCTAAGCTGCTGGGGCTGCAGCACGCGAGTAAGGGTGTTTACCACGACCAGCTGCTGCGCTGGTTCCACCAGTTTCCGCCCCGCCCCAGAGCATTCGGGTCTGGGGGAGGTCGCACCAGCACTAGCACCGGAACCAACGCCCCCACCAGTCACGGTAATAGTAACGGCAACAACAGGTACTGTGTCGTGCTACTGGAGCGGTTTTCGGTAGACCCTGTGGGGCAGTATGCGCGGCTTTTGCGCTGCATCGGGGTCGACACCACCTCGGAGGAGAGCGTGGCGGCACTGAGACAGCTGGAGACTGATCAAGCTTCGCTGCCTAATCGACTGCGCTCCCCTAATTCCAGGGCGCAAGCGCAGGTGCAGGAAGAAGCACAGGCACAGACAGAGGCACAGGCACCTGTGCGGTCTCCTTGTGGAACAGTGCCGGCGACAACTTTGGGAGACAACTTCACTTCGTACAACGAGCTGCTTGGTCCTGGCCTGGACGGTACATCTGGTGCAGTGGGGTGCGAAGCCGACTCGGACCCAAACCGCGAGCTGACCCAGATCCGCATGCAACTGGCGAGCTTTTACCGCCCGCACAATGACCGGCTAGCGCGCCTACTGGAGGCCATCGATGTGGACTTACAATGAGTAGCCACTGCCTGGGATGTGAAGTGTTCAAGGAAAGGGCAAGGAGCACACTGCAACATTATTTCATTATTTAATATCAAATTTAAGAACGTACAAATTTACTTAAATCAGCACACGCCGACGCATGTACCAGTCTACGCATGTACCAGTCTACGCAGCAAAACAACCATCGGAGTCGGGTCGGCTGGGCCCATCTGGCCTAACCGCTCATTTAGTACAGCACGGCATTACACCTTGGTGGTGTTGGCCATCAGAGGCACGTTCTCGGAAGAAGGGGCACTGGAAAGGCGCGAGGGGTTCTCTTCGCGGCGCTTGATTTCCGTGTAGGCCACCACACCCACCATAGCCACCACCACACCGAAGATATTCTGATAGTCCACCGCCTTGTTGAAGATGATCACTCCCAACACCAAAATAAGCACAGTCTTCAGGTGGCCAAGCACCTGGTAAGTGAGCGGGGAGGTCTTGCCCAGTACCATGTAGTTCGAGATGTTCACACCCAGCGCGAAGCAGCAGGACATAAAGATGCGGCCTACCACACCATAGGTATATTGGTAGTTCATCAGCTCCGTAACGTTGTCGAACATGGGGCACATCACCAACATGCCGGCCGCGATCATTGGCGCCGTGTGGAAAAGCAGCTGCATAGCGTTGCAGCCCAGGGACTTTTGGTAAGTGCTCGTGAAGATCTGAGCCATACCCGTCGCGGCCACGGCGCAGGTGGCGAACAGCGTCCCAACCATGTTCACGTCCACGTCATGCACCGTGGCCCAGCCCACACCGATTGTGATGGGGATGAGCGTCAGCTGCAGGTTGCGGCTGACGTACTGGTTGTAAAGCAGAAACTGCACCGTCAGGGTGAACGGAACGCAGGCCAGCTTGGAGAGCTGGTAGAAACCCACAGAGTTATACGCCAGGTTCAGGTTCATGAATGCCACTGACAATAATGAGCCCTGTTGCGGTCACGGTGATATTTAAAAAGGCGCCGTCATACGCGAGAGCCGAGCAAGCAAAAAGCAACAGTGACGGAAAGGCAATCAGTCAGACAACTGGGATACATGTGCACACCTCCAATATAGAACTTACCACAGCGACTGGCATTACTGCTGACGGGGAGGCGTCCTTGTAAGTGAACACCTCGGCACCAAGCAGTACTCTGGTGCCCACCGAGGTGAACGCGAAGTGCAGAAACGAAAGAAAAATCATGAAATTGAAGCCTACATACGAAATATTTCAAAGTGATAAGGATATAAACCATGTGCCAGACTTTAAAATACAGCTAAATTTGCTCACCATCGGTTTCTACAATGTATTTGTTGGTCATCACAACTCCAACAACCGACAGGATGTTGGACACAACGGCGATCGCAATCACCACCGAGTTCGACGACATTATTTCTTTATGCCCAAATAAGAAAGCGAAATATAAAAATATCTTCGCTTGAAGGCAGCAGGCTTGGATGCAACAAGACTGACACCAAATCGAAATTACTCAAATTAGGTAAATTAAATATTTTGCAAGACTTTTGCCCAACCAGCGGCACATGGGAGTGCAGTTGGCGAAAAGAGCAATTCCTGGAATTGTCGTCCACCTGCTGGACAAACACGCATGGACAGACCGTTCGACACCCATGGAAATCAACGGCCCGCGTCAATCGCACCTCACCTGCTGTTCCAGCAGAGTGCTGCTGGTTCACCAGCAGGTTCACCATCGTTGTGTGATATTGATTGGCTCAGTATGGGTTTTCTTTCACACCTGCTGCAGATTCGGCATGCACTAAGTTATCAATAAGTGGTTTATGTTTGATGATGATAATGACCATTGTGCGCGTGAAATTATTCTTTATATTTCTGCCCTCCTTCAGGAAGTAGTGCACATCGGACCGCCAGAGGAGCACCATCGGGCACTGCTGTGTTAGTCTTCGAGCCAGGATGTTTCAAATTAGGTCGACGGTGGTCCACATGGGCAGATTGGCCAACAAAGCGCTAGAAATCCGCGTACCCCTGGTACCCGTGTCACTGGCGCTGCGCAACATGTGTGCCTCGCGTTTTGTTGAAATCAACGTCGCCACAGAACTGTCTTACGAAGGACATTTCAAGCAGGCACAGTCGCTGCTAGAGAGTTCACTGCGCGACTCCATGAGCACCAACGGCCCGATGGATGCCAAGACCATCAGCCTCGAGCGCAACATCGCATCGCTGCTGATTGAACAGGGCAACATAGCCCAAGCGGAGGAGATATGCCTCCGAGCGGTGCAGAGCGTCTCTCAGTTAAAAGACGCGCCCGGTCACAGCGCCGGAACCATCTCCGAGACTGAAGCGGGGTCGAGTAGTAAACGCGCCATTGAGATGGAAGTTTCTGGCTTCAAGGCTCTGCTGGGAAGCATTCACCTGGAGCACCGGCGCTACACCGAGGCGGAGGCGCTGTTTCGGGAGGCGATCGCGGAGCAGGAGGCTCTGGCGGCGCTACGGGAGGGAGCCAAGGCCAGCGAAGGCGTGCTCACGTCCTACACCAATCTAGGTCGCGCACTGATGGGCCTGGACCGCTTTGATGAGAGTGAGGGCGTGCTGCGGACGAATCTGGCAGACTTTGTAGCCAAGTACGGCCGTTACGGCGGTGCGGACTCGGACTTGGTGCCACTGACCAACTCTGGTGACAGCGCACCGCCTGCGGTCGAGCGCTACAGTGTGGGCACTCTTCGCTGCATGGACGCTCTGGCCACCTGCTTGATGCTCAAACCGAGCACCGTGGAGACCGAGGTGAGCTCGAACATGGCAGAGGCAGAGGAGCTGTTCCGCTCCATCGTGCGCTCCTACGCCTCGCACCCGAAGTATGGAGAAAAGCACAGACTCACACTGCGCGCATCGGCCAACCTAGGTACTTTTCTGGAGTCGCGCGGCGAGGACCGCTGGGAGGAGGCGGAGGGTCTGTTGACGGCGACCCTGGAGGCGCAGAAGGTGGCCCTGGGTGGGCTGCACCCCGACACGCTGATCACGATGTCTTACCTTGGGGAGCTGTACGATAACTACGGGTTTGCGGAAGAGGCGCTTTTGCTGTGGCGCGGGGCCATGGAGGCGCACGTAGAGGCTTACGGGCACGAGCATGTTGACACGCTGCGCGCGAAACAGCACTACGCGGGGCTCTTGGTGAATGGTGATGACTTTTCTGCGGCCAACGCGCTGCTGCTGCAAGTGGTGACGGCACGAGAGGCTGCGCTGGGTGAAACCCACACGGACACAGTGGGCGCGCGCAAGGCGTTGGCGGAGACATTTTACGGGATGGACATGCTTCCCGAGGCGGAGGCACACTATGAGCGCTGCCTTGAGGCCCTAGCGGGCTCCGCTGCGGAGGATGCGCTGTTTGAGGCGCTGTTGATCAAGGGCTCGCTGGGACTGCTGCATATGGGCCTAAGTGTGCCCGCCACTGGCGGATTGAAACTTCAGCGTGAGGAGAAGGCCTACACGCTTCTACACGAGTCGTGTGAAGGTCTGCGCGCGCTAGTGGGCGAGAATGACCTGCACTTCCTTCGCGCGCTCGGTAACGTGGCCACGTTCTTCCTGTCGGCCAGCCCGGCCAGCGATACTTCTGTGACACCGCCTGCTGTGGATGTATCCAAGCTCGGCTATGGGAGCAGCGCGGCAGGTGTGGACACTGCCAATGCACTTGAGGCTGCGTGTGAGACTGGGACTGGTGTGCTGTCTGGGCGGCGTGACCTTCTGCTGGCGGAGCAGCACCTGCGAGTGGTTATCAAGGGCATGACCGAGATGCTGGGCCCGCAGCACGATTACACGGTGGGCTACACCAGTAACCTGGCCATGTTACTGTTCAACGAGCAGCGCAGTTTCAAGGAGGCTGCGGACCTCTTCCGTGTGGTGTGCCAGGCCTTTATCACCAAGTTCGGGTACGAACACGCCAAGACTCTGATAGTGCTGTACCCGCTGAGCATATGCCTGGCCTACAGTGGACAGATCGACGAGGCGACCCATTGCGCAGTCATGTATTGTCAGCACTGTAAGGCGCTGCACGGCGAGCACTCGCCCGAGCTACAAGCTGGGCTTAACATTCTTGACCAGCTGCGCAACTACAAGATCACACCTTCGAGCGACACTACGGAGCTTCGCACGGTGCACGGGACAAACGATGTGGACGAGGACATCCATGTGCGCAGCCGGGCCGACCCGGACGACTTGGTTGAGGTGGAGGACGGGGAGATCGGTGAGGAGTATTTGGGCGCGGGCACGGACACGGACGAGAGGCCGTAGCACGCGCGCGGGTGGGAGCATTGGCTGGTTGGTGGACTGGTTGCTCCGCAGCACACCAGGCGCAGGGTTGCGATTATGCTGTGCTGCTGGATAATGTTGATGGTAAAAGAAGCTCATTTTGGTTTGGACTCATTTGTTGATGTTGCGGTAAAGTGGAGTGGAGTGGCGAATCGACAGATTCCACGTACTGAGCGGGACTTTCTGTCCTGGTTCGAAATACTATGGAGATGGTTCACATGATACGAAGCGCTGTGATCTGATGCATCCAAGAATTTATTACCCTCTTCGGCCTTCTTATATTTACAACAACACAACTGCGCACTGCATGGCCACAGCTTCAGTTAACAGTCAGTAGCTTCCTTCCGTTTGGAAGTCTGCTAGCAGTCCAGGCGCTCACAGGATCTTGAAGGAGCTCATCTTGGACAGGAACCCCGGCCTGCGCGACGCATCATACGTGAAAATGATTGGCCCAGTGGAAGGCAGTGGGGGCAACACAAACTCGGCTGGGGCCATGACCACAGCTGGCGCGGGCGGTTCGGGCAGGTCCTCCAGCGAGGGCACAGCCTGGAAGTAAATAATTGAGTTTTCCTTCTCTGCTTCACTGCGCACCTGCGCAACCAGCCCTGCCAACACCGCGCGCGCCGCAGACACGTGCACCGGGCACAGCTGACCTTTCTTGCTCTCCGCTGGCAGGCCCACCTGGTTGATAAGGTATGTCTGCCCCGTCTGCTCCTGTAGGTGTCTCTACATACACACAGATATACCGTGGTACACACAATTATACACATGTGATCGGCAGCAGGCGGTCACCGCAAACAACTGAACACCTTGCTCCGACTGCACTTACCAAGGCTTCGTCACAGAAACCGATGGCGATGCCCTTCTCGTCCTTGGCTGCGTGCGCCTCCGCCTGAAACCGCGCCACAAGTGCTTTGTACACCTCCCGCACCACCGAGTAATGGTGCTTCGCCTCGGGCAGCAGTCTCGCAGGGTCGTAGTTGCCCGTGATGATGCTCACAACCCCTCCCCCCACCTTAACCAGGATAGCAGACGGAGAGCCACCCACTTTCGTGAGAGCCTTCACAAAAGCCATTTGCTGTGCAGACGCGGTAAACAGCTCGGCATAGGCTAGGCACACTTCTTCACTCAATTCCGGGGGCCGTGAACCCTTGCCCGCCGGCCCAGCCAGCCACTTCGGCAGCAGATCCATGGCCAGATAGCGCAAAATGCCCGCTGCAACCTTCAGATTCTGCCCCGCCGCCTGAAGGTTGGACACGATATCTCCCTGCAGCATCTCAAAGGCCAGGTGGTAGTGCAGCACGGCTTTGGTGTGCAGCACCATGCCAAGCTCAAACACCATCTCACTCGATTGGGAGTACAAGTTGTGATCCGTGTTGAAAGCACCGCGCCACTCGAACAGAAACTGCTTTTCGATGGTCACTGGCGGTTGCATGTTGAGACTGTTGAGCAGGTTAGAGATGAGAGGGAGATATGCGTCCACGCAGGTAAGTCGCATGGATGCCGTGTTCGTGGGCGAGGACAGCTCCACCAGCATCTGGCGGCGTGTAGAGTTCAGATTCGCCACCAAAGCAGTGGCGTCTTCCGAACCAGATGAGCTTATAAAGCTAGCTTGATAATCAACACCTCCATTATTCTTACACAAAGGGACACGGAGCTTCATCAACGAGGCACATACTCTGTTAAGGGCGTCCTGGGAAACGAAGTCAGCCATTCCGATAATTCGAAAAGGAGTTTTTGTGCTGAAATAATGAAATAAAATGAATATGCGCGACAATTGCTCCACCCCCGTTCCCGAAACTTGGCCACCGTTTGGACAACTTGGTGCCAACTAGACTTACTAGAGTCGACCAGTTTTCCAACCTACACATCATTATTTGTCGAACAGCACGTCAATACTCAATACCATGGAATCAGTTACGGTAGGCCTTACCGACGGTATTCGGTATTCCATTCCTTCTCCTGTATTTTGAGGTCCAGGTGCAGACTGACAGACTGACAACCGACTCAGACAACACATTTTGCGCCGATTATTTCATTTTATTCGCATTGATTTTTCAAAATGCTTTCAAAAAAGAGTTAGCACAGAATACCGGTAAATTGGTCAAGACAATTACATGATATATAAAGTACTATTATTTATGCGGTCACGCTAATGTTTCGCTTTAATAAGCTGAATATTTTTTGCTTCCTTGCTATTTAAAATATTCTTTCCTGAGGTTTTGCTTGCAGTCGCTGAGCGAGCACTGAGCAACAATGTGCTTGATCTCACTTTGTTAATTTACTCATTCCATCAATCTCTTCATTGTCGGCGATTATTTTTAGAAATACTCACAGCTTTGTTGAATTTGGATACTATCTCTTGTGAAAAATGATTAAGAATCTCAACTTAAGTATTTACAAGGCTAACCCCTGCGTGAACTCTACCACCGATGCTTCCAGTTCAGGCTTAAGTACCAGCTCTGGTGCAACTGCGAAAACTGAGGAGAGCACCTCTAAGGACCAGGTACGATTATTCTGAACCCTGAAGCTAACATCTCCTGATATTTTCCCTCCTCCCTATCTCTCTCCCCTTTCGCTGCAGGCGACCGCCGCCACAGTGGTGAAGAAGAAGCTAAACATCCCGATCGGAGACGTGGACATCGACGGCGACTACGAGAAGAACGTGGCGCCGAACTTCGTGCTTCCGGGAAACTTCATCCGACACACGCGGCGAGTGGGCGACGAGGCGGACCTGCTGTTGGATTACGTCATGGACGATGCAGATGAGGTGAGCTGAAGCTGAAACTGGGCTTGGAACGAAGCCGTGCTGCACTGTTGTATGTGTTTGTGTCTTCCTGCAAGTGATCATGCCATTCCTCTCCCTCTCTTCTGCTGTGATCTGGCTCCTCTCCTCAGAAATGGTTGAAATCGAACCCCCGCTTCGTGAACGACAAGGAAGTGTCGCGCGCGCTGACGGCGGAGGCCTTCGAGGTCCTGGTGAACTTGCTGGAGAAGCACACCTCGTTCGCTGAAGCACCCGTACAGATGGTGAGTTGAGCCGAGCCCAGGCGAGCGCTATTGGGCGCGTTGCAGTGGAGTGCTATGTGACTGACTTCCGCCACCGTTTATCCTGTGTAGAGCTATGTTGAGAAATTCGTGTCGCACACGAAGCTCAAGGCATGGAGTCCAGCGTTAGTGGCCAAGATCCTGCCCGACGTACATTATTACTGGGTCGCGAAGCGCACCGCTCAGGGTAAGCTCAATTCGAGCCAAGGGCGCGCGCTCTGCCGCAAATACTGGACCCAGACTTCTAGCAGCGATACCAACCCCCACCATACCTTCCGCCCGCGCGACAAAGAGAAGTACCGCCTGCGTCGGCAGCAGAAGCGCAACGACCTAGAAGCCTTTCGCAAACTACAGCAGATCCGGCGCGAGTTCGGGCAGGCACGCTGCCTGACCCAGCTGGTGATCGAGCGCGAGAAGTGCGGCGAGGCGGAGCTGGAGCTGCAGACTCAGATCTTCGAGCAGACGCTGTTCGACGGCGGGCTGCACCAGCTGCTGGGGATTGGACAGGGGGCAGGCACAGACACAGGACCAGCTGTGCCCCCTGGGCGGCGGTGTGCGAAGACTTACACCCACTCGCTGGCCTACGAGCATCTACTATTCGCCGCCGTGGCGTCCACGGCGCCGCGGCGGCCCCTCCCTCTGCCGGTGCCGCGCGACACAACAAAGAGTGGCCTGCCACCACTCTCCCGCAAGATGAAAACCTCGCTGACAGGGCAGGCAGGCGCTGCGGCCGCTGCGGCGGCTGCGGAGGGCTTGGATTCCAAGAAACTGAAGGGTCTGAAAAAGTTAGGGTTGCAGTTGCCAAAGCAGTTCAAGCGGAAGCGGAACGCCGAGGGACAACTGGTGGATGCTCCTGAGGACGCACCTGCGGCTCCACCCGTCGCTGCAGCTGAGCCGGCCCCAGAGAGCGCTGTCAAGTCACCACCGCTACCGCTGCTGTTCGAGAGCTCGGATGAGTACTTGACTTCGGTCAGCGGTTTGTACGGGTCTGGCCCGCCGAACAGCTGCTTCCCCAGTTTCATGGAGCCCTCTGAGATGCGCGGCGCCGCGCTGTGCGACCGACAATGCACCGTGGGCGGTGGTGCCAGCATGAGCGCCTATCTCAGCCGATACATGACGGACCTGCAGCTGCGATACAGCTACAGCTACAGTGACAGTTACAATGACTGCTGCGAGCAGGGAGCAGAGAGTGGGTTGGGGGGCATGGGTTTGTCTGTACATTACCCCGATGGGTACAAATACCGACCCCGTGTGGGGCGCGGCGGGCGTCTAATCCTGGACCGCGTGCCTGTGTATCACCCACACACACGCGGCGACGATGTGGAGGGCAACCCTGAGGGTGAAGATGAGGAGGATGGGGATGCGGGCGCCGCGCGGGTTGTGTACGGCTCGGTGGTCCCCTTGGGCAAGGCCGGGCGCGCGCTGGGCAGCGACAGCCTGTCGGTACCTGTCAACCCGATGCCTCGCTTCGCGGTGAACAGGGCTCCCAGTGCTCCGGCTATGCCTGGCGGTGGTGTGGGTGGTGGAGACCTGAACAATCATCACTTGCAGTACTTCTCTGCCCCCGCTCGCGCGCTGGTCACCCAGTTCCAGAGCAAAGCGTCAGAGGTCTACGCCTACCCGCACGTAGACAACGAGCGCGTGTTGTACTCGCACGGCGCCGACGGACGAGGCCGAGACGGGGGTCTGGGTCTGGGTCTCGCCCTATCTCGGGACTGCAACCGTCTGCTCCGCACGGAAGGCACTGCCTCTGCCTCTGCACCTACACCGGTGCCTGTGGGTGAAATGACTCTGCAGTACACCCTATCTGTTTAACCAGCCACAGCTCGGCAGCGCCTGACCAGGACTATCAACTCGGTGGATTTGTGCCGCAATACGTGTAGTTTACTAATTAAAAAACCTCCCTTTTCTTCGTGCGTAGGTAACTCCATGGTGTGTGCCGGTACTTTTGCTTTTCTAGCACTCAATGAGGAGACTGCAGAACAAAGTCCCGGCTGCTGCTCGAGTTCAAAATTTCAGGGGCACAGTCTGTCACTGAGGTACCGGTTGAGTCGTAACTCCAAACTGTCAGACCAAACCAAGGCAAACTCCTGCACCAGCACTAACCTGGCTAAGGTTAGTAAGGTACTCCAGTAGTATAAAGGAATGTGCCATTGGGGCTAGGGAACTTGGGGCGGGGAAAATAGTGCACTGCTTCTTATTGAATAATATTGATAGAGCTGTGCTGCCCACTTGATGTTGTCTCTGATCCACTTCTACGAAGCTTTTGCAGTCCTTCAGACATGTCTGTAAACATGAAATTGCGATGTTGCACATTTGCGGTATTGTTTTGCTTTATTTTACTCGGATCTGTGGGTGCGTCTATATTTGATGTGACAAATGCGACTAAAACGCGGTCGAAGGCGACTCCTCCCAACCCCGCCTGGAGATCGGCTGAGTACACACACATACAGAAGCCCGGTGTCTGTCATACACGAAAAAAAGACAAGAAAACTGTATGCACCCCAGACTTTTTCTTTATCGGTAGGTCCGGCTGTGTATGGTGGATGTGTATGCGTGCGCTGTTGACAGCAATGGGAGTAACCGCACCCCACCACCTTGCCTTGTACGTTGTATTCACTGCTGTGTATCGTGTGTAGGTTCGTCGAAGTGTGGCACCACCTCGCTGGCCTATTACCTGCAGACGCACCCTATGATCATGAACGTGAACCAGTATGCTGAGTCGAAGGAGAGCCACCGTTTCGACCCGAGTGTGCTGGACGAGTTCTACTCGCCATCGATTAGCCTGCGGTTCGTGCAGCAATTCTGGGCAGGGAGGGCCGCGGAGGAGATCTTCGCCGACCAGCCGGGCTTCGTGCGACAGCCGAGCGACCGTATAGAGGCGGGAGGGCGCAGAGTGGTCTCAGCGGAGCGGCCGCTTCTCATGGAGTACACCCCCAACTATCTCGTGCATGACGAGACGCCGATGCTCATTCACAAGACCTTCCCGCGCACGGCGCACCTCCTCAAGTTCATTGTTATTGTGCGCGAGCCGGTGAAGCGCATGGTCAGCTCGTGGCGCTTCAAGACTGTGAAGACAGACGGAGGCATCACGAGCTTTAAAGCCGCGGTGGAGAGCGGGCTGCGGCAGCTGGAGTGTGCGGATGCGTGCTACAGCCAGTACTTCTACCATCCCAATAGCTTGGGCAAGGGCAGGGATAGAAGGAAGGACAACGAAAATGGCAAGAAGCACAGGCTGCGGAGCTCCTTTGTGCAGCGCTTAGGCGCGGATGGCCGGCCGACCAACTTTAGTCTGGCGAACCTAACCGAGGCGTACATGCGCGAGCATTGCTCCATGAAGGTTTGTCGCGGCCAGAAGGACAACAGCAAGAATGGTTTCAACGGCGCGCATGCGACCATGGCACACGTGGCCAAGGGACTGTACGCGTATGAGCTGGTGAATTGGCTGAAGGTGTTCGACCTGCATCAGTTCCTGGTCATATCTCTGGAGGAGTTCATCGAGTCGCCGGCGCGCACGCTACGTAAGATGTTGAACTTCCTGCAGCTGCGGATGTTCCACAACGACGACCCTGATACAACGGCGCGGCCCAGTGACGAAGACGACAAGTACGAGAGGGAGTTGAAAGCAATGAACAAGAGCTACGCTGAGATGGCTCGCATATTTGCACAGAAGCAGAGCCCCAATCACGTGAAGCTGAAGACTATGCAGCAGCGGCACCGGCGCGTTGGCTGGGACAACGAGACACAGCTGGCTGAAGTGCTCAAGGTGGTGCTGAACCAGCGGCCTACGAACCATAGCCTGGACCCACAGATTACGCCTGAGTTGCTGGGTCGGTTGAAGGAAGCCTACCGCCGGCCCAATAAGCGCCTTTTCGAGATGCTAGGCTGGCCGGCCGACTACTACTGAGTCATGCGGCTGACGCTGACGAGTGGTGGTGTCAGAGTACCGGCTGCTGCTTCCCTTGCTTGCGCCCTCGGGGCGCGTGTGTGTGCGTGCGTGCTTTGTGTTGGTAACTTCCAGAGTTCCCCGAATAGAAATTCAACTTGGTACAAATTTGTGGTACTTTAGATGGGACGGTAACGGTACCCGCACCCACACACACTTCGCTTATCCACACGCGGTGAGCTTACCATCGTCACACATGAAGACTGCACTGAGCGGTACCTGGAACTCTGAGCTGATGAACTCCGGGATAGTCAGTGCCACATCTCCCTGGATGACAACCTCCTTTGACTTGCCATTCGCGCTCTCGTTCACGCTGGCACCGGATGCGAATTTCTTGCCCAGTTTTTTGGCAGCGTCTTTCAGTTTCAGGTCTGCGAGTACGGTATCGGACAAGGGCAGGAACAGTAGAAGGCCAGAATAGAGAACAACAGCAAGGGTGGGCAGGAGGGTAAGCACTGTTTGTGTTGCACTGTCCTGCTCAGTTCCGGGCTCATGCCATGGCACTTACCCGGTACGGTATCCAGCCCGGACACGACCGTGATGAACTTTCGCTTCTGTCGCTGGATGCGCGCCACAACCACACGCGTCTCCACTGCGGCCGCCGCCTTCTTCTTGCTGCCAACACCCTTTTTCTTCTTCTTCTTGTCCTGCTGCAAGTAGGCGAGGGAAATGAAATTGCCAAGGCAGCATGCCACACAGCCACAACATGTATTGAGATTAAAGCAACATCAAAGGAATTTCACGGTGGCGCAAAATCAAATACTGGCTTACATCGTCTTCATCCAGAGTTGCCTCACCGAGCAGCCTCGTGAGCACGTCCTCATCAAGCGCCTCGATCATGTTCTCCATAATCCACGGCACGCACTTGTCAAAGTTCACCCCGAAGGAGCAGTACTCCGGGGGAAAGCCGCAGTTGGGACAGTACACCACCTCCAGCGCATCCTCTGTGCGAATCATCACTACCTCGGAGGGTGCAATCTTTCCTACCTCTTCTGCTTCCGCTTCACCTTCTGCCCCTGCTTCAGCAGCTGATGAGGCCACACCTTCTTCTGCTTCGAGCGCACTCATGGTCACCACGGAAGTTTCTGAAATGTTGCAATAAGCTGAAAACAGCTGAAGCGTACCTGACTCCTAAGGGATTTCAAGGTCTGTGGTAATGTTTCTTTTGTCAATTTTATCGTGCTCACCATCAAAATGTTGAAAACGTGCGGCAATCAAATCGACTCGACACTCGACAGCCTTTGTCAGCAGGTTTGCCAGTTTTCATGGTGGTGCAGCAGTGATTCCCGCTATCAGGATACCGAGAAAAACTATTGACGTAAGCAGATGGAGTTGGATCAAAATCGGATGACCTCCACCTCAGTGAATGATCATTGGATGCCTCAGTGGGATGACAAGATTTTGTTCGGCTCATTGGTAACCTGGCAAGTTGACTCAATTGAATTGAAGACTTGAAGTAAGACCAGAATTATATGTAACTTTCAAGGCATCTTTTAAGCCGCGTCAAAGTTTAAAAATTAAGATTCCCGATCAGCTCATATTTCATTTATCTTGTGATTTGGTGACGATGAATCAGTTGAAGGAAGCGGAGAAAAAGGCCTCTCAGCTTGTCAGCGATGCTAGAAAATGTGAGTTTGATTGGCTACAAGTGTCGTATGTGATTTGTTTTACCATATCTGATGTGTTTTCATTTTCTTTTTTGATTGTTGTTTTTTGTTTTGTTTTCCCAGCGCGCGTGGACCGCATGAAGGAAGCGAAGTCGGAAGCGGAGGACGCCGTCGCGGCATACCGCGCCGAGATGGAGGCCGAGTACCAAAAGAACGTGAATAAGGTAGGATACCCACCCTTCTGGTGACGCTGCGATATTTTGTGTGTCTTACCTTGCCCTGCACTATAATTTCCATTGTATGTATCACGACGCAGCAATCGAACACCTCAGACTCCTCTGGGGGCGAGCTGGACGCGTCTACGGCCAGCGACATCTCCAAACTCACGTGAGACCTGCTGCTCTGCTGGTAGTCGCTCGGCTCATCTTTGTGTACGGCGATCTTACCAGCTTTCTCGCCTTACATTGCGTTGTTTTTCTCATTCCTTTGAACAGCTCTCAATTCAACTCCAACAAGGCCGCTGTCGGCAAGCTTCTTACCGACCATGTGTGCAACGTGAATGTCACTGCGCCCAAGGCGAGGGACGCATAGACTGCCACTGGAGGTGGGAAAACTTGCTGTGGATGCAAACTGTTACTCGAATCAGCTTTCACCTCTCCACTCGATTGTACTGTGGAACATCGAATAACGTGCTTATGATGTATGCGTTTTGTCACACTGATTAAGCTGCGCTCTTTTGCTTATCGGTACCTTGCCTTGGTGTTATTAATATTTCCGTGTTAGCGATGAAGACACAACAGCAAGAAAATAAAACCAGCAAGACACAACGTTATGAAAACCAGCTGACCAGCAGGCACATGCAAAAAATGTACCCGGGACAGACTGACTGACTCGAGTTTGTCGTGCTGTCAGGTGACAGTCTGAGGAAACGGGCGCGCCGTGCACAAGACCGTACACCAGTGGTACAGTCTATTCTTATACTAAAGTTCCATGTAAGCCGGGAGTACTCATGGTATATGCATGTGGAACATATGAAATCGATGACATTTATATTTGCTAATCACACTCTGAACAGAACGTGGAAGCGTGCAACATGCTGGAGGGCGAAGAGGACGAGCTGGTGCCCACTCAAGCGGAGGTTGGAGAGCTCAAGACTTTGGTCCATTTCTTCGAGTACGAGAATCAGAAGTTTAAGGTTGATGTTGAGAGTCTCCAGGTAGTTCGCCAGAAGCAGCAAGAGCGGATTACTGCTTACGAGAAAAATGCGCAGAAGCTGGCGAAACGTATAACTTCCCTGGAGAAGACCATCTCTCTCGAACGGCGAGGCGTCGAAGGATTGAAAAAGAAGTGCGGCCTCCTGGAGGTGGACCTGCCTGGCTTGAGGGAGGAGATCACGAACTTTAAGTCTGAGCAGCTGCGCTCCCGAGGATTGCTGGCGCAGCAAGAGGTGGACCTGAACAACGACCGCGCCAAGCGCCTACAGATTCTGCACGAGAACCAGATCTTGGTGGACCGCAACAAGCACCTGGAGGAGCAGTTTCGCTTAAAGGAGGAGGAGCTAGTGGAGTCGCGGAAATCACAGCTTGGGCACCTGCAGACACTTGACTCAGCCGTAAGCAGTGAGAGCACTCTGCAGTTGCTCATCAAGGAGCAGAACAGCTCGCTAATCACCATGGCGGCTGAGCTGCAGAACGTACAGACGCAGTGCCGTGACCTGACCCAGACCAACCACAGCTTCTCTACGGAGGTAGGGCAGCTGAATATGACCGTGAAGACGCAGGAGGACGAGATCCGCCGGCTGCGGGGTATCATCCTAATGAACCAGACTAAGTCTGCTAGTCTGCGCAACACTGCAAGCAGGAGTGGCACGGCCGGTGGCACCGGAACTGGAACGCTTGGCCGTTCAGGCTCTCGTGCAACCTCTCGAACCGGCACACGCTCCCTATCGCAGACCCAGAAGTCGATGGCAGACGTCGAGGGTATGCTGCTGGACCCCACGGTGGAGCGCGGCGGCTTCGGCGGCGGCTTCAGCAAATCGGAGAAGATGGCGGTGTATAAAAACCGCACGCCCGGTTGCGACTCTACGAAGCACAGCCGCGCGGCCTATGTGAGCACACTGAGCAACAGCAAGCAGGTGAAACCACCGCGGTATGAATCGGAGAGTGAGAGCGGCAGCGAGGATGAAGGGGTGGAGAAGCAGGAAGAGGAAGAGGAGGAGGTCGCTGCTCCGCTGCGCACGTTTGGGTTCGCGCGCGAGTACATCGACCCACAGCAGGAACTGGACGAGCTCAACGCCTATAATCAGCAGCAGGCACATGCGCACAAACATGGCGCGCCGCCGCTGTCGCCGGTAGCTAACCCATACCTGCCGGTGAACAACAAGATAATTAACAACAAAAACTCCCTGGACAACTCGCGGCCCAGCAGCACCCAGCTCACGGGCCCCTCGGCGCGCCGTGGCTCGCGCTCTGGTAAATACGACTTCGGTTCGTTGGGCTTGAGTGGAGAACTGGGTGGGTTAAAGGGCAAGCTAAACTCCGAATTGGCGAAGTCAATGCCTCATCTGCCAGGATTGGGAGCTGGGCAGGCGGCAGGGGCCACTGGAGGCGCGCCATCCCCTGGAGCAATCTACGGGGCTGCCGCTGCGATGACTGTGAGCCAGAATTTCAATCAACTTCACCCTGGCCTTCCCACGACCGCTCCAGCAGCGAAACCTGCCGACGACGTACCTGTGAACTTGAACGCCACCGCCCCGTCGGCCCTGGGCAAGAAGTCCAGTGCTGGCACACTGTCATCTTCTTCCTCTGCCAAGTCCCTGTACGTGGGACAGGGGCTGGGCATGAAGCACAAAAACACAACGCAGTACAACTTGCCCAAGGGCTCCACCAAGTCTATGCTACAGAAGATTCTGGGCGACCGAGACGACCTGCTTTAGAGTAAGCTTGGGGGAAGGGAAGATAGCGGCGTCTTTGTGCAGTGGGTGTGTATTTATTTTTCTGTTTATGTCGCTCGCCTGCAACGGTTGTGCGGTGCGGCGACTGAAGGGAGGACTGGCACTAGGACTGGGATACCACCCAAGCAACGCATTGTTAACATTTTCAATTTGGAAGTCACTCCTAGAACAGCGGAACAGAACAGCAACACAGCAGCAACAGTTAATTCGGTCAATACCGGTATCCTGTCCTATCAGCAGTCAGTCTGTGTGCCCAGCACGATGAGCATCGGCCATTACCGGTAGGCATGTGGGTAGATGGCGAAGCCCCTAGGCTTATCAATAGGTCTTGGGTCTGCAGACTAGCAACTCGCGCCAAAGTGCTGTTACACAGTCCGAGTATGGGGCTACGGAGTCCCCGTTGAGTCCGCAGCGCTCCAGCTCCTGCTGTTTTTGTGGCCCAGTACCGGCACAGGGAACCGCCCGCTGGTCAAACAATACGCATCTGGTCGCCAGGGCTGCGAAGGCAGCGCGCCCATCGACACCGCTATCACGACCACCACCCCGCAGATGCGCGCCCGCCCTGCAGCGAGAATCAGGTGTCAAGCTGCACATGTCCGCAAGCGAGTCCGCCAAAGCTGCGCGTCGCTCTTTGTTTGCGCCGGAGGGAGCGAACAGCGCCGCCAGTCCCCCCCCGTCCTGAGTCAGCATATTCCCCAGAGTCTCCCTGAGTCCTCGCGTGCCCTGTTCCACATAAAGCACACCAGCAGCACAGCAACATTAACAATACATACTCCGGCAGAGCTGCTCCACCCCCTCATACAACGGCCTCGCCCTCACCTCTTCCTGTGCCTCCGCTTCACCCAACCACTTGCGCAGTGGAAACAAGCCTCCGTAGGGCAGGCCCTCTAGCGCCGCTCTCGCTGCACGCTCGCCGGGAAAGGGCAGACCACGCACCCGCTCCTCAAGCAACCTCCCTACAAACTCGCGTGTCTTCGACGAGCCCAACCGCTTCGCCGCAGCCGGGCTCACATTCATGCGCACCAGGGTGTCCCGCACTGGGTCGCAGGCCCCGGCCGAGATTATATGTGCACAGCCGCTGCCCAGTGCAAACACCGTGGAGAACAGGGTCGCACCACCGCCCAGGACGCACTCAGGGGCCGCCGTGCAGTGCGTCGCTTGCTTGAACATGTATTCATGTGCTGCCAGGCTCTGTTGCTCCCGCGCCCGGTCCGATTGGCGAGAGGAAGATGGGCACGGGAAGGTTTCCGTGCGCTGGCGCTTCCAGCCGGGTTCGTCTCCGCTCCCCGCTGCAGAGAGCAGCTCAGCTACCGGAGGAGGTGCACTGACACCAAGCGCTACGGAATTGATACCGGGAGCCATCGATGTGGCCCCCAAAAAGCTACCGAAGACCAAGCGTCCTTGCTCCGAAACGAAAACACCATCGTCGAGCGCCAGCAGTCGGAAGCACAGTCCACTCGCGCTGCAGTGGCCCAGCACACTGTGGAGGTCTGCGCAGAGCTGGTGCAGCACACGCAGCAGCACCGCTTTCATCGCGCGCACGGCGTTCTGCTGGGTCATCGGCGCTCCCACCGCAGCCCGTTGCTGTTCGTGGTCGCCGAGCTGCAGGTAGGCCGCCGCCCGGTCCAAGAATTGCGGCAGGGGCAGGTGAATCCGCGGTGACAGGACAAAGTGTCTCAGATCAGCGTTCCTCCCCGCCTCTATCAGTGAGAAAGGGGTCGAGGCCTCCTCCTCCTGCTCCGAGTAGACGTCTTCCCTGGCGAGCGCCACTGGGGTGAGCAAGTTTGGGTGCCCCCCGGCAGCTGCGTCGCGGTGCAGGCCCTGCAGCACACACAGCTCCTCAACTCCCGCCATGGACACCCCGTAGCTCGTGTTCGCGGCCTGAAGTAGCTCCGCTTGTGCGTCCTTTTGCCCCTTCTCCTTCTTCTCGGCACGACGGGCTTCACGCTGCAACAGGCGCGCCGACGGCCAGGCACGGCAGAGAAGCGACAATCCCTGGGAATCAGCACCGGCACCGGCCGTGACAGATCCTTCCAGGCGATGGTGGAACTTTTCCCACACTGCATCAAGCTTCACTGCAGCGAGCTCCTTTTCAGTGAATCTGCAAGCTAGCTCACTCACACCGGCACCAGTCCCTCCATTTTCATCAACCGGCATTCCACCTGCACTAGCGTCCCCAACTGTGTCTGCGTCTGTGTCTGTGTCTGTGCTGCCTAGCCACGCTGCCTCGTCAGCTACTTCCCAAAAGCGCCCCCCGTCGCTGCGCAGCGGCGCGTTGAGCAGCCCGGCGCAGCTGTTGCAGGCCGCCGCAACCTTACTCTCGCTATTGGTTGACACAGCCAAAGCCTCATCACCGGTGTCCGATACTGGCATGCGTCGAGCCAAGGGGAAAGGGCGCAGTGCCTGCCGATCCTGCTGTTGCCAAGGCAGGATGTCCAGCACCCCATTGTTGCCCTGTGCGCGGGCCTGCAGCGACCCCAGCACGTCCTCGCCTTGGAGACGCGATAGCCACCCTACTACGGAGCTCCTGGCACCCTGAACCCTTCGCAATAGCTGCATGGAATCTCCTGCCACCGCATCGCCTCCCCCGAGAGCTCTTAGAAAGAGCACCAACTGATCTGCTAGGCTGCGAACAGGTGCGGCGGATGTACCGGTGTCCCCTGTGCCTGTACCAGCAGTGCCGCCACGTTCGCGGTTGAAATATTTCGCTGCCTTGTGCATGTGCACACTCAAAAGCTGCGCCAGCGGCTTCACCCAGTCCGCCACAGCCGCGGCTTCTGCGGCTGCCGCACCCACGTCGCGCAGCACCCGCGGATCGACCTCACACACTTCAATACCCGTGCTCATATCAATGTTCATGCCCATGTCCGTCTTTATACCCGGTGCTACTGTCAGCTCCAGGACACCAGTCTGCCGGTTCATCTGCGGATGGGCCGAAGCAATGGCACACTCTAGCATGGCGGCAAATAGCAGCGTAGTACCCAGCACAGCCCCCACCGCCTCACGCCGCACACGGGTGGCAGCACGGTGCAACACACGCATCCACGACGGCGGCTCCTCGGGCTGATCACTGTCTTTGTCCCTGCCCTTGCATTCGCTGCTCCACGCCGTGGCTAGCATATGTGCAGCTAGAGCGGCGTCGCGCGGTACCTGCGATAGCACCTCTGTGGGAAAGATGAACAGCAGTAGGACTAACAGCGCGTTGCCATTGATCACTCTCGCCTCCACCTCAAGCGAGGTCAGACCGGGCAGCAGCGGCAGCGCGCTGGCACCCGCACCTACACCCGTCGCAGTCGTAGTTGTGGCCACTGCCCCCATAGCCAACTCACTATGCATCTCTCCAACATGCACATCAAACTGCAACTTGGCCAGCACCGCAGCCTCCGCTGCGATAGTCTTCTGTAGAAGATCTTCAGCAGCACGCGCATCGGGAGAGGCAGACACAGATACACCGGAGCAGCGCTCGTACGCGGCACCCACAATAGTCTCAAGGTATTTGCCCTTGAACTCCCCCCTGGCCTTCATGCCAAGCGCCACCAGTGCCGACAGCACACAGACACTGTTGCCCGCCACCCAAGAAGAATCATCCAGCGACAGCAGCCGGTACAGGAGCGACAAACAGTGGTGCATTAGCCCTGCCATGGTGTTGGCGCGAACAACACGCTCAAGCTTGGTGATGGTGCCGCAGAGCTTTGCAGCCAGGTGCTGGGCGGCAGTTTTCGTACACGTAGTTGCCACCGGACGGCTGCAATTGTTGCCCTCGTACTGATTCTGGGGCACAGCAGCTGAAGTAGACGGGGCTTTGAAGTACTCAGTGGGTTTCGCTTTTACTCGTGGCGAAGCTGACGATAAGGGGGTGGTCGATGCGGGGCGGACAGGGCGGACCATCGAGAGCACGAACGCGGTTCCGCTGCCCATGCCTTGTACACGCAGGGACAGGGCCACCGCGGGTGTAAACTGCCAGTCGATAATATTCACTCCGCTCTGAACGCACAGCTCCGCGGCGCGCTGCTCGCGGCACAGGGCGGCATAAATTGCAGTGTGCGCTTCGGCAAAGGTCGTCAGAGCGAGAGAAACATCCGAGATGTCATCAGCCAGCTGTCCCCCAAGACGTACGCAGCACTGCAACGGCGGTACATCGTACCCTATCAGTGTCAGGGGTGTGGCCACATCAGCAGCTCTGTCTTCGTCTCCATTCTCCACCAGGGCCACTGAAAGCACGCGCGCGCTGCCCACAGAGGCCGTATTGAGCAGCCCCTCCACCCGCCGAAACACACCCTGACAGCCGGAGTCCCCGGGTGGTGGAGGACCATGGGGCACCGGGCGCGGAGCTGGGCACGAGACTAACGTGGCACCCACCGACACTACGCCGTTCCACCCACCACTGCGCAGCAGCCGGCGCACCAAATTCTTGTTTAGAGTGGTGTCC
>JACKZZ010005823.1_pt1 | contig 45776 bp, 35 predicted proteins | sample 8027871 | NCBI WGS metagenome assembly JACKZZ01 (sample SAMN15724774, study PRJNA655200) | protist metagenome | isolation source: fluorescence activated cell sorting (FACS) single amplified genomes of... | place: USA: West Boothbay Harbor, Gulf of Maine | collected 2000-07-19
GCACTGTTGGCGACGCGCACGGCGCAGCGGGCAGCGTAGCGCCAGGCGTGTGCATGGTTGTACAGTGTGGTACACACGGCGATATGCATATGGGTGCATGGCAGGGATTTGCTGTGCAAGAGCAAGATCAGAGCCGACAAATGCACGATCTGTATCAAAAAAATCTGTATTGGCGTGCGCAGGTCAAAAATGGCACAGAAGCGGAAGCGTACGACAGTTACCCAGAACCGGACCAACGATGTAAGACAGCCCGCCCGGCGAGTGGAGGTGCGCCGGCCAGCGTCCCCCATATACGCAGGGTCAGCCCGCGCATCCTCGTCCTAAGGTCAGTTTGGCTTGGGCGAGCTATAGTTAATTGTGAACTGCATGGAGGCAGTGCGTAGCAGCATGTTACGGCTACTACAATTTATGCTGCAGCGGGCAGGTGCGCAGGAGGTCTGCATGGTGGTCATATGCCCTGCGGGCGCCGCCGGGTTATTGCTGCATGGTGCTGCGCGTTGCCTTGCCCCGCGGCGCGCTGGCCTTCGGCTACGGGCCGTGGCCCCCGGCATGCGACGCCACGCCGCACGCGTGCGCCAGGGCCCGCGCCCGCGCAATGCGCTTGGCTATGCTCGGCGTTCGTAAGCATTATTTCAACCTAGCTACGTCACAGCCGCCTAAGTTGACACCGATCATTGCATGCCGTTTGATGTCCATCATGGCAAAAGGCAATATTGGCGGCGTAAAGCAAGCAAGAGCAGATATATAAGCCAGTGCCGTGTGCCTGCACGCGCACATGTACGTTCTCAAACGTCACGCCACCCATAAATAGTACATAGCATAAACGCATAATTCGATGGTTGATTTGCAAACCTATGTCGGCAGTAACAATAACCTACTTTTTCATTTTTTTCCCACTGGATTTAGCGCCCTTTTCACTACTACCAGTAGCCTGCTCCTCGAATTCTTGTTTTTGTTTCTCCAGAACCTCCTTGACCTGTTTGATTTGTTCTTTTAGCTCTTCAGTCTCAGCCTCAGCCTCCTCTTGAGCAGTTTCATACTCCTCAAACTCGGTTTGCAGTTTTGCCTGGTTCTCCTCCAGGTTGTTGCATCTTTTTGCAGCTTTTGCAAACGTCGCTTTGCACCTGTTCAGATAATCTTCAACTTCTTTATCGCGAGCTTTGAGATCAGCCTGCACAAAGTTTCGCTGTTTTTTAGCTGTGAGCATCTCTCGCCATGCCCCATTAACCTCGTGTTGTCTTTCTTTGACTTCTCTTCTCAGAATTTTTAGCTCTGCAATGCTCTCCACAACACTAGCTTCGCTTTCTTGTGCCCTTCGCTGAGCGATATCCACGATTTTCTTAAGGCAGGCATTCTTCTCCTCGGTAGCGGCTCGCGCACGCTCCTGTTCAGCCTTGATCTTCATTTCATTTTTTGCCTTGACATTCAGTTCCGCAACCTGCGCCTTTATCGTCTCTAGCTCGGTGGCTGTAGCCTTATTTTTGGCAGAAAGTTCACGGTTATGTTTGGATTTCGATTCGACTTGTGCCTGTGTGTCCTTGAGCTTCTTGGCTAGAACTTCTAGTTCTTCCTCTGCTGGTTTGCACGCCTCCCGGCCTTGGGTAAGCAGAATATTTAATTCCTTCAATTTTGTCTGGCTAGCCGTAGCAAATGCCTCAAGCACAAGACTAGTGTTGGTCTCGATGTCAGCAGGTTCGTTTTGTGTCTGGATACTAGTGCTCTGCGCCACGCTACTTTTTACACCGTGACTTTTAGTGTCGCTATTATACACACTCATGTTTGCATCACGAGAAGTTTCCTTCTTAACACCATCACCGTTATTGCCGTACCTACCTGCCGAGATTCCCTTGATGTCGCCAGCCTGCATCGTCGTGACAACAGTAGTAGTCGTCGACGGTGCTGTAATTGCTGTCATTTGCGAGGTTTGCGGGGGGGCATTTGCTGTTTCTACGGAGGGATCGGTGTTTGCGGTCGCAAGTGTGTTTGTCTGTGCAACCATTACAACTGAAGCTGCCGGCTGCACCTCTGTCTTCATTTTGATGCCTGCGGGGACTGCACCCCGAGGAGCAACACCCGCGGCAGCCAATGGTTCTGCAGCCATCGCAGTTGCCCCATTGATATTTGCAGGCTGGGTATTATTTTGTGTCTTCCTGTCAGCTGCTCGAGTAGACGGCCTGCCACTCGCAACGTCTTTCATCACACCAATCTGCATCTCATGAGATTGTAGCTGCGTCTCGAAACGGTGACGCACAGCATCCCTTTGAGCAATCTCTTGCGAGAGAATTCGCAATTCGTCCAGTTTGCTTGACGTCTCGGCTGTCCGCGACGTTTCCCGCCATAGCTCTTCGCGGAGCGCTAATACGGAAGCCTGGTATTCCATTCTGTTGCGCTCAGAATTGTTCACACTCTCCGTGTATTTTTCACGCAGTCGAGCGTATTTAGCATTAAGCTCATTGTGCTCCTGAAACGCGCAGCAGGTGGGGTATCAGTGAGTGCGGACTAGGGCATCAAAACATTTGCGGTGGCATGCGCATAACCGAAGAGTAATCACCTTGATACGGAGCTGAAGGTGGCGGTCCAGTTTGTTCCCGACATCCTTGCACCTTACGATTTCCAGATGGAGTGCCTCCAGATCTGGGCGTGCATTCCTTTTCTTTCGCTTTCGTGAGAGTCCGGGGGTTTGATTACCCGCGGTTGTGAGTTGGTGCCGGATGTCCGCCACATCGTCGATAATCTCACGGTGAGCCAGCCGGTAAACACCGATGATTGGAGATGGAAATACAAATGGTGGAATGGGTGGCGTCCACTTTTTCTGACTCATGATTGCGTTGCGGTGAACACAGAGGTCGCCCAAGGAGGGAGACCTTCACTTTTGTCCCTTCGTGAGATCGACGATTACCAAAGCGACCAAAGCGACCGAAAACACAGCTGCCGATAAAATCCAGAAATATTTTGCTGGAGCAGGCGCTTTCTCTTCCTCAGTAGCTTATGCTCATGATGGCTGTGACAATGTGACGTGACAAAGAGATTCCACAGAAGCAAGAACGGACCAATCATCCTTTTCGTGTTCAGAGCACAGACCTCCCATATGGAAGCACCAGAAGGAGTACATTCACATCCTCGAAAAAGACAAACAGAAAAGATGGATGGAAACAGTGAGTTAAACAACGCAGATAGACTGGCACCTTTGTTCAAGGAAACCCTCCGGATTTGCTCCAACGACTCATCTTCTTCTTCCCAGAGTAGAGTGGCCACCCCATCTGGTCATGTTGCAGAAAAGGTCTCCACCGAAGAAAAGGACGAACATAGTCCTTTGACAACTACCAGCAATAGTGGGAACTCGCACTTGGAGAAGAAGCCTGGCCTGGGTGAAGGAAGACGAAAACTGAGATCATCCCGGAAGCTAAAACGGAAGGCAGTTCCAGTTGGAGATGCCAGCGTTCGCGACATTGTTTCAAAGTAAGAAGAACGTCAAAATCACCGTTATTTTTATCTCGTCATACAATCCAGCGTGTCTTTGGATGCAAACTTTGACTTCTGCCTTTTGTTAATTTTATTTGTAAAACACAGATTTGCGGAACTGGAGACCGACAAGAGGTCACAAAAATTGGCCAAGTTAGAGGAACAATCCTTCATGCAGGATATCGGAGATGAGTTAATTTTTATGCTGACGAAAGATTGCGCAATTACAGAGCCTCCACCGCGCTTTATGTCATATATTTATTGACGCAGGGAAGTTAAATATTCAGTACAGATCGATAGCTCGAATAGTTCTATCTGCAGGGAGGTTTGATTTGCACTGGGCAATTACTAGCAATATATATATATATATATATATATTATCCTGTATAATTTTTGTCGAAAATATGTGAATGAAATCGACACGAAATTCGTCGTGTTGAATCGTGTGCGGTGTCACGCGGGGCATTCAAGAAATGGAATAGTATCGATATTGTCATTTCTTCTACAATGTTGGGTTTGCCTCTAGTGTCCTTAAAGCTATCTATGTCTCTTGTATGTCTTCGAGCGTCTCTCTTCAATTCTGGAAGCTTCACGTCTACGATCTGTATGCTAATTAAGCTTCTATTGCTGCGCACGCTACATGACTGCGTATAAACACTTACGTACACTAGTAGCTACTACTCATAGTAAAGAATTTTACTAAAAAAAAAAACGAGAACGCAGCAAGGAAGCACAAACCTTAAAGAAACGTATATACACTAAAAGATGTAAGCTAGGAAGTAAGCATACAAGCGCATAAAATACGCAGAGTTGTATTTTAATAAACAATGCTAGCTGCTGGGGCTACAAGTATAATCATATTACGAGCAAGTCCAGTATGAACGTACCATGAAGAAAGAATGAGATTATAGTGATATTTGCATGATTTTTGTCGCACGTACGCAATAAAAAACGTAAATATGGAGCGCTGTTGTTTTAAGATGCATGACTAGCTGTGTGCAAATCTGTCACTACACTACTATATACGATATCTGCTGCACGCGTGCAGCTGTTTATTGGCAGAGACATTAATAAGAGGAAGTATGCTACAGGACGTAGTACATGTACCACAACGACAATAACGATATGCACTTTGTAAAGTTTTCTCTTTGTCCCTACTGTACTCTGCGACCATGCAGCTTGCTTCGATCGCATCGAAATGGCAGTATATACTCGTGTGTGTCTCTTGCACGAGCATATGCTGCTCGATCCGCGTTCACCTACTACTGCGATTGACGAACCAGACTCTAAGTACTTATGTCTTCCACGTGTCGTGTACATACATTAAGTTTTGACTAAATATTTGCACCTTAAGAATGTCCTGGGTCTATACATCGACCAATAAATTTTATCAATCCAAACAAAAGCTCATATATTGACGTGTTATTGTGACGCCGGCGTAGTAATTATGGTCGCAGTGCAGTTATAAACATGTTTCTTATTACATGACGTTCCATAAGACTGACTTGACTGACTTATAAGGGCCAGTATAAACGATGAATTTGGCTCCCCACTCCCCCATTTTTCTTAGAAAATCATTGAAATCTCGCGGTTCGGGGTTCTTCTCTTCTCGGCAGCAAGTTGCTGGAGCGCGCTAAAAGACTGAAAGGAAACCAGGTGCTAGAACAGTCCCCGGGAGTCTGGGCAGAGAACTCTTTACTAGCTTATGATGAATTTCCTTTCATACGATCCCAAAAACTCACCCATTCTAAGCCAGAGTGTTCGAAGCAGTCCACCTGTCGCCTCTCGAATCGCCTTTCGAAAAACACAAACCCATCGGTCCATTGACACCATGCCACAGGCTGATGGTTCTGCTGTTTCGGAAGTGACAGATGAGTGCTTTCAGAACCAAAGATTCTGGCCAGCAATACGATGGTCGAGCAGCCTTCTTCCGACAGATCGGTACGCCTTGCTACCCAATCATTGTTCACCATGTCACGGTGTACTTACACCCCTCCCTTTTGCTCAATCGTCGTTGATGAATAAAGGCATTCCTGGACAGCTGCCGACGGGAAACGAAAGAAAAAGAGCGATTTTGCACTCCCTCCAGGTACCCAATGGTTTGGAACACAACCCCCTCCACAGTATCTCTAAAACCCGAAACAAAATAAATAAATTGCAGGTTGGCACTGGAAAATAGACGATTCAACTGATTCGGATGGCTGGCGTTTCGTGACGAACCCAGTAAGATTCGTTGTTTTTTGCCAACCACTTCGTTGTTCACCGATATTTCGCTCTCATGCAAGCCTGATTATATGCCCGCATTCCTTACAGCTTACCGACAAAAAGGGATGGTCCTACGCCTTCGATTTCCCTTCAAAAAATTATTATGCATCCCCCTCCGGCTGCTTCGTCCGCGTGCGAAAGTGGCAACGTACTCGTGCATTTGGGCAAACAAGGACTGGCAGAAGCGGCCCGCCAATCGCTGAAATTGGCCGTGCCTTTCTTAGGGGATTCAAAACAGGTTCTGTAACGACGGGGATTTTGTTTGCACGCAAGACACACCAGGAGTGTTTTACTGATCAGGCTCTAGTGAGTTGGCTTGTGAGTGAGAAAATAGCACCAGATGTTCAAGTCGCCATTAGAATAGGCCGTGAGCTGTGTGCATCCAACTTGTTTCGACCGTTAAATCACGACAAGCAATTTTCACAGAAAAATAATAACTTTCAGGTGATGTCTGTTAGCCCATTATCTGCTGTTTTCTACCTAGAAAGAGCAGTCCAGGCCATAGGGGAGGAGAAAGGAGGAGCAAGGAAATTAAAAAAACTTGATTTTGTTTCAGATTTTCAGTTGCATCTGATACAAGTAGTGCGTTTGTTCATGATTGATAGTGCTAACGTAGTCGTTGACATCGAAAAAATCATGCAGCCAATCGAACCGCTTGTGACGCTTCAAAAATACTTCCAGAAGCTACACGATGCGTTCCAGGAGTCCAATTTTAAGCCATCCGAGTTCCAAACAGCGAGTTTTCAAAATTCAGAGTTTCGATCATCTGTTAAGTTGATCGAGATTTTAGCTCGGTTTCTGCGGGATATGATGGGCATTCATTCTGTGGCCAAAAGGGGTTATTCAGTTGCTGTCGCACTGTCGCTCCTCCCTAACCTCCTGTCTGTAGGTGAACGTGTCCGTAAATTAATTGCGGTGATGGTGAAAAAATCAAAGAATCAAGTGATAAGTAGTGCTGAGATTGTTGTGGACACACAAATAGAGCTTATTGGAAAATATTGTCGTGAGCTGGTGTCTGCTGAAGCTGCAGCTATAGATGATCAACATACTATCAAATGGCTTGATTCGAGTCTATTTAGAGGAGGACTGAATGAATCTTTTGACCCTAAGAACAGCAAAAATAGCTATCAACAGCTACATCAGACCTTAAATTCTTTGAAATACCCTATTTTTCGACCTACGTCTCCGGAGCGACAAAAACAGTCTCAAGAATCTCTTGTTCGAGTCGTTCGGGGAGGTGGCTTAGTGTTAGGAGAGCCCGAATTAGAGTCACTGGGTAAATTGCTTCAGAGAAAGGGCATGCGATTACGTATTTTAAATGCACATGGCGGACCACGAACTGTTAAAGTAATGACAATCTTACTTGGTATTGTAATTAAGCATGGTGGGGGTAGTTGTGGCTTGTCTAGAGAGGCTGCAAATCTTTTAGGTCTGTCTTTAACCTTAGACTCTAGTAACGAAGCTTCAGAGATGAAAAATGACTGCAAAACACGTGTAAAAAGCAAAGTTACCGATAGCACCCAACAAAATAAACAACAGAAAGGAGCATGTATTGTACGCATATGGCAGATACTAATGAAAATGGCCAACACAGCGAAAAGTTTAGGCAACACTGAGGCCAGTAATGATGAACAATTACGTGCTATGCATGGAACTCAAGAAGAATTTTTGAATTCTGTCGTAGCTCGTGCTGAGATTCTGAAAGATTTATGTCCTCATTCGCCGCTAAAAGTGACTGAAAACTACCGAGAAATGGCAAAAAAGACAATACCGCCACCTGCACCACAAGGACAGCCACCAGCACCTCCGGTTGTAGTGGCCGAAAACAATAGCTTAGCTCACGGGGATGTGAAAATAAAATCGGAAATCGAAAAAAATCGAAACATATCCTCATCATCATCATCATCATCAAGCGAACACTCTGGCACTCAATCTGGTCTCAATTTCTCGAATACTGCTGCAACAGCTGGAGAAATAACACTTAAGGAATCGAAAAGACAGCTGCACATCAGTGACGATTTTAGTTTTAGTAATGAATATGCTGATGGCATTGCAGAGGCTGTGGTGTCATTTTGCATGATGCCAGGTCAGTCAGATACAGCTAACAAATTGTTCACTATTTTCCGATTGTTATCTAGAGTGTGCTCTAGACTGTCATACTTGAGGTTTATTAATCAACTTATTTTATTTTTTCAATTATTCAGAAAGTAAGTCCGAAACACTTCACGATATTCATAACGTGTTGTCTTCTCAACGAGCAATTGGATGGTGCCGACTTGCAGGACTGTCGATTATGCAGGAACAAATTATATCAATAACTGAGTCGTTATCTTCAACTCAACTTAACGGGAAAGAAGACAGCACATCAAGGGAAATGAAACTGCTGACGAGTGCTGCAGAACAGTTTGCTGGGCTTTTTGCCCCCGTTGAAAAGCTAGATAGGCCATCAGATAAAGAGTTTGAATCTTGGTTACGACAACAGAAGGACCTATTTAAAGGTCTGAAATGCCCGGGTGATGAGCTTGTCAAACGCATCACTTCAAGATATTTCAGCACACTTGCAGCTCTTATATCTGCTGCTAAACCGCTAAACGCCGACAGATTAACTTCTTTTGTCCTATCGGCGTGCAATGTAGTATCAAAAACGGCATATTTGCCCTATCTTGTTGAATCGGAGCTTGTCACATATCTAGGATCCAAATTGCCATTATACACCCTAACTCAACGACACAAACTCGGCGACTCAAGTGCAAATAGCAATTCAAAATCTCCTTTATTGAGGGGGTTAGTGTTGCATACGGAGTTAGCTTGGGCTGCATTTCGATCTTTATTTTGGTTTTGTTTCAGCAAGATTTCAGGAGATCAAGTGTATGTTCCGGGTATTGCTGGACTTAAATCTCACCTTCAGGATGAATTTGTGTGTTTTCTCGACATTTATGTCACTGCACTTATGACAGAAGCAGGATTTATTGCAGGAGATAGTGAAAATAGCCACCCGAATGATAAAAAACTCAATGATAATGCCAGAGAATGTATGCATGTAATTCGCAAACAGATAAGTATAAATTCACGATGGGAGCTTGCCGCAGCATTTTCTTCGCTTGAAGCTGCTAGCATGGCTTGGATCACACACACTAAAGCGCTTCAATTAGACGGAAGGGTTTCAAACGCCGATGCAACGACAGATTTTGTTGAGATTATGTGCGCCATAAACCAGATGTTGGCATTAATTCTTGTCACAATTCCCGAATCACCTTGCTTGTGCAAAGCTTTGTCATCTGAGAAATGGATCAATGTGTTTATGGTGCTTCTCGTTGAACCAACTCAAAAACAGATTATTTCCACAGGAAATGGGGACGGGTTAGGTCACGTGTTTCAGTTGTGTCAGGTCCAAGTTCTAAGAATTATGCATAAAATTCTTCCTTCCTCTTCATATTTTCCATCTCCTGCAACATTTTCCTCGTCTTCATGCTCGCTGTCGTCTTTCTCTTCACCTCAGACCTCAACACAACTCAGCCCCACCACCACGACACGCAATCAAAATTCAGCTTTAAGTTCAAATTCAGCCTCGAATTCAAATTCAAATTCAAAACCTATTGATGCGAACAGCATTTACAATATCCTGGCAGACTTGTTTCTCAGGTGTGGAATATTTGGGGCACCGCCTCCCCTTTCATCCGCACTGTTCACTGATTTACAGCAAGGCCTTGGCACCCGAACCACAGGCAGTAATCAGGTTAGTATCGCGACACGTAAGTTTTATGACGATATCGTGAGTCGAAATCGATGCAGCGAGCTGGTTCGTGATCGTGTGTCTGCTCGTGATGGAGTCGTTAGTGTAACAGATGACATAGCTATGCTATTTAGAAGCTTACTGACACCCATACAACTCACCATACGCGAAGAAAGAGGTTATTTTAATGTGGATGTAAGCGTAAAGGTGTTTTCAGGTGAGAGTGTATCAGGATTAAAACGTGCAATTGAATCACAATGTGGACTACAGCTCTATGAATCACTTAAATCGTCCGAATTAAATGAATCAGATGAGTATCGATATCTCACTTTTAATGGAATACCTATAGAATCAGGACACCTTGTAGACTATGGTGTACATGATGGGTGCATATTACGCCTACAGACTCAAGAAATAGCGCAGAAACAGGGTGTTGGTGGAATTGTATTTGACGAAAAGAACGAAACCAAGATTAATAAAGAGACGCATGCAAGTAAAACTGACAGCAATGCGAATATGGAGAATGCTGAAAATGCTGAAAATGATGAGCTTAAATATGCTATTGCGATGTCTTTATCAGTTGAACATGGAGACGATGTCAATACATCATCGAAATCTAATAAACTTCAATCACCTGAAAAAATGAAAACTTGGGCAGATATTGTAAACTCGTTACTTCTTAATTCACTATCACACCTGAAACAAGGCCTGAAATATCTTCAAAATCAGGACCAACCTGAAGATTTAAAATCAAAAAATGATAGTAAAAACGGATTTTTGGCTCTATGTCATGTGTACAGCGCGCTTAATTTTCTAGGTGGTGTCCCAAAATCTGTGACTGATGGAGCACAGGTGGGTGTTACACTGTTGGGCGCTGTTGAGGCTGGTACAGTGCAGCGAGTTAAGTTTGGTGACACCTCAATACATGCGAACCAATTTGAATCAAATAAAAGTCACCGAAGTCGTTCAAAGACAATGTGGATTAAACTTGCGTCAGGGCAGGTGTTGAAAAATGTCACATTAGCAGGTGTTAAAGCTGTCCCAAGCATACCTTTTCCTGTGGATTACCTTCAAAACAAAATCGCTATTATCCACGCACTTCGGCCACTGATTACAGCAGACCTGCCGATTGCTGTTTCAAAAATGGCTGTGCCGGCACTACACTTCGCTAGTCTCCGACGCAGAGCTCTTAGTGTTCTACGGACACTTCTTCTAGATTCAACATTCGTAGAACTCTTCCTGTCTCAGAAATGGTTCCGAATTTTAGGAAAGCTTACTCAAAATCGAGACGATCAGCACACGACAGCATATCTTGAACACAAACTACTCGTGTTTACAACAGCAATGCCAGACAAAGGAAATGGCTTGGGATCAATGTGTTTTCGCGATGTCCGTTTGAGTGATGGCAAATGGCAGCCTAAATGCCGTAGTAGTTCAAAACACGAAGGTATGTGGGACTGTATTCGCTGTAAAGCTCGCCAAACAAAAAAAAGCAAAATATGCTGGGTTTGTGATGAGCCCAATCCTGTTTTTGCACCAAAAGAGGCTGAGCAGGCAACCAGTGGCACAAAGATGCCACAGTCAGCAACAACGCCAGAAGAAACTGTAAAATCAGAGAAAAATATTCAGTGGGATGAGATTCAAACTAAGCCAACTGAGTGGTCTTGTTCACAATGCACTTTAATAAATCCCGAATCAAGCCATACCTGCGCAGTCTGTGGAGCTCGCAACCCCAAAGCAGCACAAGCTACAGGCGGTGTGTTGGATGGGGGGTCTAGTGGTTGGAGTTGCGTATGCAGTTGTTGCACTTTCTTAAATGATTTACGCAGGGGAAGTAATGGCATTTTTCGTTCCAGTTCAAAATCACAGTCATGTAGAGTGTGTGGAAAGCAGCTCTCATTGTCTGCAGCTAATCGCAAGTGGTTGAAGGAACTAGGGGATAAACAATCTGAAGAAAAAGCTAGAATCGATGCAGCATCTTCAAAGGCATTCAAAACATTCAAAAAACAAAAGTGTTCAGTTGCTGCAATGCCACAGTCTACTGTAGATGAAAAGGAATCATTCCTTCTCACGGTTATGGGATTTCCAGAGTCATGGTGTAAGCGTGCATTACAAACGTGCAACGCAGAACAATATGGTGCTGTGTCTTGGCTCCTAAACAACAAAGAAAAACTTGTGTCGGAAGATTTCAGACTGTGGCAGCAGGCACAGTCTGGTAAAATTGCTAGTGGGATCGCCAACAGTCACGACAATGCCGGTTTTATGGGTGACATGACAGCGACACCTAGTGAGCTGAGAGCTCCAAACACCAATCCTGCGTTTCATATTCTTCGCACTCCAGCAGAGCCAATGGTAGTCAGTGACAGCTCAAGTTTCGTGGACGGGAAAACAGAGAAAAAGGATGGTATGTCCGTCGCAAGTGAAGCAAAACAACAGCAGGCGGCCGATATAGAGAACGGAATGGGTGCGAAGGAATATTTTGAGTTTGTTCAAACAAAGGAAGTAGAAAAACTAGAAATGTTCAGCGAAAATGTAGATAAAATGTCTGTTCCTGATTTTCTGTCGGATTGGATGAGAGTGGAGTTGCAGTTGAGCGCCAGATATGCGAATGAATGTATGGTATGCTTCCTTGGCAACCTACCCACGCATAACCCACGGTTTGTCTCTGAAATGGCCAAAGAAGGAGGATTTAGTGAATTTTTGAAACATTACATGGACATCACTGACGAAAGGTAGTAATTCTGTCTCTTCATTATCTCTTTTTCATCAGATAGTGTACATTCAATTGAAATCAAATGATAGACTGTCGAGTTTACCCAACCATTAACGAAAACATAAATGACATCTTCTACATCGAAACCAGACTATAATTTCTCATATAAACATTCTCATACTTTTTTTCTTGTGACTTTATTTTACGTTGTGCATTCTGTTTTGGTCTCGTGCTTCCACAGGCAACTGGAGTCAGACTCTGTGTTTTCACAGCCGCTGCTGTCCAACTCTCTCCTTCGGGCTTTACAGACGGAGTTTGAAGCTGTGTGTAACCATGCAAGTAGTAGGGGAAATGTGAGCGACACTGACTTCATATCACTTGCACCAGTGGGATCACAACTTAGGGTACTAGCGCTTGACCAGCTGCTGTTTGTATATCGTTCACTCTACTTACAAAAAGAATTCAGAGAGAAAACAGTGCCACAGAAACATCTGTTTCTTGCCAATTGGGTCATTAATATATTTTTTCGTCTGTGCTCTGAGTCGTGTAATGGAGGTCGGAGCACGTTTCGACGTGAATGTATGGTGGAGTATCTCACTCGATTGTTTTCGACGCATCTGATTGACACAATTGTTGGAATTATCATGACTGCAGATGGCCAGATGCGAACTACATTCATGCAGTTGTTAGCTTCTGTGTCAAACTCACTCAAAGGTGTCATGCGACTGTCGTTAAGTCGCGTTAAAATTGACACACTTAGCAATTTTATGTTTACTGCCTATGACTCGCATCGACGTGCCGGTGCAAACAAGTCATTTTCTCCATTTTTTCAAGCCCTTGTGGAACTCAACGTTTCGATTCACTTCATGCAAAAAGAAAGTGAACGAAAGGTGCATCAAGCCTTGCACATGTTATATATCTTTAATTCACTGCCGTATGTTTGCAGCTCTAACTTGCAGGCTTGACCCGTTAACCCGAACAGTTCTGTGCTTTTTTCCTGCACATTTTTGTCAGATTTGATGTGATGATTGTGTTTTGTCATTCTGACCATTTTGTGTGGTTTGAACGATGTTCACAGGTATTCTCTGGGTCTCAACTGTGGTTTCAAGATGTATTGGCTGTAGCTGAATGTATGCAGGATATAAAGACGTTATCACAGGATATTCAGCTAAAAGTGTGTTTTGCAGTTGGATTCGATAACGATTTGACTGAGTTTCTGCGAGTTAACAATTTTCTTTTCACTCGCAAAGCTGACAATGAACTAGTTGAAGTCGTCAACCGAATTTATGTGAAACGTGGCGACCGTAAAGCAGTGCGTGCTTTCGAGTTGAAGATATCTGCACAGGATATGGTCCAATACCCAGAGATGCAGGCGCTACAAATAGACAGCAAAGCTCGAATGTACCGTTTCCATGTCTTGTCTGCTCTTAATCAACGAGTAAGAACACTTCTACCACTGGTTAACTTGTCTGTCCCACGAGGTAAAAGCACGCTAACGGACGGAATACGAGCTATCCGCAGCATAATGTTCTGGTCAACGAAAGAAGCTCTTTGGTCTCGTGCACTGAGATCAACTGCTGTTAATAAAAAGACGTCACGGGATGAACAACCCACAGTTAATATCGACAAAATGCGTGCTCTCAAGTTCAAAAATAAGAACTCGACTAGTAAAGATGGTAATTCGAATACTAATGTAGACCGTTATGGTAAAGAGACGATATTTGGGCAGGTAATGTCAATCTTGCACATGCGGGATGTCACAATGTTCAGAGTCACACCTAACCAACGCGCATTCAAGGTGGTGGAAGTCGGGTTCAATTCTCAGGTCGGACATTTTTTTTTTTTTTTTTAGGTTTAAGCTAGCCAGGCCTTTGCAAAGTTTTTTTTCGTTTCGAGTGCTAAAGATCCAATTTTCACGCGCTGCATAGTCTTTTAATTTCGTGGTTTATTTCCATCTGACTTGGGTAGCATTTACTTATCAGGATGTGGGTGGCCCTTATCGTGACACAATGACAACCATAACACGGGAGATCGAGTCATCGCACTTGCCTTTATTTGTGCCCTGTACAAATTCGCGTGTACAAATTGGCCGCAACCGGGACGTCTGGGTACCCGGACCAGTAATCGGCACCCCATTAGAAGTTAAACGTCAACTTGAGATGTATGAATTTGTTGGCAAGCTAATGGGTTTGGCAATCCGTAGTCTTAATTACCACAGTTTCCACTTCTCTGCAGTAGTTTGGAAGCCTCTCGTGTGGGACACCGTCACTGAACGCGATGTTTTGGCTGTCGATGCTCTCGCGTTTAGACCGCTAGAAATTATCACTGCTTCAGAACGAAAATATAGCTCTGAACGCGCTCGAAGTAGCTTGACTGCAGATTCAAAAACCGAGAAGAGTGCACAGATACCAGACGAACAGGGCTTCAATTCCGCTTTGCATGCCGCTGGGATACGTTTCACAGTACCAGTAGATGGTGGCAAAGGCCCAGCGGTCGAGCTTGTACCAGGGGGTGCCAAGATGAAAATTACATGGTCTAATCGTAAGGAGTATGTCAGGTAAACAACTCCTATTTGACACATTTGTAGATTTTATGTTATTGCATTTTGCATAAAAAATGTTAGTCTGTAACTGGTGAGTCGTATATTTCTTTTCTGATACAAACCTCTATCAGGCTATTCAAGGCTCACAAAATGGGAGCCTTTCGTCGTCAGACTGAAGCCATTCGTCGAGGCCTGGCCACGGTAGTACCGTATCAAGTGCTATCACTCTTCTCGTGGCGTGATTTACAAGACCAAGTTTGCGGTCGAATTGTAGTCGATGTTGACCTTCTAGAGTCAATGACTCGATATGCTGGGAGTCTCAGCCGCAATGGGTTCGTAAGCCGACTATCGCCCCACATCAAAATGTTCTGGAACATGATGCGCAACCGGATGGACAATTTTCAGCGGTCAAAACTCATATTCTTTGTCTGGGGCAGGACACGGCTACCGCTCAATCGAGAGGGATTCGAACGCGCGTTTACTATCATGGCGCACCCTGCGAGCCAAAAGAAAAACCCAGACAAATATTTACCTGTAGCCCACACGTGTTTCTTTCAACTAGAATTGCCTGAATACAGTTCGGTTGATATTATGTACCAGAAGGTTCTGTTTGCAATCACACACTGCACCAGTATTGACATGGATAACACTGCTGCCGCCAGGAATGCGGCCAGCCAAGCTGCTGTCGCACTTTAACGAAGAGCACAGGTACACATCGGAAACATGTAATCGCGTAGGCTGTCCAAGCGAGCATACTTGCCATTAATGATGTATTAGCGAATTCGGTTGCTACGTCGTAGTCAACTCACAACCAATTGAAATGCAGTGATATACGGTGCATAGAATTCGCATGCTGATGCCCATATACCGCCTTCATTTTTGTAAATATATTGTCGTACCATACGTAAAGCGCGCTGAAAAGGGCCGCCAGGAATCACGCCTACGATCCACATAGCACGCAACGCTATTGCGAAGAGGCAATTCGTAGAAAGAATGCATGTCTGAGTGACTTTTTTATTATGCCATGATGCTGATCATACTTGTTTACTTTTTGTCATACTAAAAAAAATCATACTGAAGTTGCACTATTAAACTGCTGCAAACATGTGTTTACTAAGCTACAAAGTGCATGTACGTGTTGACACACCGCTGCACTATTTTGCAATCCGGTAGTCCTATCTCCTGTCTAAGAGTCTTATGGAGACATCTGGTCGTGAAACTACATTAGCAGACTCTTTCATATGTAGAAATCTATCTCCCTTAAATATTTCGTAGAGTCCAAAGAGACCTGCGCGTCGATCGTGGGCAAAATAAACAGTGACAAATTTGACAGTCATCTTAACTGACAAGATCTATGGTATACCACTTTTCGAATGGAGTCTTTTTCCCCCAAAAAAAAACAGCGAAATATAACGCATGGGAATTTGATTTAAGGTTACGAGATCCCCTGTAGATCTCGATGATGCGTATGGCATTGCATGCTACAATAATGGAACGCAGGATCTAAAGCAAAAGTAAAGTGCTCAAATAGATATGCATCGTAGACCGAATAAAAATCAAGTCCGAAAGCGTTGAGAAGGGGGGCCAGCGGAATAAAACCTCAACTTTCTGTCCGTCGGTACCAGATCCAAGTTTTTTCCTGTCATCCCTTCTCCAGAGTTTTCCCTCCTATCTTCCAAGTTTTCGTGGGGTGCACCTTTCTGTTTCTGGCTCTTGGTTCTGCAGCAATTTCCAAAAATACGCGGCTCCCAATTCGACTTTTTGGGTCTGTGGAAGATTACCATACTCAGTATAGGATGATATTTTAAGGTGTTAGAGCCTGCTGAATGGGGAAGGTTTTTTTTCTTCGTATTCAGGCCTATCACTCACCAGGTCTTGGTTTCTAAATTTAGCCCAAAATAAGATTATGTTGTTCTATATGCACCAAAAGATTAAATTTTGAAACATACAGGTTACCAGGCAAGACGCTGCTGCTTGAATCCTCGGCGTATGGACATTCTTCGTACTTGACGTGTACAGTAATTCTACCGGGAAAGCCTTTGGGCCTCAGGGTGCGCACAACACTTTTTTTTTGTCAGATTTTGAGATTTTTGCTCTGCTCTAAAAATATCGGCAATTTGTAATGTCGAGCTCGTTACTGGTAGTTCCGGGTTCTTACTCTTACTCCGTCGTTTATGAATAGTGGACTGCAGTGGGGGAAGCGTGAATGAGGCTACCGAGACTTGGCCGCGTGCTTTGGTTCTCTTTGCAGTTGTCCACTGCTGCAATTATACTTCTCTTCTTCATGTGTAAGAATACTGTGCTTGCGGAGCCCGACTTTACCCCGAAATTCAAACAGCACTTCCCCTTACCCTCTTAAGGATGCTCCCACACCACGCGCCGCAAGTCTGATTTCAAACCTTTCTGCTTATTCCAGCGTTTTTATATGACGACACGAATATGGAGAGCAAAAAGTGGAATTTTTATGGATCAAGGATCATGAATTATTACGTAAACAACAAGGCGATGAACGCACAAGGGAACATAATCAATGCATTCCTCTGGTGGATCGCCTCGGACGACGGGGTGTGGTCGACGCGGGACCCACGCATGGCATGGACCAAAAATTTGCGGGACAACTGGAAAGTCATCCAGAAGGAATACCTCGACCTAAAAGCCAAGACAGACTTGCTCAAGTGGTCTAACTTCTACCGCAGACCGAACTGGCACCAGGTCACGTTCTATCACGCCGGCCGTGACAACATCAACCTAGAGAAATATTTACCAAAGACAGTGGAGCTTGTTCGCAACACCCCTATATGCCATGCTATGTTTTCCATCATAGGACCAGGAAAGGAGATTGGCCTCCATTATGGCGAGTTCAAGGGCATACTTCGCTACCATCTAGCCATTGATATTCCAGAGTATACGGACGAAGACTGGATCACACCTATTGTAGGGAATGGTCGCTTTCCACCAGTTCACTTGGGCGTGTACTGACATTTTTTAACAGAACTATTTTAGCCTTTTCTTCAGATTTCAGATATCTGGGTCAGATTTTCGAGTCAGATTTCCGATATGAATTTTTGTTAGAGCTAAACGCACGCGACTGTATTACCACAGGTATGACAAGGTGCCGTATAGGAAGGGCATTTTTGCTAGATGGCCGTTTCGCAGCGAGAAACGAACTCTCCACACAGATGTTTTGGATGGGTTTATGGTGTACAACGAGACATTGGGCGAACAGATGACTCCGACTCGAATGGCGTGGAAGAACGGGGAAGACCTTCTATTCGACGACGGTTTCCCGCACTATGCGCAAAATAAAAGCAATAAGACACGTGCGGTTCTTTTTGCAGACATTCCGCGGATTGACGTGCCGTGGACATGGCAGTGGATTTTTCGCATGTTTTACGTCTACCTAATGCCATTTACCCCGCACTGGAAATTGGATATGAAGCTCCAATCGAGAGGTAGCAACTCACAATTCTGATATATGAATCTTTCTAAACGCAAACGAACAGTATTTTTTTAACTTGCCTAAAATAAAACTTTAACGCTAATCTAACCAGGCCTCCATCTCGCATTCGGCGACAACACGCTTCTCAAAGACTTAGGACCAGAAGGATTCGAGATGCACACCTGGTTTAGGGAAATTCCCAACCTTCTTGTTATACTTGGACTCCCGCTGGTTGTTATAGGGCGCATGTTATGGGGGCGCCGAGAGCGAATTCAAAGCCTGTTTTGCTTTTGTGTCCCCACGCATGGTAAGGGCTGTGAGGATATGGTAAAGAAGACCATAAAGAAGTCGGTTTATGCAAAGCAGGCCTAAGTCCGCTTTGCATGCTCCATATTCAACAATTGTTAGCGGGACTAGTGCGCACGAGTGGCGACAATAGAGCGTTCTAGATGTGCCTTGTCCGAGGATCTCTGAAGCGCACGGAGACTGACAAGTATTTTTCAGTTACAACTTCAGATTTTAAGTATAAGTAGGCACCTGTTAGAAGATACCCTGGAAGAAGAGGCGCCAATTGGCGCACAAGCTATATGAGCTGGAGGAAGAGGATGAGACAACAATAATATATCGGTGGTGCTATGAGCAGGCGGTCGATATATAGAGCCCAGCCGCTGGGCGCAGGTTATGCGATCGAACTCAGCGCAGACCTATGCTGTGCACTCAGGGCAACGGACAGCCCCGGACCGCCTACGCTCTCCGAGATGCAGATGCCTAGCGCACAGCAGCGTACGGAATTTTACTTAAAAAAATGAAAGAACGCAGCAAGGAAGCACATGCATATTTCTACTTAAATAGTAGAACAAATGCACTAGCGGAGCTAGGCTGGCTTACGTGAGTGTACGAGTCACCTTGGATGTCTCTTCACTTCTGTCGTTTGTCCTCTTTCAACAAAACGACTGCTGCTTAGTCAGCAGCTGAGCTGCAGCGAGCCAAAGTTGACCAAAGCAGAACTAGCAAAAAATCCTGACTGAAAATCTAAAAGCATTTTAAACTGCCAAGCAAAGCCTACCACTACCCGCGCACTACAGTCTACTGTATGCTCCTGCGCACACAGCAGTCACACAGCATGTCATTGTGCACGCCTGCTATTGTACTAAAAAGTATTATGTAGTTACAACATCCGAGGCATGGAGCGCGATCTCAAGTAGCTGCGCTCTCGCTGGCTTGCGACCCGCTTGCCGCGCTGCCGCAGCAGCTACGCCTTCCTGTCGCAACAGCGTTATACGCCTACGGCCTTCGGCCTGTTCTTATGCTGCGCCTGTGCCTGTTCTCGGCAGATTCCCGTGCGCTGCGCAGCTACTCGTGGGAATAGCGCGTGAAGCACAGGCCGCCACGTAGAAACAGGAAGGCTCGGCCCCGCCGCGTGATGCGCATCGCGCACCCTTGCCCCTGCGCTACCCGCAGCCTCCCGCATCGCCGCATCCCACGCCCGCCGCACAGCCCCAGCGCAGGCGCACGCAGCGGCTGCTATATAAAAAGAGCTAAGCTTCGCGGCATCATGAGGCAAGCAAAAGCCAAAAGCCAAAAGCGCAAAAAGGCGCCTGGCGCAGCGCGCAGGCGCGGCGCGCTGCAGCAGCAGCGCTTTTACGTTGCCCTAGCCAGCGCGCGTCGGCGAGGCGTAGGGCGCTGCGCAAAATGCAAGCGCCCCGGCGCGTCGCACTGCGCGGCCGCGGCGCCGCGGGCGGGGCCCAAGCCGCGCTAGCTCTTTCCCGCGCAGCATTTGTTTGCGAAGTGCCAACCTTCCTTATATATGGCAAGCGTAAGGCCGGCGGTCCCGCAAAGCAGCCGTGCAAAGATATCGAAACGCTTATGCGTAACAGGCGAGCTTTCGATCAGCCACGTGCGGAATCGTCGCTGGCCAAAGATTATTTATTCATTCTTTAAAAGCGAGACTACATCTCTGTGTGCCATTCTTGTCCTCAGCACAACCAGTGTTTGCTCCAATAGCGCTCGATTTTTTGTCTCGTTTACCCAATCCGACACAACTTCTCGGGCCACGCCCATGTCACTTCCACTTAGACCGACCTCGAGCTCCTTTGCTGCATTGTTCAGGTCTCCCTTGGTCACATGGTATCCTGCTCTTGAAATTGAATCCATTGCACTCTCTCCTTTCTCGTCAGTTCGCTGCGAAACCATGAACCAAGATGTAATGCGAGCCAGTGGGTATGCCCAAAAAGAAGGGCGTTTAGATCCATCAGCGATGCCTGAGTTTGCGATGAGAACAGCTTCCCTGCCAGCTTTTTCGACATCATCAAATCGCGCACACAATTCGGCCTTGGTTGACACCCCGTTTGCAACAATCTTAGGGGGTACTGCACTGATTGCTGTCTCAAGAACACTATCGCCACGACTGGCATCCAACAGCGCGTTCCACTCTTTCACAAATGGCTGTGATGAGTTGATTGCGTTTTGAACGTCAACAAGGCGAACACCAAGATCCCAGGCTTGTTTTGTCCGAATTTGATTTTGTACAGCGTGGTCCAACATAGCACCGAGATGGTCGGATCTTTTCTCTAGGTCCGAAAGAATAGACATTCTCTTTTCCTTGGAAGCAGCGAACTTTGCTTCAATGACGTCGACTTGTTTTTGCAGTTCGTTCTCCATTTTTTTAATCACCGAATCCAATTTCTCGTTAAGCCTAACTTTTTCATCATCTAACCGGGTTTCATAGTCGTTGAAGAGACGATGTTTTTGGCATTCAAGCTGAAGCACAACGTTTTTCACGTATTCTCGTTCTTGGGCAGCAAGCATTGCCGACTATTTGACGTGAAATAAACAGGGTGTTAAATAAACAGATTAAGAGGTACATTAAGTGCGTTGAAAATATTTTTTTAGATAATTCGCCTTTAGTTTAAAATGTGGCATCATAGCAAGAGACAAATAAATGGTAAAGTCGTGCGCACTAGTACAAGAGAGAAATACCCATTAACACACGCGCGCGCGCACACACGCACAAAACATCGACAAAAAACGAAGCGTCATACGTGACGGGTATCCATATCTGTCCTGAGTTGTTCGACCAGTCTGTCAACTTCTCGCATAAACACAGGAGTGAGTTGATAAAACATTCTTTCTTTGTATTGCGTGCTGCTCCTGTCTTCAGCGACTTTCGTTAGCAGCCCACGATTGAGAGCCTCCAGAAGCTCGATGAGTTCATTAGCCTCAGCCAAATCGCCAACTGGGAGTTTTCGTCCGGCGATGCCAATAGCAACACCGGAACTGTCTGTTACAGCACCAGCATCCAGTCCCGCGGTTTCGCCCTTTTCAGCTTCTGCGCAGTCTCGGCGAAATTCTGCGTATAATGTTTCAGCAATGTTCGTGGCGCTTGGCAAAGGAGGCAATATCGAGTCAGCGTTTTCCAAGTCGCTAGCAGTGCCGGTGGCTACACTTTGAGAGTTCAGGTGATCGCTTTTACCGCCGTGTTCCGTGGGTTTGGAGCCTGGCTTGGTGCCGTCATTTCCAGTCGAACCCGTATTTGCGTCGTGACTCTTCCGCTGGTCATTCAAGAACCACCCCAAACCAGCCCCAACTGCTAATGCCGCAACAATACTAGCTCCTCTGCTGCCATCTCCCGTTCTAGCCTGGCCTTCACTTTGTGCGCTCGCAGACGGCCCCCTTTTTTCAGAAAGCAGTCGGCTAGAATGATGTGATCGATTTTTAATTCGCAAATTGCGAGCAGCTCTACGAAGACGAAGAAACATTGCACTGCGTGCCTTGTCACTCTCTAGATGAGCCCACCCGCGTGCGTGTGTTATCTGACAGTCTCACGGCAGCTACAGAGAGCAGCAGCAGAGCAGTAAAGCTCTGCAGCTGGATAACTCGAGATAACACTGATATGAATATTCGGATAACCCGCGGGAGCTTCTCGGGCTGGATGTTGTTTAATTTTTTTTTTATTTTCCTGACTTTTGTAGTGGTAAAACAAACGAAGTGATCAACCTCTCCTCGAGCTTTTGGGGGTGATCATTCCTATTATTATTATTCACCTGGCTTGCCCCTCACGTCGAGGAGCAGGCCGGTAAAGTCTCCTAGAGCCTCTTGTGCTGCCATAATCGTGATAAACATTCTACAACTGCGTTCGCGATTATTAGATATTGGTAGCTGTGACAGCTATGTCCGCTTCAGAAGGCAAAAAGGTAATACCATTACAAGTACCTCCTAAATGATCACCTCCAATCTATACTATGCACCCAAAGAATACTTTCCTAATTCACTAGTTTGTTTGCCGCAGAATGCGTCTTGGGAATCGGAGGTGGCTGTGCTTCGGAAAGGCAAGCTGACAAACACCTGGCGCACCTGCCGGATTGACAAGACGCACAGCGATGGAAAGGTCGATATCACTGTTCGGAAAGGAAACAAAGTGGCCCTTAGAGTCGACGCAAAGTATGTTCGACAAAAAAACTCTGTCTCCCCGGTTCATTCAGCCAGGACAACACCGGGCAATTCGGTCGCCACAACCCCAGCAGATACCCCCGCTAGAACTCCCGCTCAAACACCAGCTCGATCTTCGAAAAGTAACCTAGACGTGAACCTCTGTAGGAACGCCAATAATTTAGTTTCAATTCCTACACAAGCAAAAACAGCAAGCTCCCACGCAAGCCCTTCTACGGCCTCCTCAATAAAAAATATCTCTTGCATTGACGACAGAACATCCCTTCTGGAAAACCAAATTGCACTGTATCAACATTCTGCTGTCGGTGACAACCATCTCCAGTCCAACCTCGTGGAAGAAAGTCCTCTGTCGCCTGCCACTGGAGGCGTACCCCCACCTCCTGGCTTTGGAGAGATACCTCCTCCTTCTCTTGGAGGTATACCTCCACCTCCTAGCTTTGATGGGATACCTCCGCCTCCCGGCTTTGATGGGATACCTCCGCCTCCTGGCGTTGGGGGGATACCTCCGCTTCCTTCGGGATCTGTAGGGATACTTGCACCCCCTAGCCTCGGGATATTGATCCCGCCAGCCATCGGAGGAATGCCACCCACACCGACTTTAAGGACAATTAGTGCAGAAAACCTACACGGGTACCCTGCTCGCAAGGCCTACGCGCCTCAGAGACCGATGAAACGATTGCATTGGGTCCCAGTTAAAATCGGGGAGATTAAGGGCACGGTATGGGAGGATATGCTTGAAGACATTGACTTCGATACTCTGAAATTTGAAGAGGCGTTTGGTGAAATAAAACGAAAAGCAAAAAAAAAGGATTCCAAATCGTTATCCAAAAAATCAGTCGGTGAAGGGGACGACATTATTAGCTTGGTTACTGATAAACGGGAAGAAAACATTGGAATAATGCTACGCAGGTTTAAGATGTCGCCAATCGACCTCCATGCAGCAATATTGGCCATGGACGATAATGTAGTGTCGCTAGAAAATCTTCCCCAACTGCAAAAAATACTACCAAATGACGAAGAAATGAAGGCAATCCAAAGCTTTGACGGGGATTCAAGTCGACTTTCACAAGCATCTAGCCTTCAAGCCCAGTTGAGTCACATACCGAAATTGGCAGGACGTCTAAAGTTCTGTGAAGACCGCCTGCGTTTCCCCTCTGCGATCGATAACATCGTGTTCCACGCCTCGACACTTACACTCACGGCGAATGCACTTATGGAGTCTCCTAGTCTCAAAATTATTTTGAACACGGTTCTTACACTCGGAAACTACCTTAACGCTGGAACACGAAAAGGTGGCTGCTATGGCTTTAGAGTTGAAGCTTTGAATAAATTGTCGATGGCAAAATCAACAATAAGTGCGAGTGAAACTCTATTGACCTACACAGTTGCATTAGTGCGCGATAAATATCCTAGTGCAGCAAATTTTGTTGCTGAAGTTCGCACGGTAAACGACGCATCAAAAATGGACTTTGCACACGTCCGATCCGAAGCGATGAAATTATTAGTAAGACTGCAGAAGCTGGGCGACGAGGTGAAACGACTGCGAGCGGCTCGAGAGCCTTATCTTAAACCGCTCATTGCCGAAAAGATTTCTAAAAAATCAAATAGAATGGTAGCTTTCTTGCGAAAGCAAAAGGGCCAAAAGGAGAAGAGAGATCGAGAAGAACGCGCAAGGAAAGTGGGAAAACAAGGCGAGAAAAATGGGTGTGGACAAAAGGAAGAAAAAAACAAACAAAGAAAGAAAACGGTTGTGGAAAAGGAAAAAAAAGATGTGGTTGAAATGAAAAAAAATAAAAATGAGGCGACGGTAAAGGCTGGCTGTTTAGAACGAGGATTATTACCTACCGATGGAGAAGGAAAAGAAAAAGCTTTTGCACGCGACAAGTGCATAGCTATGGAATCGTCTAAACCTGTGACCGAGGATGATTTAATCAAGGCGATGGCAATGCAATATGTTCGCAACATGCCTCAACAAACAGACATTCAGGCGAGTCATCCAGTAACATTCGATGAGAATGAATACAAGCCGTTTGTTCTCATATACTCGCTTAGAGCTGGAGGTTATTGGGTGGTAAGGCAAGATAACCACCGGTCAAATTTAGTTACCTATGTTAAGAGTATGGCATGGGACCTCGCTTCATGGAAGATATATCGGACTTGCGCCAAAGAAATTTGTGTAAAAGAAACCGGGGTGAACTCCGAAATTTCATCTGTCTCTAATTGCACAGGCCCTAAAATGGCTAAACGCCCACACCAACGTTTTTTCTCGAGTTCTATCATGCTCAAAATCAAGTGTCACTGGACCCTTGTTCCGATGGATCATTTGGAGAACACGTATAAAGAAGATGCGAGGAGTACTGCTATATTTGGCGCCGCTGATAAGCTCGATAAGCTAATTGACATGATATTAAAAAGTGAAGCGCCTCCTAGCATAGAAGAACTCGAGGCTGCGAGGAAAAAAAAATTAGCAGAAATCGATAATGATCGATTCTATGCAGTGATGTCAAAGTTTGCCGCAAAAGCTACCCAGGAAGCTCAGGACGCGTTAAATAAGTTAGAAAATGGGTTTGCTGTTGTCGAAGAAGCTCGACGTTACTTCGGAGACTGTAGTGGAAGCGAAATGAAAGCTGAGGATTTCTTCTCTGTATGGGCTGAGTTTTCCGAAGCATTTGCACGTACGTGGGGTACCCAAGAACGCAAACGAATTAAAGAGGAGAAAGCTTCAAAGCAACAGCAACTAGTTAGAGGACAAAAAAACTCAAAAATGGTAGCTGTAGCCAGTAAACGGGGGGGAGTAAACTCTACAACAGTAGAGAAAGATAGCAATGACACCCCCGCAGATGATTGTCATGAAAACCTACCAGATACAGGTAAGAACCAGAAGCAAGCGACGCGTAATTTAACTTCAAATGATCAACCGATACGACGAAGAAGAAAGTAGTATTAAACCCTTTTTGATCGAACAATATTTGATGCTCTTGTTTATTCAGTTTTTATAACTTTCGGCAGAGCCAGAACTCAAACTGGACACATTAGTAGCCACGTTCGTGATGTTAATTGCAAATCTACGAATCTGTTTGCTTGCATTGCTGCTTTTACTGAATATATTTTGATTGATTGCGGTCTGATTCAGGAAAGAGTCTACTTATTTTTATAGTTTCACGATCATAAAACTCTTTGACAGCCCTAGGTAACAATAATATTAATGTTTTTTTGTTCATGCTATATTAGCTCAGTATTATAGAACAGTTTATAGCAAATTGGGATTCTTTAGAATATGGCTATATGGACTCGTGCTGATCGACCGCTTGCCCACTGCGGCACCAGCCAATAGCCACAGCCATGCGCTGCTGAGCCGAGTGACCTCATCGTGCAAGCCTGCGTTTTGCGGCATGCCGCGCCGGCGGTTAGCTTGCGCTGCGCGCGAGGCGCGCGCCTGCGTTCTCGATCGACACACGGCGGTAGGCCTTGGCTCGCGATCGCGCAGCACACGGCTAGGCTAGCTCGACTTTTGAGAAGTAGTGAAGTGGGCCTGAAACAATAGTATTACGAACTAGAACTAGCAAGCGCATGCATTGCGCGGCCCTGGCAACTGCGTTACGGGGCCACAACCGTACGACAAGACGGGGGCAAAATAAGCAAGTGTAACATCAAAGCAGTAAAGCGGCCACCAGACCAGCGCACCTACCGCTGCATAATAAATTGTATCGTAACATCATTCACATCAGCAGTTCACAACTTCCAAGTCGAACTGATCTTCGGAAGAGGATCGGGCGGACCCTCAGTGTGGGGGACGCGGTGCGTGGACCTCCACTGGCCGCCTCTTTACATCGCTCGTACGGTTTCTTGGTAACTGTCGAACCCTTCCTTTCTGTGCCATTTTTGACCTAGCTCAGCACACAATCCAGATTTTATTATTAACTTGTCGGCTCTGATCTTGCTCTTGCACAGGAAATCCCTGCCACCCATTTGCATACGCGTGTACCACTGTACGCACCACGCCTGGCGCGCGCCCACTGCGTCGTGCGCGCTCACCAACAATCGCTTCTTGCTGCTCGATCGTAACACGCGCGGGGCGAGCCTTCCTGCTTCTGCGTCCAACTGTTCTTTCTGTTCCCACGAGTAACTGCATGCACAGCAAGCGACGGGAATCTGCCGATAATAGTACATGCAAGAAAAGAACAGGCGAGCGCCGTAGCGTAACGCTGTTCTGTGAAGCGCTAGTTTATATTGAGCAGGACAGCATGCAGACGCTACAGGCTATACTTTGCATTGCATGTGCATATATCGCTTATGTAAAAAGCTCAAAAAAGGCTTTGGACAGCCGCATAATGATTTTCATGCACATACTGACAGCGTAACCCGATCGAATCCCGACATCACGCATTATATTATAAAAAGAGATGCAAACACGCGAGTGAAATATGCAAGTTACCACAAAATTATTCTACATAATCCAAATATCTTCCCTAAGCCACCAAGATCTCGACGGCTTGTTTTTTAACGTAACTTCCTGCAAGAATCTATGTGTTCGTTTCTTGCTCAGCCCTCCATAGTAACCGCTGAAAGTCTCAAAATCTATTTTCTTGGCCTTCAACTTGATTTTTGTTGGCTCTCCCACATAAACGCATTTCTTGTAGTCGTCAGGTTTTCCTTTTGGAAAAGATTTCGAAATCGGGTTTTGCAGTTGGCTCGAGAGACCAGATTTATATGCATAGAAAGAACCAATTGTTTTATAACTATGCAACAGAAGCAAAGGGAAAATCTTTTCAAAGTATCCGACAAATCCTGTCGGCAGGTTACCAAGATTTTTTTTTGCTCCAGCAGGCAACTCAAGGTAATGGTGACGTTTATTGCGAATAAGTCGCAAGCAGTCACAAACGGAGTTAAAGTTGTACTTGCGGTATTTTCCAGCGTCTGTCAGAATCTGTGAGTCTATTCGAAGTTGCCACTGTTTTCCAACAATTTTTTCTTGTTCGGATTCCATCAGTGAGCACAAGTGGAATGAGTCCGATTTTACAACTCTGTCGCTTACATCCTGCAGGAAATTCAAGCGTTTCTGAGCATTCCAGAAGAGAGGGTGATTCTGGGCGTCCACAGCTGTAATTCTATCTTCGGCATTCTTGCAGATCATCGACTTTACCAAATCTTTAGCGAGAGGGTTATTATCAAGATCTGACAAATCGACTTTATTGTGTAATATGTTATACTCACGCTCGGGTTCTGAGCCAAATGGATGTTTACCCTTGGTTAGAGTGTAGTAGATAATGCATCCAGCGGAGAAAACATCCACAGCCTTCGTAAGTCTTGGCTTGTTCTTTTTATCTTGCTCTAGACATGTTTCTAAAATTCCTTTTCTGTTCTTGTTACAAGTTGCTTTAAAGCCATCGTCTTTTTTTTCAGCCAAGCCTGTGCTATCATTTCTGCTTAATTCTTTGATTTCCGCACCGCCGCAAATATTGAGATCCGACTCAGGTTCGTGGGTCTTGAGTTCTATCATCTCCGAGGGCTGCCAACCAACACTGCCACACACTCGGCTATCGAACGACGAGCGGTGTTTTGATAATTTTTTTCCTAACCCCATATCAGCGATTTTGGCTTGATCATCACTGCTTAGCAAAATGTTCCTTGGCTTCAAATCTCTATGCACAACGTTCAGAGAGTGAAGCTGAACAACTCCTGCTACCACGCCCCTCACGGTTTCAAGAGCTAACGCCGGCGTGTAATTTGAACTATTCACCACGAAATGGAAAAGAGTCGATTTACACCGTTCTAATGCAAGGTACATAAACGTATCGTCCTCTTCCTTGGCGTAGTAACGCACTATATTTGGAAGGTGATCACTGGAAATAAGCAAATCAATCTCCTTGTCGACACTTAGTTCATTCTTCGTTTCCTCTTTTTGCTCACAGGCGTCTTTGAGTAGTCGTTTTATCGCAACCTCACGTTTATCCCACAAACCCCGAAAGACAATCGTGCCACTACTTCCGCGACCCAACACCTGCTTGGTGAAAAGTCGCATTTTCCCAAGCCTGTGGTGGTGCCTTTTTTTCCCCTTTTTGCCAACGTTTGCCTCAATAACGCGTTCTTGGTCTTTTACTGTCGTCTGCATCGACACAGTTTTTGTTCGCTTCTTGGGTTTGTAGTACCTTGCGACGAACTCTCTAACAGACCAATACAACAAACCTAAAAATATCGTCGTTGAACTCATCAGTAGCAGTTGCACTTGTTTAACCGTCAGCCCGAGTGCTAGGCCAAGGCCGAGCCACAACCCCCCAAGTCCCCATATGCTTTTTTCTACCACCTGAATGCCAATTGTCCCGTCTGGTTCTCGTTGTATCCGGTAGCGCGATGGCATTGGTAGCATGTAATTGAACCGATCCATGTCTGCCATTGAAATAATAGGCTTCGCATCAACTGCAACGTAATGAAACCCGCTGAGACACTCAGGATATGCTTCTTCGCCGGGCAAGCACATGGGGCTTTCGTCCAGACGCGACGAGAGGTGTCTATTAAGTGGTTCTGGTTTCAAAGAGTTTGTATCTATACCAACTTCTGATTCCAGCCCAGGCAAGCGTGCCGGCTGTGGACCCACATCATAAGTCGGGAGTTTTATTGACTGGACCTTCTCGTCATCCAGAAGAGCAAGCGCGCGCTCATCTCGCACCGGATCTAAAAATGGAACCACCTCCGTAGCATCAATCTTGGGGAATGTGAAATTATTATTTGTCGGCAGACTCGGTGATGAGATTGCAAAATACTGTCCATCGTCATTTTTACCAACGTACACAATTTCAGATCCGCCATCATTCCCAGCGAGGTTTGTACCCGAGAGTTTTGCGGACTCGCGAAAAAAATGGTGTTCAAGGTAAACATGAGGAACCTTCCGTATGTCATTGCTGTTGTCAATCAAATGTACAGCAGATACAGGCGATCCGAGTGCCAACGACCAGTTTTTTGTTTCGTATTCGCAATATAGATTGCCTGTGACGGTCACTCCCACAAACGGCATCCTTTTTTGCACAGTGTCTTTCTTTTCTTCAGCAGAGTTTGTAATGCTGGTACGAGATTCAGCACGCATCGTACTTCTGTGTACGGTGGACACACTCTCATGTTCCTCAGAATCATAAAATGGTAAAAACTCGCCGAACGAAATGTTCCAGCGACGTTTGCCTGATGAGGAGTCGATCGCGTGCACATTGAGCTCTGTTTTGTGAACCCAAACAATTTCATCGCCGTCGAGCTCGTCATTTTCAGCGCACTCGCCCATAGCAGCTGTCTGTGTGTCCAACATACGTACCACCTTACCGCTTGTTTTGCTTACCAAAAGTACTCGGCTGGTGGTAGTACTAATATATCTCGTTCCTCGTGACTTTAGTGGCGAATTACGGGCAATTTCCTTGATATTTACTCCTGCATTTTTTAATCCCTTTTCACCTGCATAGTACAAGCTTCCATCGATTCCAGCAATTATGCTGTCAACTAACTGGTCGCCGCCTTCCTCTAACGAGTGGTCCAAATCGGATGATATGAGTGGGGACGATTTCAGACTCCAGATGCGGTTTCCACCCTGCAGTGAAAGAGCGTGGAGCTGCCCGTCCAAGGTGCTCACAAGCAATGTTCGGTTTTCACCCGACATGGCTGCAGCGGTCGATTTACCTTTCGCCCTCGCCCCATCTACGTCGAGTGATGATAGGGTCCCTGCTGCATGCGATGCTGTTGCAGCAGCTGCCAGAACCCCAGCAGCGGTCGACACTGAGGTAAACCCAAGTCCCTGTGAATAACCTCCATTACCGAGAAGAAATAATATCGAGCATATAATTGTGCGCAAGCTCGACAACCGCTGGTGGTGTCCTGTTTTCATGAAGGCCACCACCAACCAACAACTGTTTCTGTATTTGCCAAAAGCTGCCCCTTGATTAGAGAAGGTTAACCTTTCGACTCACGAGATCTTCCAGCAATACCCAATAAGCCTGGCTCGACGTGCGAATAAAGAGAGTAAGGGAGTGACGTGCAAGGAAGCTCGGAGGGCAGGCAGTAAAAGGCAACAGGTCTGCTACAAGCTAATGAAGAAAACAGGAAAATTCCACTTGCCGCACAATCAATTGCTAACAATGGTTAATTTAGAAAATGAAGAAAGTAAAGCGAACACGCGAAGAAGAAATGGAGATTGGAGCCATTACAGGGATGCCAATCGGAGAGCGCTTTCGCCTAAATGGTAGTCAGCAGGTCAGCTTTTTGTTTTTTGATGACTGTGTGAGAGTGTGTGTGATGACTGATGAGCCGACTGTGTTGACACCCGTCCCCGCCCAAGCGCCCCCGTTCGGTTCCAGCAGCAGCAGCAGAGCTAATATAAGTCATCAGATTCTCTGAGCGCAAACTTTTTGCTCGATACATATCGAGTGCCGAGAAAGACCGAAGACCGAAGTAGAGGGACCCTCACCTCTTATCATTTGCGTGCTACTGCTATTGGCAGTCTGCAGTGTAGCATACACGGCATGAACCTGTGGTCACTTTCTGGGGCCTCGCCACCAGATCTTGGAACCCTTTTGGAGGCGATCCGGGAGGAAAAGGAAGAGATGGTGGATTCTGTTATCACAAACAACCCGGGGATACTGGGTGGGGGTTCCCAGGCGTTTGGGCAAATAACGCTGTTGATGATAGCTGCCGGTCACACAAACGGTTTATGGGTGCTGCGAAAGTATGCATACCACTTCGTGACGGATATCGACCAGCAGACGACCGATAAGGTGACACGCAAAATAACATGAATAACCCCCTAATATCCTGTCCAGCGCTTGTTAGTTTCACACTGTGTGTTTGAACTCTATTATTCAAGGGAATACTAGCCTCACTTCGAGCACCTGCTATTATGAGTGATGTCAAGCCGTATTTTCCCGGCCTGGCTGACACTGGGTTTAAAACAAGGCGTGCTTACTCTCTGTACGGCGAGGGGGGCTGGTCGGCTTTACTGGTATAGAATCACATTGCAGCATACTTTTGTACTCGCCTTCACTAACACGTCGTTGTATCGATATGCATGCCTAGATTTCTGTGTTATTTGGCCCGAGCGCCAACGTGAGGTTTATCCTCAGCTTGGCTAACCCTAACATCTACACAACTCCGTCGCGATACTCCGTTTTGGAAATAGCCGAGGCAAGAGAGAACCTCGAAATTATCGGGTTAATAAAATCATTAGTCCAGGTGACATTTACTGATGTTGTGGTGTCGAACACAGCAGAATCTCGTCAGGACGGGAAGTCAGAGGCAAGGCTGGGGCCTGTGCTTGACGAAGGACCACTCCGTGATGAGGGGAAATTTGCTGGTGATAAATGTGGTGGCGACAAATGTGGTAGTGACAAAAAAACATTAGGACTATGCAGCAACCATTCCAAAGGTTTAGACTCAGCTTTGAACATGTCTGTGGCTCGAGTCAACATGAAGACAACCAAACATCTTATTGTGAAAGGCTGCACGCATGTGGTTGCAAAATTGGCTCGAATGGCTCGTATTCCTTTCAAAGAGACGTGCGTAGCTTATTGCGTTCCTCGATATTCGCTGCACAGTCCTCTGCCCTGTTTGATATGCCCATATTATAATGGATTCTTTTTATTCGCATGGTAATCATACTTCTTATTAGGTACAAGCTTCGTGGCACATCTGCGTTGTATATTTTAGGTGCAAATGAGATGAAACTTGACGTATTTGCGAAAAAAATTGACTTATTGCCGGGGCACCTGGCTCGCCTTAAGCGGGCAATACACTCCTACCAAATTGCTAACGATATATCCTCCACTTTTCATTTTGTTGCATAAGCAGTAACAAGCCATGCAGGCTTTACGCCAATATTGCTTTTTGCCATAATGGACATCAAACGGCATGCAATATCGGCATTATTGAAGGATAGACCCAATATTGTCGGCAATTTCGGCCATACTCAATATCGCAATGGCAAAATTGGCAGCAACTCTAACATATTGCAACGCTCGCACTACGCTTATTTGGCTGGGGGCGGAATCTCGATAACACATTCTTCGCTTATTCTCGACACATATAAGCTGCTGGCGCTAGCAAGAGCCGACAACTGATGCGCGTGCGAGGCAGGAGAAGAGCTATAGGCTGGAATGGAGGCGGATGGGGGTTTATGCTCGGCTACCAAGGACCTTGTTCATTTTAATACTATCATTTTGATTTTGTCGGGCAGGAAAAACGCTTTGGCATCATCGGCTTGACGCATTGTCGTGCGCACGCTTGCGCTGCAAAATGATGCATGCAAGCGTCGCAAGCAAAGCTGCCCGATTTTCATTCGACGCGGCAAAGCTTCATATTGCATTTTTTGGCTTGGCAGCATCCGGCTTTGCAGCAATATCGGAGGCTGCTCGTTTTCTCGTTTTCATTGCATTATATTTTTTTTTTACGCGGCTGTGTCGATATTGTCGACAACAGCATCGGATATATGCTCAAGTCAATATCCGATAGCGCATGCCGCTTGATGTCCAGCATGGCAAAAAGCGATATTGGTGTAAAGGCAGCAGTGCATGTATAGATGTCCGAATGTCCGTATATTATATATATATATGCCATGCCATATTATCATCATCAGGTAGCATGTAGCTATATGTAGCGCGCAGGCCTTAATAATGGCCGTGCGCCGAAGCAGCGTCGATGCGCATCGAAACTCAGAGCAGCAATAGCAGTACGTATATTGCGGGCTATATGCAGACTGTACGTACAGAACTACTGGTATAGCCCGGCAGCTGCTGCATGCAGCTCAACAAGCCTGGCACCCGTGCGGCCACGATCTACACGTGTGTATACCATTATATTGTAGCATCCTGCCACCAGCTTCCCGTGCAGCTCGCTCAAATGCCAATCCAACAAATGTGCTCACCATTGTACACCACCTGGAGTGATCGTGAGAAATAGGCATGTGATTTTTGCACCCAAACACCATCATCATGATCCCATAGAATAAAGCTGAGTGTTGAAGCATACTGAGGTATAGTGGCCAGATATTTAGCTGCTTGGAATTGTGCGTCATTCCCTACCTGTTGCTGATGCAACGAAATCGCCCCAAGCAGCGCAAACAAGGTCGAATCGTGTGCAGAATACACTTGCACTTGCCGCTGGATTGAGTGTGGCGGCTTGTCGCCATCAGTCGAGCAAGCAGATAAACAGTCGTGAGCTCTTCTGGTAATACCAGCGAGGATTGGTTCGACTGCTAATTGATAGTATGCTTCGTTCAAGAACAGCTGACGCCATCGCCTAGCCAAATGTGCCTCGATTTCTTCGACATCGGTGAATGTTATGGAAGCAGGTAGCAAATCATACTCGCGCAAGCAAATACATATCTCGCACAGCCAAGGCCACCCCAAAGGATCGGGGGCATTATCAACACTCGGTAGTAGTCCAGCTCGGAAAAGTTTTAACGTTATATCCCGTCGAAATTCTTTGTACTGCTGCTCGGTCGCAAGCACCTTCGGATCTGCAAAGGCCGCATCTTTCATTGAATCAATCGTACATTTCGCATCAACCTCAACCCCGCCATGCTCGGTTTTTGTGACATTGGGAGCAAAGGGGTCAATTTCTCGAACCAATTCAATCGGAAGCTGCCAGGGCCGCAGATCTGGAGCAAATAGCCCGTCAAGTAAATTTTGGACACTCAGTACTGTTCGATGAACAGGAGTGGACACGGCATGGATTCCAACAAGTTCCATTTTGTTGGTTTCCCCCCCCTCCGCTGGCGGACGATGTGTCTCGTCGTCCCTCAAAGCTACAGGTTCCAGGTTGTATCTTGCCAAGTCCTAAGACACAGCAAAGGGTGACAAGCAATCGGTATAACCCACGTTAACTCAAACCAACTAAAAGAATTGTGATAGGAATTGGAAGAAAAAAAAAAACCTGCCGAAGACTTTTCCCAACGCTGTAAAGCTGGCCTGCTCCCGTATGAGTAAGGCGCCCCCAGATGGGATCGTCGGAACCCCGAAGCTTGGGTGCATCCTTTGAAAGTATTGGCTCAAACCACTTCCCCTTCATGTTATCACGTGCATCGTATGTTCGGATTACTTTTTCTCTATTCTCGTGCGCGAGGGGGCTTGGCTTGGCCACGTGCTGGTGCCAGAACTCCCCGTTGCCCAACGGTGTGATTGGTGTCCTATCGCCGTGTCGATGAAAAATTTGCACGAAACGGGGAGTTGATCTTATTCCATGAGGAATAATTCGCCCCGACATTGTGTATTTCGTCTTTTATCGCCGGTCTCGCAGCCCTTACTTCCCCATGGCACCACCCACTACTTCCTCTCTTCTTTTAATAAATTTACGAACTCAAAAACGCGGGAAAGTCAAAGCCTTTTGGGCCGAAATATTAAAAAAACGAGAAATCTCCTACGCCTAAAAAGTCGAGTAAAGCTTTTGGCGGTTAGTCGCTCTCTAACAGTGTTGGCATCTGAAGGAGGCGTTTAGGGGTCTACTCCATTCTTCACTGGATCGAGAACCTCAGAAAACGGAAAGTAGAACCCGTTCTCCACAATTTGCTGACCAGACTTCGAGTGTCACTCTGGAGGGGACAGAAACGAGATCCAAGGATGGATATCGGCGGTCTTGGGCTGCAAATCACTGGTCGAAGGATGGCAAACAATGAAATCAAAATGGGCAAAAGCAGAAGTGATGCAAAAATAATTTTGTTTGATGTGTCCAAGGGCGAGATTTGCACTCCGGCCCGTGAGTTCAAGGCCTTCAAGCGCAAGATCGCAAAAGATTTCCTTGTGCGCGTCAACAAAGACGATATTACTGTGGAAATCTTAGAAGGAGTACGTGTGCTTGTTCTTGGCGCTCCGACAGAATCCTTTGAAAAAGACGAAATTTCAGCTCTGAAAGAGTTCGTGTCGTCGGGTGGGAGCGTTCTTGCGATGGGCGCAGAGGGAGGCGAGAAGAACCCCAACGTCGCAATCTCAACGCTCACACAGGAATTCGGCATAACTATAAATAATGACGCGGTTGTCAGGACCGCGTACCGCAAGGACTACTTCCACCCCAAGGAGGTATACATAGCTGGGGCATCCCTCACAGCAGAGGTGGACGCATACTCGGGTAAGAAATCAAAGTCGGACCAGGGTCAATTTGACCTGAGCGACGATTCCGACGAGGAAGAAAGTGGGGGACGTCTTACTATCGTGTATCCATTTGGAGCGACACTGAGCATCGAACGGCCTGCTGTGCCTCTGATTTCGTCCGGCAAAATGTCTTTCCCAGCAAACCGAGCTTTGGTGGCTATGGCAAAGCTGAACGGGGGTGTCCTTATCGCGCTCGGATCAGCGCTACCGTTTACGGACAAATACATCAATAAAGAAGATAACGCTTCTTTGCTGCAGGGGTGCATCGAAATGCTGACAATACCAGAGGTCAAAACAGGGGCAGTGGATTCAGATCGCCCGGAGTTTAAGGCAGCCGTGCAAGTCCCTGACACGGAGGCTTTGGCGGAGCGCCTACGGTGCTGTCTCCAGGAAACGGAAGACCTCCCTGCAGATTTCACCAAGATGTTTGAGCATAAGCTTTATGACTACAACACCGATTTGGTTCCCGATGCCGTTACCTTGTACGAGCGGCTGAACGTGAAACATGAACCGTTATCGCTAATCCCTCCGCAGTTTGAGGTGCCATTACCGCCTTTACAGCCCGCCGTGTTTTTGCCTTGTATGCGAGAGCTTCCCCCTCCCGCTCTCGATCTTTTTGACCTGGATCAAGAGTTCTCCGACAACAAAGCCCAGTTGGCTCAAATCACAAACAAATGTAAGAGTCTTGCCGACCTAGACTACTACGTGCAACAGGCGGGGCAGATACTCGATGTCACGCCGCTGGTCGCAGCACAAAAAACAGGAAATCTTGGCGGGGCAGATACAAAGGGCGACTCCAAGAAAAACAAAGGAGTAATGAGTAACGGTGCATCTGTGGGGGAGGTTTCCGCAAAAGAAGTGCTGGAGTACGTTTTCAAGAAGCTCGTGAACTACAAGAAAATCGATGCGGATGCAGCTGGGCCCGCTGGAGTTGGTTCGGCCGGCATGGAGCAGGAAAATAGAGAGAGTAGCGCCAAGTTGTTTGCTTCTGCTTGCAGAGAAGGTGTAGATACTGGCGCCAACGTGGGTTTCAGAAGTCGGAGATGAGTAACCATGGGAATGTAAACATTCATATTTGGCAAAAATTTTCGTTATCTTGGGATGCCCCCGTCGCAAAATAACTCAACTACGGTTCCAGATATCGATCAATTGCGTGCCCTGGGGGGACTTTCCGCATCCGAGACATGCAATGAGATAGATTTCATCTGCTTGCTAAATGTACGCCGGAAATACGTCGTGCCGCCGACCTTATAGGCTCGCGTAGTCGGCCAGTCGGCCTATTCATATACCCCAATATAGTAATACCCAAATATAATGCACGGTACACGCGGGTACGCAGCCGGACATGTACGTAGAGAGGGCAATGGATGCCCAAACGCTTTGCAGCAGCAGCGCGCCGTCGTGCATGCCATGGCTAGCAGCTATATAAACCGTGCGATATGCTGCGCTAGCTAGTCAGCTAGGCCTGCTGCGGCGTAGCGCGCGCCGCTCTAGCTAGCTGTGTGATGGTAGCACAGCATAGAATGGAAGCAGCAGTTGTTTGTAATGCTTAAGGTATATTACACTTGAATTATTTTTTGCGTGTCTAACAATATATTTTTTGTACTGCAAAACATTGTACGGCCGTACTCTGGTACGAGATACGCGGTAGCACGTACTCTGCCCACTGCTCGTGGATAACTTTCCTTTCCTCCCACGCTTTGACCAGATATTTACGACAAGCTCGATCAATAGCCTCTTCCGTCTTAACGAAATCCATCCTCTTTCCCGCCAATATCCGAAGCATGTCCTGTCATAACTGCTCAGTGAATCAAACTCACCCGAGTTCATTACTAACCCTGGTTCAACCCCCCTCTGTGCAGCACTCAAGGCTCTGCGGATTCGTTGATCCCTCCGATTACGCGGCAATGATGATAAGCAGGACACTCCATTAAAAAAGCTCTCTGCATGCTAGGCCAGCTAGGCCAGCTAGCCCAGCGCTGGCCTACGGTATAGCGCTGCACAGCCAGCGCAGCAGCTAGCGCAGCAGCAGAGAAAAGTGGCGCTGGGGCGGCGCGGCTGCGCCGGCCAATGCAGCCTGCAGCAAATATAAATAAAGCAGGCCAGCAGGCAGGCCGCGCGGCGCATGCCATCGATTAAGCAGCTACTGAGCTAAAAAGCGCAAGCGCGAGAAAAGGCAATAAAGGACCCGCCCCGCGCCTGGCCCAGGGCTATGCGCTAGCTAGCCGCCTTTGCTGCTATTAGCGCAGCTTGCGTCATGCCGCAGTGTTATCGATGCCGCAGGGCTAGCAGCTCGCACAGGCCATGCGGTCAAGTAGCATACTGCTACTTATATAGAACAGCAGCCGGCTCCGCCGCTAGCGGCGCAGGCGGATCTTTCTGGCCGAGCAGACAGCATGCAGGGGTAATGCCCCACAACTGCCGCCTACCGGTGAAGCTTGCGTATCGATCGTGCTAGCTCAATAATCGTGCCTAGCGCCAATAAGTTGGGTGTTAAATTTTATTGGGTCTAGGTTATTATGTCCAGTAGGCGGCGCCGCAGTTGCGAAAGGGAATAAAGGTACGCTTGTTATGCAGTAAAAAACACCCTGTCTTTTTTGCAGAACGTCGGCCTGTAGTATCTCGGAGAGTGTATGATCGGGTTGTTTGTAAAAAAAATATAGGTAGTACACACACATATGCTTACGCATCTAACCGTGCCATCAGAATTTTGTTTCACTTCGTTCTACAAAAGTGTATCAAAACTCGGGTGGTACGGTTAGATGCGTAAGCATCTATGTACTGCCTATCTTTTTTTTTCGTTTCCTAAGTGTACATATAAGTCTGATTATCAACTTGGAACACCTGTTGCCCATCAGCCAGTGTAAAAAAAAGACAGGTGCCCGTGCCCTTTGTACTAGCCTGTTTTTTTAATATCATCTCTTTATTAGGAAGAAAAGCATGCCGTTTTTGCTGTTTGCTATGCAGAATTGTTAGTATATTCCGTGTAAAGCCAATCTATGTTGTGCCATATCTGATGAAGTTTTTCTTTTTTCCTCACAATTTAAACTCTACGTATGCCGTTGGTATGAAGGCCTTAGTTTTACGCTACCTGAATTTCCGACATAAGCATCATAGCGCTTGTGACAGTAAAAGTTCAACTGTTGTTTCCATTTATGCACTGGGCAGAGTAAGTAATACTGTCTCCACCTGTGCGCGCTCAGGGCTGGCATGAACATATATGGTGATACTTTGGAACGATAGAAAATCTTGACTTACCAAGCGCACTCAACGCCCTGCTTGTTTCAAAAATTTGGTTGTGCCACTGCAGGCCTGGTTGTATTCATCGTAATTTTGATATCCCTGGAGGGAGTGCGCATAATTTAAATCTTCAATATTCTTATTCCGAGTCGCTGGCAACCCCAGCAAGGAAAACCTGGCAATACCCGCGGAATCGACAGTCTTAGGGGAGGATCCTCGCAGCCCTGCACACGTTATCCATATATATACTTCAGTTTCGAGCAAATTTTACGCTGAAAATCTCAGGCAGGCAGTGGATGACATTAAATAACCAAAATTCCAGAGAAATTATTACTTTTTGTGTTGCTTTATACATTAGTGTACCATACAACTCTTGGCCTGCACTGTAACATTCGAGGACCTAGCGTTGACATTGCCCTCAATAATAAGATCAGCACCGGTAAGGGCAACCTGCTTTACATTCAATCCAGAAACACCAACACTCGCAGCAGATGAGAATGAAAGGGTTCCGACCCCATTGTCGTTTTTATCGGCGGTAAAAAATGTCTAACTCTGCATCGAAAAAAAGACAGGGGTAGGAGCAAAGCGACAATACCACCCTCCCTGTCTTTTTTCATCGCTTAGGTGAAGACCGCCATTGTCAGCGCCAATACTCAACACCAAAAAAAGACAGGGTGGGTGCTCAAATAATTCGACACTTTGACGGTGACATTAACATTATTCCCAACAATCGGGGCAAATCTTACGTCAGCAGCTTGCAGAGACGCAACCGCTAGCTCCCCCTCCCACTCCCATATTGCGCATCCATCTCAAACCTCAATATGCATTGCAGCGATATCATCCTTGATATCCTGAATTTCACTCATAACGTTTTGCGTCATGAAATGCAAGCCACGCCTTTTATAGATCCAGAGCTGGTCGCGTTTTACAAGCAACGGGAACTTTAACGAAAGTTTGGCTATTTCTGGGTCAAGGTACATTTTCATTGCGAGACCAATGGCGATCTCTAGGAAGAAACCAATGATGAAGTCTTCAAAGTCATCAGCACCCATTGTCACAATGTCACAATCATCAGAGAGACAAATACTGCCATTTTACCTGGAACAAGCAGCAATGCTTCATCGAGGACGGATTCGACAAAATGGAGTGCAAATTCTTCGACGAACATGAGCATCAAAACTAGACCTACTGCGTTCGCGCCGAAAAAGCCTGAGTATGAAAACTCGAGCAACCAGGTGAGCAAAATACCAAGGCAGACGTTAAAGCAGAATATGAAACAGCGTTTCCAAGTGCTCATCTGCCACATGTCGGTCTGTTGGCTCACCACAGGTTTGATAGTTGGCACTGTGAGGGTTGCCGAACACGCGATCATGCACATAGAGATACAAAACATGACGAAACCTAATCGGCCAAACTTGGCAGCTAAAATAGTATCGGTAGTTAATTCCGCACCAACGAGCATGTCAGCTTTGACACCCACATAAGGATTATAAGCTATCGTGATTGCATAGCCCATGCCAAGGAAGAGAAACATCGGGAAAAGGACAAGGAAACACGACCGTCATTCAATATCTAGAGTTGTTCAAAAATAAATAAAAAAATGCTGTTTGCCATCGGAAGGCGGAGAAGTTTCTTATATGCTTGCATATTCATTTCAATCACAGCCTTTTGATTCACAACAACATATACGACCTGAAATAGCCACTGAACCGCACACACCTTTCGCTGTCCAGCGGACCCGCATGCTGGGGAGGCCGGCCAGCGAAACGCCTTTGCCGCGCGCCGACAAAATATATAAAAACATTTAGCTGCCTATGCCTAATCGGCCCTGTGGCGCTTGTGCTTTTAGAGTCAACACCTGTCCAGCGCACTGGTATCTCGAAGCGATCGCCTGATGTCTGTGAAGGGACGAATCAAGGAACTTGAAATTAGAAATTCCGAAGGGTACCAAAACTGATCTTTGTATTAGTTTCATACAAAGAGCTTTGCTTGACTGTACCTAAAATGGATGATATGTATGCCAATTTTAGTAACCCAGGATCAAGTTCTGCTGATACGAGAATAGGAAAGGCGGCGAATGAGAAAAACTTCAAAATGCAGCCCGTGGAAAAAAAAAAAGGCTCGATGAAAAAGGTGTCGCGGCCGAGAGTGCCGTCTAGTTCAGATAAAACTACACCAAAATCTTCACAGAAACCAGATTCGTCGGATAGCTTGAAAAAAGACAACAAAACTAATGTCAAGCGCAACCGGGCTTCGTCAAAAACTAACAAGTCTACGTTCAATCTGAACTCTCCTGCGTCACAAACGTCATCCCGGCTAACGACCCCGAAATCTTCTTCCAGCCTGAAACACAAGCGTGCAACAACACCCCAACCGTCATCAGAAACTGTAAATGCGCAGAATCGAAGTCGAACACAGACGACGCTAGATCGTCCACCAATCAGATCAACAACGCCCGTTGTAGGAAAAGGGGGAAATCTATGGACAGAAGTTCCTACTCGAGCGTCTTCCGCATCTATGGACCTCCCTCGAGCACCAAGCCCGTCCACACCAAAACCGAGAAAGGTAATTTTCATGCTTAATGAAACGGCGGGACGGTTAGACCAACAATGTTGTAACTTAACTTTGTGTGCGTGCCTTGCATTTTCTCAGGTAGAGAGTCCCATCTTACTTAAGATGCGGAGAATGATAATTTATGAGATGGTGACAACAGAAGAAACGTATGTGACAGCCCTACAAGTTCTTCTTACGGAACTTTTAGGCCCGATCGAGAAAAAATACAAGACAAAACTGGCCAAGTCGACGCAAATAACTCTAGTATCTTCTGCACACGCACTCGAAGTTCTCGTTATTCTCCATCGAAGGTCGTGAATTTTGTGTCGGCCTCTTTTTATACATATTGTAATAGTCCCACTCAAAGTGTAAACAAATGATTTTGAACTCCTGCAGCTTGCTCTTTATTGACAACTGACATTTATTTTGCAGATTCCTGGAAGATATGAAACAACGAGCCTCCAGCATAATGTCCACGGTGGAACGTGAAAAACGTGAGACAGAAACTGCGAAGCGAAACGGGGCATTTTCGCGCTCAGCTCTATCAGGTACCACACCATTAGGGGTAGACTCTTTGGCTGCTAGCAAACAAGGTGGGCGAGGCCAAACAGTGTCAAAAAAAACATCTAAAAACACTAGACGGATACCAAAATCTAGCGCACACGAAACATCACGCAAAAGTAAAGAGGGTGCAGAAAAAACTGAGAGAAAAGCCGGAGCCTTGACAAAAAGGACGCCCAAACCAAACCCCAAAGTGCGAAGTAGTTTTGAAAAAAAAATGACTGGTAGCACGAGTCCTTCATCGACAACCGCAGTTACCAGTCGTAGTCGAGGAAGCAGTGTAACCACCCCAACAGGTCAAACACCAAAGCATTTTCGACAAGCGCCATCGCCGGAGAGGGATAGATCATCGTCTGTAGATGAAATGTGCCACGCGACTACGCAAGTACGAGAGAGCTAGCCAAATCGAACATTTGCGAATATTGACTGCGAGGAATAAATGAAGTTTTCTTGTTGATTTTATGTCGTTTGCGTTTTATGACCTAATAAGGATCGCCATTTTATTCAACATAGGAAATCCTAGCGCAACAAGAAGTTGAGGGCTTTGTAATACAGCTCTTCGACGAATATGGAGAGCACTTTAAAATGTACAGAGTGCTAAAATACTTATAAACATACAAGATATATAGCCGATCTCTTGTACAATCTTGCTACACCGTTTTACAATTATGAAAGAGACACCACAACTGTATTTAATATTTCGTGCACATTTAGGCATTTAATTGTGGAACTTGAAACTGAAATACAATAGGTATTTCAAATACGTGCAAAATTATCCAAAACTTGCTATGGATCTGGCAGGTGAAAATGTCTCTCGATCGGTGGCCAAGTACATCCGGGAGACTTGCAAACGGTTGCGGTACCACGGAATTCTGAGCCTGCTGATACTCCCTATCCAGCGGATGCCACGATATTTGCTCCTTCTTGAAAGCTTGCATAAACATACACCAGATTTGCACATTTATCTACGAAGGCTTGAAAATACACTTCAAAAGCTTCTCGGTGTAACGAAAAAAGTAGACGAGTGTCAGCGCCAGTCGGACAACTCCTTGAAAATGTTTAGCTTGCAAAAACAATTGAATGGTGCTCCAAGCGATTTTCAAATTCTTTCTCCGTCTCGTGAGTTTATTCGCCAAGGAAAAGTACAAATGGTGATAGCAGACAGACTGGGAGGATCGATCGACGTATCAAAGTGGTCTGAGGTACCTACATATAATATTGTGCTGTTTAATGATCTGATGGTCATCATTGGGAATAAATACACATATGTAAAACACTTTTTACTACACGACGTCACAATAAAAGAGTGCGCGAACACTTCGACACATTGGGATGTATATACAGGGAGCCCTGAACTATTGTACGGGCGCATAGCTTTTCGGTCCGCGGCTTTGTGTGAAAAATGGAGCAGCATCATGTATCACACAATCAACAAAGCAAAGACAACCTATTCGCAGCATCTGATTGCAAAAAACCAGTCACGATGCAAAACTTTGTCCGATAAGGACATTAAGACCAGTGTTATCGACCATGTCAACGTGTTTCTGAGAATCAGGCCTTTTGTAACTACGGAAGAGAAAGAGTTGAATGAAAAATGCTTGACAACAGAAGACGACAATGTTGCAGTATTAGCCCGACCGGAGGGATCTGGTATGGGGGTATTAGGGAAAAATCGTACAAGAGACAAGGTGGGAATATATGACCACGTATTCAGTGAAAGGGATTCTCAAGCAGCTGTTTTTAAGCGAGTGGGAGAAGAGGTTCTGGGGTCCGTTTTCTGTGGCTATAATTGTGCCATCATAGCCTATGGCAACACCGGGTCGGGGAAAACGCATACAATAATGGGCGAGGAGAAACACAACCGAGGACTTGCACCAAGGGTCCTCGAGCAGCTATTTTCCATTCTGAAGCAAAATTCTTGGAAACATGGCTCGAAAATTCAGGTTTCATATGTACAGATATACTGCAACAAACTCTATGACCTTCAAGGAACTGATAAACATACGCTGAGAAGCCTCAAAATTGTCAAGAGGGGAGACATACACGAGGTTGCAGGGGTCACGAAGGCAACAATTACCTCTGCAGAACAGGCTCTTTATATTATTGAACAAGGTAATCGAAAACGAGTAACACGGGCGCACAAAATGAACGATGCAAGCTCAAGGTAAAAAAAATGCTTCCAAACGAATAAAACTTGTATCCCTAACAATGTGTATAATCGATCCCAGGAGCCATTCAGTTTTCACCATTCACTGTGAACTCGTCAGCTCGAAAACAGACAAAGATGGCAAAGTGACAAGCTCTGGCAAAATGACCCGATCCCAACTCCAACTTGTGGATTTGGCTGGAAGCGAAAACGTAAAAGAAACAGGCGAGGAACAGTGCAATTTTGTTTCTAACATTCTTACATTTTTTAGTTTGCACTATTGCACCTAGTTTCGCACTACACGCACATTAAAGCCTAATCAATGATTCCGCAAACAGGTGTTGAAGGTGTAGCTCTTACCGAGTCTACACACATTAACAAGAGCTTGACTTCTCTGGGAAGAGCACTGCACCAAGTGGTGTCAAATGAAGGCAGATCGAAGAAATCTGTCGTGAGTTTCCGAGAAACCACGCTGACACACATGTTGAGTGATGTCTTGAGTGGAAACTTTGTCTGTTCACTTATTCTAACTGCATCGAGCAGCCCTGCTCACCAGCAGTCGGAGTTGACAGCAAAAACAATGGCTTTCGGAAGTGGAGCAAAGCGCATGGGTATTAACGCGCAGCAAAACAAAGCAGTCTCGATTAAGGAAAATAGGTTTCAGCATTTTCTCTCGGGTGTTTGGCGAACAGTCAGGTGGGGTTGACAATCCCGATAATGCTTCGTGTAATGTAGCTAGGAAGCAAGAATTTTTGTTCACTTAATCAATCAACATTCGTCACAAAAAACTTGTATGGAGGGTAGACGGATATATATGGAAGGTCAGACTTTGAAGCAAAAATGATATTATAGTATGGTATTGTCAGTTTGAAATGACTGTCAAATCAATCACTGTTTAATTGGACTTTGGACCCCAAGAAACATGACTACACACCTCCACCTCACTTGTTGTGAGAAGTCAACACACTCGTAGAAACAAACGATTTGGTTAACAGGTATAACCTAAAGAGTAGGAAAAATGCGGCCAAAATTTCAAAATTTCTCTGTGGTCACACTGAAGTGAAATCCTTTAGATTTATGCTCAAGTTTAATTTAAGTTTGGGGTAACAATTTCGGAATGGATGCTTGGCGTATAGACTTTGAAACGCATATGATAGCTTGCTGTGTCGCTCCCTGCGTTCGCTCCAGCAGGCAACGATGTTTCAGCTTGCTGTAGTATATATTTATTTTATTACCAAAAAGTATACCGCAAGCGAAGTTTTTACGGTAGATATATTTTATGGTGTTTCCGATTTGATGTAGACGCTAAGTGTAGGCAATGCTGCCATGGGCCATGCGAGGAAAATCGGCTTGTTTTTTGCTGTGGTAAGTTGAGTTTCAAGGCAATGCGCCTTTCAGAGCCCAGCTACCCGGCAATTAGCTTGTCCGACTCCAGACTTCATATGATTTTGAGCTGAGACGACTACATGGCGGCTAGAGGAGCAGCTATATGCTTAGATGGAAAGAGTGCAGCTTGCGGGGGTGTAGATATATACTACATGGCTAGAGAAGCAGCTATATG